>Ga0209006_10004568_pt1 | contig 12541 bp, 12 predicted proteins | sample JacPin_JW_Ref_O2_FD_188567 | JGI IMG/M metagenome (GOLD analysis project Ga0209006, IMG submission 188567) | Forest soil microbial communities from Algoma, Ontario, Canada - Jack Pine, Ontario site 1_JW_Ref_O2 (SPAdes) (version 2) | ecosystem: Environmental > Terrestrial > Soil > Boreal...
GATGCTGCTTAGTGGCCGATCTCGCCACGCCCGCAACGGCTCGCGTTCGAGTACGCGCTTGGTTTCCTTTAACGTGCTCGCTGCCCAATGCCGGCTCGCGTGGGCAAGATAATCTTCGAGCGCCCTCGCGAATGTGTCGGCCTCTGATGCAAGTCTCCGGTCGCGCTTCTCTTCCGCTGGATCAATGCCGAGTCGGACGCGCTCCAATGCCGCGCCCGCTTCGCGGCGGGCCTGAGCAGGTTTGATCGCGGGAAATTGACCGAGGGTCAGACGCCGGAGCTTGCCGCCCATGCGATAGAAGAGTGACCACGACTTGTTGCCTTGCGCCGTTACCCGCAACGATAGACCCCCGAACGTCGCGTCGAAGTATTCGATGCGACCTTGCGCGGGGAGCGGCACCCGTTCGGCGAACAGGTCGGTGAGCTTCTTTGTCGGCATCAGACCTGCCGGGGTGACTCCGGGGTAACGCACCCAGGGCAATGCTACGAAACTTTCGCTTCGTTTCGAAGCATTACAACTGCCGCGAAGCCATTGCAAAGCAAATATTTTTTGGTATGGAAAGAATGGCAATGAAATGCCAGAGCGCCGGACTTCGAATCTGAGGGTCGGGAGTTCGAATCTCTCCGAGCGCGCCAAAGCCCTCTCGATTGCAAGACTTCGGATCGATGAAGATTGCCCGCAATCCGCTGCCCGACCTCTTCGGCATCTCGGCATCGTCGAGCCGGACGATGAGCTTCCCGCTGCGGCAACTCGCGTCTCTTGTCCTGTTCTTGACCTTGTTCGTCTATTTGGTTTTGGCGCTTGCCGAACTGGGCGGTCCAGCCGCCTGCCACTGGGCGTTCCCGCGATGGTTTGGCTGCGTCTTGTATGTCCATGAAAGCTTGGGAGGCGGGCTCATTGCCGCCGCCGGCGCTCTCATCGCGGCGTGGATCGCGTGGACGGCGGTGCAGCAACAGCTCGGTGCTGATCGCGCGCGCTTGTTGGCCGATCGCAAAGACGCGGAAGAGCTTCTGACGCGGGATCTGAGCGACTACGCCGATGGCATGGCTGCGGCCTGGCGGTTGCTGATTGCCGTTCCCGACCCGTTGCCGGAGCCGGCGGCCTGGAAGGGGACACGTCAAGCCACGGCCTACATGGCGGAGCGGCTGAGCCGCGCGAGCCAGATCGCAAATTATCAAGCGATGGCCGAAACCCTGGAATGGGATCGCCGCCGAAAGTACGCGGCGTTGATCAAAGGATTGGCCAGATTGGCTCCGTTCGGCACGCCGGATTCGATCCGCGATCCCGAAGAGGTTCTAAGTGTCGTCCGTGACCTGGCCGATCAGTTCGAATATTGCCTGCCGCAGACGTCGAAGTATTTTACCGGGCTGTGGCGGCGTTCGCCCAAAGCGATGAGCTTTGCGGATTTCATCGAGCACATGGCCGGGTCGCGGTTCAATCCGTAAAGCGCGAGCTCGCGGCACGCGATCGGTATATTGCCCGACAACTACGCGGCTTAACCGACGACCATCCGCACTTACGCCGGACGGTCAAAAGAATTTTCCGGCGGCGGAACCAATGTTCCGCCGCGCGAAGTAAAAAAACGCCCGTGCCGTTTACAGCATGTCCCGGAAAAGCATGCCCCTGGGCTTTGACCCGACGAGTGGAGGCCGATCTTCCGAAAAGAACATGCGAACAAATAGATCTAGTCGTCGATCAACGCAGACCGTTGCCGGCCGGTTGCTTCCGTAACCGGTTGATCGTGCGCATGACCGGTCGCCGGCATTTGCAGCACGGTGGCGCGCTGGCCGGGAGTAAGACGGGTCAAAAGCACCGTCTGGCCGCCCGGGAATTCAAGCGCGTCGTGGTGCACGTTCGGGTCTTCCATGTTGATCTGGCGGAAACGGGCGACCTTGTGCCCAACACGCGCCTTACCAAACAGACTGAACGCGCGATCGTAGGTAACATTGTCTTCAAATGCGAGCTCGGTGCCGGGAAGCAGGCATACGGCCGTTTCCGTATCATTGACGGCAGCGAATCCGCGGGTGATCGAGCGGGCGAAATCGGTGCTGACGAGCTTGTCACCGACCACAGCAGGACGAGAAGCGACGAGATGCAGGCTGTAGTCACACATGGAAGGGCACTCCTTTCCAGCAATCCCCCCGTACCTAAAGGGACTCTGCCAAGTTGAACCCTTCGGTGGTTCAATTGTTCCGGCGCCTCAGCTCGGAGGGCGCCAGTCGTAGATCCAGTCGTAGTGTTGCAGCAGACGCGGTCCGCCGAGCGCCCGCATGGCGGTATCCCGCAGCCACGCGCCGGGGCCGCGCAGGTGATAGATCGTGCCGTTTCGGGCCGCCATGCGCTGTACGGTTCGGGTGCGGCCCCGCCGGATTGCCTCATATGTGCGTAGCGCGCGCTCCGGATCGTCCGGCATTCGCGCCAGGCATTCCGCGGCCACGGCGGCGTCTTCGATCGCCATGGCCGCACCCTGGGCAAGGAAGGGAAACATCGGGTGTGCCGCATCGCCGAGCAACGCCGCCGAGCCTTTCGACCAATGCCGAAGAGGGCGGCGTTCATAGAGGGCCCATTTCAGCCACGCGTCGGGGAGACTGATGAGGGCGCGCGCTGCCGGCGCCCACGTCTCTGCGGCAAGGCGGGGCACAAGCTCGGCGCGGTCGGCCGGCTCGCTCCATCCGGGCTGGTGCCAGCGGTCGTCGGTGATGACAACGAGGTTGATGACGGCGCCGCCCTTGACCGGATAGTGCACAAAATGTGCTTCGCGCCCGAGCCACAAGTGGATCAGCGGCGCGCGGAATTCCGGCGCAACCAGCCGTGCCGGGACCAGGCCCCGCCAGGCGACGCGTCCGGAAAAACGTGCAGGCTGCGCGTCGCCGAGCCGCGTCCGCGCCCGCGACCATAGCCCGTCGGCGGCGATAAAAGCCGTGCCATGCTCATCCATCGTGCCGGCCCTGCCGTGCGTCAGCACGGTTATGCCGTTACGATGACTGATGAAATCCTCGGCGCGCAGGCCGAGCTTGAGCATGACGCCGGGGGTGCGGGAGACGGCCGTCGCCAGCGCGCTTTGCAAGTCGCCGCGGTGGATCGTCCAGAACGGCGCGCCGTAACGCTCGGCTGCTCCGGTGAGCGGCATGCGGGCGATCTCGCGGCCGTTGGCGGCGCTCAAAACCCGCACTGCCGCGGGCGCGGTGACCGCGGTCTGCAAGCGGTCGGCGAGCCCTAGATCAGCGAGAATGCGGGATGCGTTGGGCGAGAGCTGAATGCCGGCGCCGGTTTCCTCGAGGCGCTCGGCCTGTTCCACGACGACGACGCGAAAGCCCTTACGCGCCAGCGCCAGCGCGGCGGTCAATCCGCCTATCCCGGCCCCCGCGACAATAACGGTGCGCGGCGACGTCAGGACGCGTCTCCTCGGCGGTGTTCAGGTGGCGTCGTGTAAGGCGCACTCTGCCGGACGCGCCGCGTTGGCGGCGAGCGAAGGATCATGGCGATAGAGCGTCGAGCAATACGGGCACACGAACTCATTGTCGCCGCCCATGTCGCAATAGACGTGCGGATGATCGAACGGGGGCATCGCGCCGACGCACATGAATTCCCTGGCGCCGATGTCGATCACCGGCACGCCCAGGTCGTTGTGAAAATGCGGAACGATCGTCTCGGCCATGCCCATATCCGTGCTGATCGGGCGGCACCATAGCGGCCAAGGGGGAAGATTCCTAGAGCATGATCCGGAAAAGCATGCCCTCGGGCTTGACCCGATGTGTGGATACCGGTTTTCCAAAAAGATCATGCGCGACCAAACATCTAGAGCGCGATGTCGATCCAACTTTAAATCATCGCGCTCTACCCGTTCCGAAGCGGCCTCCTGAGTGTTTCCGCAGAGGCTGCCGGAGGATCGGCCTTGGCAGCGCGACGTTAGCCTCTCGAACAATTCATTCTCAAAAAGCCGCAAATGGCTGCTATGTCTTTAAGCATGTGGAAAGCGAACGTCATCGCGCGAGCCTTAGCGTCGCTCGGCCGCCAGCTACGGCAGCCGGGCTTTGCGCTTTTTTGCGCGCTCGTGCTCGGCTGCGCGGCGATCCCCATCGGCTGGAATGCCTTCGACCGGGCGCAGCAATTTGCGGCCGACGATCCGGTGATGATTGCCGACCGCGCGCTGGATGACGTCCTTAACCGCAGCGTTGCCGAACGCGAAATTCATGCGGCGCTGGCCGCCGGCGATCTCGATCTCGCGCAGAGCTTTCTCGATCTGTCGGCCGATCGCGGCGTGACGGTCGATCCGCAACTCGCCGATCAGGTGAGAAAAGCGCAGACCGACGCAGCGACGACGACCCATACGGTCGGGCGCTTCGTCAAGGGATTTTGGAGCGGCGAGCCCTCCGATCTGGCGAGCCTGGCCGGCACCGCCACCGGCGATCTTTTCGTTTTCGGCGACATCCGCGACGCCGCGCGCGAGGGGACTCACTATCTGCTTGGCCAACCGGCCGATCCCTGGATTCTTGGTCTTGCCGGCGTCGGCATTGCGGTCACCGCCGGCACCTACGTCACAGCCGGGCTCGGCGCGCCGGAGCGTATCGGCCTGACGCTTGCCAAGGTCGCGCGGCGCACCGGCCGGCTCAACCCGCTGCTCGCGGTGCGGATGGCGCGCGACGCGATCAAGGTGGAGAAGGCGGGAGGCCTGGTCGATCTTGCCGGCGACGTCGGACGGATCGAAACCAAGGCGGGCACTCAGGCGGCGCTCGACAGCCTCAAGATCGCGGAAGAGCCGCGCGACGTGTCGCGCTTGGCCCGGCTCTCCGCCGCCAGTGGTGGCAAGACCCGCGCCATCATCAAGCTCCTCGGGCGCGGCGCGATTTTGCTCGCGGTCAGCGCCTTCGATGTCGCCACCTGGATGCTGTGGGCGGGGCTGATGCTTTTCGGCTTCATCTCCTCGCTCAAAGCCGCCACCGAGCGCATGACGCTGCGCTACCTTCGCTGGCGCAAGGCATGCCGGGTGCGCGATGAAATGCGCGCACTTGCCTAGGTCTCGCTACCCGATTGCCGGAGCGGTTTTGCAGATCACGGCGCCGCGGGCGCGACCGAGAGACCGCGCACGTTATGCCGTTCGATGAGCCGCGCCACCAAACCTGACGCTTTCGCTTCTTCGACAAAATCCCGCAAGAACGCGGCGCCAACCAGGTTTTTTCGTGCCGTGCCGATCGCCTGCTGAACCGACATGAAGCGCCCATCGAGAATGCGGGCACCGGGCAACTTTTCCACGTCTGACAAAAGCCGCGGCCGCAGGCCGGCAAGCGCGTCGAGCTTGTCGCGGACGAACTGCTCGTACGAGCTATCGATCGCGTCCGAACGGACCAGTTCGGCGTGCTTGATGTTGCGATCGAGCCAGAGCCCGTAGGCGCTGCGACCCATGACTGCGATGCGAACGCCGGCGGTGTCGACGTCGGCGAATGTCTTTAGGTTTGAGCCTGCGGGTACCAGGTAGGTCGCTTCGATCTCGGCGTAGGCGGCGGTGAACGTGATCGTGGCTGCGCGCTGCGGCTCGGCGCCGATCAGCCCTATGTCCCAAACGCCCTTGTCCGCCATGTCGGCGAGCTCGCCCGGCGACTTGAACGGTACATACTGTACCGGCACTCCCAGACGATTGGCGACCTCATGCGCGAGGTCGGGCGCGACGCCCACGGGCGCTCCGGTCCAGTCTGTCTTTGTCACCAGCAAAAAGTTCGACAGATTGATGCCCGCGCGCACGACTCCAGTCGGCGCAAGATCGGCAATGATATCGGGTGACAAGATATGCTCCGTCGTACTTTCAGATACTGTCTTTCGGATATAGCCGGCGCCGACTATTGCTTGACGAGCGGGCAGGCGGGATTCGGCGGGCCAAACGCCTGTTCGCCCGGAATATGCGTGAGGACTTGGTAATAGTCCCATGGATATTTGGAGTCTTCCGGCTTTTTCACCTGTACGAGGATCAGGTCGTGTACCATCAGCCCATCCTCGCGCAGCTTGCCGTTGCGGGCGAAAAAATCGTTGATCGGATTTTCGCGCATCTTGGCCGTGACCTTCAGCGGGTCGTCGGTGCCGGCGGCCTTCACCGCGTTCAGATAGCTCATGATCGAGGAGTAGACGCCGGCCTGCCACATCGAGGGCATCTGGTTCATCTTGGCGAAGAAGCGCTTGGACCAGGCGCGGGTCTCCTCGTCCATGTCCCAATAGAACGACGTGGTGAGAACGAGGCCATGCGCGGCTTTCAGCCCGAGCGCATGAATGTCGGTGATCAGCACCAGAAGACCGGCCATCTGCTGACCGCCTTGGAAAATGCCGAACTCACCGCCGACCTTGATCGAGTTGATGTTGTCGGGTGGACCCGAGGCGATGCCGATAATTTTGGCTTTCGAGGATTGCGCCTGCAGAATGAACGAGGAAAGGTCGGGCGTGGCAAACGGATGCCGCACCGAGCCGAGCACCTTGCCGCCGTTTTGCACCACCACCGCGGAGGCGTCGCGCTCGAGCGCGTGTCCGAAGGCGTAATCGGCGGTCAGAAAGAACCAGGTATCGCCGCCGCGCTTGGTGACTTCCTGTGCGGTGCCGACCGCGAGCGCACGCGTGTCGAACACCCATTGCAGCGCATATGGATTACAGAATTTGCCGTGAAAGTCGGCAGTGCCGGTCGAGTGCGCAATAAACAGCCGTTTGCGCTCACCGGCGACGGTCTGCACCGCAAGCCCGACGGCGGAGACCGGCACGTCGACAATCAGATCAACATGGTCGCGGTCGTACCATTGGCGGGCGATGCCGGCGGCGATGTCGGGCTTGATCTGATGGTCGGCGGCGATGACCTCGATCGGCTTGCCCAGAACCGTGCCGCCGAAATCCGCGACCGCCATTTGCGCGGCCACGACCGAGCCGGGGCCGTCCGCCGCCGAGGAGGGGCCGGACATGTCGGTGAGGACGCCGATCTTCAATACGTCGTCGGATATCTGTGCCCAGGCAGGTCCTGCGGCGGCCACCGACAGTATGGCAAGCGCAGCGAGCAACAAGCGTCGCATGTGTCTCCTCCCTGGGACGGCGCGCGCCTCGCGCCGATTTCTTTGTTGTGGGCCTGACAGCCGGCGCGCAGAAGCGGTCTGGCCCGCTTCCGCGCCATGTTGAAGTAGTAAGCTTGTTAGTTCAAGTCTGTCAGTTCAAGTCTGTTCGTTACAGGTTCGCGCTCCACGGCACTGGCACGAACGCATAACCGGACGAGGCCTTGGCGACATGGCCGACGCCCGGGAAGCCGATATGGGTACCAGCGATCAGGAGCCGGTCGGTCGCCGCCATGTCCATCACCTTCTTGCGGGTCGCGACCGCCTGTGCCTGGTCGAGATCGTAGGCGATCGACCGCTCAGGCTCGGGGAATTGCAGCGCCGTGCTGTGCACGATGTCGGTCCAGATCAACAATTGGCCGTCGCCGTTGGCGATGCGCAACATCGTGTGACCGACGGTGTGACCGGGCGCGGTCACCGCCGTCACGCCGGGAGCGATCTCGGCGCCATCCTTGAAAGTCTGCACCCGCTTGCCGTCGATATAAGGCTTGAACACCGCGCGGCCGCCTTCGAACAGACCTTTGAAGAACGGCTTGCCTTCCGGCACCTTGGGTTCGCCTTCCAGCCACCAAGCAAACTCGTCGCCGTTGACATGAATGGTGGCGTTCGGGAATGCGATCTGCTTTTCGGCGGTCAAGAGGCCGTTGCAATGGTCCGGATGGATGTGGGTGATGACGACGGCGTCGATGTCGGCCGGATTGACGCCGGCGGCGGCCAGCGTCTTCGGCAGTTTTCCCGCCAGCGGACCAATCTCATTGGCATAGCCGGTATCGACCAGGATGAGCTTGTCGCCGGTGTTGATCAGCCATTCGTTAAAGGTGGTCGGTGCCATGTCCTTGGAGGCGACGAAGGCGTTTTGCAGCAACTTGGCGGTGCCGTCCGCATCGCCGGAAAAGTATTTCGTCGGTAGTGCACCTGAGCCGTCGTTGAGGACCGTGACTTCAAGAGTACCGATCTTCAAGCGGTAGATGCCGGGCGCCTGCGCGCCGGCCGGCGCTTCTTTGGCTGCGGCCGGCAGCGCCGGTAGGAGTGCGGCACCGGCCGCGGCGAGCCCGAAGGAACGTCGTGTGAATTCCATACCAAACCTCCCGATCATGAAAGAATATCGCGCCCGACCTAGCGGGTTTGTGAGAACCCTTCGTGTCATGCGATGGCGCGCGTTGTTTGACGACGCTACGCAACCGTAAGGTTATGGTCAAGGCGAACGGGCAAGCTTTGGGACGCGCGCCCACGCTGGGCTCAGCGTCCGGTTCTGTGCTCAAAAAGAATTGAACGACAGGCGGCCTTTTTCAGAATTGGATCTTGTCGGGCTTTTTGGCCCACAGCTCGTACACCGTGCGCGCCTCTTCCCTGAGCTCGGGCTCCTGGATCATCGGAATGATCTGGCGCTGATCGAGGGGCCGGGCGAGCTCTTCGTAAAAGGGCTCGTCGCCGAGCCCGATGGCGCGGGAATCGCCCATCGACAGAACGTAATAGGCGCGATCGACGCGTGCCCAAAGCATGCTCGACATGCACATGCAGCACGGAGCCCCATTGGTATAAACCTCGCAGCCGCTCAAGTTGAATGTCTTCAGACTGGCGCTCGCGCGCCGTACCGCCAGCAGTTCGGCATGCGCGGTCGGGTCGTTGCTCGACAGAACTTCGTTGTGCGCTTCACCGACCACGATGCCGTCCTTGACGATCACGCAGCCAAACGGGCCGCCATGCCCGTTCTGCATGCCGTGTTGCGACAATTCGAGGACGCGGTGCATGAATTTTGTTTCGTACATCGTTGGCTCCTGCCGAGTTCTTTTGGTGAAGCATGATCTTTTCGGAAAACCGGTATCCACCCATCGGGTCAAAGCCCGAGGGCATGCTTTTCCGGATCATGCTTTAATCGCCCAGATAAGCTCTTCTGATCTCTTCGGTGTCGCGCAAAGCCGAAGTGGCTCCGGAGAGAACCACCTTGCCGATTTCAAGAACGTATGCGCGCTCGCAACAGGTCAGCGCCTTTCTGACATTCTGCTCGGCGAGAAGCACGGCGGTGCCGTCTTGCACGATCAGCCGCACGGCAGACAAAACTTCATCGGCGAGCTTCGGCGAAAGGCCAAGCGAGGGTTCGTCGAGCAGGAGCAGGCGCGGCCGTCCCATCAGCGCGCGGCCGATGGCGAGCATTTGTTGCTGGCCGCCGGACAATTGCCAGGCCAGTTGCGCATGGCGCTCGGCAAGTTGCGGAAAGAGCGCAAACGCGCGCTCGAGCCTTTGCGCTCGTTCAGCCTTGCCGGCAAAAACCGCGACCTCGAGATTTTCGCGCACCGTCATTCCGGGGAACACGCGGCGTCCCTCGGGCGCGTAGCCGAGGCCGAGGCGCGCGCGCCGTTCCGGGCTGACGCCGCTCATATCCTTGCCGAGGAAATGCAAGTGGCCGCTCCTCGGCCGCAGAAAGCCGACGATGGATTTGAACAGCGTCGACTTGCCGGCGCCGTTGGCGCCGACGAGCGCCACCGCTTCGCCGGCGTTCACTGCGATCGACACGTCGCGCAGCGCGGAAACCTCGCCGTAGGCGACCGACAGGCTCTCGATGGTCAGGAGCGCGCTCATGAGGGTGCCGCCAGCGAGAGTTCGGTCGCGTCGGCTTCGAGCCCAAGATAGGCCTCGATCACGGCCGGTTCCTTGCGCACGGCCTCCGGCAGCCCGGCGGCGATCACCTTGCCGCGGTCAAGACAGATCAGGCGCTCGGCGAGCGCTGCCAGAAAGACCAGATTGTGCTCGACGACCAGAACCGTGATGCCCTCCGCGGCGAAAGAACGGATCCGGCTCGCCAAGTCTTTCTGTTCGTGTTCGTTGAGCCCTGCCGCCGGCTCGTCAAGCAGCAGCAGGCGTGGCGCGGTTGCCAGCGCCCGCGCCACTTCGACGCGTCGGCGCGTGCCGTAGGGAAGCCGGCCGCACGGCTCCATCGCCACCTCGGCAATACCCAAGCGCTCGGCGGAGGCGAACGCGATCTGGCGCGCCGCATCGAGCGCGCGATCGCGCCCGATGGTGCCGATGGCCCGCAGCAATCCGCCGGCATCGATGCCCGCGCGGGCCACGGCGATGTTGTCGAGCGCGGAGAGATCATCGACCAGATGAATGTGCTGGAACGTCCGCGAAATGCCGAGGCGAGCGATCGCATAGGCCGGTGCATTGGTGATGTCGCGGCCGAGAAACGTCACGCTGCCATGCTGACAAGCGGCAAGGCCCGAAATCACATTCAGCAATGTCGTCTTGCCGGAGCCGTTGGGGCCGATCAGGCCGACGATCTCGCCTTGGCGGCAGGAGAGGCCGACGCCGTCGAGTGCTTTGACGCCACCGAAGGCGAGGGCGACGCCATCAACGGCGAGAAGCGGCTCTGGGCCCGCCGCCGTTGACGGCGGCTTCTGTTGCGCGCTCGGGATTCGCGATGAGACTGCGATCGGCGTTCGCGCCTGGCTCGGGCCGAACAGCAGGGCGCGCAATCGTTCGAGCGCACCGACGAGGCCATACGGAGCCATGATCAGGACCGCGAGCGCCGCCGTCCCATAGGCGATCATGTAGTAATTCTCGAGCACGCGAAACCATTCGCGCAGATAAACAATGAGGGTGGCGCCCAGGATCGCGCCGGCGATGCGGGTGCGGCCGCCGATTACGGTCATGGTCAAGCACGTGACCATCAACGCGAGGTCGAGATTTTCCGGCGAGACGACATGGATCACATGCGCCATCAGCGCGCCGGCGGCGCCCCCATAGGCGGCGCTGAGCACGAAAGCGCCGAAGCGCAGCTCGGCGATGTTCAATCCCAGCGATGACGCGGCCTCAAGGTTTTCGCGCATCAGATGATACGCCTGTCCGTGCAGTCCGCGCGTCACCTGGTAGGCGATGAGACAGCCGATGGTCACGATCGCCCAGACGAACCACAGTACCGAGCGGCGGTCGGAGATCGTCAGCCCCGGAAGCTCGATCGCCGGAATGCCGGCGAGGCCGTTGGTGCCTCCCGTCACGTCGCTCCACTGGATGGCGAGCAGCAGCACCACGAGGCCGATGCCGAGCGTCGCCAGCGAAAAGTAGTGATCCTCGAGCTTGAGAACCGGCACCGCGACAATGACGGCCAAGAGCGCGGGTCCGGCGATCGACAACGGAAACGTCGCCAGGAACGGAAAGCCGAAGCGCGTCGCCAGGATCCCGGTGATGTAGCCGCCGATGCCGAAGAAGGTCGCCTGCGCGAGCGACACCGCGCCCGCATGGCCGAACACGAACTGAAAGCCGAGCACCAGCAGCGCGTAGATGCCGCAGATCGTCAACACGCGCAGATCGTAGGGACCGGCCCAGAACAGCGCGTAGGCGATCAGCGCCGCCGCCCCAAGAAGAAGCGGAAGCCGTATGCCGTTAAAGAGCCAAGCCAACAAGCTCGCGGCCTCCGTTTCTCCAATCAGACTCGGCGCCGGACAAGCTCGCCGAAAATGCCCTGTGGGCGGAAGAAGAAAACCAGGAGGAGCGCAAGGTACAACAGTCCGGTCGCGACCGCGTACGATACATACGCCGAGACGACGACCTCAAAGAGCGAGATCATCATCGCCCCCACCACGGCGCCGGCGATGCTGCCCCAGCCGCCGACCACGACGGCGATGTAGGCATAAACGCTGAGCGGAATGCCGCCGGTCGGGTAGACGAAAAACTGATTGGCCAAGAGCATGCCGGCAACGCCGGCGAGCGCGGTGCCGGCACCGAAAGTGGCGGCGATCACCGCATGCACGCGAATGCCGATCGCTTGCGCCATCTGCCGGTCCTGCGCGGTCGCGCGCAACCGCCGCCCGATCTGGGTGTGGGCGAAGATGAGGTATTGCAGCGCAATCAGCACGCCGGCCACAACGACGGTGCCGAGCGCCTGGATGCTGATCGCAACCGGCCCGGCATGCAGGATGCCGCTCTGGATCAGTGGCGGCGCCGCATGCGCCTGCGGCCCGAACAGCACCAGGAAAACATTCTGCAGCACGATGCCGATCAACAGCGTCGAGATGAACACGGTGGAGGGCGGGCGGTTGATCAGGGGGAAATAGGCCACGAGCGACACGACGACCCCGACCACGAACATGATCGCCGCCACCACCGGCAACAACACGATCATCGGCAGCGGTGCCATGGCGCCAAGACCGACGGCAACGTAGCCGCCGGCCATGACGAGATCGCCGTGAGCAAAATTGACCGCCCCGGTCGCGTTGACGATGAAGACGAAGCCGAGCGCGATCAAGGCGTAGGCGGCGCCGAGAGCGACGCCGTTGATCGCGAGTTGCAGAAGAGTCATCGGCGCCGCGCGTCCCTGTCGGTCGTCTCGCCGTTATTTCAGGATAAGCTGGTCTCCGGCATAATGCGCGACGATTTTCGGGATGCGGCTCGTTCCGTCCCAGCAGACGATTTCGGCATCGTGCGCGAGGTCGCCATGGCCGTTCGATTTGTGGGTCATGGCAACGCCC
>Ga0209006_10004569_pt1 | contig 12541 bp, 11 predicted proteins | sample JacPin_JW_Ref_O2_FD_188567 | JGI IMG/M metagenome (GOLD analysis project Ga0209006, IMG submission 188567) | Forest soil microbial communities from Algoma, Ontario, Canada - Jack Pine, Ontario site 1_JW_Ref_O2 (SPAdes) (version 2) | ecosystem: Environmental > Terrestrial > Soil > Boreal...
GGATTCGACGTCGCAAAAAGAACTCCGAAGCCGATTTCAGAGTGTCCGCTCCAGCCGACGAACTCGTTGGGCGTGATGCGCTAGAATAGAGCGAACCATGCCGGACCGCACTTTCACTCTCGATGAAGCTCAGTCGCTGTTGCCCGTTCTCGAGTCCCTGCTGCGTGCAGCGATCGCCGGCAAGAAGGTGATCGAAGAAGTTGATGGCGAACTACAGGAGTTGGCTCACCGTATTTTCTTGAACGGTGGCACGTTTGTCGATGTGGTGCCGCTGGCCCGGCGCAAAGCGGAGCGCATCAAGGCGGAGCAGCGTGCCAAAGACGCGCTGGCGGAAATCGATTCGATCGGCGTGCAAGTCAAAGATATCGACATCGGCCTGCTGGATTTTCCCTGTGAAGTCGAAGGCCAGACCGTTCTGCTGTGCTGGAAGTTGGGAGAGAAATCGATCACTCACTGGCACGGAACCGAGGAAGGATTCGCGGGCCGCAAGCCCATTGACGAGCGCATCGCCCGCGGCAAGAAGGCCAATTAGAAACCCACACGCCTGAAGCCCAATTCTGTTCAGCAGACGAAACAGAAGTTCTCAAACTTCTCATTCCAAATAAATTGTAGGCCGAGCAACATACTCAAAAGTCCAGTGTTTACACAAGAGGAACGTAATGGGTCCAAACCTCGGACTTTGCGGCACAATGACGTTTGCGCTCCGTTTTCCAGTCGGTCTTTGATCAGAACTAGGGGGAAGGACAATGAATAGAAATAGAGCCGCGCTTCGCTGGCTATTGTTGGCAATCATCATTCTGTCTTTTTCTGGCGCTTCGTTTTCGCAGATCGCGGTTGGCATCTCGGTGCGCATCGGGCCGCCTCCGTTGCCGGTTTACGCGCAGCCGATCTGTCCTGGCCCCGGCTACTTCTGGACGCCCGGGTACTGGGCCTGGAACGATGACGACGGCTACTACTGGGTGCCTGGCACTTGGGTAGTGGCGCCGGTAGGCATGCTGTGGACGCCCGGATACTGGGGTTGGGGCGGTGGACTTTATGCATGGCATGCCGGCTACTGGGGTCCGCACATCGGTTTTTACGGAGGAATTAACTACGGATTCGGCTATACGGGCGTGGGATTTGTGGGCGGGGAGTGGCGTGGAAGAGACTTCTATTACAACCGCTCTGTGACCAATGTCAGCGTCACGAACGTGACCCGTGTCTACAACCGAACCGTGGTGGTGAACAATACCAGGAATGTCAGCTACAACGGTGGATCCGGAGGAATTGAGGCGCGTCCGACGCGGCAGGAAGAATTGGCCGTACACGAACGGCACATTGCTCCGATTGCGACCCAGAGCGAGCACGAGCGGCTCGCGAGCCAGAATCGGCAGAACTTCGCGTCTGAAAATCATGGACGTCCCGCGATCGCGGCGACCTCCCGGCCGGGCGATTTCAGCGCCCGCTCTGCGGTTCCAGCCAGGGCGGCTGGCGGTGAATATCACGCGCCGGCAATGTCGCCAAAACAGGCGCGCGGACCGTCCTCGCCAGCGAACCGGACAAATTCCAACGCGGGATTCCGGCCTTTCACGCCGCCATCCAAGAGCGGAGGATCGAGCGTGAACACCACCCATGCGAACGGCAGTCGTCCAAACGAGGCTCATCCCAACCAGGCTCGGCCGGCCGAGATTCATCCTCAGAACCAGCCCAAGGTGACCCACTCAGCGCCCCCGACGCGGCAGAGCGCGCCCCGGCAGAATTCCCGTCCACCGAGCCCTCCGAGGCAGAGTGCTCCGCGTCAGAATCCTCCGCGTCAGAATCCTCCGCGTCAGAGTCCTCCGCGTCAGAGTCCTCCGCGTCAGAGTTCTCCGAAAGGGGAGCCCCATAAAGGGATTTAGGTGGAAGTGAGGCAAATGGTTTGGCCAGTGCCTGTCCCTGCGCTGACCATTTTTTTGCTCCAGGAAAACCTTGACGGACCTGGATGCCGTTTTTTTGCAAGCGAGCTTTGACTGGGCGTTCTAAACGAGAACAGAGTGGAAAGCGGCGAGTGGCAGAGATGGTTCCGCGCCTGCAGTTCAGGCACCGCAGTGTTCACCAGGGCGAAATCTTCTCTGCTACAATTTTTGCAGACCGACCCTTAGAAGAATCGGACAGGAACTGAGCAGGCGCGCGCCCAAGGAGTGTCAACGAGTATGTCATCCACGAAGCAGAAACTCCGGCTGATCGGCGCCTTTTCCGCGCTTGCAACCTTGGCCCTGGCGATTAGCTGCCGGGGTTTTTTCGTGAATCCAACGTTGACCGGAGTTTCCGTCGGCCCTTCGGGATTGTCCCTCAATGTGAATGAGACATTCCAAATGACGGCGACCGGAACCTTTGATGACGGAAGCCAGAAGACGCTAACCTCCGGGGTCGTTTGGTCTTCGAGTGATGCGACGACGGTGTCGATAGGACAAACTTCGGGAATCGCGACGGGGTTACAGTCGGGCACGGCCACTATTACTGCTTCGTCTGGCGGATGTACGGCGTGCACGGGAACGTCGTCGGTTTCGGTAGTGCTGTCGGGAGTGAACTCCATCACTATCTCCCCGAGCACCCAAGCGGTTACCATAAATGGAACGGCGGTATTTTTCCACGCGACCGCGGTGCCTGGTGGTGACATTACTCAGGGAGCGACCTGGAATGTTCTGGATTCGAGTGGTACGAATCAAAATTCGAATTTCTCCATCTCGTTTGTTGCAGGTTCGGGCGAAGGATTCTTGCCTTCGAGTTCGGCAGCGGCAGGAACGTACACCATCAACGTAACGTATCCCGGTACGACGGTGGTCGGCAAGGCAACTTTGACTGTGAACCCATAAACCGGCGTTAGCCTTCAGAGTCAGGGTCCCGTATTGCTCGCCATCTTTGCGGGACCTGAGTTCGTTGACTCCCACCAGCACCCCGATTTTTGCGGCACTCGCTGCCCGCCGATTATCATCGGTTCGTTGTTCGTGGGTGCAGCCTCAAGGGATCCTCTTGCAGCCAATGGCGGCGAACCACCAACAGGCAATACGGGCTGCGTCGGAATCGCTACCGGAGGCGGAGATGATCCCGGCCTCAACGCTCTGATGCGCGCGCTACGAAAGCTGCTATCCTCAAAACACCACTGGAAAGTGAGCCCAATCCCGGATGGTTTCGACGGCCTCATCTGGCCGGAGAAATCGTTGGAGCTCACGCTCGATCGAGTGAGCCGAATTCTGCCGCGCGGCGGAACGATTCTAGGCACTACGAACCGCGGCAATCCCTTCAAATACAAGTCGGAAGAGAACGGCCGGGAAGTTGAGCGCGATATCTCGGACGATATCCTTGCCAACTGCAAGAAGCTGGGAATCGACGCCATCGTCACCATTGGCTGTGACGGCTCGCAAAAGAGCAGAAGATTGGGCACGAACTGTTCCAGAAGGGAATGAAAATTGTTCGCGTGCCCAGGACGATCGGCAATGATTTGTCGGTGACCGACTTCACGTTCGGGTTTGACACGGCCCTACGCACGGTCCCCCGGACGCCATCGACAAGATCCACACCAGCCCGTCGTCGCGTCACCGCGTCAGGTCGTGGAAGTCATGGGCCGTGACTGCGGTTGGATCGCGCTAGCCAGAGCCACGCGGGCGGCGCGCACATCATTCTCATTCCCAAAATTGCGTTCACCATGAAGAACGTGTGTGATTTCATTGCCCACCGTGAAAAGCATGGGAGCCGCTTCACGTTCGTGGTTGTCGCCGAAGGCATCAAGCTGCCGCGCCCGAGTTAAAGCAGACGGCCCGCGGTTGGCCCCTTGGCAACACGATTGGCGATGCGATGGGTGCGCCAAGTATCGTTTCTACCATGTGATTTCGATCACATTCTGCCGCCTCCCTTTCATGGGACGATCATCCTACACACAACTCCCTTCATGTCAGACACTCTCTCAGTCAAATTGCCGCACGCGCCCGCCCCCCGCGACCAGGAGGAATTGCGCGCGGCGCGGTTTGCTATGCGGATGTCGTTAGCAGTTGGAGTGCTGATGTTGGTCGGCAAGACTGCTGCCTATTTCATGACTGGGTCGGCGGCGATATTGTCCGACTTTGCTGAATCGGTCGTGCACGTGATCGCGGTGGCTTTTGCCGCATTCAGCCTGCGGCTCAGCACGAAGCCTGCTGGCCCGACGTTCCCGTACGGCTACGAGCGCATCACGTTCTTCTCCGCCGGATTTGAAGGCGCCATGATTGTCGTCGCCGCCCTCTGGATTCTTGTGGAGGCGATTGCGAAATGGATAGCGGGTCTCCAGTTGGAACACCTCGGAGCCGGCACCTTGCTGTTACTGGCGGCCGGCACACTCAACGGCTGGTTAGGTTGGTATCTGCTGCGTGTCGGAAAGCGCACTCACTCGCTGATTCTTGAAGCGGACGGCAAGCACGTGCTTACCGATTGCATCACCAGCTTTGCCGTGGTCGCAGGACTTGGACTCGTGCTGATCACAGGATGGAAACCATTTGATCCGCTGATCGCGATCGCGGTTGCAGTCAATATTTTGTGGTCTGGCGGACGCCTGGCGTGGCGCTCGGCCGTGGGTCTTCTCGACTACTCAGACCCGGAAACCGATCAACAGATCCGCGAGAAGCTCGACGCAATCTGCCACGAACTTGGAGTGCATTATCATGGCGTGCGCTGCCGCACCACGGGATACCGGAATCTCATTGAAGTGCACTTGCTGTTCCCTCAAGCGACGGCGGTCGGGGAGGCGCATCGACTGGCAACTGCGCTCGAAGAACGTCTGCCGGTGGAACTGGGCAGGCCTGCGGAAGTGATCACCCACCTGGAATCCCTGGAAGACCACGAACACGTTCACTCAACCGGACACGTCACCGACCGGACAGGGTAGCGGGGTTTAACGCTGGGGCACTGGAATTGCTGATTTTAGATTTAAGATTGCAGACCAAAAAAGGCACCTGCAATCTTCAATCTGCAATCTAAAAACCGCAATCGTCTTTCTCTATTCTCTATTCCTTCATCATGTTGTCGATCGTCAGATAGAGTTGGCTGTTGTCTTTGACTTCCACGTACGGTTTGTTGGGATTGCGGCTGCTTACGATGTAGACCGTGGGTGTATGGTCGAGCTTGATGGCCTTGCCCAAATCCCGGTCGGCATTTACCTGCGCGGCGAGTTTTCCTTGCGGATCAAGCACGAAGGGTAAGTCGACTTTATGCACGGTCGCGAATTTTTCAGCGTAGGCGCGCAAGTTCTGAGGGTCGACTTCGAGCTGGTTTTCGAAAATATAGTCGCGGAATTCGTTGCCCAAGGCCTTGGAATGGGTGTCAAAATAGCGTGCCATCACCGCTGCCTGATAGGACCAATTGTGCATGGGCAGTGGAAAATCATGTCGCACGACCGGAATTTTGTAGGTCTTTGAGGCCTGTTCGACCAGGGGTGCCGTGCGCCGGCACATGGGACACTGCAAATCTTCGAAGACCACAATGGCGACCTGCGATCCCTTAGGCGGCCGCAGGACCGAATCTACCGTATCTTGCGCCGAGACCCGAACGGCGCCGGCCACCGCGATCACAGCTACCAGGGATAGAACGACGAAGAGATTCCAGAATATGTTTTTCATTTGTCTTCAGAATGTCCGTACGGGAAAGAGTCCACCCCTTAATTAGAAGCAGAAAAGCTGATCCGCGTAACCTGCGTACCATCAACTTTAGTATTCGGACGTTCTACCTCTATGGTAACCGAGGTCGGTTCGCTATGTCTCGATCCGCATTCATTCGCTCGGTCTATAAATCGTAAACCTTTGTGCAACGGAAGTCGTGCCGCGACGCGCTATAGTAGAAAGTTCCCTTCTCGACTCAAACTCTATCGTGAGAGTGTTGGGCTCATCCCGCGCAGTCTGGGTTGCTGCCATATTGATGGCGGCCATTCTCTCGTTTCCAGCGTGTGGCCGAGGGCGTCACCGGGTGCTTGAAGTCGCTTACGTGTCGGCGCCGCAAGCGGCGTTGCGCGACCAGGTGGCCGCCATCTTTAACCGCGTCGGCAACGTGAAAAACGGCGAGCGCGTGGAAGTTCTGGAGCGCGAGAAACGGTTCGTTCGCGTGCGCACCAGCACCGGAATCGAAGGCTGGATCGAGCAACGATATTTAGTCGATCAAAAAACCTTCGATGCCTTGCAGAAACTCACGCACGATAATCAAAGCGATCCGGTGCAGGCTCCGGGAGTACTACGCAACGAGACCAATTTGCACGTCACTCCGGGGCGTGATAGCGAACATCTTTACCAGCTTGCGTCGGGAGCAAAGGTCGCGATCCTCAAGCGGGCTACCGCTGAAAAGCAGGCTGGCAGCGCAACTCCACCGAAGTTGGCTTCTAAGCTTGGATCAAAAGTTCCGGCGGGAGCCCCACTCGAAGATTGGTGGCTGGTGCGGGACGATCAAGGCCGGGTGGGGTGGGTGCTGGCGCGCATGGTGGATGTAGACGTACCCCTTGATATTGCGCAGTACGCGGAAGGCCAACGGTTTGTCGCCTTCTTCTTATTGAACGAGGTACAAGATAACGACAAAGGTGTGCAGAAAGAGATCCCGCAATATCTTTGTGTATTGACCGACCCCCATGACGGCCTGCCTTACGACTTCGATCAGGTCCGCGTTTTTACCTGGAACGCGCGGAAGCATCGTTACGAGACCGCATACCGTGAACACGGCCTGGTCGGGACTCTTCCGGTAACGATTACGAAAGAGAATTTCGACAAAGAGGGAATCCTGCCGGTGTTCGTCCTCCGCGTAAGAGACGATACAGGGAATGTTAGCGAGCGAAAGTACAAACTGAATACGCCGATCGTCAGAAGGGTACTTGCACCCGGGGAAGTGCTCTCCAAGCCGACCAGAAAGCGCCCGCGATAAAGTAGCCCCATCCCTAGATCTTCCAATTATCATAGTATTCGAAGCCGTCTGATACGGATTTCGGTATCTGTACCTCACGTGTCATAACTAAGTTGTTGAAAACAGATTGTTTTAGGATAGTTGTGTTTGGATGGTGACGTGCACCGATGAGTCGTTCAACGAAGCTGAAAACCAGCCCTCAGCAGGGGCAGCTGGTGTTTGGTCGACGTTCGAAGAAGCGGGTCTCGCAACTATTCAAGAAGCTTTCAAAAGGTTCGAAATCCTTCGGGTCGCGCGATTGATTCCCCCGGGAAAACCGGCCAAAGCGCTGGATCCGATTCTAAGTACGAAAATTTCAAGGAGGCAGTAAATGCGTTTGGAACGTTTTCCTATCGTTCTAGTTTTGTTGTGTGCGTTATCCCTGGCGACAGTCCCCATGTTTGGTCAATCCCTGACCACGGGCAACATCACAGGCACAGTTGTCGATCCGAGCCACGCTGTTATCCCCGGCGCGCCGGTAGAGTTGAAAGGTACGGACACGGGTTCGAGCGCTTCGACGACGACAAATTCCAATGGAGGATTCAGCTTTGGCTTGTTGAAGCCGGGGCATTATGAAGTTTTGGTGAAGCAGGCCGGTTTTGCGGAAGTGACGCAAAGGGTACAGGTGGAAGTCGGTCAGACTTCCACCGTCGAGGTCGACCTCTCGGTCGCGAAGGGCACCGAAACCGTGGAAGTTTCCGGGTCGGCGCCGCTTATTAACACGGAGCCGAGCAACAACACTGCATTTACCGAAGAAGAAGTGGCGCAGCTCCCGAGCGCCGGTGGCGACATCACCAACATCGCCGATACCGCGCCTGGCGTCGTTGTCAACGGAACCGGCGGTTACGGAAACTTCACCGCCAACGGCATGCCGGCCACGTCGAACCTGTTCACCGTCAACGGTGAAAACGACATGGACCCGTACTTCAACATCAACAACTCGGGTGCGTCGAACCTTACGCTGGGACAGAACGAAATCGGCGAAGCTACGGTTATCACCAACCCCTACGGCGGACAATATGGACAGCTCGCCGGCGCCCAGGTCACCTACGTGACCAAGTCGGGCACGAACCAGTACCACGGGAACGCGATGTACTGGTGGAACGGACGTTATCTGAATGCGAATGATTGGATGTCCAACAATTCCGGCTCACCACGACCCTTTTCGAACGCCAACCAGTGGGCGACATCGTTTGGCGGACCTATCGTCAAGAATCACACCTTTTTCTTCGTCGACTATGAAGGGCTGCGCTTTTTGCTGCCCAACGTGGATCAGGTAACCGCCCCGAGCAGCGCATTTATCAGTGCAGCTGAGGCGAATGTTGCGTCGGTGAATCCGGCTGAATCGGCTACCTACAACAAATTGATGAGTTTGTACCAAAACGCACCGAACTACAGCTCCGGGGTGCCAAACCCTGTGGTAACCGTACCGGGGCCAGATTCTTGCCTTACCTTGTCTTTGCCAGGCTGGGTTGCGGGCACGCCCTGTTCGGTAACCTATACCACCACACCCAAAGCATTGGCTTGGGAATATATTGTTTCGGCTCGTGTCGATCAGAAGTTGGGCAACAATGACAACATTTTCGGTCGCTACAAGCTGGATCACGGACTGCAGCCCACGAGCCTGGACCCGATCAACTCGCTCTTTGACGCCAACTCCCTCCAGCCGTCATGGGATGCGCAGGCCTCAGAGACGCACGTATTCGGACCAACCAAAACCAACCAGCTTACGGCGACGCTCAGCCACTACGTAGCTCAATTCACGGCACCGACCGCGGCGGCTACCTTCAACTACGCGGAAACGTTTAACGAAGATCAGGGCATCTACAACTTCACCAGCCCCAACAACGGGGCTCCGAGTTTCCCGCAAGGCCGCAACGTCACGCAGTATCAGTTCATCGACGACTTCTCGTGGACGCACGGAAATCACACGTTTAAGTTCGGCGAGAACTTCCGCCGCTACGATATCAGCGACCATAACTTCTTCTATACCTCACCTCGAGTTTACTGGGGCTATACGACCAACGCTCTGCAGTCCTTTGCGGATGGCGTGGCTTACCAGTACCGTAAGGCCGACAATCCCTCCACGGAAGTGCCGGTGGCGACCTGGGGCATAGGCGTCTACGGACAGGATGAATGGAGAGCGACCAGCCGGCTGAAACTAACGCTTGCGTTGCGGGTTGAGCGCAACTCAAATCCGGTGTGCCAGACCAACTGTTTTGCAAACCTTACCGGACCGTTTGCAAGCACTGCTTCGGCACAGGCTGGGTTTGCGGGCTCCCAAAATGTTCCCTACAGCGCCGACATTAAGTCCGGTCAACACCGCGCCTTTCCTGGTGTGGACGCAGCGGTCGTGTCTCCTCGGATTGGCTTTAGCTGGGATCCGCGCGGAACTGGAAAGACTGTCATCAGTGGCGGGTTTGGGCAGTTCTACGATAATCCGGCCGCCGGTTTGATCGATGGTTCTCCAGCTACCGGTTCCGGCCTGTTGGGCAATCCACCGGTCTCAGTCGCGATTCGCGTCCGGAACAATCCCAGTAGTGCAGGCGTGCTGCCCTTCGACCCGAACGGGGCGCCAGCAACCTGGCAGGCATCAGCCTCCGCCTTTAGCATCAACGACAGCTTCAAGCAAATCACGGCAGCTTTGCCGCCGGGCGTCGCATTTAACCCTCCGGCTGTCGGAGCAATTGTGGGCACCATCCATGCCCCCGAATGGCAGGAATGGAACTTCTCGGTGCAACAGGAACTGAGCCGCAGCACTGTGTTCGTGGTCAATTACTCGGGAAACCACGGATCCCGCATTTCGTACTACACCGCGTGGCCTAACGCCTACGACGCTACCGGTGGTTTCTACAACGGGACGGTTCCAACGACCCCTGCCACAGCCAACTACGGCACGGTTACTGAATATCGGTCGGGAGCGGTCTCCAATTACAATGGCGTGACCTTCAGTTTGCGAAAGCAGTTTACAAACTGGGTGTCCGCTCACCTCAACTACACCTGGTCGCATAACATTGACGAAACTTCCAATGGCGGCCTTTTCGAGTATGGTTTCGAAGGCAATAACACCATTCTCGGTCAGATTTCGCCGACCAGCCTGCGAACCGACAACTACGGAAACTCGGATTACGACGTTCGTCACGTCGTAAACGGGGACTTCGTCTTTAATCCTGCGTTCCACAAAACCGGGGCCCTAGGATATCTTGTCGAGGGCTGGCAGTTCTCTGGGAAAGGCTTTTGGCACACCGGCCTGCCATACACGATTGTGGACGGCGATCAAAACGGCTTTGTACAAAACGGTGGAGATTCAATTCCTGCGACCATTGTCGGCAACGCGCAACCCGGCGGCTGCGGTGGTGGGAATGCAAGCTTCAACGGCTTGGGCAACCCCGGTTGCTTGAGTGCGGCAGGAATTCTCGATATTACCCCTGCGAGCGTAACGTCGATCAACTATTCGACGCAGCGCCGCAATCAATACCGTGGACCGCACTACTTCGACATGGACCTGAACCTGTTCAAGAACTTTAAGCTCACCGAACGGTTCAACATGGCGATCGGGGCGCAGGCGTTCAACGCATTCAACCATCCCAACTTTGGTCTGCCGAACGCCAACTTCTTCTCCGGGGATAAGACGTTCGGAACGATCAGCACGATGCAAGGGACGCCAACTAGCCCGTACGGCAACTTCCTGGGCTTCGACTCGTCTCCGCGCGTGTTGCAACTCAGCGCGAAGGTTCTGTTCTAAGCAGGGTTTAGCTATCGTCCGGTTGTTGGATGATCGGCAAAAGCAGAAAACTGAAATAGGCCGACCGAAAGGTCGGCCTATTTCTTGTCGCGAGTTTTCGTGCTCACCCTTGCCGTGGAATCAAAGCGAGTCTCAGACGGGCTGGTTCTATAATCCTGGCATCCAAGCATTTGAGGTGCATCATGAATCGATTTGGCATCCTGTTCTCCGCTATGCTGCTCGCCGCCACTGCCTACGGGCAAGGTTCAGCTTCTCAGGCGCAGGCGTCGCCTGCCGCAATTGGTCACGGAGCCTTTCCGGTGAAGGTCAGCAAGACGCTGGACTCCAGCAAGCTGAAGGAGGGAGACAGTGTTGAGGTCCAGACTGCGGGAAGTTTTAAATTACCAGACGGTATGCTGGTTCCGAAGGGATCGAAGTTAATCGGCCACGTGGTAGCGGCGAAGTCGCGTTCCAAAGGAGATCCGGATTCGCAACTTACTCTTGCCTTCGACAAGCTGAACGTCGTCAATGGTAAACAGCTTTCTATCAAAGGTATGGTGCGGGCAGTGTTTCCGCCCGCGGACGAGCCTGCACCGAATATGGCGGGAAAAGCGAGCGGAGCCGCGGGAGGGGGCTCTTCTGACGTTGGCGCCACCATGGGCACAGTGACCGATGCCAAAATCGGATCGAATATGGAGACGAGCGGAAACTCGCAGGCGGCCATGAATCCAGAATCTGTCGGGGTACAGGGCATTCACGATCTGCAACTCGAGAATGGAGTCCTCACCTCCAAGGGCAAGCAGGTGAAGCTCGGCAGTGGCGTGCGGATGATTGTGCACGTCGACATCTTCGGATAGATACGAGTCACTTCCCGAATATTACAGTGCTCGAGAAATGCGAACTGGCCGCCATGTAGAAGAGCAGTGGCACCGACAAGAAAAAGTTTGTGCGGGAGGCCAGGAACGCCTGGCGCGCCATCGTGGCGGCGTTCGCGGGAGGAGTTCCGGCCAGCGTTCCCCGGATAATCTTCTTATTGTTCGGCCAGATGATTCCCCAGACGTTGAACAGCATGACGATGCCGAAGCCGCCGCCCACGCCAATCGAGAGGACGTGGATGTCATCGCCGCCGACCGGTGTGTAGTGAACAAAAATCCAACCCGCGGCGTAGACCAAAACTGCGGTGATGGCGCCAAGTATGTATCCACTCGGAATCATCTTCTTGATGACGAGAAACAGAACGAACCAGACCGCGATCCAGAGCAATAGGAAAAATCCGATGGTGGCGCCCGCGTTACCGCCCTGGCGCTTCGCATCAGGCCCTACGTAGAACTGCGACCAATACCAGAACCCGATGAAAACCGTGACCAGCGCGCTCCAGCGGAACCAATTCAAAGCAGGCAAGGTCAGGTTCTGAAAAATCTTGGCCTTCATGCCGGGGTCCACCTGCTTCATGAAGGGGACATTGACCAGGTTGAAAAAATAGAGGAGGCCTACCCATACGATACCCGCGATGAAATGGAACCAGCGCAGAATGAGCTGACTGGCTTCCGTGCCGGTAATGGTGGGCATAACCGCCGCTGCCACTTCAATGAAATGGTGCATTGAGACCTCCTCCGCCCACTTTGGAAGTGCAGATTGTGGGACCTCGGAATGTCCGAGAGTGACCCGCGCATTCGGCAAAGAGACGCCGTGCGGTGGTGAAAAACAATGTGCTCACGAACCGAGGAACGACTCTTGCGGCGTCGTCAAGTCGAGGCAAGTCTGCACTATGGAGGGCGCGCTGTCAACTCAAGGACACTCAAGGACACTCAGTGTGTCGTTAGCACATGATATGTCCGGTTGAGTTAGCACACGATATGTCCGCTTTGCGGGCGGCGAGAGTAGGAGACCATGAGAAGCATGGAATCTTAC
>Ga0209006_10004570_pt1 | contig 12536 bp, 11 predicted proteins | sample JacPin_JW_Ref_O2_FD_188567 | JGI IMG/M metagenome (GOLD analysis project Ga0209006, IMG submission 188567) | Forest soil microbial communities from Algoma, Ontario, Canada - Jack Pine, Ontario site 1_JW_Ref_O2 (SPAdes) (version 2) | ecosystem: Environmental > Terrestrial > Soil > Boreal...
GAGGATCCGGCCTTTGAGGCGCTGCGCGCGTCGTTCCCGGCGGCGCGCGCGCTGCCGTTGCTGCGCCTGCTGGCGTCGCGAAACCGCGGCAGCGCGATTCTCGAGTATCTCGACGTATCACGGCTGCAAGTGGAGATCGAACCGTGCGTCTAGAGCGCTCCTGGATCGAACGCAACATTCCCCATCATGGCCGCATGTGCCTGCTCGAAGAGGTCATCGAATGGGATGCAGGACACATCCGCTGCCGCAGCAGCACGCACCGCCGGCCCGACCATCCACTGCGCTCGAAAAATCGCTTGGGTGCGGCCTGCGGCATCGAATACGCAGCGCAGTCGATGGCCGTGCACGGCGCGCTGGCCGGCGGCGCACTGACCGGCGCCGGCGCCGGCATCATCAGATCCGAAGTCGGCTTTCTCGCCGGCCTGCGGGACGTTCAGCTGCACGTGACGCGGCTCGACGACCTGCGTGGCGATCTCATCGCCGAGGCCGAACTGATTGCCGGAGATCACGGCAGCGCGCTGTACGAATTTGCCCTGACGTCCGAGGCGCGGCGGCTCTTGAGCGGCCGCGCGACGGTAGTATTCAACGCCAACCAACGGGTTAACCTTTGATGCTGAACAAAACGGCGACTCGCGCTTTGGTGACGGGCGGCAGCGGCGGCATCGGTGCGGCCATTTGCCGGCGCTTGGGGCAGGCCGGGTACTTCGTGTATGTCCACGCGCATCGCGGCATGCCGGCCGCGGCGGCGATCGTCGGGGAGATCGTGACGGCCGGCGGCCGCGCGGCCGCGGTTCAGTTCGACCTGACCGATTCGGCTGCGACGCGCACGTCGGTCGAGCGGCTGCTGGAAGACGGACCGGTGCAGGTTCTGGTGAACAATGCCGGCATCCACGACGATGCCGCATTTCCGGGAATGAGCCCCACGCAATGGCATCGCGTCATCGACTTGTCGGTCAATGGATTCTACAACGTCACGCAGCCGCTGCTGCTGCCGATGATCCGCACTCGCTGGGGCCGGATCGTCAATCTATCATCGGTGTCGGCGCTGCTCGGCAACCGCGGCCAAGTGAACTATGCGGCGGCCAAGGGTGCGTTGAACGCCGCGACCAAGGCCTTGAGTCTGGAGGTGGCGAGCCGCGGCATCACCGTCAACGCCGTTGCGCCGGGCATTATTTCGAGCGGCATGGGCGATGCCGCCTTCGATGCCGCCGCCATAGCCGCCATCGTGCCGATGAAGCGCGCCGGGACGGCCGAAGAGGTGGCGGGCTTGGTGGCCTATCTCGCGTCCGAGGAAGCCGCCTACATCACCGGCCAGGTCATTTCCATCAATGGCGGGATGATCTAAGTTGAACATGCCAGCCGCCGCTGCCGCCCTCACCAGCACGCACAAGAACGAGCTCCTGCTGTTCTACACGTTGCTCGAGCTCACCCTCATCGTGGTTGCCGGCCGCGTCGGCGGGATACTCGCCAAGCGTTGCGGGCAGTCGACGGCGGTGGGCGAAATCATCATCGGCATCTGTCTGGGTCCCTCGCTGTTCGGCCTGCTGGCACCGCGCGCGTTCGACTACGTATTTCATTCCGCGCCGCCGGAACCGCTGACCATCCTGTCGAACGTCGGCCTCATCCTGTTGATGTTCCAGATAGGCTTGGAGTTCGATTTCGCCCATCTCGCGGAGCGGTTGAATCGAGCGGCGGTGCTGCGCGTGTCCAGCGCCTGCCTGGCGATTCCCTTCGCCTGCGGCTTCGCTCTCGGGCTCTTCATCGCACGGGACGCGCCGGCGGCGCGCAGGGTCGACACGGCGTTGTTCGTCGCCACGGCGTTCTCCATCACGGCGCTGCCGATCTTGGGGCGCATCATGATCGAGTTCAATCTCACGCGCACGCGGCTCGGGGTCATCGCCATCAGCTCCGCGGCGGTGATCGACGTCATCGGCTGGCTGTTGCTGGCGCTCGTCACGGCCCTCGCCGCCAGCGATTTCGTCGCCGGCCGGTTCGCCCTGCGCATCGCCATGGTCGCGGCATTCGGCCTGATCTCCGCGATGGTTGCGAGACCCTTGCTCAAGCGCGCCATTCGCAACTCGCCACCGCGGGACGGCAAGATGTCGGCCAACTTGCTCGGCGGACTACTGGCGGTGATTTTCACCGCAGCGATGACGACTTATCAGATCGGTATTTTCGCGATTTTCGGCGGCTTCATGATGGGCGTCATCCTGTACGATGAGTCGGGCCTGGTGGCGGCGTGGCGCGGCCGCATGGGGGATTTCGTTGCGGTGTTCTTTCTGCCGATCTTCTTCACTTATACGGGGCTGCGCACCTCCATCGGCGGCCTGGACACGTGGGCGGACTGGGGTCTGTGTCTCGCCATCGTCGCGACGGCGTCCATCGCGAAGCTCGGCGGCGGTTATTTGGCCGCGCGCCGCTCCGGCTTCGATCATCCGCAATCCGCCATCATCGGCTTCATGATGAACACGCGGGCATTGATGGAGCTCATCGTGATCAACGTCGGTCTCGATCTCGGGGTGATTTCGCCCAAGGTATTCACCATGCTCGTCATCATGGCGATTTTCAGCACCGTGATCACGACGCCGGCGCTGCGGCACTACCTCAGGCGAACCGGCCTCGCCGAGCCGTCAGGCATAGGCGTCGACGGCGCCGTTCGCGAGGCGGGTTCTCGAGCTCGCGGTTGATGACACGGCGCTCGCGCCCGGGCCGCCGTTCGCGGGGGGCGTCCATTCGTAGGGCTGGGGATGTGTGGGGCGCTCCTGAAAAGAACGCTGTGAAATATCGACGCTGACTTGACCGAATCCCTGATTCCCGAGCATTTCGCGCAATTTCGGCGAGCTCGCCTCCAAGGCATCGCGGGTCACGGCGCTATGACTCATGAGCCAGACCTGCGCGTGATCGCCCTGCACCGCGATCCGCACCTCGATGGGCCCGAGCTGCGGCGGATTCACCTGCAATTTCGCGCCGTTCAGATTGTTATCGACCATCCAGGACACTTGGTTCGCCATGCCTTGTCCGAATTCCGGCGTCTCCACACCCGCGGCGACATTCAATGTGGGCGTCGCCGGCGCATCAATCGACGGCGTCGAGTTCGCGCTCAATTGCGCGGCGCCTGCCGCGTTACCGCCACCGGTGTCGACTGCCGAGGCAGCGTCTGCGGCGCTGCGCGAGTGTCTGTCCGCCGCGCCGATATTGGCGAGCACCGCAGCGGCTTGCGCGCTTGCAGCGGCAGCCGGCGTGACAACCGCGACCACGGGCTTCGGCGCGGCGTCGCCGGCGGGACCGGCGGCGTCTGGGGCAAGGCCGCCTACCACCGGAGTCGTCGCGTCGTCATTCGAAGACGATGATGCACCGGCGGCAACGGCGGCGCCGGAAGCCGCCGCCGCAAAGCCGCTCGCGCCGGCCGCGATCGCGGCCGTTGCGCTCGGCTGCGCAGCGGCAAGCGTAGCGGCAGCCGTATTCGCGGCGGCACTGCTATCGGCGGCAGTCGTCGAGGATGTCGCTGCGTCGGTCGTCGCGGTCGTTGCAGTGGCTATTGGGACCCCCGTGGCTGCAACGGCTGCCGTCCGCTGGGCGGCGCTCGCAGCTGAACCCATCGACCGCTGGCCGGCCGCGCCGGCCGCACCCGCCGCACGCGTCGTGGCAGTTGCGCCCGCGGTGGCAGCCGAGGCAGCTGCTCCCGCCGAAGCCGCCGAAGCCGACGAAGAGGTCGTGCCGCTGCGCTTGTCGGTTGGCAGGCTTTGGCTCGGCGCCGCGGCCTGTGCCGCGATGGATAACTGGTTCGCGCCGGCGAGCGGCGGCGCCGGCGGCGTGGCGACTTGCACCGCGGCTGCGGGCGCGCCCAAACGTACGCCGTTGGCCAATGATGCGCTGGCATTCACGTCGGTGACCGGCAAACCAAGCCCCGCTGCCGGTCCGGCGGCCGCTCCTGCGGCGGCCGCTTTTGCCGCGGCTGCTGTTGCAGCGGCTGCCGTTGCGGCGAGCGGCGCATTCGGTGCGGCGCCGCCCACCACGACCGGGCTCGCATCTTGGGCCTTGGGCTCGAGGACCTGCGGGGCTGCCGCGACGCTCGGCGCCGCGACGGCCGCCGGCGATGCCGGGGGCGGCGGGGCATTGCCGGGCGGCGGCAAGCGGCCGCCGCTCGATTCGTCACGGGGAACTTTGGCCGCCGCCGGCTTGCGCACCGGTTTGGGTCCCGCAGCCTGTAGCGCCGCCGCAAAATCCGTGGAATTAGGCTTGGGCTGTGAGGCATCGGCCGGGGCCGGGCCGCTCGCCTGCGCCGCCGCGACATTGATCGGAGCCTGCGAAACCGCTGGTGTTGCATTCATACCGACAGAAGTTTGCAAGCGACGTGCCAGGCGCGGCCACCGGGAATCTTGGGACAGGTTCCTAAGCGGCGCGGCTGAACTTCAATACCAGCGTCGCGCAACCGAGCAACCCCGCGCCCTCGATCCAAGCCAACCAGCGGTTCATTGCGCTCGACACGCCGAACCGGGCCGAGGCACGCAGTGCGCGATGCGCGAGCCAGCCATAGCCCAGCAGTATGCAGAATTCCGGCAGCATCGAGGTCGCCGCCAAGATCAGCATCTGCGGCACCACCGCTTGGGCCGGATCGATGAACTGCGGCAAAAGCGCCAAGAAGAACAGCAACGCCTTGGGATTCGCTAGCTGCAGAGTGAGCGCCCCCAAATAGACGCGGCGTCGATCGCCGAGCTCGGCGGGGCCGGTTTCGCCCAGGGCCACCGCGTGGCTCGACGCGGCGGAGCGCAGCGCTTTGACCCCCAAATAAATCAGATAGGCGGCGCCCACCCACTTGGCAATTGTAAAGAATCGCGCGCTGGCGGCGATGAGCGCACCGAGGCTGGTCGCCGAGAGCGTGAAATAAATGGCGTTCGCACTGATGATGCCTGCGGCCGCCGGCAGCGAGCGGCGCAGCGCGCCGCGCACCCCCTGTGAGACCACATAAAACACGGCAGGGCCGGGCGACAGCGAGAGTGCCGTTTCCATCACCAAAAATAATAGCCAGGTCTTGAATGTCATCACGTGTCCCAATGCCGGAGCCGCTAGCGTACCGCGGCGGCGGCCATTGCGCACTCGCGGGCCGCGGCGCTGGGGGGGTGCATGCGGTTTGTGCTACCGTTTCGGTATGCGCAACCAGTGCCTCTTTCTGCTGATTGTCGCCGGCAGCCTGCCGGGCGTTTTCGTGCCGGCCTGCGGCGCCGGCTTGGGCTCCGCCGAGTCGCGTCTCGCCGCTCAAAACGCACTGCTCGAGGAGTATTACCAAACGGAACTCAAGGCTCACCCTGAGCGTGCCACCGCTTACGGCGACTATCGCTACAATGATCGCCTCGACGAGTACTCGCTCGCGGCCCTGGCCGGCCAGCATGCCAACGATCAGAGTTTCCTGGCGCGCCTGGAAGCGATCCCGACCGATGGATTCCCCGAGCAGGACACCCTGTCGCATGAGGTTCTGCACAGCACGCTGCGGCAGCGCTTGGAGGATTATTCCTTCAAGGAATACGAGATGCCGGTGAACCAGATGGAAGGTCCGCACCTGCGGTTTGCCGATCTGCCGCTCGCCGCGCCCTTCGATTCGGTGAAGCATTACGAGGACTACGTCGCCCGTTTGCAGCAGATTCCGCGGGTGTTCGCCCAAACCGAGGAGGTGCTGCGTGCAGGCGTGAAGGACCAGCTCATGCCGGTGCGCTTTCTCCTCGAGAAAATTCCCGCGCAATGCCGCGGGGTCGTCGAAGCAGACCCGTTTCTGCTGCCCACCAAGAAATTTCCTGCCGAATTTTCCGCGCAGGAGCGGCAGCGGCTGACCCAGGCGATCACCGACGCGGTGACGCGCGACGTATTGCCGGCCTACAAGGCGTTTGCCGATTTCATAGCCGCGGACTACGCACCCCATGGACGCACCGCGCTCAGTGTCGCCTCGTTGCCCGGCGGCAAGGAACGCTATCTCAACGATATCCGCAGCCGCACGACCGTGAGCAGCCTCACTCCCGCGCAGATTCACGATATCGGGCTCAAAGAGATCGAGCGCATTCAGGCCGACATGTTGGCCATTGCCCGCAAGGAGGGCTTCGCCGACTTGGGCTCCTTCCGCGAGTCCCTGAAGACCAATCCCAAGTACCATCCGACGTCCGCCGTTGAGATCGTCGATGAATTTCGCAAGTACATCGCCCAGATGCAGCCCAAGCTGCCCGACCTGTTTACCTTCATCCCCGGCTCGCCGGTGACTGTCGAACCCATGCCGGATTTCCAGGCGGCAAACGCCACCCACTATCAAACCGGCACTCCGGACGGCAAACGCCCCGGCCGAGTCGTGGTGGCCGTATCCAATTTCGCAGAGCGCTCGCTGGTCGATGACGAAGCCATCGCCTACCACGAGGGCATCCCCGGGCATCACATGCAGCAATCCGTCGCGCAGCAGCTCACCGGACTGCCCAAGTTCCGTCAGCATTCGCGGAATTCCGGGTACATCGAAGGCTGGGCTCTGTATGCGGAACAACTCGGCAAGGAGGTTGGGTTTTATCAGGATCCCGTGAGCGACTACGGCCACCTCGCCAGTGAACTGTTTCGCGCCGTACGTCTCGTGGTCGACACCGGCCTGCACGCCGCGGGGTGGTCCCGCGATCAGGTCGTCGCCTTCTTCCGCGAGTCCGGTGCCGTCGACGAACCCACCATCCAATCAGAGACGGATCGCTATATTTCCTGGCCGGCGCAGGCACTGTCGTACAAACTCGGCCAACTGAAGTTTCGCGAGCTGCGCGCCCGCGCGGAGCGGGAGTTGGGCCCGAAATTCGACATCCGCAGCTTTCATGACGAGATGCTGAGCGGCGGCGTCCTGCAGCTGGACCTGCTCGATTCCCGCACCAATAGCTGGATTCAAGCACAGCAACACGAGGCCAAATAGCATGAGCAACCGCAAGGCCGTCACCCTGCATCGGCTGCGCGAGATGCACGCCGCCGGCGAAAAGATCGCCATGCTGACATGCTACGACGCGGCTTTCGCGCGCGTCCTGGATGAAGCCGGCGTCGACTCTCTCCTCGTCGGCGACTCGCTCGGCACGGTGCTGCAAGGGCGTCCAACCACCCTCGCGGTCTCGATCGAAGAAATGGCCTATCACACGGGATGCGTAGTCCGCGGCAATCGCTCGGCCTGGGTGATCGCCGACATGCCGTTCGGCAGCTACCAGCAATCGGCCGAGGCGGCGATGCGCAATGCCACGCTGTTGATGCAGCAAGGCGCGCACATGGTCAAACTCGAGGGCGGCGGCTGGACCGCGCCCATCGTGCGCTTCTTGGTGGATCGCGGCGTGCCTGTCTGCGCCCATCTGGGCTTCACGCCGCAGTCGGTGCATGCACTCGGCGGCTATCGCGTACAGGGGCGCGACGAGGCGGCGGCCGCCACGTTGCGCCGCCACGCCGCGGAATTGGCCGCATCGGGCGCGGAACTTCTGGTGTTGGAGATGGTGCCGGCCGCTCTCGCGCGCGACCTGACGAAATCGCTGCCCATACCGGTCATCGGCATCGGCGCCGGGGTCGGCTGCAGCGGCCAGGTTCTGGTGCTGCACGATATGCTGGGATTGACCGGCGGCGATTTCAAGTTCGTGCGCAATTTTCTGGACGGCGCCGACGGCATCGAGAGCGCCGTACGCAAGTATGTGGCCGACGTGAAAGGCGGACGTTTTCCCGACGATGCGCTCCACAGCTTCTGAGCGGGGCGTCGCGTGCAAATAGTCCGCAACATCGCTGAATTGCGCATCCTACCCAAGGCCGCGCGCAAGCTGGTGCTGGTGCCCACCTTGGGCAACTTGCACGCAGGTCATTTGTCGCTGGTGAGCATTGCGCGCGAGCACGGTGATCTCGTCGTCGCGAGCATCTTCGTCAACCGTCTGCAGTTCGGACCAAATGAGGATTTCGCGACTTACCCGCGCACATTCGAGCGCGACTGCGAGCTTTTGTCGGCCGGCGGCTGCGACATCGTATTCGCACCGTCCGAGGGCGAAGTCTACCCGCAGGCTCAAGATTTCACGGTGCACCCGGCGCCCGCGCTGGCCGGGATTCTCGAGGGACAATCGCGGCCCGGGTTCTTCACCGGGGTGTGCACGGTGGTGCTGAAATTTTTCAATATGGTGCAGCCCGCGGCGGCGGTGTTCGGCAAGAAGGATTACCAGCAGCTGCTGGTGGTGCGCAGCATGGTGCGGCAACTGGCGCTGCCCATCGACATCGTGCCTGCGGAAACCGTGCGCGACCCAACCGGGCTCGCGCTGTCATCCCGCAACGGCTACTTGAGCGATGCACAGCGCACCGAGGCGGCGCAACTGCACGCGGTGTTGAGCAGGCTCACCGACGCGGCCCGGTCCGGCCGCACGGACTGGGGCTCCCTCGAGCGCGAAGCGCTGGGCACCTTGAGCGCACGAGGTTGGCAGCCGGACTACGTGGCAATCAGGCGGCGCAGCGATCTGCGCGATGCGTCGGCGGGCGAGCCGTTGGTCGCACTCGCGGCCGCCAAGCTCGGCGGCACCCGCCTCATCGATAATTTGGAGTTTTGAGCGCGCCGGCGCCACCCGGTTAGAGCAATCCGTCCAACCGATCGAGGTCGTTGATGACGCGCCAGTGGCCGCCACCCTTCTCCACCCTCGCGCGCCACTCGTCCAGCCGAGCGAGGTACTGACGCGGGTCGAAGTTGTCGGAGCGGAGCTTGGTCACATTGAGCGCGATGACGTCGAAGCCCGTGAAGTCGAGCGGGATATCGCGAACGTAGCCTTTGGCGAGATCCTCTTTCATGTCGGAGAAGATCAGGATCTCCCTGCGGGCGGTGTGCTTCTCGTTCAAGAACTCGATCGCCTGCAGCAGTCCCCCGGTAATGTCGGTGTAGGGTGCGGGCGCCGACACTTCGACGAATTTATCGACGAGGCCTGCGAATGCTCGTTTCTGCTTGTTTGCAGTGCTCGGGCGATCGTCGAACGTCGCTTTGGCAATGATGTTCTTCTCGGTGAAGCTCGCCGTGTCTATGCGCGCCACCGCGATCGAGTCCGCGGGCTGCAGCCGTGTCAGCGCGTAGAGGATGATCTGCTCCGCCTTGTTCACCTGCCTGTTATATGATCCGGATGTGTCAACCAGCAGATAGACTCCGGTATTCTTGGGGCCGGATGGCGCGCAGGCTTGCATCGCAAGGGCGGCACCGAGCAGCAGGAGTCGGCATTTCATGACTGCGCCTCCTGCAAGGGTTTGGTCTCCCGGGAGACACGCGTGTTCCATGTCCCTTGTTTGGTCGCGGCCGCCGCCCGGGTTTCGATCCACAACGGCACGCATAGCGGCAGGTCATACACGCGTTGGGCGAGCGCCCCCAGGTGGCGACATCCATTGCCGAGCACACGCAGGATCAACGCCAGCACTCGTAGAATTGCGATGCCTGTCAGGCCGACCACCGTTCGCAACGAATGCACGAATGTCTCCAGCGGAATCGCCACGAACACGAGCGCGAAAGGCAGGATGAACCCCATACCCATTTGAGCCGCGGTCGTGATCCAAAGGTACCCGTTTACCATCGACCCGGCGCCGTCGCCGCGCAGAAGCGCGCTGGTCGCCAACTCGTCCTGCAACAGGACCTCACGCATGTAGGCGAGCCCTGCTTCAACGCTCGCCATCAGAAGCAGAATCGCGAACGTGATAATCATCATCCGCACGCGCATCTTGTCCGACAGCGCGCCGATCACGGGAAACAAACTGGTGATGCGCAGAGACTCCATGAGAAAAAGTCCCATGGAGATTTCCACCATGATGATGACGAGCGCCGCGATGTCCGCGGTGCGGAACGCGCCGACGAAATTCGTTCCTCCGACCATCTCGGCCATGGGACGCGCAATCAACGTGAAGTTGACTGCGGCGCCGGCAGTTGCCACCGCCAACACCAGAGCCGAGACAAAGAAGTACACGATCGACGAGGACGACAGTACCGAGACCGCGCGATCTTCGCCGCGCACGATTGCCTCATACTCCTCCATGCGATGGTCGATGGCGAGCGAACGCTCGATGACGCTTTCTACGCTCTTGTCTACGCGCCCGAGCGTCTCGTGGATCAAACGCCAGTCAGGCATCATCCGGCGTAGCAGCGCGTGTCGTTCAGAGCTCGCCTTTCGATAGTCATCCATCGCCCGCGCATGGGCCTTGACCATCGATTTGTGAATGTCCGAGAGGATCGCGGTTCCGGCATTTCCCACGTCGAGATTCGCGATGACCTTGACGGCCTGGCCCCAACCGGGCGCTTGCGGCGGGACTTCCACCGCCTTCTCCTGATCCTCCTCGATACGTACGATCGCCTCGCTCAGCCTACGGTGCATGTCTGGATAGCTCGCCAGGTCCTTGCGCACGGTATCGCCCACGCGCGCGAATTCGCGTTCTACGATGCGCTCCTTGGCTTCACGACCCGCAGCCAGCAATACCTCGCGATTTCGCGCGCCGAGACGCTGATGTGCGTGAGTGACGGAGTGCGAGGCGAGTCGCAACCCTCGTGCCAGTACACCCGCAGCGGCCTGGATCGCTTGGTGCGCGGTGTTTCTTGCAAGATACATCGCCACGATCAAAAAAATCAGCAAGATCCCAGCCGACACCGCCGGCCAGGGCGTGAAAGCCAACAGACTTGTCATGGACATGTGAGTGCTCGCTTGGGCTCGTGGATAGAGGGACCACATTCGCGGGACGATACCGAGGAGACGAGCTCCGAGAGCGAGCTCCAGTCAAACACAAGGGGATATGTGTTGGATCGATGCGCGCCTACGTCGGCGCGTTCCCGGTCCGTGGGCGGTACGTGAAACCGCGCCATCGTCGTGTCATGTTCCATGCCGGCAACCCCGCTGTCATAGGAAACCCCTTAGACCGGTAGCTTTGCGACCCTTCCTTTCGAAAGGTGTGCCTTTACAGCTGCGTCACTAGCGTGAGGTACAGGACAGTCAATGTCAACGCGTGGCAAAGCATTGCGGCTTTGCGTCATCGTTATGTAATGCCGCCATCGTTCGAAATTTTCGAGCGCTGGAGGCTGCCCGGACTCCGTATCCAGCCGCCGCCTGCGTGGGAGCGCCGAACGCAGGGCTGCAATCCATCTCATCGCCGTGTCCGAAAAATCGGAACCACTTCCCATTTCTCGGCGCCGTCCTGCGATAGGTTAACTGGATGCGCGGCAGTTGCCCCATAACCTTGTACGCGGGCCGCGACCAACGCCCGCGCGCAACGGCATTTGGTAGCCCCCTTCGGGTCTACACATGAATCTATTCGACTTTGACTCTAGAACCGCTGCGGCGGTCGCGGCCGCCGGTACGGTGATTGGTGCCTTGGCTCAACTGCGCGTCGCTTGGCGCAAAGAAGTGTCGGAGCGCGCACGCGGGGTACCGGCGACGAAGAAATCCCGCCGTGGCCCCGTACTCGCGGTATCTCTGCTCCTCATCGCGGCTGCAGTATGCGGTTTCGCGCTCTCGCAGTATTTGGTGAGGCGGTCGGACCAAGAGGCGGCGGCGCTGCGTGGTGAAGTGCAGTCACAGCTGGCACGGATCAGCGCAACTGCGGAGAGGCTGGAACGAGCGGCCCCGAGCGATCATGGTTCTAGCGTGCATGTAGATGAGTTTCGGCGTGCAGCCGAAGACGTCGCTGTGACGACAACGCTTGGGCCGTGCCGCGCCGGTGCCGGTGCCGGTGCCGGTGCCGATGGGACTCCCACGTGCTCCGAACAGGAAGCACAACGCGTGACGCTCTGCGGAAGCGTGCCATCATCCGCGACCATTACAGCCACGGTTCTGTACGCCCGGCCCGAAGAATCACCGCAATCCTGGACCGAGAGTCGAGTCGCCCCCGGCCAGGATGTCGGACGCGCGCGGTTTACGGACAAGACTTTCGAGCGGGCTGAATCCGACCGGACGAAGCAGGTCTGCACGGGCTTTTCCGCCTGGGATGGCGAGCATGCATACAGCGCGCGCCTGGTCGTCACGTTTGTCGCCTCGCCTGCGATACACGAGGTCTCCCAAGCGGCGGTCGTGCCGGCTTCCGACGTAGTGTCATTGGCGCCTTCGCGTTGACTCTGGCGGAGAGCGGAAAACATGATGTTCAGATCCTTGCTCTGCGAAGCGCGGATTTGGTTCGTAGACTGGCGAAGCCGACCCCATTTTTTTTGGCTCGCAGGCGCCAAGGATAGTCTCGGCTTCCTTGCGATGCTCGGATTGCCGGTCGTCGCACTCATATCGATCGTTTGTTTCGCTTACAGCGAGCGAACACGAGTTGAGCCTGCACGCATCGAGGCTGAACGTCGGAATGCGGCAGCAGCACAGCAGCGCGCGCTCGACTTGCAGTGCCTCGCTGAGAACATCTATTTCGAGGCGCGCGGCGAGCCGTTGGACGGGCAGCGCGCGGTCGCGGAAGTCACTTTGAATCGAACACGATCGCCATATTTCCCGCACACGATCTGCGCGGTGGTGCACGAGACGCAATGGGATCCGCTGCGCCGGCGTCTCGTCGCGCACTTCTCGTGGACCGAA
>Ga0209006_10004572_pt1 | contig 12530 bp, 19 predicted proteins | sample JacPin_JW_Ref_O2_FD_188567 | JGI IMG/M metagenome (GOLD analysis project Ga0209006, IMG submission 188567) | Forest soil microbial communities from Algoma, Ontario, Canada - Jack Pine, Ontario site 1_JW_Ref_O2 (SPAdes) (version 2) | ecosystem: Environmental > Terrestrial > Soil > Boreal...
GAGTAGTTGCTGGCTGAGAAGAGGGGGCCGTGGAAGTAGCCCATGGAAGTTCTACGACTTCTTTCACAGCGTCAAGAGCTGCTGCAACACAAAGGTCTGGATCAAAAAAAAATTAGACAATATCTGCAAGGGTTGGGTACTGCAAAGAAGACGAACGTTTGATATCTGATCCAGAAAAGGATTCAGTCCTTCTCGCTAGAACTTTGACGTCCACATCAGATGCCAAAGTCTCATCATGTAAGTGGATTTTCAAGATTTCTGCCGTGACGATATTTAGACCGCGACTGCGTACAGATCAATAAACCAAGCTACCCACCTTCGCGTTCTTTTTCTCCAGGCAAGTCCAGCAACAATCTACGAGGAAGTCTACGAAGGACAGCGTCATCCAAATCAAACGGTCTGTTCGTGGCCCCAATGATTATCACCTGGGTATCCCTCGAAGATCTTAGCCCGTCCATCTCCTGCATGAACTCGGTGATAATACCCCGATTAACAGCTGCATTCCCAGTCTCATGTGCAGAAAGGCGGGCACTGAACAGGGCATCGATCTCGTCTAGAAACACAACACATGGCGACAACCGGCGTGCGAGTTTGAAGATGGACTTGACATGCTTCTCGCCTTCTCCAACGTACTGCCATTTTATTACAGATGAGCACTCCTTTCAATGGCAGAGTGGATGAATAAAAAAAGATCACCATGTCCATCACATCTGAAGGGTTTATAGCCAGCATCCGACATCCCGCTTCTTTGGCAAGGGCCCTTGCAACCAGCGTTTTGCCCGTTCCCGGCGGTCCAAACAATAAAACGCCGTTGATACCGTGAGATTTCAGTATGCCTTTTTGGAACGCTGCAGGGTGCAATAGAGGGAGCGAGACTACGGTTCGCACAGAATCTATTGTGTGTGGTGGTAGATGTACCTGGCTGAATGACGTCGGCATCGTTGCTTCAATGAAGGATGTTATAGTTGGAATTCAATAGCACATGATCTGAAACGTACCAGGCTTTACGATTAGTGGCAGTAGTCTCTGTTCATGTCCATCAAGCTCAGGATCCTGCTTGATCGCTTCAATAACTTCATCAATATTATCTCCGGCGCTGGCCTCCGCGGTATCCAGATCCAAACTTTGCTCGCGGTCGCTCTTTTCGGACGTATTTTTCACCCAAGCGTTCTTCACGTCACGCGAAGACCTTTGAGCTGCCCATGCACGGTGTACAGCAGTCCAAGGAATAACAGTGGGCTCTAGCGTGCTTTTTTCCAAAATCATGCTGAGTGTCCGTGCGGCTACAACATTACCGACTGCGCGGTCAGCAATCTGCCGGACGGTGGACCATATCTCGATGCGCTTTCCCCAGTCCTCCCACATGGAAATCTCCCCTCTATCATCATCTTTTACCCGCTTTTCTTCACCACGCACACCAATGGCACCACGTCCCTTTTCCAATACTCCCCCAACTGCACCAACACCCATGCGCATGGCCAATTCATTGATCTCTCCTCTTCGTTCTACTCGACAATCTCGCTCCAAAGCTGGCGAACGGACGCTCGGAACCACGATAGAAGTGCGAAAGAATTGAGAATTGGAGTCTGATATTGGCGTATCATGGCGATGAGCCATCACACTAGCGCCAAGGAAGGGTGGAGAGCCTGGCATACCCCCAGGCCCAATGACGAAGATGTCAGGTCTTGCGCTATCACTCCTTCCATCGCTCTTCGTCGGTAAATCCGGCAACTCGTCCATCAACGACTTATCGGAACTTTCCCATTTCCTCAGAAGGTTTCGCAGGCGGATTTCCCTGGCTTTGTTGCTTGCATCATCTTCACCCCATAATGGCTTGCTGGAAGATCCTTGGTTTCGATAACCAGGTTCCATGCTTGGAGACGACCTTCGAGCGGGACCAGTCAGAGACGGCGTCATACCAAATATAATGGCCATAGGATTGCTGATAGGCGACGCGGGTCGTGATAACGGTCCTTGGCGACGCTGACGAACAGCGGATAGCAATGGGGGGTACCACACCGAAGATGTTGGAGCTAATGTGGGAAAATCGCGAATATAGATTATGCGAGACTTGACAGGGGTCTGCGTCTCTTGTCCTTCAGAAGAAGGGTCGCGTTTAGTTGGAATGTTGATGAGCTCGTCGAAAAAGATTTTGACCTTGCTAGGGGCGGTATTGCGTTTAGACGGTGGAGTCACGAGAGGGCGACCTTGCATCAGTACTGGTATTGGGGCCATGACAGTGACAGTCGCTTGAGGCGGTACTGCCATCTGAGATGTCGCATCTCCTTCATTATCGTCATCGGCCATCTGAGATGGAGGTGACGATGAAAGGAAATGGAGGGGATTTCGTGGAAGCTGAAGAGCGTTTGCAGCTACATGATATCAGTAGCTTGTCCAAGGTTCTCGTTGGAGAAAATTTGCGGAAGCTTACCATTTCCGAATGCGCCCCATTCCCCTGCAGCAAGTTGTACAGCATCTAACACGACCACTTCGGAATTGGTTCGATGCGCCAACTCACGCACTGTGGCATCAACCACATAGTCCCCGCCTTCGATTGGGCAGATGAGAGCCAAGGTCGGTTCAATCGGAGGACCAGCGGGAGACGTGTAGATAGCTCTATGCTGCGTCTGCGGATGCAGAATTATATGTAGATTATTCAAGACATTTTCGAATATTTCAGGTGGGGGTAAAACCGAAGAGTCTAGAGGATCGGGCCTCACTGTATCCGCGGTCCAAAGGATGTCCAATTCACTAGGTAATGGATCGAGCTCCTTCGAGGATGTCGTCGACGACTTTGTTCGCCTTTTGGGTCTCTCGAGCTCACCGGGCGATGCCTCTGAGTTACTTGGTTCTGGCTGTACTACGCCTTGCGATTCATCGTGCGCAACTGATGACGAGAACCGGATGCCAACTGGGATTCGTAAAGAAGACTGTGGATTTCTAAAAGGGCGACCCGGGCGAAGGGCAGAATGAAATGCTGACCCTTTCAGCAATGAACGCGACCTGCGAAGGACTTGAGAACGCATCCAAATATGTTTTCTCTCAATGTCGGTCACAGCCAATTGCACGTGACTCGGTGTGCGATAGTAGAACGATATTATGATTAAGGACAGCTGCTAAGGTACTTGAACAATGTCTGTGTCGTCCGTCATTTTTTCACCTCCACATGAACACCTTTCTCCCGAGCTTTTGCTCTCTCCGCCAGGTCCACACCAACAAGAATTTTTGACGCCTTCCACAGCTGTACCATATTGATGACGTTTTTCAGGAAGCAAATAGGAAAGCTTGCAAGGGCCATCGCTTGTGCATACGTCAGGTTGGCAACAAATGGGGGGAAGGGACGATATGGATCCAGTCCGATCGGTGTCTGGACCCATTTCATCAGATACAGCGCCACAAAGAAGAGCTCGTTTCCTGCGCATATGAAGAATAAAGTTCGCTGAACAACAAACAAGCTGGCATTCACTAACAAGGGTAAAACGTTTTCGAAAAGCACTCACGGAATCGTTGTAGTATAACCATAAAATTCGACTGACGTCGCTCGTAACCAGTTTGTGGCTTCTACCGCCAGTTACGAGGGTACTGGTGAGCCAGAAGTGATCGATAAATGCCACGGGACAGATGAAAAGAAGTGATTACCTATACATGTGCATGTAATGGCTGCTGAAATCGAGGGCGATAAGAAACTGGAATAATAGCGAATAATCGGGATACACGGAAGCAAGGTAGCACAGTAGACACGATGTTGTACAGCTAGCCGCGAAGAATTCATCAAAAGACTGTATCCTAGATGAGGGAACCACGAACTCACCGATCTGTAATCATGTCTAAACCCGCTCCAAATTTCGAAGTCTGTTTGAGTGCTCTCGCCGCTGCTCCATCGACCGCATCCAGCAAACACGAAACTCCATACGCGACGGTGCAGTACCGCGGATGGTAGCTCATATAATAGAGCGACACCCCAGCCAAAATAATTCGCATGTATCCTATTGACACAACTTGAGATCGACAATCCACAAATACACACAGAGAGACTTGCCAATGAGATTGGGAACGAACAGAAAGACATTTTCAGAGTACGTTTGGGCGGTTGCGAGATCCACGGCCTCTTTGGCATCCACAATTTCAATTGAACTTCTTCTTCGTCTTTGGATGGCGGGCTTGGTTGTCATTCTCGTATGCATACAGGTTGACGTGTTTGGATTCAAGTTTCAAATTCTCACGTAGCTGGGAACTGGCTTGCCGTTTGATGCTCGTAATTTACGCTCCCAGACTGTTACAATGCGGTATCCAGTGGAAAGTTCAGATCATCGGTAAGCGTTAAGCGTGGTATTTTTGAACCTGAATTCCAGAAATCTGAATTCCAGCCTGATGCTTCACGGGCCCAACCACGCAGCTACTTGATTCACATCTCATCGCTATCTCACCGAAGTCGTCTATGAGCCCAGGACAGAAAAGAAAACAAACGTCCGTCCCAGCCCTCCCAGCAGCAAGATCGACACGCACTTCTCGATTCCAGTCGACTTCAACCGCCACTCCAATCCAGCCACAAGCAGCTGCATCATCCCTCTCTGCCCACGAGGCTGAAGCCGTGGTTGATGACCCCGATGACCTGGCCACTGATGTTCAGATGGCTCCCCCAGATATTATCCTTTGGTGTATTGTCAAAGACACTTCCTCAGCCTTCAAGGTGTCTGTGTCTATGGACGAGAATGTAGGCAGATTGAAGAAGGAGATCAAGAAAGAGAAAGCAAACAAATTCAAGGACTGCGACGCCGACGATCTCACGTTATTCAAGGTGTGTATTTTCACACTAGCATACAGCTCTCAACTGATGTATTCTTGAAAGCTCAACACTAATGTACCAGTCAAGCCTAGACAGACTCTCCTCAGCCGTCTCCAAGCTGTCGAATCCTGGGAAGAATTGGAGGAGCCTGACGAAATGTTGTCGGACCTGTTCCTGAAACCACTTACTCCCAATCACATTAATATCATTGTGCATGGTCCATCCAAAGGTGAGTGCAAGTGTCTCATCATTCACTGCCACTTCTCTGTTGCCGACGATCGATCAAATGTTTTGAATAATAGCTCACAAGTTTGCAGTCGACATTTCAACACGGCTCTCAGTTAAATGGAACGTTCCACTCCCAGCCATTCTGGACGTTCCCAATATAGGAGTCTATCTAGATGCACCTCTTGATCCCGAAGAGAAAATTCCCATCTCTGATATGGAATGGCAATTGCTCTTACGACCAGATCTCTCTCTTCCTGGACATTTTTGCACTCCAGAAGACCTCGGTATACTCTTCACCAAGACTGAGGACGAGACAGCCAGCTTCATTTGCCGCAATGTGCTGGTAGCAATTCACCGGGCTCAACCGGACGCATCGGGTACAGAGGATTCCTTTCATGCATTCTGGGACCGCAACATTCTGGAGATTCTCGTTACGTGCCTTGGCCAACCTAAGTGGATCCGCAACGGCAACCAGGGCACGCATACCGGATCTTTGAGGCCTGATCTTGGTCTCCTCTTGCAATCAGCCTGTGTATTCCGGGGCGAGGAAAAAAAACCGATGTTTACCGGGACGCATCCCCGTAAAGAGCTCGCTCACAAAACTCGATGGGTTTATGACCCTGCTCCATATGTACTTGGTGTGTAATTCTTCTCCAGCGGAATCTGTTGTTGAATGATATACATTCAGGTTATTATGCTGTGGGGGCTGACGTTACGCTTGTCGCTATCCAGCCCAGTGCAGACACACAAGGGAAGGAACAGATAGTTATAAAAGACATTGTAAGGGCAGATCTATCAACGAGGCGAGGCCGCATCAAAAATACGGTGAGGATGATCAGACTTGTCAAGCTTCTCCGTGCGTTAGAACGTATCATTGCAAAAGACGTGGACGTAGATATGCTTCCAATGAATCGGTAAGCAGGTTTTTTTTGTCATAGGTTTGCATCTGATCCAACCCTTGAGTTAGGGATGATGGCAAATCGATTGAATTTTTCAAGACGAAGATACGCAAGACATATGGAGCAGAAGATTCATCTCTTATTTCCTTACTCAAATCTTTATATGGCCATCTCGAGGCGAAAGGCGTGCCAAATGTCGATCACCTTACGAGATCCGAAACGTCCCATCCAGAGTACGGTTGCTTTGTAGAACTCGAACCTCGAGGCATCAATACTGGTCCAACATCTGCCAGCGATGTTACAAATGCGGTCATCAGCATTCTTGAGGCCCTCAAGGTAGTATTTGCACATCGCACCTACCTTTGCTAATTAATCTATAGGTACTTCATGCCCCTGAGCCCCAGATTTTTCATCGAGATATCCGTTGGCCAAACGTCATGCAAAGCATTACCGACCCAAAAAAGTGGTTCCTTATCGACTGGGAAGATGCTGCCATCGCTCCAACCAAAGCAGCCCTCAATTTGTGTGCCGAAACACATGCACCATGGGTATTCGAGGACGGTCATGGAGCAGAGGTTGACATTTGGGGTGTTGGGAGACTCATTGCTACGGCAAGTGTCTTTGATCTTTCCGAAAACCTCCGTTCTCTTGGATGGAGGATGGTAGATGGTTCTGTTGTATCAGCTGAGCAAGGACTTACAGAATTAAAATCATTGTGATATCCAACATGTAAATTCATACGGAGTAGACACACAGTAACCGCGGGTAGATTGTTCACTTCGAACGTAATCTACTCGCAGGTTGGATTACGAGTTTATTAGGTCCAGAAATAGTAACGTCCTGAATACAAAGCCAAGTCGTTGCATCACGAAGCAATAGCCAGAAGGTTCTAAAATCGATCTCAACACGTAGAGTACGATGTGCGTGATATTCATTGCGATATGTGAGAGCTGAGCGGAGTGGTGTGCAAAGTGTGCAAAGCGGTCCAGCACATCATAGCCTCTGAGACTTGTCTGCCGAGATTCCCAACAACCGTGCAGTAGAGATTGTGAGCAGGCAAACGCCATAAAACTGTGGCGAAGTGATAGGGTAAAAGGGTTTCAACTTCGAATACATAGATGGATCGGAGGAAAGATGTGTGGTAGGAACCTCAGTTTGAGTCCAGATCTTGGGCAAATTGCACGATCGTTCGGTAGACCATGCAAAGTTTATCAGTCTAATGCGCAAAATGTAACCCAACTCCTAAGCCTACAGCAGCAAGGACGACAACGCAGACGCAGAAACATATCCATCGCTGTATTCTTGCCCGACGGGCGGATGCAACTGCTTGACTCGTAGCCTTGGCACTAAAAAACGAATTGAGATCTCGACCAACTCATGGTGATGAGGAGAGAAGCAATACCCAGCCTGAATCTCGGCCGCCACCCTCCGAGCATTGTCCAAGTTGGTGATGACGGGAAAATCTTGCTCCTCCACTATCGTTCCCATCTGTCAAGTTGGTTTCAGAGTCCTTCTTTCGGATTATCGAACTGAGAAATTACGATGACTGACGTCGATAAATAATTGCCCTAGCTCAGCTATGGTTTGCTCCAGCTTCCGGATGTCCTGGTGTCTCTCTTGCACCTCTCGGTATGCAGTTCGTGATTCAGCGTACTGAGTGGTCGACAAAAGCTAAACAGATGATGTAAGATCAGAAACAACCTTGCAATCGTACACCGCACCGCTTGAGCAAAAATCTGGTTATCCGCCCCTTGATCGTCAAGAACAGCGGCCACCTCCTCAGGTGTGGCATCGGTTTTCACTGTGACACCATCAACTGGAAGCAAGACACTCGGAGGCAAAGAGGGTTATCTACCTATTTTGAATTGACGTTCGATTCGTTCCCTGCACTTTGCCTGATGTAGTTGCTTGACTTTCTGGTAGTTCTGAATGGCATCCTTGAACCTTTGGCTGACTATTTTTGCCTTGTTCAAATATGCAGTTCAGTCAAGGAGGACGTATCGACCACAATCGTATTCCACATACCCGGTCGCTTCGTATTTGAGCTTCCTCAATGGTAGGCGAAGGAGAATTCAATGACGCTATTCGTTGTTTCAGACTATTGCTCAACTCTCGGGTCTCAGCTGTCAAGGCTTCCAGCTGTGCGGCTTCTCGCTGTTGCGAGTCACCGACAGCGCTCAATGATCGTGATTGAAGTTCGGATATTTTCGTGACGTTGTCGTTGAATTGAGCGATCCCATCCTGAATCGAGGTTATCTTCGATATATTGACGATAAGTGAAGACCACTACGAAAAAATAGGAGTTTGGCTGACTTCAGTGTAGAAGGCAGCCATGGTTCCGAGATTGACGCCCCCGTTTCGTAGTACTGCCATTTCTTGCCCCTCCGGTGTTGCAGCAGTTGTCTCATCTCGTTGTTTTTGAGCCTAGGCCATGAAGGTAAGCGGTGTCCCCTGGTGTGTGAAACACTGGCATACCCTTGCAGTAGCAAGACGATCTCCAGACATTAGCAGATATTATGTATCGAAGGTCCATGCGGTGATCTGCCGCAGCCAGGCCAGTAATTAGCGTGTGACTTTTTGAGATAAGCACATGTCATGCAGTCCAGCATGAAAATCATTTACGACCAGCCTTTCCTCACTTCCAGAACATTGAAATGTGTGGAATCCTCGCTGTTCATGGGTTAGAAAACCCCTCGCATGAAAGGCATCATTTTATCTCTCTTTCCAAACGACACCGTCATCGTGGTCCCGACTGGTCGGGATGCTTTGTAGGAAAAAACACCATCCTGGTTCATGAGCGACTCGCAATCGTTGGCGTAGGTGAATACCTCTTCCATTTTCATTTCTTACACCCTTCTGAAACTATTATCTAGACACTGGAGCACAGCCGTTAACGAGCGAAGACGGAAAAGTCATCCTTGCCGTCAACGGTGAAATCTATAATCACCTTAAGCTACGTGCCAGTGTCGGTTCAGACGTAAAGTTCAAGACGCATTCGGATTGTGAAGTTATCATACCCCTCGTCAGTCCATATATAGGGGCATTCGAATACGCTCTAATCGTTTTTTGACCAGTACCAAAAACATGGCAAGGAATTGTGTCATTTTTTGGATGGAATGTTTTCCTTCGTCTTACTCGACGAATCTGTGACTCCCACTCGGGTTATCGCGGCGCGTGACCCTATCGGAATCACGACTCTCTATCAAGGGTGGAGTTCTAGACGCCCCGGCGCCGTCTACTTTGCTTCCGAACTCAAAGTTATCGTCGACGAATGTGACCGGGTCATTTCATTCCCCCCAGGTCATGTGTACGATAGCTACGACAATTCAACTACCCGTTACTTCCAACCAACATGGTGGGACGGCGATGGCGACGGTCTCAATGCTAACATTCCTTCACAACCAGTTGATTTCACCCGTTTGCGAGAGACCCTTGAGGCCGCCGTGGCGAAACGATTGATGTCAGAAGTACCATATGGCGTACTTCTCAGCGGGGGTCTGGACAGCAGCCTAATTGCTGCTATTGCGTCGAGAGAGACCGAGAAAGCTGCTCAAGCGCAATTCGAAGAACGGAAGCGAAAGTTGAAGGACCTGTCAAGCGGGCCGCCATCTCCCATGCGCTCCGGCGCACAAGGTAGGGGAAAGATTTCCCGGTCATCTCCTATATTTACAACGCCATGTCCAGTTCCAGAACCACTCCTGGCTTGGCCTCGACTGCACTCCTTTTCTATTGGTCTCGAAAACTCCCCCGACCTCCTGGCGGCTAGAAAAGTAGCACACTATCTGGGAACTGTGCACCACGAATATGTATTCACCGTGCAGGAAGGGCTAGACGCCATTCCGGACGTGATATATCATCTAGAGACGTACGATGTCACGACTGTACGAGCCAGTACACCAATGTACTTGCTTAGCCGCAAAATCAAGGCTATGGGTGTGAAAATGGTTCTCAGTGGAGAAGGCAGCGACGAAATTCTAGGAGGTAACATAATGCCCATTCCGGGCCCTGTTTTTTGTGGACTCAACTGGGCATTGCTTTTCCAGGATATCTGTATTTTCACGCAGCCCCTGATAGCAAATCGTTCCATCAGGAATGCGTCAGACGCGTGAAGAACTTGCATACGGCCGATTGCCTTCGGGCCAACAAGTAGGATTGGTTCTACTATCGTTATCATTGTCGACTAAGCTTTCTTTCGTCTAGGTCTACCATGGCCTGGGGCCTCGAGGCTCGTGTGCCATTTCTCGATAAGGCCTTCCTCGAAGTCGCCATGAACGTGGATCCCAAGGAAAAACTATTTGGCAAAGGCGCAAACCAGACTGTCGACGACGACGGTTACCCAAGAATGGAAAAGGTAATTCCCATGTCCGTAATAAATATGCCTATTCTGACTCGACTCCCCTATTACAGTACATCCTACGAAAGGCTTTCAACTCTTCTCCGGATGGCAAGGTAAATAAATGAGGCATTCCTGAGACAATTTTCACTAATTTTTAAATAAAAACCTTCTTTCTAATTAAAGCCCTACCTCCCCAAATCCATCCTATGGCGTCAAAAAGAGCAATTTTCGGATGGAGTCGGGTACTCCTGGATAGACGGGTACGATCACTCTTCCCATAACCAGGTGAAAAGGTAAATTAAGCGGATCCCACGCAGCATGAAAGACCACGCTACAGATCTTGTTTCGGACTCCGCGTTCGCCAAGCGACACGAACGATGGCCAGAAGAAACACCTGATACGAAAGAAGCATATTTTATACGTGAGATCTTTGACCGTGAGTCCGCATTGAAGAAGAAATATTCTTTCCGTAAACTCACAAGATGTTTAGGACACTTCCCCACCCCGTCCGCGGCCCAGACGGCAGTTCGGTATGCTATTTTCATGCTTTTCTTCAGATGGCATCCCTGAAGGCTACGTTAACACAGTTGGATCCCTCGCGGTGACTGGGGGTGCTCGTCTGATCCTAGCGGCAGGAGTGTCAGTATACATGAAGATGCATACGAAGGGTTGGATTGACTGCGTATGAACTAGCAACAATATTGTACAATTCGAATCTAGTCTGTCGACTGGAAGGAGCGTCAGGTGAAAAGGTTATGCGGTTCATATTTGCATACGTATTAGATAAAAGTAGGGGTGTTTCCAAGTAGCAGTTAAGGAGTGGTATTGTATGGTAAAACGATGGGTACTGGGCAGAGCTGATATAATCAGAAGTTGAAGAAAAAAAGAAACGAATGCTCTCCCGCAAGAGACCGAATATCATTAGTGCAGAGGTATCATCAATCGAGACAAACGTGAATGGTTGGCATTCAAACGCGGGTCAGAGACGGATTCTGGGCCAGCATTTGACGGTATAATCCGACCCCTGAATCTTCTGACGGAGACGGGGAACCAAGGGCTTTTGCGGTCGTTGCCACGCGCGTGGCAGCACTACTATTTTGTGACGTGACGCGTGGTCGCTTGGTCGAGGTTGGGGTGTAAGAGACGGGGGTTCGAGTGCTAGTGTCCCATGCTGGTCGTGTTATGGTCGCCTTGACACTGTGCCCTTCGTCCGAAGTATGATTTCGACGCGGAGCGGGCGTGGTTTGCATTCTACGAGCGGATGCACGTCCTGTACCGGAAGGGTCACCTGATACGAGACGAGTGCCGAACTTGGCGTTCGCAGAGGACTCCCTCGCGTAGGATGACGGTGCGGTTGAGACACCCTTTCGGGCCCCAGGGCCGGATCGGAGTTTGTCGAGAGGCTTTTGGACGGTGACTTTGTCAGCACCCCAATAGGAAAAGCTCATCTTGCTCTTCCTGTCAGAGTCATCAGAGTCTCCCTCTCCGTCCTCATCTTCGTCCGGGAGTGGTATAACCTTTGGGTTGCCACTAGAGTGAACTTGGGCTCGGGAACGAACAACACTGGCCCGGAACCATGAGTACAAAGAAAACAGGAGTCCAAGGAATGGTTTGCTCACTCCGCCATCGATACGACACCCGCGCGGGGTTGAACCACACCACCAATCGCCCACGTCTCAATCTGGCGAGATTGGGTCATAAAAGATTACTTGACGAAGTGAGCGGGCCAGGTGACATACCTTGATGAATTTATACAAATTTCGAGGTTTCGTGTGAGCACTCCGCCTGCCCGTAGTAGCATACTTGGTCTTGCCTGCATGCAACTCGGGAAGCGAATTCGTCCTCGAATTCGTGGCAGCTACCAGAGGAAGGGATGTCGTCCCAGTTCGTTGACACTGCAACGCCACATCATTGAAAACCACCAACCACATATCCTTCTTCCCCCCCATGCTTCCAGAATACAGGACGTCACTGAGACGCTTGAAAGATGACTTGCCCTTCACTTTCGTGCCAGCAACAGGTGGTGTGCTTGGTCCGCTCTGAGCATTCGGCCCAGGCAGGTAGGGTCTCTCCTCGATAAGGACCCTTGATGGCTTCGGAAGGGCCAGCTGTTTCACCTTTTCAAGTCCTTCTATGCGTGCAAAGACGTCTCTCGTTTTGTCCCGTTCCTCCTTTTGGATCTTTTCGTCTTCGATGCTCCGTACGATAGTCTCGACTTCAGCAACCATCTGAAGCGTACTCTCGTATTCATAAGTACTGGGGTCGGTATGAAAAAGCAAGT
>Ga0209006_10004573_pt1 | contig 12530 bp, 13 predicted proteins | sample JacPin_JW_Ref_O2_FD_188567 | JGI IMG/M metagenome (GOLD analysis project Ga0209006, IMG submission 188567) | Forest soil microbial communities from Algoma, Ontario, Canada - Jack Pine, Ontario site 1_JW_Ref_O2 (SPAdes) (version 2) | ecosystem: Environmental > Terrestrial > Soil > Boreal...
ATTTCCGGCATCGGCTGCTCGTCGAAGACACCCGACTATTTCCTCGGCAATTCGCACGGCTTCAACTCCGTGCATGGCCGCATGCCGTCGGTGCTCACCGGCGCCAATCTCGCCAACCGCGACCTCATCTATCTCGGCGTCTCCGGCGACGGCGATTCCGCCTCGATCGGCTTCGGCCAGTTCGCCCACGCCATCCGCCGCGGCGTGGATATGGTCTATATCGTCGAGAACAACGGCGTTTACGGCCTGACCAAGGGCCAATTCTCCGCCACCGCCGACGCCGGCTCGAAGTCGAAGCGCGGCGTGGTCAATACCGACAGCGCCATCGACCTTATCGGCATCGCGCTGCAAGTCGGCGCCAGCTTCGTCGCCCGCTCCTTCTCCGGCGACAAGAAGCAGCTCACGCCGCTGATCAAGGCCGCCATCGAGCATCGTGGCTCAGCCTTCATCGACGTGATCTCGCCGTGCGTCGCCTTCAACAATCACGCCGGCTCAACCAAGAGCTTCGATTACGTGCGCGAGCACAACGAATCGGTGAACCGGCTCGATTTCATCACCGGCCAGGCGCCGATCAAGGTCGACTACGAGCCGGGCAGCGTCGAGCTCGTGATGCAGCACGATGGCTCGACGCTGGCTTTGCGCAAGCTCGATGCCGACTACGATGTGCACGATCGACTAGCGGCGATGAGCTTCCTGCAACATCACGCCGCCAAGGGGCAGATCGTCACCGGGCTGCTTTACGTCGCGCCCGAGGCGCAGGATCTGCACGGCCATCTCGCCACGGTCGACGCGCCGCTCAATGCGCTCGGCGAGAAGGAGCTGTGCCCCGGCTCGGCGGTGCTCGACAAGTTCAACGCCAGCTTGCGCTGACGGTCAGCCCGCGCAGCGGTTCAGCGACCGGACTCGCCGCTTCGCGGCGATCCGGAAATGACGGAAAGATTATTCCTCCGGCGCTTCGACGATCGGGTCGTAGCGCGCGGCGTCGAGGCCGAGGAGGTTCCACGATTGCTGCATGTGCGGCGGCAGCGGCGCTGTGGCGTCGATGGCGCCGCCGCGCGGGTGCGGCACGACGATGCGGCGCGCCAGCAGATGCAGCTTGTTCTGCATGCCGCCGGGCAGCTCCCAATTTTCCAGCGAAAAATATTTCGGATCGCCGACGATCGGATGATCGATGTGCGCCATATGCGCGCGCAGCTGATGCGTGCGCCCGGTGACCGGCTTGAGCGAGAGCCACGAGAGGAGCGGCCCCGATGTTTCCACCACGGCGTAGTAGGTCACGGCGTGACTCGCGCCCTTCTCGCCGTGGCGCGCGATGCGCATGAGCGACTCGTCTTCGCGCTCCTCCTTGACGAGATAGGTCGAGATACGCCCCTGCTGCACCTTGGGCACGCCGGCGACCAGCGCCCAATAAATCTTGCGTGCCGATCGCGAGCGGAAGGTCTCGGCCAGAGCCGACGCCGCGAAGCGGGTCTTGGCGACCAGGAGACAGCCGGCGGTATCCTTGTCGAGCCGGTGCACCAGCCGCGGCCGCTGACCGTGGGCGTCGCGCAAGACTTCGAGCATGCCGTCGAGGTGGCGCGTGGTGCCGGAGCCGCCCTGCACCGCAAGCCCCATCGGCTTGTTAAGGACCAGTACGTCGGCGTCCTCGTGCAGCGTGATGGATTTGAGGAACGCGCGCGTTTTCTCGTCAGCCTCGCTGCCCGCCACGCGCGGCTTCGGTTGGTCGAGCCGGAGCGGCGGGATGCGCATCGTCTGCCCCGCTTCCAGCCGGTTTTTCGGCTGCGTGCGCTTGCCGTTGACCCGTACCTCGCCTTTGCGGATGACGCGCTGGATGTGAGAGAAGCTCAAGCCCGGAAACCGCGCCTCCAGGAAGCGATCGACGCGCATGCCGGCTTCGTCGGCGGTGACGGCGACGTTTTGCACGCTGGTTGGCGTTTGAGCGGCGGCGCCCTTGCGTTGCCCGTCATCCTGAGGCGCGCGCGGCGGGCGGGCCTCGAAGGAGGCGCGGCCGGGGCGCTCGGGCCGCCGTCCCACTGAAATCGGGCTTGCCCGATTTCGCGATTCGGCTTTCGGCAAGTCGGCGCGAGCCGACTTCGAATGGCTCGCTTTTGCTCGCACCTCAGGATGACGCGAAAAGTTTTCGCGACGCTTATGCCGCGGCCCAGCGGTCTGCTTGCCGCCGCCCGGCTGCCGTGGCCCGCGCGAGCCTCTCACGGCCGTTCTCCACCGGTTATGCCGAATATCCAACCTTCCTGGGAAGCTGCTGCTTGAAGATGTCTTGGAACCGAGAAATTCGACGCATCTTTGGAAAAATGTGAGAGTGCGGCCGCCGTAACGTACGCGTCAATTTCATCTTGCGTGGACAGTTCAGGCTCGGGCCGGCCAACCCCGAAATGTTGGACGACTCTGGCTATAACCTCCTCGACAGCCTCACGCGTCTGTTTTTCGGGGTTCGGTCGCCGGCATTGCACCATCGGATAAAATGCGCTGGGATAGATTTCAACTATGACGATCTTACTACGGTCAATCTTGTCAAAGGGCCAAACGGCGATTCCACAATCGGCAGATGGACTAAGAGACTTTAGGACGCGCATTCCCGCAAAACTACCGCGACCTACCTGCGAGTACATCAGTTTGTAAACTGATGTTGCACGAGGCGTCGTCGCTTTTTCGGTTCGCCGAAGCCTCTTGCCGTCGAATAAATCACCGCGATGCCCAGGATATCTGAAATAGGGTCTAAAGGGACTTGCCTCTGATGACCAAACCGGCCCGGCGTAATATTCGCGAACATCGTCATCTAGCATCGCGACGCAAATATCATCCACAAGAGACCAAAGCTCCCTCACATCACTCAGGTCGGGGTTTGGATACGGCGTCGGAATAGAAAATGCGAAATCGATGCCCACTAAGGTTGTTGGGCGGGTTCTTAACGATTCAATATACTCTACAACAGCTGAACGACTCCAATAATTGCCATCCTTTGGGCGGAGCACTTTAGGCCGGATGTCGCCCCAACAGTATTCTGCAATTTGAATACTCTTGTGATACCGGCCTTTGCTTCCGGACCAATCAATTCCAACAAAGCATTCGAACTTGACGTCCGTCACGCCCCGCTCCGTTCGCGGCGCAGCTTCGCCCAGTATTCAAGGCGCTTGCGGATTTCGCGCTCGAAGCCGCGTTCGGGCGGATCGTAGAATTGACGCCGGCCGAGGGCTTCCGGGAAATAGTCCTGGCCGGAGAACGCCTCTTCGGCGTCGTGATCGTAGGCGTAGCCGGCGCCGTAGCCTTCGCTTTTCATCAGCCGGGTCGGCGCGTTGAGGATGTGCTTGGGCGGCAGCAGCGAACCGGCTTCCTTCGCTGTGCGCATCGCCGCGCCGAACGCCGTGTAGGTCGCGTTCGATTTCGGCGCGGTGGCGACATAGATCACCGCTTCGGCCAGCGCCAAGTCGCCCTCGGGCGAGCCAAGAAAATCGTAAGCCTCCTTCGCCGCATTCGCGACGACCAAAGCCTGCGGATCGGCAAGGCCAATATCCTCGATCGCCATGCGCACGATGCGGCGCGCCAGATACAGCGGATCCTCGCCGGCATCGAGCATGCGGGCGAGATAATAGAGCGCGGCGTCGGCATCGGAGCCGCGCACCGACTTGTGCAGCGCGCTGATCAGATTGTAGTGGCCGTCCTGCTTCTTGTCGTAGATGGGTGCGCGGCGCTGCACCACCTCCTGCAAGGCGGCGGCGTCGAAAATCTCGCCGGCGCGCGCAGCGCGCCAAACCTCCTCGGTCAGCGTCAGCGCCGCGCGGCCGTCGCCGTCGGCCATGCGGATCAGCGAAGCCCGCGCCTCGGCGTCGACCGGCAGCGCTTTGCCTTCGATCGCCTCGGCGCGTTGCAGGAGCTTCTCGATGGCCGCGGCGTCGAGCGACTTGAACACCAGGACGCGCGAGCGCGACAAGAGCGGCGCGATCAGCTCGAAGGAGGGATTTTCCGTCGTCGCGCCGACCAAGACGATGGTGCCGTCCTCGACCACCGGCAGGAAGGAATCCTGCTGGGCGCGGTTGAAGCGGTGAATCTCGTCGACGAAGAGGAGCGTCCCCTGCCCGGTCTCGCGGCGCGCCCGCGCTGCATCGAACACCTTTTTCAGGTCGGCGACGCCGGAAAAGATCGCCGAGATTTGTTCGAAGTGAAGGTCGGTCGCCTGCGCCAACAGCCGCGCCACCGTGGTTTTGCCGGTGCCCGGCGGGCCCCAGAAGATCAGCGAGCCGAGCGAGCGCGTCTCCAGCATGCGGGTGAGGATGCCGTCCGGGCCGAGCAGATGATCCTGGCCGACGACGTCGGCGAGCTGGTCGGGACGGAGCTTGTCGGCGAGCGGACGCGGCGCAGCGCGCTCAAGGCCGGCGGCGGCGAACAGGGTTGGCGCGTTCTTCTTCGGGCGCGAGCTCATTCATCCACTGAACATGACCGATATCTCTTGGCCGCCGCGATTGATGGTGACACGCCATTGGCGGCCGCCGGCCCGGGTGACGCGATCGAGGTCGGCCGATTTTTCGATCTTCTGATTATTGACCGACTGGACGATGTCGCCTTTGCGGAAGCCGATCGATTGCGCCGTCGAGCCGTCGGCAATGCTGGTGATGACGACGCCCTGGGCCTGCGAATCCAGCCGCAGCTCGTCGGCGAGCGCCGGCGAAAGATTCGCGACCTTGGCGCCGAGGAAGGGCGAGCGGGCGCGGATCTCGACCTCTTCGCGCGGCGATTCAGGCGCGGTCTGCAGGCTAACGGCGACGGCCACTTCGCGACCCTGGCGCAGGAGCGCAATCTGCGCGTTGCCGCCAAGCGGCTTGGTGGCAAAGCGATAGTCGAAGGAATTGGGATCGTCGACGATAGTGCCGTCGATTGAGACGATCACGTCGCCGGTCTTGATGCCGGCGCGGTCGGCGGGTCCGGTTGCCGCGACGTTCGCCACCAAGGCGCCGCTCGGGCGCTTCAAGCCCAGGCTATCGGCGATTTCCGCCGTCACCTCCTGCAGCTTGGCCCCGAGCCACGGCCGTTTGACCGCGGCGCTGCCGCCCTTGGCGGAGGTGACGACCACGCGCACCATGTTCGCAGGGATGGCGAAGCCGATGCCTTGCGAGCCGCCAGAGCGCGAATAGATCGCGGTGTTGATGCCGACCAGCCGGCCGTTGAGGTCGACCAGCGCGCCGCCGGAATTGCCCGGATTGATCGCGGCGTCGGTCTGGATGAAGAACTGATAATCGCTGATGCCGACCTGGGTGCGCGCCAGCGCCGAGACGATGCCGTGCGTCACCGTCTGGCCGACGCCGAAGGGATCGCCGATCGCCAGCACCACGTCACCGACCTGCAGGTCGTCAGAATTGGCGAAGTCGAGCACCGGGAATTTTTCGTTGGCGCCCTTCAGGCGCAGCATGGTGAGATCGCTATGCTCGTCCTTGAGCACGATCTCGGCCTCGAACTCGCGCTTGTCGGACAGCGCGACCTTCACTTCACTCGCACCCTCGATCACATGGTAATTGGTGACGACGAGCCCCGACGGATCGACGATGACGCCGGAGCCGAGCGAGCGCATCACCTGCTCGCGCGGCACGGTACCGAAGAACCGCCGGAACAGCGGATCGTTCATGAACGGGTTGCGGTTCTCGACGACGCGGGCCGCGTAAACGTTGACCACCGCAGGCGTCACCCGCTTGACCACGGGAGCGAAGGAGAGCTGCAGTTCGGCGGGCGAGGACGGCAGGCGGCGGTCTTGAACCCGGTCTTGCACCCGGTCTTGCGCGCTCGCGTTCGCTGCGAGCGCCAAAAGCGCGAGAATGACGAGGCAAGACGCGCGCAGGTGCGGCATGGAAACACCCCAAATCAATGCCGCCACATATAGGCGCGCACGCCGGCCTTTAGAAGGCAGCCGTGCAGCGTCCGGTCGCGCTAGGCCGCGGCGGGAGCCGACTCCTCAGCGCGCGCCTGCACCGGCCCGGAATCCTTGCCCTTCGCCTCGACGTCGCGATCGACAAATTCGATCACGGCGACCGGGGCGGAATCGCCGTAACGGAAGCCGGCCTTCATCACACGGAGATAGCCGCCATTGCGCTCCTTGTAGCGCGGGCCGATCACCTCGAAGAGCTTCTTGACCATGGCGAGGTCGCGCATCTGCGCGATCGCCTGGCGGCGGGCGTGCAGATCGCCGCGCTTGCCGAGCGTGACCAGCTTCTCCACCACCGGGCGCAAATCCTTCGCCTTCGGCAGCGTGGTGGTGATCTGCTCGTGCTTGATCAGCGAGGCGGCAAGGTTCGCCAGCATCGAACGGCGATGATCCGATCGCCGGCTGAACTTGCGGTGGGTCTTGGCGTGACGCACGGTCGAACTCCCTGCCTGCTCATCATGCCGGCACTCGGGCCCGGCCTTTTGCCGGCCCAAGTGTAAACCTTGTGCCGGGCATCCACGTCTTCAGCTGCCGCCGCGTCCTAAGACGTGGATGGCCGGGACGAGCCCGGCCATGACGGCGCTGAGTGTCAGTAATGGTCCTCGAAGCGCTTGGCCAGCTCTTCGATGTTTTCCGGCGGCCAGCCGGGCACTTCCATGCCCAGGTGCAGGCCCATCTGCACCAGCACTTCCTTGATCTCGTTGAGCGACTTGCGCCCGAAATTCGGCGTCCGCAGCATTTCCGCTTCGGTCTTCTGCACCAGGTCGCCGATATAGACGATGTTGTCGTTCTTCAAGCAGTTGGCCGAGCGCACCGAGAGCTCGAGCTCGTCGACCTTCTTGAGGAAGGCCGGATTGAAGGCGAGATCGGGGATCGCCTCCTGCGCGGTTTCGCGCTTGGGCTCCTCGAAATTGACGAACACGTTGAGCTGGTCCTGGAGGATGCGCGCGGCGTACGCCAGCGAATCCTCCGGGCTCACGGCGCCGTTGGTCTCGATCGACAGCGTGAGCTTGTCATAGTCGAGGATCTGGCCTTCGCGGGTATTCTCGACCTTGTAGGAGACCTTGCGCACCGGCGAATAGAGGCTGTCGACCGGGATCAATCCGATCGGCGCATCTTCCGGACGATTGCGCTCGGCGGGCACATAGCCCTTGCCGGTATTGACGGTGAATTCCATGCGAATCTCGGCGCCCTCGTCGAGCGTGCACAGCACCAGATCCGGATTGAGCACGACGATGTCGCCGACGGTTTGAATGTCGCTGGCGGTGACCGTGCCGGGGCCCTGCTTCTTCACCACCATGCGCTTGGGCCCATCGCCCTGCATCTTGATGGCGATATCCTTAATGTTGAGGACCATGTCGGTCACGTCCTCGCGCACGCCGGCAATCGAGGAGAATTCGTGCAGCACGCCGTCGATATGCACCGACTGTACGGCGGCGCCTTGCAGCGACGACAACAGGATGCGGCGGAGCGCATTGCCGAGCGTCACGCCGAAACCGCGCTCGAGCGGCTCGGCGATCACCGTCGCCACCCGGCGCGCATCGGTGCCGGCGCTGACCTGCAGCTTGCCGGGCCTGATCAGTTCTTGCCAATTCTTTTGGATCGTCACGTTATCACCCATCGCGTTGCGCGGCGCGAACGCGTCGCGCGCCCCACTCCGCTCCGTGGGGCCAAAATCGGTGCCATGATCGAGCGGCGGCAAATGTTCGATTTCCATCGACCGGATGTCCTATACGCGCCGCCGCTTGCGCGGACGGCAGCCATTGTGCGGGATCGGCGTTACGTCGCGGATCGAGGTGATGGTGAACCCGGCGGCCTGCAACGAACGCAGCGCCGATTCCCGGCCCGAACCCGGACCCGCCACTTCAACTTCGAGGGTGCGCATGCCGTGCTCCTGCGCCTTCTTGGCGGCGTCCTCGGCGGCGACCTGCGCCGCGTAAGGGGTCGATTTGCGCGAACCCTTGAAACCCATCGTGCCAGCCGACGACCAGGCGATGGTGTTGCCCTGCACGTCGGTAATTGTAATCATCGTATTGTTGAACGATGCATTCACGTGCGCGACGCCGGAGGCGATGTTCTTGCGCTCGCGACGGCGGACGCGCGTGGCTTCCTTACCCATTCTGAACCCTTTCGGACCGGAACCGGCCGCACCGGTTGCCGTCACATAATCTCAGTTTGACGCGCTATTTCTTCTTGCCGGCGATCGGCTTGGCCGGCCCCTTGCGGGTGCGTGCGTTGGTGTGGGTCCGCTGCCCACGAACCGGCAGACCACGGCGGTGACGCAACCCACGATAGCAGCCGAGATCCATCAGCCGCTTGATGTTCATCGAGACCTCGCGCCGGAGATCGCCCTCGACCACATAGTCGCGGTCGATCACCTCGCGGAGCTGTAGAACTTCCTGATCGGTCAATTGCGACACCCGGCGCGCCTCGGGGATCGAGACTTTATCCATGATTTCCTTGGCTTTGGCGGGGCCAATGCCGTGGATATATTGCAGCCCGACCACCACGCGCTTGTTGGTTGGGATATTGACGCCAGCGATGCGGGCCACGTCAGTTTGCTCCTTGTGCGGGCCGGCGCGGGTGTTCCCACGCCGTCCGGCCGCTATCTATCGATTCGAATGTCACCTGAGAAGGCACAAACGTAAAAAGACAACGCATGCCTGCCGCCGCGGCCTGGCATCGCTGCTAATCTCCGAACCGGATGTTCGACACGTATTAATGGACTCCGGGCGCTTTCGTCAACCCGACTAGCGACTTCGTGTACAACTTGCTTTACCGCCGCCGCTTGGCCGGCCTCGCCTTCGCCGGCGGCCGGGCTTTGACCCTTGATTTTGGCTTGTTGGCCGATCGTTTGCGGTCGGCAGCGACGGCTTTGCGGCGTGGCGCCGCCTGCGCCTTGGACTTTTTTCCTATTCCCGGCTTGCGGGCCTGCACGGCCCGCTTCGCCGTGGAACCGCGAGCGACTTTCGGCTCCGCCGGCGCCGCGGTCAGCACCCCCTCGATCGCCGCGGCGACGTCGCCGATCGGCGCCATGCCGTCGACCGTGCGCAAAATGCCGTGACGGCGGTAATAGGCGATCAGCGGCGCGGTCTGCTCACGGTAAGCCATCAGCCGGCGGTGCAGCACGTCAGGGTTGTCGTCGGGCCGCAATGCTTCGCCGCGGCCTTGCATCTCGGCGATGCGATTCTCGATGCGCTTGAGCAACGCCGCCTCGTCGACGCGCAGCTCGATCACCGCGTCGAGCGCAATGCCGTGTTTCGCCAGCATGCGGTCGAGCGCCTCGGCTTGCGCCACCGTCCGCGGGAAACCATCGAGAATAAAGCCCTTGCTGGCGTCCGGCTCGGCGATGCGCTCTTCGACGATGGTGATGACAGTATCGTCGGGACAAAGCGCGCCGCGCGCCATGATGTCCTCGACCGCGCGGCCCAGCGCAGTCCCGGCTTTGACTGCGGCACGCAGCATATCGCCGGTGGAAAGTTGAACAATTCCGTATTTGGCGACGAGGTGCTGGGCCTGAGTCCCCTTGCCCGCCCCCGGCGGGCCCAGCAAGATCAATCTCATCTACGGCGTCCCCTCAGTTTTGATCTTTTTATCAGACCTTCATACTGGTGCGCCAGCAGGTAACCCTGCACTTGTGCGACGGTATCCATCGTGACGCTGACGACGATCAGGAGCGAGGTGCCGCCGAAATAGAACGGCACCGACGCGTACGAGATCAGCATTTCCGGAAACAGGCATACGACCGCTAGATAAGCCGCGCCGATCACCGTGATGCGCGACAGGACATAGTCGATGTATTCGGCGGTACGCTCGCCGGGCCGGATGCCTGGAATGAAGCCGCCATGCTTTTTCAGATTGTCGGCGGTCTCGGTCGGATTGAACACGATCGCCGTGTAGAAAAACGCAAAGAAGACGATCAGCGCCACGTAGAGCGCAAGGAACAGCGGCCGCCCATGCGAAAGCTGGGTGGTGATGATCGTGAGCCATTCCGGCCCCTGGCCGGCGGTGAAGTTGGCGACCGTCGTCGGCAGCAACAGCAGCGAGGAGGCAAAGATCGGCGGAATGACGCCCGAGGTGTTGAGCTTGAGCGGCAGGTGCGAGGACTGCCCCTCGAACATGCGGTTACCGACCTGGCGCTTCGGATATTGGATCAGCAGACGCCGCTGCGCGCGCTCCATGAAGACGATGAAGGTGATGACGGCGATCACCATCACCACGACGACGAGGATGAGGCCGGTCGAGAGCGCACCCTGGCGGCCGAGTTCGAGCGTGCCGGCGATGGCGGAGGGCAACTGCGCGACGATGCCCGACATGATGATCAGCGACGTGCCGTTGCCGATGCCGCGCTGGGTGATCTGCTCGCCGAGCCACATCAGGAACATGGTGCCGCCGGTAAGCGTGATCACGGTCGAGATGCGAAAGAACATGCCCGGATCGGTGACGACATTGCTGGCGCCTTCAAGGCCGACGGAGATGCCGTAGGCCTGGAACGCCGCGAGCACGACGGTCAGGTAGCGGGTGTATTGATTGATGGTCTTGCGACCAGACTCGCCCTCCTTCTTGAGGGCCTCGAGGGTCGGCGACACCGTCGTCATCAGCTGGATGATGATCGACGCGGAGATGTAGGGCATGATGTTCAACGCGAAGATCGCCATGCGGTGAATGCCGCCGCCGGCGAACATATTGAACATCCCCAGAATACCGCCGGCCTGGGAATTGAAAATCTGGTTCCAGGCGTTGGGGTCGATGCCGGGCAGCGGAATGTAGGTGCCGAGCCGATAGACCAGGAGCGCGCCCAGCGTGAACCAGATGCGCTTCTTCAGCTCCTCGGCCTTGGCCAGCGCCCCGAAATTGAGATTGGCCGCCAGTTGTTCCGCTGCAGAGACCATGCGCCCGGTGCTCCGTGTGTGCCTGACCCGCTATCGATTCGGGCCTGTAAACCTGGCCCTATAGACTCGGCCCTATATAGGGATCAGGCAGCTTGTTCGCTCGCCTCGCGCTTGGGAGCGAGGATTTCGACACTACCGCCGGCCTTCTCCACTGCGGCGACCGCCGACTTCGACGCGCCATACACTGAAAGGGCGATTTTCGCCCTGAGCTCGCCGTTGCCGAGAACCCGCACGCCGTCCTTGGCGCGACGCAAAATCCCGGCTTTGACCAGGGCAGCCGCATCGACCTTGCCCGCGGCGTCGAGCCGGCCGGCGTCGATCGCCTCTTGCAGGCGCCCGAGATTGATCTCGTTGAGCTTGAGCGCGAACTTGGTGTTGCGAAAGCCGCGCTTCGGCAGGCGGCGATGCAGCGGCATCTGGCCGCCCTCGAAACCCTTGATGCGCACGCCCGAGCGCGCGGTCTGGCCCTTGCCGCCGCGGCCGCCGGTCTTGCCTTTGCCAGAGCCGATACCGCGGCCAATGCGCTTTCGCGTTTTGCGCGAACCGGTGCGGCCGGCGAGTTCGTGAAGCTTCATTGCGACTACTCCACCACGCGCACAAGGTGCGCAACCTTGGCGATCATGCCGCGCGTCGCCGGCGTATCGACCAGCTCGGCGACGCGGCCGATCTTGTTGAGCTTGAGGCCCACCAGCGTCTCACGCTGGGTGTGATCCCGGCGCATCGGACTGCCGATCTGTTGGACCTTGACTATCTTGCCAGCGTTCTTGCCGGCATGCTGGTTTGCCGTCCCGGTATTCATCGCATGCTCCCGCGGCCTCAATCGGCCGCCTGTTCGGTCTCGACGTCGCGGCGGCGCGCCTGCAGCGACGAGACCTTGATGCTCCTTCGCGCCGCTACCGTGCGCGGCGAATCCTGGCGCTTGAGCGCATCGAACGTTGCGCGAACCACGTTGTACGGGTTCGAGGTGCCGAGCGATTTAGCGACCACGTCCTGCATGCCGAGCGTCTCGAACACGGCGCGCATCGGACCGCCGGCGATGATGCCGGTGCCGGGCGGGGCGGCGCGCAGGAACACCTTGCCGGCGCCGTGGCGTCCGGACACGTCGTGATGCAGCGTGCGCCCTTCGCGCAGCGGCACGCGCGTGAGCCCGCGCTTGGCGGCGTCGGTCGCCTTGCGGATCGCTTCGGGCACTTCGCGCGCCTTGCCGTGGCCGAAGCCGACCCGGCCTTTCTGATCGCCGACGACGACCAGCGCGGCAAAGCCGAAACGCCGGCCGCCCTTCACCACTTTGGCGACACGATTGATGTGGACGAGCTTGTCGACGAATTCGCTGTCGCGGTCTTCGTCTCGCCGCCGCTCGCGTGGTTCACGTGCCATGTTGATCCGCCGAATTGTTGTCTGTCATGTTCATGCGTTGTCCTTAGAAATTCAGTCCAGCCTCGCGCGCGGCGTCCGCCAGCGCTTTGATGCGGCCGTGATAGAGGTAGGCGCCGCGGTCGAAGATCACGTCCTTGATGCCCTTCTCCTGCGCGCGCTGAGCGAGCAGCTTGCCGACGGCTTTCGCCGCGGCGACGCTGGCGCCGGTCTTGAGGCTCTCGGCCTCCAAAGCCGTCTTCTCCAGCGAGGATGCGGAGACGACCGTCGCGCCGTGATCGTCGTCGATCAGCTGCGCGTAGATATGCTTGGAGGACCGGAACACGGACAGCCGC
>Ga0209006_10004574_pt1 | contig 12527 bp, 16 predicted proteins | sample JacPin_JW_Ref_O2_FD_188567 | JGI IMG/M metagenome (GOLD analysis project Ga0209006, IMG submission 188567) | Forest soil microbial communities from Algoma, Ontario, Canada - Jack Pine, Ontario site 1_JW_Ref_O2 (SPAdes) (version 2) | ecosystem: Environmental > Terrestrial > Soil > Boreal...
CCAGTGGAGTTCGTGGTCGTAGAGCGTCTCCTCGGATTGCGGCGGAATGCCGATGCGGTAATCGGTCAGCCCGAGCGGATCTTCGAGGACCAGGTGGGTCACCCGGTCGGGATTCATCAACGTAAAGCGGGTTGCGGTCATGCCCCCGGTCGAGTGACCCAGCACGGCGACGTCCCTCACGCCGAGGTGATCGAGCAGCTCGGTCGTGTTGGCGGCCAGGAGCTGGAAGCTGTAGTGAATGTCGGGCTTCGGTGACTTGCCCCAGCCGAGCTGGTCGGGGGCGACGACGCGATATCCGGCTCCGGCCAGCGCCTCGATGACGTCGTGGAAGTAGTAACAACCGAACGCCTTGCCGTGAAACAGGACGACCGACTTCCCGTTTGCTTCTGTTTTCGGTGGGATATCCATGTAGGCCATCTTGAGCTGCTGGAGATCACTTCTGACGGAGAAGAACTGCACCGTGTACGGATAGTCGTACTCCTCGAGACAGATGCCGAGCGCCGGCAGTGCGCTCTCGCTCGGAGTCGTAGTCGCGTCGGATGTCACTGGTTTCCTTTCGTTCTAGATAGGCGCACATGCGTCTTTCGCGGTCTCGATCACGTCATCAAGGTTGCCGCTAACGGCGTCCTTAGCGACGCTGAGCGAGAGACCCTCCGCCTCGCCGAAGGCCATTTCAGACGGGTCTGAGGGCGCTCGGGTCGACGACGGCATCCGGCGGCGCCAGTCCGGCCTTGGCGACGAACTCGGCGACGGCGTCCCGGATCGTGGGGGGTCCCTCACCCGGATGTCGGGCCGACCGACTCTGCGACGTCGGGCCAATCGGCATCGGTGAACGAGATGCCGTACGACTGGATCCCGGCGTCCGCGATCTCGATGCGCGCGAACTCAAAACCGCCGTTGTCGAGTACGGCGAGCTTGACGGGAAACTAGCGGTGGCGCTTACGAGCATCGACCACAACGCGTCGGAGACGGATTCGGTCATCTCTGGATCTCCTTTTGAACGGGCCGGGGAACCGCGCTTAACCTCCTCCGCTCCCGGACGATCCGCTAGATGCACCCCGGCCATCCGCCATAGCCGCGCCTTATCGACCGCATGCGCACAGTTCGACTAACGTCCGGGATGGACGCCTAAAGCAGCGGCGGGAGTTGCGGCCGGCGGTGGCGGCGTCGTGACGCGCTACATCGTTGGCGGCGGCGTGGGTGGGTCGTTGAAGCCCGGTGGATTGACGGTCGCTTGTCGCCATCCTGTGAGCCACGGTTTCACCCGTCGTGTCCGGTACCGGTGGTCACGATGTCGACCCGGTAGATGAGCCTCGATTCGCGTTTGAGGCCGGCCTCGATATCGCGGACGAGCGAGGTGACCTGGCTGCTGCGGAGGTCGTCGGCGATGTCGATTCGCGCCAGCACCCATACTTGGTCGGGGCCAACATAGGTCACCACAAGCTCGCGAACGGCGGTGACCCCGCGGTACCCGAGGAGAAGGCTGCGCACTCGGTCTCGGTCCCGCGGTGGAACGGGCTGGCCGACGAGAAAGTCGTGGTTGCGCCTGACCAGACGGAGGCTGATGCGGATCAGGACCAGGGCGATGAGTACCGCAGCGACCGCTTGGGGAAGCGACGATCCTGTGATCTGACTGAGCGCCAGGCCGGCGAAGGCGAAGAAGTCACCGGCGACCGATACGGCGTCTTCATTGAAGACGCCCCGGAGGCTGGGATCCGACGTGGCGGCGGACTGATCGAGGATCGTGCGATTGGCGCGCCGCGCCTCGACGCTCATCTGGTGCGCGGACTGGCGCAGCGACACCAGGTCAAAGACCGCCGAGAGCCCAAGCACGACGTAGGCCACCCCGAACGACGAGGTCGACGACGGGTGCAGCAGCTCGGTGATCCCTTCCCGCAGCGAGAACGCGGCACCGACGATGAATGCTCCAAGCGCCGCGAGCAGCGCCCAGAAGTACGCTTCCCGACCGTAACCGAACGGATGCTGTTCGTCGCGAGGACGCGCACTGCGATGCTGAGCGATCAGCAGAAACAGATCGTTGCCGTTATCGGCAAGCGAGTGCGAGGCCTCGGCCGCCATCGCCGGCGAACTCGTCACGATCGCGGCACCGACCTTCGACATCGTGTCGGCCTACCGCCGGTTCGCGGACTGGCTGAGTGGCCACACCGGTGATCCGGATCCGCCGGCAGCGGCGCTCACGGCCGACGTGGTCGCCGCATATGACCGAGCTCGAGACCCACAAGGCCGCGGCGACGGTCACGAAGGAGCGCGCGGCGATCCCGGCTCGCGAAGTACGTGCAGATGCTCGCGCGATCGACGCGACAGCGATCCTGATGATCGAGGTATCGCGGGCGGCCGTGCAGCCTCGTCGTCGCGACGCGCTGGACGCCGCCACGTGGAAACGCGTCAAGGACGCCGCCCGCGCGCGTCTACATCAAGGCCCGCGACGGCGCACCTCGACAGCCGCGGCGCATCGCGACCTCGCGCTGATCCTCGTGCTTGGCGCAATGGGGCTGCGCTCGGAGGAAGCACGCGTGCTGACCAGCAGTTCGATCGCCCGAAACAGGTCGATGGTTTCACGCGGTGGCTGACCGTGTACGGCAAGGGCGCTAAGACCCGCGAGCTGCCGGTCCCGCCGGAAGTGGCCGACGCGCTGCGGGACAACGTGCGCCCGATGATGCTCGCCGCCGGGGTACCACCGCTCTCGCGCACCCACATGTGCTGCGCCACACCTACGGGACGCTGTTCATGGAGCGCCCCGACGCGCGGAGAGAGCAGCTGCAAAAGCTGATGGGGCACGCGGACATCTCGACCACCGCGGCCTACCTGCACCAGAGTGCGAGCGACCTCGAGGCCGCCGCCCTGGCGCAGCACCCCGCACGCGCCACGCTTACGGCCGACGCGCAACGACGCCGCAACCGGGCTCGAGCGCGCGCCGGGGCGAGGCCGTGAACTACCCCCGCCGCCAGCAGTACCGGCGTCTCGGTCGGGCACTCGGCATTGGCACGGGGGGTCTACTGGCGGCCGGCGGGGCACTGCTGGCCGCGGCCCACAGCGCAGGCTGGATCGCGCTCATCCTGCTGCCGACGGCTGTCGGCCTGGGCGCCTCCGCGCGGCACTACGCGCGGCTGGCAGCGCGCAGCCGAGTCGGCGCCCGGTCAGAAGACCAGGTGCAGCGCGCGCTGGCGCCGCTCGCGGCCGAGGGCTGGCGCCTCCGGCACTCGCTGCCCTGGCAGGGCAGCGGAGACATCGACAGCGTCGCGATCGCGCCGATCGGCATCGCCTTCGCGATCGAGACAAAGACGCGGAGATTCGAGGCACAGCATGTCGCTCGGGTGCAGGAGATGGCGAACTGGCTGCAGGCCCGCCGTCGCCGGTGGTGCCCAGGGCACGCTTGCGGTCGTCTGCGTGGTCCGCGCTAGACGGCTCCAACATGTCGAGTCCGGGGTGCTGATCGTGTCGCTTGACCGACTGGTAGGAGCGCTGCGAACCGCGGCGCGCACTTGCGAGCGGCCGACGTTCCTGCCAGTCGAGCGCAGATCCGGCGCTTGCCTGGAGTCGCGTTAGGGGCACTTCCGTCGGAACGAGCTGAACGTCACGGGCAACCGCGAAATTTTTCGTCTCGGCGGGGCCCTACGGCCGCTGATCCGGTACTTGTCTCATGACGGAATTTCCGAGCATTCGAGAGCCAAGATGGACCCGACAACCTCTACGGCAGCCGATTCCCCAATCGCCGGCGCGGGAGCGTGCCCCCGGCGCCCGTGCGCCCGTCATCAAACGCAAGCAGGAAAAGAAGCGGACGACCGGGCAAAGCCCTGCTCGCGCAGTTTCTCCGGTCGCTTGCGCAATGGGTAAGCAGCGATGAGACAGCTCATGACTGAGATCGTTGTCACCGTCGACGACGCCACCCTCGTCGGCCAGCGGCTCGACGCGCTGGAGCACGATCCCAACGTACGCCGGCAACCCCGTGATTTGTTCGACGTCTACGCCGGCGCACCCGCGACGGCCTCCGATGTCCACACGCCGGGACGCTTGGGTTCAAGTCGATCGGTCGCCTGCCGCAGACCTACGACGAGCACCAGCCAATCCGGCACGCGATTGTCGAAGCTGGGATGAATGTCTGTGAGGCATTCGAGAGACGGTGCGGAACCGCGCAGCGGTTGGAGGGGCGCTGCGCCGACGACGATGGTCGCATTGGTCGGGTCGCGGATACACGACCTCATCTGGGGTGACCAATGACCGACCGGCTGCTCACCGCCGACCAGCTCGCCGAGCGCTGGCAGGTCCCGAAGTCGCAGGTCTACGCCCTCACCCGGCGTGGTGAGATTTCGACCGTGAAGCTCGGCAAGTACTACCGCTATCGCCTCGACGAGATTGAGGCGTTTGAGCGCTGGGAGATCCGCCAGGCCGACTACGCTGGGCACAGCACATAGAGCGGCCGAGCGGCGCGGGAACGCCCTCGGCGATGGCCCCGAGGAGCAGTGACCTCCCATGAGCACCCGCCAACCTAGAACCGGACGGGTTTCCGGGCACCTCAAGCTCATCGAGCGCAAGAGCGGCCTGATCTGGTACGTCAAGACCCGCGTCCCCGGGCGCACGCCCGAGCAGACCACCACGTTCCTCGCCCCGGCGCACGTGAGCGGCGGTAAGCCGCTCGCCGGTCACCTCACGCGCCGCCAGGCGCAGGACGCGCTGGCCGACATCCTGACCGAGGAACGCCACAGGTCGGCCAGCGTGCCTACGACCACCTCGGTGCGACGTTCGCCGACGCTGCCGCCGGCTACCTGCATCACATCGAGCACGTCCGCGGCCGCGAGCGCGCCACCCTCAGCGACTACCGCGGATCGGTGAACAACTACCTCGTCCCGCGCTGGGGAGAGTGGCCGGTGGATGCGATCCACGCCAACGACGTCGAGGCGCTCCGTGATGAACTGATGACCAGCGATGTGTCTCCCCGGACCGTGGTCCGGCATCTCACCGTCGCACACGGGGTGTTCAAGTATGCGATGCGCAAGTACGGGCTGGCCCGCAACCCGGCCAGCGCCGATCTCGTAGACCGTCCCACCGTCCGCTACAGCGGCGAGTTCCGGACGCTGGACACCGAGCAGCTCGCCGCGCTGATCCGTGCCGGCGCCAGTACTCAGGACGCCGCGCTCTACCTGACCGCCGCCCAGACCGGGCTGCGCCAGGGGGAGCTGCGGGCGTTGCGCTGGGCAGACGTCGACTTCGCCGCTGACCGTATCCAGGTCCGCCGCAGCGCCACGGTAGGGGCCAACGCGACCATCAAGACGCCCAAGTCCGGACGCGTGCGCTCGGTGCCGATGGTTCCGCAGATCGCGACGGCGTTGGCGAGGCTCGGGCAGCGTGAGCGGTTCGCTGGTCCCGACGATCTCGTGTTCCCCAATCAGGTCGGCGAGGTCGAGAACGACACGCTGCTGCGCCGGCGCTACTACAGGGCGCTGGAGGATGCCGGTCTCCCCCGCGTCCGCTTTCACGATCTGCGCCATGCGTTCGGTTCGACCGCGGTCAAGGCGTTCCCGCTCTCTGACGTGCAGGCCATGCTCGGCCACGCCCACATCACCACGACGATGCGCTACGTCCACCACCGCCCCGGCAAGGACGACGCGGAGCGTCTCGCGGCGGCGTTCGGGGGCGATTCTGTGTCCCCGTTTGTGTCCCCAACTCGGGACACAGAGCGAAACTCAGAAGAACTGAGCGACTCTAACGACGGGGTATAGAGCCATCCTGACCCCCTTGCCGTTGCCTGCAAAGCCGTGTACACCGGTTCGATTCCGGTCGTCGCCTTGCCCGACTAGCAGGGAAGCGGCACGTGGCCGCCGTGGACCCACGGCGCCGAGCTCGTCGCCAGGAGCACGTGACCCGTCGTCAAGCGACCCCGCCGATAGGTCGGCACCGAACGTGCGCTCGAGCGGCAGATCTCCCGAGAGCTCCCCCACCGCCTCGCTGCAATCCCCTTTGACTTCATAGAAGCTTCCTTGACAGTCTGGGGGTTAGTGCGCAGAGATGGTAAGTGATGCTGGTCTTTGCACACTATTGGGCGCCTAGAGCACGTCAGCGAACTGACACTGCGTAAAGGGTCGCTGACAGACAACGCCCGATAGGAGTAGAAGGAGATGGCGTCTTTCTTGTGGACACAACGGAAGGAGTTTCGCGTGAGCATCGGCGGTCGCGCCAGATTGCGCGTGTACCTGGTCGCTGCCGTAGGGACCATCACGAAATCCAGTTGGTGAAGCCGGGCTTTCCGACCGACCATCGTGGATCGCTTCACTAAAACCCGCCGGCAGCTTGACGCACTAGCCAAGTAGGAAACGTGAACGCCTTCATGCTGTGTAGGTCAAGGTGAAGTATGTCGGCGCTCATTTGCAGTCCCAGGGCCGGACATTCCAATTCCCATCGAGGAGGGAAAGAGAGAGTGAATCTCGGTTATTTATTGCAATCTAAGCCTTCACGGCGAAGGGCTGTGGCTACCACAGCCGCGATGGCCGTGATGGTTACAGCTGCCGTGCTGGCTTGGAGCCTCGCGTCGGGCGGTGCAGTGGCGCAGGGCGCGACTGCAGCCCTACCCGCCGGCTGCAGCGCGGGCACGTCGGTGACGACGAACACAGGGCCGGTCTGCGGTACCTCTCAGATCGGTTTCAACCAGTGGCTTGGCATTCCCTACGCGGCCCCGCCTGTCGGGAACCTTCGGTGGAAGGCGCCACAGGCGCACGCGACGTGGACAACGCCCCTGGCGGCGGTCAACCAGGTACCGGGCTGCCCAGGCTCGGGCGCGACCACGGCGTCTGAGGACTGCCTGCAGTTGGACATCACCACGCCAACCGGCGCCAACGTCCCCTCAACAGGCAGACTGCCGGTGATCTTCTACATCCACGGTGGAGGGTTCACTGGCGGCACTACCTCGACCTACCCCGAGGACACGCTTGCCATGAGCGGGCCGGTCGTCGTCGTAGGCATCGAATACCGCCTCGGCGTCCTCGGCTTCCTCGCCGACGGGGCGCTTGGTGCGCATTCCGGTGACTACGGTCTGCAGGACCAGAAGTTCGCAATGAGGTGGGTCAAGAAGAATATTGCGAAGTTCGGCGGTGACCCGTCGAACATCACGATCATGGGCTCCTCCGCCGGCGCGTCGAGCGTCTGCGACCAGATCGCTTCCCCCGCTGCTGCGGGTCTGTTCCAGAAGGCGATCAGCATCAGCGGTGAGTACAACTCGCTGTTCGGAGCTCCCACCTCGTTGCAACCTCAGGACTGCAAGGCACAGCTCGCGACCGAGCAGCAGGCTCAAGCGACCGGTGCCGCCTTCGCGGCGAGCGTTGGTTGTGGCAACGTAGCCGACGTCGCCCAGTGCCTCCGCGCTGTGCCCGTGGCGACGCTTGAGGCAGCCCAGGCGAACGGCGGGACGAACTCGCCGATCGTCAACGGCACCACGCTCAAGGAGCAGCCGCTGGAGTCGTTCGCGACGGGTAACGTCAACCGTGTGCCGGCGATTCTCGGAGTCAACCGCGACGAGGATCTAACCGGTACGGCACAGACACCGGCCGCCTACACCGCGCTGGTCAACAGCCAGTACGGGCCGCCGTTCGGAACCCACGCGGCGCAGGTGCTCAAGCGGTACCCGCTCGCTAGGTTCCCGACGCCGTTCATTGCGTCACGTACGGTCGCTGCGGACTCGAACACCGTGTGCCCCGCGCTGACGCGGGACGGGCTCTTGTCCAAGGTGATGCCTGTGTACGCGTTTGAGGGCGACGTTCCGGACCTGCCGCCATACAGCACGACGTCGACCATTAATCCGGCAGGCTCGATGCACGACTTCGAGCCTGGCTACCTGTTCCCCACCGCGATGGGGATCCCGGTGCTTCTGGATGCGGATCAGACGACACTGCGCACTGAGATTGACGCGCAGTTCACTGACTTCGCGGCGACTGGTAGCCCGAACGGAAACGGGCTCCCGACCTGGCCGACGTACAGCCAGTCATCGGGCAACCTGGTGATGTCGCTGGAGGCGGCTGGCGATGACCAGCTGTTGTCCAAGGCAGCCATCTCGTTTGACCACCAGTGCGGGTTCTGGAACAAGATCAGCCCCGCGCCGCAGCCTAACTGAGGTAGCGCGGGTAGCAAGCAGGTAAGGCGTCACGGCGCCTGACCGGCACGGGAGAGACGATCTGGGCATACGCCGCCCAGATCGTCTCCCGGCCGGAGACTTGTCGGGGCGCCCATGGCGGCGACGTCCGCGCCGAAGCGACGTTGAAGGTCGCTTGCTTGACGCGGAGCCGAGTGCGATACTTCGTGTGTTCTGTATCGATGTTGACCCCGAGGGGGTCGCGATGCCCGAATCAACACCGCGTACCGGGAAGGCCCAGGGACAGGTACCGACGGTTCATGAGGTCATGGCCCGAGTGCAGCGTCTCAGCGAGACGCCCAGGCCAGAGGGCGGATATCCGCTCGCCAGTTACGTCGAGGCCTATTTCATCGGCGACATCACGGCTATCACCGCCGCCGCGATACGTTCTGAAGGCCTGCTGAAGCGCTAGCGCCGAGGTCTGCCACCCGTCGCTGCCCCGCCGGCCCCTGCCGCCGCTGGTTTGCCGAACCAGGCAGCTCCTCGCACGTCGCCCTGCTGGCCGAACTAAACGCGCGGCTCCCGGCCACCCTGCGTCCGCTTCGGGTCCCCCACACGATGATCGCGGAGCTAAACGCGTGATTCCATGTCGAGAACCGCCGCCCGGCTCCGCTCACGAGGTGAAGGGCCTCGTCAGGCGCGGCCCACGACACCAGGAGATCGGAGAACGTACCTCATGTCGCACATACGACGTTTCGACCATGTCGGCATCACCGTTGCGGACCTCGACAGGGTGACGGCGTTCTTCGTCGGGCTGGGCCTCGAGGTCGAGGGCCGGACGTTCGTCGAGGGCGAATTCGTGGACACCGTCATTGGCATCCCCGGCTCTCGCAGTCACATCGTCATGCTGCGGCCGCCCGAGGGAGGCACTGGGCTGGAGCTGTCGAGCTTCGTCTGGCCGGACCACGAGCCAGGGTCGCCCACCGCGATGGCCAACGAACTGGGGCTGCGCAACGTGTCATTCGAAGTCGACGACCTCCAGGCGACGGTCGACCGGCTGGCTGCGGACGGCTACGCCTTGGTCGGCTGCATCGGTCAGCACGAGAACATCTGGCGCATGGCCTACGTGCGCGGGCCGGAGGGGATCATCGTCTCCCTCGCTCAGCGGATTGGCTGACGCCCCCCGACGTCGCGGCCCGTGGGGCAGGGATCGTCCTCGCTACAGACCTTGGCGCTGATCGTTCCTCCTGTCTCTAGCCGATCGCGAAAGTAGCGCCTGGAGACCAAGAAGTCTCCACAGGGCAGCAGTGGGAGGGTAGGCTGATATCAACACGCGATCGGGATGCGCTTGACCGACCGGGGTGCCGGGGACCGGAAAGGAAGTGGGATGCAAGCTAGGGAATCGATCGTCGTCGGGACAGACGGCACCGAGACGGCCGAGCGCGCGGTGGACCGAGCTGGTGCGATCGCACGCGCGTTCGGCGCAACCGTCCACGTGGTCAGCGCCTACAGCGACGACAAGACTCCGCTCGCGGGAGCCGGCAAACAGGGTGACCGAGCCCACGCCCAGCAGCACGTAGACCGAGCGCAAGAGCGACTGGCGAAGCTAGGTGTCGAGAGCGAGGCACACCTGTCGAACCGAGAGGCTGGGCGAGCACTAATTACGGTTGCGGACCAGCGACGCGCCCAAATGATCGTCGTGGGCAACCGAGGCATGAGTGGCGCCAAGCGCGTACTAGGCTCGGTGCCAAATTATGTCTCGCATCATGCGGATTGCGACGTGGTGATCGTCCGCACGACGTAGTCCCCCGAGCGAGGCGCTTCCACCGGGATGATGCGCACCGCGAGCGCCTGGCTTTCGGCAGCGATCGCGCCCCCGGGATGGGGACGCGACCGCGTGCACGCTTGCTTAGCTCGCCGATCCAGGCCCAGGGCCGGCAGGGTTGGCCCAGGGGGCGTTCTGGTTGACGGCGTCCCAGAACCCGCAGTGGTGCTGCTGGTTGAGGAACTTGGTCGAGACCAGCGAGCTGTCACCAGCCGACTCAAGCGACATCACCTTCTGTCGCTTGGCCGTGTATCTGGTCCACTCGGGTGCGCCGGCCACCGTCGGATTGCCGGTGCGCGCAAACCCGGCCCATTCCGCAATGATCTGGTCGCCCATCGCGGATTGATCGGGCGTGAACGTTGCCGTTGTTGCTTGGAACAGGAACGGGTTCTCCGCGTTGTGGAACGCCCCGAGCGGGAATGTCGATCCGGTCGGGGTGTCCGAGTCGTCGTTCTGGTACGCGAACGTCGGCACGTCATTGGTCAGCTGCTGATCGGCTTGAAGTGCTGGGCACACCGAAGCCGAATCCGCCATGACCGTCCGGTACGCGATAAACGGAGACGAGTCCGGGAACCGCACGACCGGATAGAGCTGCATGATTGTCGAGGTCAGCGAGCCGAACTGCTGGCGAACCAGCTGCTTGTACTGGGCGGGTGTTTGCGCGACAGAACTCCCTACTGTCTCGCCGCCGTTGAACTCGTCGCGAGCGACGCCGATCATCAGCTTGACGTTGTTCAACTTGCCGGTCTTGATCGCTTGCGCGGCCGAGATCGGGAGGGTCGTGCCGTTGATCGTCGGAGCGATCGTCCCTCCGGCAGTCGGGCTGAACACCTGACTTCCTTCGTCGAGCAGCGTCTGTACCGGGACGTTGCGCAGACATGCTGCGACATCGGTCGCGGTTCCGCAGCCGACCTTGGCGGCGAGCGTTGCTCCATCCGCCTGAGCGTTCTGCTCGGTTTCCAGCGACGACTTGCAGTCGCCGTTGGGCCAGATCGTGTTGTCCCAGTAACCGTAGAACCCGCTCTCGCTGATTCCTTTCTGGAACAGGCCGGCGGCGGTGGGAGATGCAGCTGCGTCGCACACGCTGGCGCCTCCGGCCGACTGGCCGAACAGGGTCACGTTGTTGGGGTCGCCTCCGAAATTCGAGATGTTCTGCTTGACCCACTTCAGCGCGGCCTGCTGATCCATCAGTCCGTAATCGCCGGAGTGCGCTCCGAGGGCCTTTTCGGCAAGGAATCCGAGGACGCCCAGTCGGTAGTTGACGCCAACCGCGATCACCTTCCCCTTCGACGCCAGCACCGTCTCGTCGGCCGGGGTACCTTGCACGAATCCGCCGCCGTGGATCTCCACCATGACCGGCAACGGCCCTGGTCCCGCGTTGGTCGGGACCTGCACGTTCAACGTCAGGCAGTCTTCACTGGAGGCCGGTGGCGTCGAGCCGAGGACCCCGGGCTGCGGGCACGTAAGACTCGCCTGGGTCGCCTGCAGCGTGGTTGAACGGTGGGCCACTCCTGCCGGTGGACGCCAGCGCAGGTTCCCTAGCGGGGGTGCGGCGTAAGGAACTCCCAGATAGGAAGTCACGCCGTTCGCCGTCAGGCCGCACACGGCGCCATCCTTTGTGTTCACGGTAGTGCCCGACGTACACGCTGGTGACGTCGCGGTTGCCGCAGCTGCGGGAGGCGATCCGTCCGTGGCCAGGAAGATCACCACCAAACCGGTCACCGCTGCTGTCGCAGCGATCAGATACGCGCACAATCTGGCGCGACCGCCGATGCTCATACGAAACTCCTCTCCATGGTGTGCAGACAGACAGACGCCATCCTTCTACTCCTATCGGGATTAACTGTCAAAGACTCCGGTACGGAGTGTCAGTGTTATGACGCGTACGTCAGGCGCTCAATAGTGTGCAAAGACCAGCATCACTTACCATCTCTCCGTACTAACGGCAAAGACAGTCAATAGCGCCGCGGATTACATCCCGCAGGCGTAGCAGCATCGGCTGTGTTCACCGTTATGTTGCGCCCCAAACGCGCCGCTCTCTTCGATCACAACGGTCCATGCTGTCGTCTAGCCCGACAATGACATGATCCAAATCTCCAACACGACGGCGAGGATGACATCGTCGTCAAACGAAGCGGCGGCGTGGACGTAGCAGCTCCTTGGAGTACTGGGCAAGGCAAAGCCGAAACCGAGACTGAGGCGCTCGCCCGGGTACACTCAGCGAACGGTGGCAGCTACTCGGCTTGCGCAGTGAGACCAGCGGCTCGGCTAGGCCCTGTGTGGCGTGGAGTCTGGAGGCGCCTGAGGGTACCGCTGGCTTTAGGGGCGGCGATGACGGCTGCGTCGCTGTGCTGCTTCGGCTGTGGTTCTTCCGCGACCGGCTCGGCGCCGTCAAGAACTGGAAGCGCGACCGCCGGGGCGTCGAGATCGAGACCGGTGCCGCGGGCCTCCGGTTTCGGCTCGAACTGGACCACCTACCACGGGAATGCTGAGGCGACCGGAGTCCATGCGGCGCACACCAAGCTGCGGCCTTCGCGGCGCGCCTGGACCTCGTCGATCCTCGACGGGGAGCTGTATGGCGAGCCGCTCGTCGCCGACGGCCGCGTCGTCGCGGCGACCGAGAAC
>Ga0209006_10004575_pt1 | contig 12526 bp, 8 predicted proteins | sample JacPin_JW_Ref_O2_FD_188567 | JGI IMG/M metagenome (GOLD analysis project Ga0209006, IMG submission 188567) | Forest soil microbial communities from Algoma, Ontario, Canada - Jack Pine, Ontario site 1_JW_Ref_O2 (SPAdes) (version 2) | ecosystem: Environmental > Terrestrial > Soil > Boreal...
GCAACCGGAGGCCCGCCGCGGCCGGGATCAGGCGAAGCAAGCTTTCCGCGAACGTAACCGTCGGCCTCCGGCGCCGGAGCGGCGACAAAAGTAGGGCCGACGGCGCAGCCTGAAATGGCCAACGCAAGAACCCCTGCAGAAACTCCGCAGGCCGCTTGCCACCATCGACGCACGATGCACAACATCAGACCGATCCACTTAAAACGCCGCCCATCGGACTACTCGATCAACTTTCTAGACCTTTTTCAGCTGCGGGTACGCCTTCATCCTCGGAAACACCCGGATTTTCTCTTGCCAGGAATATCTTTCGAAGCGCGGGCGCAACCACGAGCAGCAGCAAAGGTCCGATAAACATACCGCCCACGACCACGGTCGCCAAAGGACGTTGCACCTGGCTTCCAATGCCATGCGAGATTGCCGCCGGAAGAAGACCGACGCCCGCCGAGAGCGCGGTCATCAGCATCGGCCGCATCCGTTGTTCAGCGCCGTGGAACACGGCCTCGGCGATATCCATGCCCTGAGCCCGGAGTTCCCGGAAGTAGGTAATGTTGAGAATTCCGTCCATCACCGCAACGCCGAACAACGAGATAAACCCGATCGCGGCGGAGACGCTGAAATCGAGGCCGGCGAAGTACAACGCGATCAGGCCGCCACCGATCGCAAACGGGATGCCGGCAACCGCCAGCAGGCTGTCGCGCAACGAATTGAACAGCCCATAGAGCAGCACAAGAATGAGAAGCAGGGTGATCGGCACCACGACCATGAGCCGCTTCTTTGCATTCTGGAGGTCGTCGAACTCACCGGCCCAAAGGATCTGGTATCCGTTCGGAAGCTTGATGGCACTCGCAACACGTCGCTGTGCTTCCTCGACCGTCCCGCCGAGATCGCGGCCGCGAACGCTGAACTTGATCGGAATGAACCGCTGGCTGCGTTCGCGATAGATGAACGAAGCGCCGGTATCGAGCGTGATGTCGGCCAATTCGCTCAGCGGAACATATCCGTTGGCGCCTGACGGGGTCGTATAAGCAACCTTGACGGTACGAATGGCCGCAACGCTGCTGCGGTATTGTGGGTCCAGCCTGACTGCCAGGTTAAACTGCCGGTCACCTTCGAGGATCGTTGTCGCGTTGGTGCCGCCGAGCGCTGCCTGAACCACGGTATTGACGTCACCGGTATTGAGACCGTAGCGGGCGGCCTTGTCGCGGTTGATCTTGATGTTGAGATTAGGCTGACCGAGCAAATGAAATATGCCGAGGTCGGCGACGCCCTGAACCTTGGCCATCTCGTCCATCACCTGGGTGGCCAGCGATTCCAGTATCTCCAGGTTTGGTCCGACAATCTTGACCGAATTGGCGCCCTTGACGCCGGACAGGGCTTCCTCGACGTTGTCCTGGATATATTGCGAGAAGTTGAAACCAATTCCGGGCAATTCCTCGCTGAACTCCTTCTGCAACTCGTCGGTCAGTTTTTCCTTGGTGAGGTCGGCCGGCCATTCGTCGAACGGCTTGAGTGGTGCAAACAGCTCGACATTGGAGAACGGCGAGGCATCGCTGCCATTGTCGGGACGGCCGTGCTGGGACACCACGGTGAGGACCTCCGGATGGCGCAACAGGATTTCCCGCATCTTGCCGGTGGCGGCGGTGCCCGCATCAAGCGACATCGTCGACGGCATCGCCGCCCTGATCCAGAAATTGCCCTCCTCCAGGGCCGGCAGGAATTCACTGCCGAGCCGGGACGCGGCAATCCCGCTGAGCCCGAGAAATACCACTCCCACCAGGACAGCAATTCCGAGATGGGACAGCGCCCACCGAAGCACCGGCGTATAGCTCGACCGCAGGGCACGGACGATTCTCGTCTCGGTCTCCTCGATTTCCTTCGGAAGCAGCAGTGCGGCCAGAACCGGCGTCACGGTGAATGTCGATAGCAGCGCGCCGGCCAGCGCATAGCCGTAGGTCCGCGCCATCGGTCCGAAGATCTGGCCTTCGACGCCCTGCATGGTGAACAGGGGCACGAACGCCGTAACCGTGATCGCCGCCGTGAAGAACACGGCCTTGTCGACCTGCAATGCGCTGACGAAGATGACGCGCAGTCGCTCCGTCCACTTCTTGTTCGAGGTCGAAGAGCCATGCGCCGATGTCGGGTCCGGTCCCCAATAGCCTTCCGAGAGATGCTGAAGAAGCGTCTGCCGATGTTCGCTGTCCGACTGAAAGTTGCGATAGATATTCTCCATCATGATCACCGCGGAGTCGACGATGATGCCGAAGTCGACCGCTCCGAGCGACAGCAGGTTGGCGTCTTCGCCCTGCAGAACGAGGATGATGATGGCAAAGAACAGCGCGAACGGAATATTTGCGCTGACGATGATGGCGCTGCGCAGATCGCCGAGGAATATCCATTGGATGATGAAGACCAGCAGACACCCGAAAATGAGATTGTGCAGCACCGTGTGCGTGGTCACCCCGACCAGCGAGCTACGATCGTAGTAGGAGACGATTTTAACCCCCGGCGGCAAGCTTCCATCGCTGTTGAGCTTTTCGACCTCGGCCTGAACGCGTGGGATAATGTCGTTGGTATGCTGGGTCCGTCCCATCACCACAATGGCGGCCGCAATATCGTCTTCGTGGTCCCTGCCCCCGATTCCAAGCCGCGGCACATAGCCGACGGAAACGCTTGCGACATCCTTGACCTGGATCGGAAGACCGTTCGACTGGGTTAAGACGACATTCTCGATGTCCTGGACCTTGTAACCCTTGGTAACGTCGTCGGCGCCACCGCTATCGACCAATCCGACACCGCGAATATTGACGGATTGCTGACCGATCGAGATTTCGCGACCGCCAACATTGATGTTGGCATTGCCGAGCGCGGTGATGAGCTGGGGGATCGAAATATTGTAGGCTTCAAGCTTTCCGAGATCGGCGTCGACGTTGAATTGCTTTGTGGTGCCGCCCCAACTGTTGATCTGTACCACGCCGGGAATGGTGAGAAGGCGCCGGGTGACGACATAGTCTTGTAACGTCCGCAGATTGGTCAGCCCGAAATGCGGCGGACCGACCACCTGATAGCGGTAGATTTCTCCGACCAGGCTGGATTGCTGTATCTGGGCGACCTGGTTGCCGGGCAGGTTGACGTTCTGCTGCAGGCTGATCGATGCCTGCGTCAGGGCGAAATAGAAATCGACCCCGTATTTGAAGGTAACGCGGACAAACGACAGGCCGTAGAACGAAGTCGAGCGGATATTGACGACCCCGGGCGTCGGGTAGAGCCCGACCTCCATCGGAATGGTGTAATACTTCTCCATTTCCTCGGCGGATAGGCCGGCGGCTTGTGCCGTGATTTCAAGAATGACCGGTGCCGGATTTGGGTAGGCTTCGATATTGAGCCGCGCAAACGCGACGAGTCCCGCGGCACAGAACACCACAACACCCAGGACAATGATCGCGCTGCGCGTCAGCCCGAACTGAAGTAGAGACTTAATCAAGTGACCCCGCAGTGTGTACCTGGTTCAACGAGTCCAGAACCGTTCTTCAGCCGGCATCGCCGAGCAGGAGCTTGTTGCTCAGAAATACCGCGCCATCCGTGACAACGATTTCTGCGGGCTGAAGGCCCTCCAATATCTGGGTCCAGCCATCCTGCTGCAGGCCAACCTTGACGGTTCGCTTCGTGAAATGAAGGTTGTCGCTGGTGACCCACACCGTCATCGTTCCGTCACCTTCCCGGACAACCCCGTTTACCGGCACCGCGAGCGAGCGCATCGGGTCTCCGACGCGAATGACAAAGCTTGCAAACATTCCCGACCGCAGCAAATGCTTGGGGTCGTCGATTTGCGAGCGGACCAATTGCCTGTGGGTGTTGGGGTCGATGATGGAACCCACGGTCGTCACGCGCCCTTTGAAGACCGTGCCTGGATAGGCCGGTACCGTTACCTCCACGCTCTGACCGAGCTTGTATGCCGGCGCGTCCGTCTCGATGACATTCGCGATCATCCACATCGTCGAGAGATCGGCCACCGAATACGGCGCCGGCGCATTGCCGGGCTGGGTCAGGAATCCGGGCGCCGCACTGCGCGCCACTATTCTTCCTGAAATCGGGCTGGGGACCAGCAGAACGGAGTCGACTTTGCGCATCTCGACGATCTGGTCGATTTCGGCATCGGTCTTGCCGAAGATCCGAACCGCGTCCCTTGCTGCCTTGAAATTACCCTCCGCAGTCTGTTCATCCGAGGTTGACTGATCGACGTCTTTCTGGGCGCTGCCACCCTGCTTCAACAGCTGGGTGACGCGCGCCAGCGTCCGTTTCTGCAATTCCAGCACACCCGCGGCCGCGAGCAGCGTCGATTCAGCCTGCAGCAGGTCCGGACTATCGATGGTGAACAGGGTGTCACCGGCCTTGACGTCGTCACCTATGTTGAAACCGGCTTTGAGAATCTTCCCCGGATATTGCGAAAATACCTGGACCAGCAAATCCTCGTTAAAATCGATGGTGCCGACCGCGGTTTTGAAAAGTGTAAAATCACGCGTTCCCACCGGACCTGTTTTGAGGGTACTGGCCTGTTTTTCGGATAGCTCGACCGACGTCGCGTCCGACGGCTTGCCGGATTGGTCCGCGACCGCGGATGAATTCGCATCCTTTCGCCCCGCCGCAGTATCGGCATGGCCGAGGAAGCCCCTGCTCCAAAACAGCGCGCCCACGCCGATCGCGATCAGCGCAAACAGCACCACCCGAGACAGCCTCGAAAGGCTTCCGAAAACATTCACCTGACTACCCCCGGAGACGAACAGCTACTCATAACACCATCAGTCTCAACGCAAATTTCCACCTGATCGACCCTAGGCCACCACGCTTACGTCCGCCTTACAACCCCCACCCTTTTGCATCGCTTTTTTACGGCATTCACACCATTACTCGCTGCAAATCAAGCAGCGCAGCAGCGCGGGGCAAATGTCCCGCCCTGATTCGAACAGTCTACACTTAAGGTAGAGCCAATGCCGGGACGCATGTCGCCCCACCGAAATACGCGATTATTTCGGAGCCAAGCGAGGGCCAAGGTACGGGGCCGCGAGGCGCTATTGCGCGTCGCGCCACATCGGAGACTTTGGGCCGCCATAATAGCGCATCTGACCGCTGCCGTCGGACTTCGACGTCGTGCCTCCCGTATCGGCGGCGCATCCCGCAGCGGCGCCACAGAGCGCCGCGGCAGCCAGCACAATCGCGGCCCTTCGCAACCATGCCGGCAAAGTCGCGTTCGCTTTGCGCTCGTGGCGTGAACGCCGTTCTACATCGACCGCGGAACGGTTGAGGCCGGCGTCAATATTTCGCAACGACGCCCCCTCCGAATTTATAGTCGAGGCCCAGCGTTATGACGGAATAGGTGCTGTCCACGGTATAGGGGAGTTGACCGTTCGGCGTCAGCGGCGTACCGGCGCGGCTGAATTGGTTGAAACTGTAATAGCGATACTCGACCTTGCCGATCAGATTGTTGGTCATCGCGTATTCGATGCCGGCGCCGGCGGTCAGACCATTGCCGTGAGTCGTGAATTGATCGATTCCGTTTACCGGGTCGGTATTGGTATGAACCTGGTCGCCATAGGCCCAGCCGCCGGTGAAGAACATCAGCCAGCGGTCGACGGTGAAACCGCCTCGTGCCCGAAGCGTGCCGCCCCAGCGCAGGTTGTCGGCGTCGATCGAAGTGATCGGAAAGGCGCCGGAGGCAACCGCACCCGCATCGTTGCCCTTCATGCCCGACCAGAACCCGTCGGCTTCGATGCCGATTAAGTAGATGCCGCTTTGATAGTTGACTCCCGCCTCGATGCCGCCCAGGCCGCCTTCCGAACCATAGTTGGCTGTGGAGTTGCCGAAAGGCGTACTGGGACCGAGCGCATCGTTGACATCGTGGTTGCCCACGCCGTAACCACCGAATACGCCGACGTAAAAGCCGGACCAGTCATAGTTCGGAGACACCGGAGCCTTGGTATAGGCGTTAGGCAAATCGGCGCCGAGAGCCGGTGACACCAGGCCCAGTACACCGAGCGAGACGGTGGTGAGAAGAATTCGCTTCATTGTTATCCCCTGTCGAATTGTTTCGATGAAATGCCCGGCGACCGAAGCCGCCAAGACTCTTTCACGGATCAGAAGTGAATGATGATGTCGGCCGCGCCGATGAGGGCCGTGCTCTTGTTTGGCGCTATGCCCAGGTTCGCATTGCCATTGAATGCGTTTGCGTTGAGCGACTTGTAATAGGAAACCTCGGGCCGGATTTCGATCTGGGGGGAGAACCAGTGCTGCCAGCCGATTCCGGTCTCGAAATAGGCCGTCTTGGTGCCGGTGCGCTGGCCTTCCACGTCGTCAAAATATTCGGCGCGATATGAGATGTTATCCAGCGCTGACGCCTTGTAACTGATGTACGTCAGAGCGGCACGCGCCTCTCCGGTGCACGAGAACACAATGGCGTTGCTGCAAAACGCGAGGCCAGGCGCGTTGAACGGCATAAGCTGCGGCGAGAACGGCGTGCCTCCGGCCTGAAACGCAGCAAGGGCGGTCGGATTATTCGCGTTGAGCACGTTGTTCTGGTGCTCGTCATAGATTTCGACTGAGATGTGCCACTGGTCGTTGAACTTGTGATAGTACGTGCCGCCGTACCATTGCAGGTTGTTGTAACCCCACTGGCCACCATTGATGCCGTTCGCGACGAGGTTGATGTCGTCGTTGCCGCTGTCGCTGGTGTAGCGAACGCCGAGGGTCCCGCTCGGAACCGCGCCCGGGTCTTTCGGCATGGTGGTCCCGGGAAAAAGCGGGTTCGGGAACGGATTGGTGACCGTCTGACCGACATGCCACGGCAGCGACTCGGTTCCGACCGTAATGGCGGCCTGCAAGATCCAGTTCTTGGTAACCGCCACGGTCGCATCAAGTCCGGTATTGGTGTAATTGTCGAAGGTGTAGGTCATCGAGTGCGTGTACATGTAATTGTTCGGCGCCAATTGCGCCTCGATGTCCGGAATCGAGATGTAACGTCCGAGCCGAAGCATCAACCCGTCCATCACTCCCGGAATGAATAGCTCGCCATACGCCATCGGTATGTCGAAGCCGTTGGTCTGGTTATTCTTGAGGAATTGATTACTGAACAGTCCGTAAGCCGTGGTGTAGCGATAGTTCTCGCCGTAGATCGGGGCGATCCGGAAACCCCAGTCCCAATGATCTTTCTGGACCGTATCGGGCAGCCGCTCGAAATAGATCACCGCCTGATCGAGCTGAACCGTATTCGGATTGTAATCATAGGCCGCCGGGGCATTGCCGCCGCGCACCGTGTTGTTGCTGAGGTTGCCGCCGGCGTTGATCCAGCCGTAAATCTGGATGTGGTTATCGTTCAGTGACTGGCCAAAGGCTGTGTTCCCGAGCGCGGCCATCAGCGGACTGTCGACCGAACTCGGCCGCGTCACGCCAAGGCTGGTCGTCCCGCCATAGGGCCATTCGGTGAACGGATAGGGCGGAATGGCTTCGGGAGTCGCGGGCCATTCGGCCCGGCGGCCCGGCGGCGCCTTCGGATCGGCAGGCGGAGCTTCATGTCCCCATTCGAGCTTGTAGTAGTTGACAAACCGGCTCGCGAAATCGGTGCCGAGATAGGCGTCGAGACAAGAATAGTTCTTGTAGGGATCGCCGCCGTTGATGCACCCGTTGGCCTTAACCGGCGGAGTGGCGTCTGCAGCAATTGCCCCGTTGATCATACCGATCGCCGCCAACGAGACGCCTGCCAAAAGAAGTTTTTTCATAGTTTTGCCCCAAGCTGTTGTTAACGACGCCTTCAGGCGCTCTCACGGTTTTGTTCACCCTGAGAATTATCTTTCGTTTGGGGACAGAAAAAATCGATACGCTTCGCCGCGTGGTTTCATAAAGAATAGATAACCAAAATCGCGCTTTTGACCCTGCTTGCTTGTGCAAGCATCAATTGCCTATCGCGCTGCTTAAATACCCGGCGAAATACGCGACGTTTCAGCAATTATTGGCAACGCACCGCAATAATTTCTTCCGTCATGTGTCTTTTTCGTTACATGTCTGACACTGATCGCAGATCTCTTGCCTGTAAAAACGGATGAGCCGTGCTTCGGCTATTTTTTTTCTATGGAAATGACCGCGTTTGCCCATCGAAGATATATGTCTGGAATCGTTATGCTGACGTGGCGAACGAAATCCGTTCGCTGCTGACGAGGCGCGACGATGGAAGCTGTGGCAGACGCTGCGTATGATGTGGGTAGCGTGGCTCTCGCCGGCGGGATTGAAAACTTTGATCTCAGTTTCCTGCCGAAGAACCTGACGACGCAGTGCCAGAGCCTGATCGTCAGTTACCACGAATTGCATGGCTATGCGTGCCTACCGAACGTCCTGTGGAAGGCCCGGCTGGGGCATTTCATCGAAGCGCATCAGGAGTTTCGGCAACTTCTCAAGAAGGCTTCGACGACCAGGAGCGCAAAGAAATCCAACGAAGGCTTCGTTGTGATAGCGACGACGATATTGTCGCTTGAGATTCTGGCGAGCAGTTTCGCCGGATGGAGCGCAATCTACCCGCAAGCGGGACTGATCGCGCGTGCGATTCTGGAGCAAAATGGACGCAGCCCGCACATGCCGCTGATGGAGTTCTATCTCTATCCGCCCAAATATATCAGTTCAGCCGCCATCGCGACGCTTGCGCCGCCGGCTAGTCGGCAGCCGACCGAAGCTGAATTGTATCAGGCGTCGAAACCTGAACTCTCCGACCAGAAGCTGGCCCTCAATTACGCCAATGCGATTCGTCGGACGTTGCACGGAAGGCCGCCTTATGCGGTCGCGACGTCGCCCGCCTTCGATCCGGCCTGATTGATCCAGCGAAGCCAGATGCGGTTGCCCGCGGCAACCGTTCCCGATTTGTGGCATCGGACAGCCGAACAGTCGACCGTGCCCGGTCACCGCACATCTCTGAAAGCCCGGCGGCCAAAGCTGAGGCCGAAGCCTATCGGCAACCAACTATGCGCCCAAAATACTATTACTTTTATATTTCTTGACCGGATGAACGACATAGATTTTCTACGTCGAAATGGAGAATGGTCGGAGCGCTGGGTAGTTGGTGACATCGAGGCGACGATTGACTTAGACGGTGAACGACATTTCGCAGGTGCCGGGGGGTTAGCAGATGCTGGTCCTGCGAATTCTACCGCATGATCAAAAGTTGTCGGGGCGTGATCCTGGCGCGACTGTTTGCGGCCGCGGTGAGGGTCATTCGATGTCTCGCCCTACGAAAGCGGCTTCCTTGAATTCTCATCTGTCCATCACTCCAAAGCCTGCGAAAGCGAGCGCGAAACCGGCTGGGGACAAGTCTGACATCTCGCGGTTGGACGAGGAGCAACCGCCGCACCGCTTCCCGAAGAGGAACGTTCAGCATCTGCTGATGTCTCTGATGTGCGTCGGCCTTGTCACAGCCGCGCTGCTGTCGTTGGACCGTAAACTCGCGCTCAACCTCATTCCCATCGCTTACTTGATCCCCGTCATTGTCGCTGCGACCCAATGGGGCATCTGGCCTGCCACCCTGGCGTCCGTCGCAGGCACGGGTGCTGCGGATTTCTTTTTCCTTCCGCCGCTCTACACCTTCGAGGTCGATGATCCGCAAGAGGCCGTCGATTTGATGCTGTTCCTGGTCGTAGCGCTGGTCAGCAGCAATCTTGCATCGCGGCTGCGGCGCGAAACGGAAGCGCTGCGGCAGCGGGAAAAGGAAATTCAACAACTCTACGAATTCTCGCGGCGTTTGGCCGCCTGTTTCAGCGTATCCGACCTGATCTCCGCAATACAGAACTACCTTTCCCGCGCGCTCGGACAGCAAGCGGCTTTCTTCGTCGCGATGGCCGATGGTCACTTTGACCCTCCCAAATCAGGCTCGGTGCCAAAGGTGGTGCAAGAGACCGTCGCTTCGATGATCCCGACAATCGGTGTTCCCGCCCACACCATCACCGACGAGCCGACACAGAACGTCTGGCTGATACGCGCGGTTTGTTCCGAAACGACGGTTCACGGCCTGGTTGCTGTGAATATCGGGAGCGGCCGGCGCGATAGTGTTGATTCCAAGACGCGTCGGGTCGAGGCCATTCTCGAAGAGGTATCCCTGACGCTTCAGCGCCTCGATATTGAAAAAGCGATGGAGGACGCCAGGCTGCATCTGCAGGCGCAGCTCTTGAGGGAGGCGTTCCATGGCACGCTCTCGCATGAATTGCGCTCGCCCCTGGCGGCGATCCGCGGGTCGGCAAGCGTCCTGGACTCGATGCCCGTGATTCGCGGAGACGATCGGATTCACTCATTGGTGGAGGCAATATCCGACGAGGTTGCAGAACTCGACGGCTTCATCCAGAACCTTCTCAGTGCAACACGGGTTACCGCAAACGGCGTCAGCCCCCGGCTCGAATGGGCCGACCCAAGAGACATCGTCAACGCGGCAATCCGGCGAAGAGAGCGGCGATTATCCGCCCACAAGGTCGAAATCGAATTCGCCGAAGAGCTGCCGCTGGTCAGTGTGGACTCCGGTCTCATTGAAGAATCGTTTGGACAGCTTCTCGAGAACGCAGCCAAATACTCCCCGTCGGGCTCAACAATCTCGGTGAGCGCGCGAGCCGAACGTGGACGCGTCGTCCTGTCGGTTTCCGATCAGGGCGTCGGGATAACGCCGGATGAACAACAACAGCTTGGCCGCAGGTCATTCCGCAGCCAGCGCCATCAGGCCACCATCCCCGGATCCGGTCTGGGATTTTGGATCGCGTCGACCTTCGTCAGGGCCAACGGCGGCAGCATCGGTATGTCGAGCCGCGGGCACGGACTGGGAGCCACGGCCTCCATCGTCCTGCCCTCCGACCAAGACCTGGGCTGACCAATGAATAAATCCACCAACGTCGTCCTGCTGATCGATGACGAACCGAAGATACGGCGGTTTCTTCGTGCCGGCTTCGAACTTCATGGCTTCTCCGTGCTCGAGGCCGAGAACGCCGCCGATGGCCTGAAGGCCGCGACATTCAACGCGCCCGACCTTATCATTCTTGATCTGGATCTGCCGGATCTCCACGGAACGGAAGTCCTCGAAGGGCTCCGATCATGGTCGAACGTGCCCGTCATCATTCTATCTGTCGTGTCGGACGAAGACGAAAAAGTGAGATTGCTTCAGTCGGGAGCCGATGACTACGTGGTCAAGCCGTTCGGAATGGCCGAACTGCTCGCGCGCGCTGAAGCCGCGTTGCGGCGATATTTCAAGACCGCAACCGAGAATCCGATCGTGATGGCCGGTCCTCTGTCGGTCGACCTCGTCGGACGAACCGTGTCGCTCAACAAGAACCAGATCAGGTTGACTCGAAAAGAATACCGTCTGCTCCATATTCTGGCGACGCATGTCGGTCTCGTGGTGACGCATGACCAGCTACTCAGGGAGATCTGGAGCGGCAATCAGCGGGATAATATCCAGTATCTGAGAATCCTGGTTCGGAAATTGCGTCAGAAAATCGAGACCGATCCCAACCACCCGCGCCTGCTGGTAACCGAGTCAGGTGTCGGCTACCGGCTTCAGGCCCGGCTTGAAAATGGGTTGGAGGCCTAAACGGACGACTCCCGAGATCGCCCGCCACGCGACCGCGTTGGCGCGCCAGGATATTGACGCTCGACCGGGGTCAGCTGAACGGGCTGGTCGGACTGCTTTAGAAATACAAAAATAATATATTTCTACGGACAAACCGCTTATCTTGCCCAAAAAGGGGGCCGAAGCGGTGCAATTCCTGATTGAACATTTCACCTTTCTGGGCTTCGAGGTCCAGAACTGGATGCTGATCGTGGTTGGCTTGGTCGCCGCCTATATTTTGTTCGTCTGGAAGACCCGCGATCGGCCCTGACGAGGGTCGAATCGGGCCGCGGAAAGGGACGCTGGCCGATTTTCGTCATGTCCAACTCGGGTTGGCAGAAGATAAGCCCGCTAATTTGCGTTCCCTGAATGCCAAGACCTCGGTCTGCAGCAGATCGGCCTTGTTAGGTAACCCGACCGGGTTCATGGCTGGCTTCGATTTCCGGGTCAATTGAAGAGGCGCCGCCGATGCGGTTGTTGGTCGTGGAAGACAACGAGGAGTTGGCCGAGCTCCTGGCAAAGGGCCTGCGGACGGCCGGCTATCAGGCCGACATATTGTCCACGGTCGAGGAAGCAAGCAGCGTTCTCCTGACGACGTTCTACGCTGCCCTGATCCTTGATCTTGGATTGCCTGACGGTGACGGCCTTGCGCTGTTGCGCGAGATCCGGCATCGAAACAATCCAATTCCGGTGCTGGTCCTTACCGCGCGCGGCGGCCTGCATGATCGCGTTCACGGCCTGCGCAGTGGAGCGGACGATTATCTGGTCAAGCCGTTCGCGCTGGAGGAATTGATTGCGCGGCTGGAAGCGCAATTGCGCCGGCCTGGCCACCTGCTCGGGAGCGCGCTGCGCATCGCCAATCTCGAATTCGATACCAGAAACCGGCAAGCCTCGATTGACGACCAGCCGCAA
>Ga0209006_10004576_pt1 | contig 12525 bp, 9 predicted proteins | sample JacPin_JW_Ref_O2_FD_188567 | JGI IMG/M metagenome (GOLD analysis project Ga0209006, IMG submission 188567) | Forest soil microbial communities from Algoma, Ontario, Canada - Jack Pine, Ontario site 1_JW_Ref_O2 (SPAdes) (version 2) | ecosystem: Environmental > Terrestrial > Soil > Boreal...
AGCTGTGTCGTCCAAATCGGCGAAATTGCCAGGATCATCGGTATCAGCGCGCGACGCTCGCCAGGATCGGAAGTCAGCAACCCATTTGGATGCGAGTTGGTCTTTGGTCAATCCCTGGAGTCGGCGCCCTCGCTCGAGATAGCTCTGGGTCTCCCTCGCCAACTCACTCGCGAGAAAGTCGGCAGCTTGTGCGCGATCAGTTTCCTCTTCGGCCATAATGACCCTCCGGGTAGTTCGCTGGCGCCCGAGTGGTTTGCGAGCCCTAAGAGCGGGCGTTCCGTCAGGTTACAATCTTCTTCAAAATTCGCACGATGACTCGTAGTTACCCGACCGTTTACGCTGCCCCGTTCCGTAGGCGTCCAAGTCGGCTTCAGCGCAACTCTCAACCGCACGGTTTGATCCTCTCGGCGAGCAGCGCGAGCGCGAACGCGGCGACTTCCTCTGGATAGTAATCATCGCCGCTGGCCAGCGTCCTTCCGAGAGAACCCCGTTTGAAGGAATGAGGCGTCTTCACCCCTTCGTAAGCGACCCACATCGCGCCTGTCGGCTTGTGAGTCACGACGTTCCCCAAAAGGTCGAACTCATGAAGGATCGGCGTCACATGCGCCATGGCTGTCCTCCCTAGTTCAATCCACAACTCCCCAATTTTCCTTTATCTCCGACATCTATGTTATCACTTGGAGTGATCCGGTTGAAGCATGCGCTCTACAGCGTCGGAATACGAGGCTCGCGAAAATTCCCGGCAGATGCGCCAAAGACTTCTCAAATGTCAGCTTAGAGTTCTTTGGACTCCGGATTACAAGCCGGTCATCCCGTGGTCTCGGTTCAGAGTTTGCCGCGCCTCGACCGCGATAGAAGGCTGTCGATAAACAGCTGCGCTTCTCGCTGCGCATCTTTGAGCACATGCTTTGCGGGACGCACTTGTTCCGCTGCCTCCAGCTTACCGTTCAGATCAAGATCCTCCGAGCTAATGCTGATCTGGTAGCCCTCGCCAGTTTCAGGAGGGTCCTGCCACGTAAAAGCGAAGCCGCGATAATGTTCTTGAACGTTCATGACGTCTTCCTCCGTAACGATTGGGTGATTACAGCCACCACGCTAAGCGATAGGTAGTCGACGGCAAATCAATGATGCACTACCGGAGCGTGGACTGCTTCAGCAAAGTCCTCGCAGTCGAAATCGAAATTAGGCTCGACGGCCCTCTTGCAGCGTCGTTGATAGTCCTGTTGGCTGAGCGCGACATCTTTCACGTCAATTGGGCCACCTGACGAGTGTTCTGCGGTGCCTTGAAGGCCGCAACGTGCACAGATTATTGCAATTGGCTGGTCTGACACTTCGCACCTCTCGTTTGCCACATTGAGTGAAATAGCGAACTACCCCGAGCACGCGATTGTTCCAAGTGAATGTCTAAATCTCTACGTCTCTTTGGGGAGCGTCCTTATGAGCGACGCATTGAAGGGGCGAGATCGGGTGCGTGTTAACCGAACCCGGCGGCATAGGGAACAAGGCGGCTTTTCCGGTTTCTCGCCTTGGCCGACGAAATGGCAGCCGAGCCCTTATCCCGCCCGCCCCGCGCTCCGTCACCGCCGACAGCCGGCCGGACCAAAAACAATCACTGAGGAGGCTCAATCCCGTTTGGCCCAATAGTTCCAGGTGCAACCACGCCTGGTGCAACCCGACTAGGATCCGCGGAATATCCTGATCCGACGCTTCCTCCGTTGCTATTTGGCGTGCTGGCTCCGATCTGCGAATTTCCACCGGCCCCGTTGTCGTTGGACAAAGAAGTGTTCGGCGCTGCTGGCCCTCCCGGAATTGGGGGTACGCTGGAAGCGGACGGCGCGTCCGGGTTGTTGGGTTGGGTCGATGCTCCAGGTGCGCCGGGGGTCGCGGGATTGACTCCAGAAGCGGGGTTGGGCAGACCATTCGTCCTCGGGTTTGCCGGCCGCTCCGCCCGCGGCGCCAGCTCCCGCAGCCACCGGTCCTCCTCCACCCGCCCCGCCGCCGCCTCCTCCGGCCGCGTGAGCCGCGAGGGGCGCCAACAACGCGGCAAACACTACCGCCGACTTCAGGTTTTTATGCATAATTGCTCTCCGTTCAAGAGCGCCGATGTGGCGCAAAGCGACAATTCACGGAGTAGCCAGAGGTGACCGTTTCGCACGGGTTTGTGACAAATAAGATTGCGGCGATTTGTGCCGCTCCTCGCCAAATCGGCGCAATTCCGCCGCCAAGCGCGGCTGGGCAGCGGTAGGACTAGTCATTGAGCAGGGGCCAGCAATCGGGCGGTGGCGAGCGCCGTGTGAGCCCAGGTCACTCACTTAGCGCGTTCAAATCGACATCGCCGAACTGCGCCAGGATGACGGCATCCTGAAACTCTCCAATTTTAGCATCGCCGGTGCGCGAGAGTACGACCGCGCCGGCATGCGTCCATGCCATCGACCGTGCCTGACGCTTCGCGGCGCCGGCGCTCGGGACTGTGCAGCCGAATCAACAATGTCCTATTGTTTCGGGATTGCCCCGTATTCCATTATGCTTTGCCTCAGCTCTTGGTATGCCACTGAAACTCGAGGCCAATTCTCGTAGTTGAGCCCGTGAGCGGAAATCGGGGCCATCCCGGAGCCCACTTCCTCGATAAACCGTCGATTGATCCCCCCTTCATCGCGCAGCTTTTGCTCGATCGCGAGCAGATTGTCCTCCAGCAGCCCCAGCGCCGCGCCCAATTCGCGCTCGTAGGCGCCGTCCGTCTCGAAATAATTACAAAAAGCGTTCATGAACGCGGCGAGCCGGAAGCCGACATCCCCCGGCACTTTTTTCAAGATGGCTAGATACTCGGATGGCTTGTCTCTAAAGGCTTTCGCGTCTTCGTAATTGGCTCTCCGGCTCGGATGGTCGATCCGGCGCTCTCGGTCTATCGTCTCCAGCGTCGCCTGAAGCTGATCAACGGCTTTTTGCACGAGCGATTCGTCAGCCGATCGCCTGGTCGACGCCGCGACGGACAGCGCGTCCAACAATTTGAACTTTGCTACCGACAAATGTTCGAACGCCGATAAGAACTGGGACTGCGTACGCTCAAGCGCCCCAAATTCCTTGTCAGCGATGTCCATTGTCGCGCCCAGGTCGGCTGTGGCTAAATTAGTCGCGAGACCGCCGAGCAGCCCCGTGATGGCCCGAACGAACCCGATAGTGCTCACCTTCTGGGCCACGGCGACCATCCATTGCGACAAAAAAATACAATTATACTCGGCGCGATTGAGCGCCACCAACCGACCAAAGTGAAATCCGTCATGACGCCCGTCGGGGAAGCTTCGCAGCAGTTGATCGATTTGGTGGCAGCCATCGACGAGGTCCAGCGCCGACCGCCGTCCTGTCGCCCTGCTTCCCATACGCTTCCCAATCGCAATTTCTGGGAAGCAATGCGTGCTTCTAACTGACGCAAACCATTGATTTTGTTGGTGCCGCAAGAGGGATTCGAACCCCCGACCCCCTCATTACGAATGAGGTGCTCTACCAGCTGAGCTATTGCGGCATTTCAATGGGTTAGCTTATTTTTGAAAACTTTTCGGGCGTCTGGTAGGCGCCGAGTCGCTTGCGGCGACACCGGTGCGGTCGCCTTATAAGCCACTACTCAGCAGGTCGGCAAGCCATCAAAATGCAGGGTCGTTCCGCGCCAGGCTCCGGCGTTGGACGACCTCTACTTCGGGCCCAAGGCGCCGCGGACCTCGAGAAAAATTGGATCACAACAGCCGGCGCTATGTCATCTGCGCGGGCCAAAGCCGCACCAAGATGCGGCGCAATCGGCAAGTATAATGCGGGGAAACCTCGCATGCCTGTAACCAGCGAAAGACGAACTCGGGCAAGCCGGTTCGAAGCGCCGCTATAGAGTCGCCTTCTAACATCTGTCGTTCGAACGCTATTCGCCTGCCTCAGGCGCGCCTGTCTTCAACGTCGCGCTGTCGCTCGATGACAATTTGGGAGAGCCGGCGACGCGCTCCCGCAATTGCTGGAAGACGACATAGAGCATGGGGATGATAAAGATGCCGAAGACGGACGCCGCCAACATGCCGCCGAAGACCGGCGTGCCGACGGCGCGCCGGCTGGTCGCGCCGGCGCCGACGGCGATGACGAGCGGCAACAACCCGAGGATGAAGGCGAAGCTGGTCATCATCACCGGACGGAATCGCAAGCGCGCGCCAGTGGCGGCGGCGTCGAGAATGGACTTGCCCTGTCGTCTTTGATCGACTGCGAATTCGACGATCAGGATGCCGTTCTTGGCCGCCAGTGCGATCAGCACCACCAACCCGATCTGCGAATAGACATCAAAGCTGCGGCCGGCGATGACGACCGCGGCGATGCCGCCCAAAATGCCGACGCCGACCGATAGCAGAACCGGGATCGGAATGTTCCAACTCTCGTAGAGGGCGACGAGGAAGAGATAGGCGAAGAGGAGCGCAAGGGCGAGGACCAGACCCGTGCCGCCAGCGGCGGCCTTCTCCTGCAGCGCCGTTCCCGTCCATTCATAGGTATAGCCGGCCGGCAGCGTCGTCGTTGAAATACGCTCCATCGCATCAAGCGCCTGGCCAGAGCTGAAGCCAGGCTTCGGAGCGCCGTTGATCAGGGCGCCGCGAAAGCCGTTGTAACGCACCAGCAATTGCGGACCCTGGACGATTTCAGGCTGAGCCAGCACGCGCACGGGCACCATCGACCCCGCGCCGTTGCGCACATAGACGTTGAAGACGTCGTCGATCTCGCTGCGATACGGCGCGTCGGCCTGAACATTGACTTGCCAGGTTCGACCAAAAATATTGAAATTATTGACGTAAAAGCGGCCAATGGTCGATTGCAGCGCGTTGAACAGATCCGAGATCTTGACGCCGAGCACCTGCGCCTTGTTGCGGTCGATGTCGAGATAGACCTGCGGCGTGTCGGCGGCAAAAGTGCTGAACACGCCGGCGAGTTCCGGCTGCTGGTTTGCGGCGACCAGCAAACCGCGCATCGTGGCGGCGATATCGGTCGGCGGCTGGCCCTGCAGCCCTTCGAGCACATATTGGAACCCGCCGGTATTGCCAAGGCCAAGAATGGGCGGCAGGTTGAATGGGAAGACGACCGCCTGCTGGATCGCCGCCAATTTCGGACGAAGCTGAGCGACGATGGCGCCGGCGCCTTGGGCGGGATCGACACGCTGATCGTAGGGCTTTAGCCGAATGACGAAAAAAGCCTGGTTTGACGCGGTGAAGCCGTCGATGAAGTCATAGCCGACCACCGAAAGGACGCCTTCGACCCCGGCAATGCCCTTGATCACGCTTTCAGCCTGTTCGACGACCCCCTGGGTTCGATTGATCGAGGCGCCCTCGGGCAACCGCATGGCGGCGAAGAGCGCGCCCTGATCTTCCTCCGGCAAGAAGCTTTGCGGCGTCTTGGCGAAGAGAAGCGCCGACGCCGCCAGGACGCCGATGGCGACGACGACGCCGACCGCTGCGACGCGGACGAGACGGGTGACGATCGCCGCATAGCCGTCGCGGACGCGATCGATGCCGCCAAGCACGTAACGCATGAGCCCGCGGCTCGTCTGGCCGCGCTTGATCAGCACCGAGCAAAGCGCCGGGCTGAGCGTGAGCGCATTGAGCGCCGAAATCAGCATCGAAACTGACACGGCGACGGCGAATTGCCGGAACAATTGCCCGGAAATGCCTGGAATGAACGCCACCGGCACAAAGACCGAGAGGAGCACCAGCGTGATGGCGATGATCGGCGCGGTGATCTCGCCCATCGCCTTCTTGGTGGCTTCGGGCACCGACAGATGCGGCTCTTCCTCGACCACGCGTTCGACATTCTCAATAACGACGATCGCGTCGTCCACCACTATGCCAATGGCGAGCACCAGGGCCAGAAGCGAGACCGTATTGGCGGTGTAGCCGATCGCCAGCATGAAGGCGAAAGCGCCAATGATCGAGACGGGCACGGCGATCAAGGGGATGAGGGTCGTGCGAAGCTTGCCGAGGAAGAGGAACACCACGATGCCGACCAGAACAAAGGCTTCGCCAAGCGTGCGCACTACTTCTTCGATCGTGGCTTTGACGAAAACGGTCGTGTCGAAGAAATTCGAGTAGGCAAGGTCGTCGGGGAAACGCTTGGCCAGCGTATCCATCGTCTCCTGCACCGCCTTGGTCACCTGAACCGCATTGGCTCCCGGCGATTGGTAGATGCCGATCGCGGCGGTCGGCGCGCCGTTGAATCGCGAATAGCGATCGGAGGAATTGGCGCCCATTTCCACCCGCGCCACATCCTTGATGCGCACGACCGAGCCGTTGGGATTGGTTCGCAGGACGATGTTCTCGAATTCGGTTGGCGTGGTCAGCCGTCCCTGCGTCTTGACAGTAAACTGGCTGCGCTGGTCTTTCGCCACCGGCGCAGAGCCGATCCGGCCGAGCGCCGCGGGCACGTTCTGGCCTTGCACCGCGGCGACGACATCGCCAGGCGTCAGGTTGAGCGCGGTGAGCTGGTTGGGATCGAGCCAAACGCGCAGGGAATAGTCGAGCGGTCCGAACAGACTGGCCTGGCCGACGCCCTTGATGCGCGAAAGCGCGTCGATGATATTTATGGTCGCGTAATTGCTGAGGTAGAGCTGATCGTAAGAGCCCTTTGGCGAATAGAGCAGCAGCACCTGCAACAGAGCAGCGGACTTTTTCCGGATTGAAAGTCCTTGTCGCGTCACGTCGTCGGGCAATTGCGCTTCCGCCAGGGTGGCGCGATTTTGCACATTGACCGTGTCAATGTCGGGATCGGTGCCGAGAGCGAAAGTAACGTTGAGCGTGTAAGTGCCGTCGGCCCCGCTTACCGATTGATAATAGAGCGCGTTATCGACGCCGTTGACCTGCTCCTCGATCGGCTGCGCCACCGTCGCTTCGACGACCTCGGCGTCGGCGCCGGGATAGTTGGCCGTCAGCGTGACCTGCGGCGGCACGATTTCGGGGAATTGCGCCACCGGAATTGTGAGGATGGCGATGATCCCGGCGAGCGTGATGACGATCGAGATGACAAAAGCCAGACGCGGTCGGTCGACGAAGATCGCGGAGATCATCTCTCAGCTCCGGCGGCCGGTTGAATCACCGTCGCCGCGACCACCTGGCCGGGCCGCACCTTTTGCACGCCGTCGACAATCACCGCGTCGCCCGCCTCGAGCCCCGACGCGATGGCGATTTCAGTATTCACCGCTTGTCCAGTCGTCACGCGCTTGAGCGCGACCTTGTGGTCCTTGTCGACCACCAGGACGTATGTTCCTGCCTGGTCGAGGAGCAGCGCAGACCTGGGAATCACCAGACGCGGTTGCTCCTCGCTCTCCTTGACCTCGACCGTCACGAACGCGCCATCGACTAATTGCCGCTCCGGGTTGGGTAAAGTCGCGCGCACCAGAAGCGTATCGGTCTGCTGATCGACCTGGTTGCCGATGTAGTTCCACATGCCGGGATGGGCATATTCTTTTCTATTGGCGAGCTTGATCAGAACCTTGATGTTGATCGGTTCGCCATTGTCCTGGTTATGCGCGGATCTGATGTCGGCGATCTGGCGGTTGCTGACTGGAAATTCGACATAGATCGGATCGTCGCTGACGATCGTCGCCAGAACGCCGCTGGCGGCGTTGACGAGATTGCCCTGCGTGTAAGTGGTCAGTCCGATCCGGCCGTCGATCGGAGAGAAGATATCGGTGTAACTGAGGTTCTCCTGCGCGATCGCGATCGCCGCTTTGTTCTGGAGAATGCTCGCCTTGGCGCTTTCCAGATTGGCGCGGTTCTGATCCAGCGTCGTCTGCGCCACGGCTTGCGTCTTCACCAGGTCGACGCTGCGATTGAATTGGAGTTGAGCGTTGAGCTCAACAGCCTCAGCGGCCGCGAGATTGGCGTTCGCCTGATCGACCGCGGCCCGATATTGCGTTTTTTCGATCTGGTAGAGCAAATCGCCGGTTCTGACGTGCTGGCCTTCGGTAAAAAGAACCTTTTCGAGGAACCCCTCGACCCGCGCCCGCAATTGCACGGTGTTGACCGCCTTGATGCGGCCGACAAACGCATAGGAAGGCGTCACGCCCTTCGTTTCAGCCAATTGCACGCCGACGGCCGGAGGCGGCGGAGGCGGCGCGGGCTGCTGGCTTTGTCCGCAGCCTGCCAGCGATGCGACGAACATCGCCAGCGCAAGTAATCGCACGCGCTTCATCGGACGCCGCTCCTCGGAACGAGAAATATGATGCCCGGATACCAGGCGCCGGTCGACGACCGGTCAGCGCTGGCAGCCCCAATTCTCGACTTTGATCAGCTCTCACAAGCAATATGCATGTGCTGATCGACCTAGTCGAGACCGAGAGTCGCCAATTGCGTCACCCACGGCATCCCTGTGGAAATCGAGCCCAAGCATGTCAGTGAGAGCCGCGTGGAACGGCCTTCAAGAAAAAAGACGAAACCCGCTTCGCTTGGCGAGGGGCGCATGCGCGCCGGGATCGTCCGGCGGCTTGAGCGAAGGCTCTGCGGGCGCGATCGCGGCAAGCCTTGGGCCGCCGCTCGGGAGCGGCGCAGTCTCGACGATCGGCGCCGTGGCGGCTGCGATCGCCAGCGGCGGCTCCGCGAGGTCGGGCGTCTCGAGGGGCGCTTCGGGGAGCGGCGCCGACGCAGGAACCGTCGGCGGCTCGTCGGGCGCGCTGAGGCGCTCCTCGGGCGTCCGCCAGACGAACGCGTCGAGCTTGCCTGCCGGCGAAACCGGCGCCCAGCGGTCGCTGACGAAGCCGTCAGCGACCCAGGCGCGGTCGCGCGGCGCGCGCGCGGCGCGCGCCAACCATTCACGCACGGCGCCGGGCGCGCCTTGCGTCTCTTCGAGATCGGCCATCAGCAGGCACGTGCGCACGCTGGGCCGTCCGGAAGGCGAATCGGGATCGAGCAAAGGCGCGATCGCGGTGCGTGCGCCGGCGAAATCGCGCGCTTCAAGGGCGGCGCGGGCGACCGTCAGGCGGCTTTCCGGATCGTTGGGCGCAAGACGCGCGAGGCTGCGTGCGCGCGTCAGGCGGTCGGCTGCAGAATCGCCTGGGCGCATCCGCAGATAGACCGCGGCGAGGTCGGGATGCGGGACCTTTGCGTAGGCCGCCTCAAGGATGCGCGAGGCGCGGCGATAGTCGCCGCCCGCCGCGGTCAACCGCCCGTTCAACGCCGCCGCCGGAACAAGGCCGGGGGCGAGACGCGTCGCCTCCTGCGCGAGCGCCAGCGCGGCTTGCGGCTCACGCTCGGCGCGCTCCTGTGCGATCGCCGTCTTGAGGATCGCCCGCAGGCGATTGGCGGCGGATTTGTCGATCAGCTTGGCGCTCGCATTGGTCTCGACAATCGCCAGCGCGCCCGCCCAGTCGCCATGCGCCGCGCGATCGTCGAGAATCGCCTGGCCCGCCCAGGGAAGAGCCGCATGTTTATGCGCCTGGGCTGCATATTCGAGCGCCGCTTCATGATCGCCGCGCCGGCGCGCCTCCAGATGCAGGCCGCGCAAGCCGAGCGCATGCGTATGGCTGTCTTCAAGCATGCCCTTGAACGCGATTTCGGCGCCGGCGCGGTCGCCGGCCAATTGCGCGGCCTGCGCGCGCAGCAGCCGCGTCAGCGGTTCGGCGCCGATCAGCCGATGCGCCTCAGCCGCATGGCGGCTGGCCGCGCGCACATCGCCGGAACCGACCGCCACCATGCCGCGAGACAAAGCGGCGAAGCCTTTTTCACGCCGGCGCGCCCGTTTGGCCAGCGACACCAGCGAAGGAATGCGAAAAACGAAGCGAATGATTCCCCAGAGCAGCGCGATGACGATCGCCAGCGCCACCACGCCGCCGAGCGCCCAAATCAGCGATGTTTCGACGTGATAGCCCGCAAGGGTCAAATCAACCTGGCCAGGTTGATTGGCAAGCCATGCAAGGCCGAGCGAGGCCAGGCAGAGCAGCGCGAGAAACAGCAAAACGCGAACCATTTTTTCTCCGCCTAACGCTTACCCATCGCCCGCGAATATATCTCGACGCCTCAATGACTGGCCGCCGCCAGCCGCGTCATTGCATCGTCGAGAATATCTCGCGCCGCCTGGTCGGCGGCGAGTCGCGATTGGGCCTCGCCCGCCCATTCCTTCGAAAGCTGCCGGGCCGCTTCGGGGAGACGCGCCCAGGCCGCTGTCGCTGGCCCTATCTGGCCGCGTGCGAGCGCTGCGCCGATCTGCGAAACCAGCGCGGCGGGATCGTCGCCGGCAACTTCGCCGACCCGCGTCACCTTCACCACCTTGCCCATATTGGCGATCAGGCGATCGACAAATCCAGCGGAGCTTGGCGGTTCGGCGGCGGCCAATATGGCGGGCGAAATTTTTGCGAAATCGCCGGCCAGAACGCCCGCCGTCGGCGCGCCTTTTTCGGCGAAGGGCTTCAGGACCGTCAGCTTGGCGGGGTCGGCCCCCAAATGCTCGAGCGCCGTTTGCTCCAAAGGGAATGGCGCGCCCGCGCGCAGACGATCGCTCAAGGTCTGCGCGACGACGGCCAGACCCGCCCCGTCGCGGCTCGGCGCGGCCGATTCGGCCGCGACGCGATTCTCGGTCTTCGGCGCAGCAAGGGCGCCCTCGAGCTTGTCGAGCCTTTGGTTGATCGGCGCCAGGTCGATCGCGGGGCGATCGAGCGCAGCAAGGTTCGCCTCCAGCTTGCCGATGCGCGCTTCGAGGCCGCCGACATCCGCGCTGGGCTGAACAGTCGGCGTGGCGGCGCCTGCGATCGCGTCCCCCTTCTGCGCAGCTGTCGTCGCCAGGGCGAGCGCTTTGGCGGCATCGTCGCGCGCCGCTTGCGCAAGGGAAAGCGAATCCTTGTTTGCGTCCGCCGCCGCCTTGGCGCTCAGCGCCGCCGATTCCAGCGCTGTGATGCGCTGACCATAGGCCGCCTCTGAACCCTTGTCGGGAGCGGCGCCAAGCGCCGCCTCCAGCGCGCCGACGCGTTTGTCCAGCGCGGCAAGCGCAGCGGTCGGCGGCGGCGTTGGTGGAATTCGTTCAAGGTTCTCGAGCCGCGAGACAAGATCGGGGTCGGTAGCGGGATGTTGGCCCAGAAACCACAGGCCTCCGGCGGCTACGGCGGCGCCGACGATGGCGCCGATCGCCGCCGACAGCACGGGGCGGCCGGAGGCGGGCGGCGGCTCCGCATTCTTCTCCTCAACGGGTTCCGGCTCGCTCGCAGGCGGTGGATCAGCAGCCGGCGGCTCGACGGGGGAGGGCTCTTCGACGTTTTCGGAGGATGCGGCGACTTCACCCTCGATGACGACAGGCGGCTCGGGCCGCCGATCGCGATTGGGGGTCGCGGCGCCGTCAAGATCGGTGGGATGGTCCTGGCTCGTCTCGTCCGCCATGCACTGATGTCCTCGCTCGCCTCCTCCTATAAGGGAGGCGGCAAGCGAAAGAAACCCGCGCGCGACGCGCCCTTTGGACGCGCTGAATCAGGCCGAGAGCTTGGCTGCGATGCCGGCGACATGGGCGCCCTGGAAGCGCGCGCCTTCAAGTTCGACCGCCGAAGGCTGGCGGGAACCGTCGGTACCGGCGATGGTCGAGGCGCCGTAGGGCGAGGAGCCCTTGACTTCGTCAAAGCCGAACTGCCCGGTAAATGAGTAGGGCAGGCCGACATAGATCATGCCGAGATGGAGAAGCGTTGGAATGAAGGTCAGGATCGTCGATTCCTGGCCGCCGTGCTGCGTTCCCGTCGAGGTGAAGACCGAGCCGACCTTGCCCACCATTTTGTTATGGAACCAGAGGCCGCCGGCCTGGTCCAGGAAGCTGCGCATCTGTCCGGCCATATTGCCAAAGCGCGTCGGCGTGCCAAATATGACCGCGTCATAATTGGCGAGTTCGTCGATCGTGGCGACCGGCGCCGCCTGATCGACCTTGAAATGCGAGGCTTTGGCGGCGTCCAGCGATAGGGTTTCGGGCACGCGCTTGACATCGACTTGCGCCCCGGCGCCGCGGGCGCCTTCGGCCACGGCGCCGGCCATGGTCTCGATATGGCCGAAGCTCGAATAATAAAGGACGAGAATTTTCGTCATGATCCGCTCCTAAGAGATAGCCGAGCACAGCGCATCGATGAGCAGGGGTTCCTGCGCGCCGGTCGCAGCGACAATCCGCTTTGCGCCGATCGAGCGCAATGGCTCGGCCGCATCCTTCGATATGCAGCCATGCAATGTCGCGCGCAGATGGCCGGCCAGTCCGGCGCGTTCGGCCAAAGCGATCGTCAATTCGGCGCTGCGGCGCGAATAGTGCAACGCCGCGGCGCAGGAGCCGAAAGCTTGCGCCTCGGACGCGCTCCACGCCGCCCGCGCCTCGGCGGCGTAGACCTCGACTGTCTCGACGCGGCGCCCCGCCGCGCAAAGAGCTGATTCGATATCGCTTTTGCGATCCAGCGCGGCAAGATAGAGGAACCGCGACAAGCGGCCCTGCGCGGCGAGCGATGCCGCCAACGCGCGCGCGTCGGCGGCGATTTCCTCGGGCGCATCAAACCCCGCAGCGACGGCAGCG
>Ga0209006_10004578_pt1 | contig 12524 bp, 20 predicted proteins | sample JacPin_JW_Ref_O2_FD_188567 | JGI IMG/M metagenome (GOLD analysis project Ga0209006, IMG submission 188567) | Forest soil microbial communities from Algoma, Ontario, Canada - Jack Pine, Ontario site 1_JW_Ref_O2 (SPAdes) (version 2) | ecosystem: Environmental > Terrestrial > Soil > Boreal...
CTGCCTCCTCCTATCTGACTGGTGAATTGAGGAGCCAAGCCTAGCGATTTCTGGAGCAAGACCAAGCGACCTGACGACCGCCATGGGTCATTTTCGACCGATCCGTTGAGTTCAGGATACGTCGCCCGGAACTGGTGCGGCTGCTGATTAGGCGCGTCTGACGGTCTGGTTTGGCGGCGGATCGAATAACACCCTCACATAGCGCGATCCGCAGCGCGGACAGCGCGAGCGTTCGGCTAGGCGATTTGATCGGGAAGCGCTGCTGCTGAAAATTCAGTGTGAGACAGCCAGCGCGACCAACACGCCGACCGCGCCGGCCGTAGCAGCGCTGAGCAACCCTTCCGCGCCTGTCCGTGTAGGAGCCAGAACGAGGATCGCCAGAAAGGCGGCCGCTCCCGCCTCGATGCCCTGTATCGTCACGCTCCACATGGTCTACCCCCCCTCCGATCAGGCGTTGGTTCCCCGACCGGTGCTAGTCGCCTCTGTCGTCGGCTAACGATCGCAGTATTGAAGCGAGAGAAGCCTCACCCGTAGATTGCTCTCCGGGTTTTCCACAAGGCGTCATAGTAGTGTCGCAATGTCCGAACAAACGGCGAATTGGGGGCGGAGATTGGACGTCCTCGCCCCCGCTACCTGTGAAATGAGGTCCCAACGGTCTAACCCCCCGTTGGGACTTTTTTTATCTATTGGAGCTGTGATGCCGCATGACCGCAGACGAATGTCACCAGCGCGCGAAGGAAGCCAAGGCGCTTGCCATCGAAACCCAAGACCTTTGGGAGCGCGAGTTGCTTTTCAAGATCGCTGGCCAATGGCAGTTATTGTCGGCGCACAGGGCGGCGAAGAAGCAACAGACAGTCTTGAAGGTTGTCCCCGGATGGCCTGGCACCGACTAGAGTTGCCCTGAAGCTTCTCTCGTTGCTATTCAGGCCGAATGCTCAGCGGGCGTCAACGGCTTGAGTTTCCAACCGGACGACTGTCGGGCGAACGGGGCCACACACACGCCGCCGGCCTTTTTGTGAAGATCGCTATGCCGTCCGTTGTATCAATTATGCAATTTGCACTCTCGGCGAGATTGGCCATCATAAAACGGCCGCCGTTGGCAAACTCAGTTATTTCGTCGCCTGTCAGCTTCTTGAAGTCGCCGCCTGAAATGCAGAGCGATTGCCCTGCAATCAGATTTATTAGGTCCGATTTGAGCACCGCAAGACTGTCATGGTTTATGAACCGCTCCATCCGGGTATTGTTGACACCGCCGTCCTTAAGTTGGATCTAAACGACCACGGAAAACTGTCGTTTAAAGTCGAGCTATCTGAGCGATAAGCGAGGCGAGCGCCGGCCTGCCAAATGAAACCCGGCCGCAGGGATCAACTGGCGACCCGTAAGCGTTTGATGGGCATGAATGCTGACGAATGCCGCCGACGCGCCGAAGAAACCACGCGACTTGCGACAGAAAACCACGATCCTTGGGAGCGTGAAATCCTATTCCAGATTGCCAGCCAATGGCAATTGCTCGCAGTACACAGGGCAGTGGAGAGGCGGCCGACTATCCTAAAGGTCGTTCCCGGGAAGCCGCACAGCGAATAAAGCAACGAAAAAGCCTCGGCCAGCATGAATATCTATTCATTGCAGCGCATTCAGCCGTCGTTCATCCCATTAGCTATAGAAGTTTTTTATCGTTGTCCTACTAATTCGGAGAAAAGCTATGCTTAAGTCCGTTGTTGCACTCGCAGTTGTCGTCTCCTTCGGCGTGGCAGTCCCAGCCTTTGCAGAGGAAATGACAAAGCCGATGGCAAAGCCACACATGATGGCAAAGCCGCACATGGTCGTGGTCCATCATCACTATCATCACCATTATCATCACATGATGAAGCCGGAAATGAAGTCGATGTGATGACAAAGGGGCAGCTTCAAGCTACCCCTTCCTGGCGAGCGTCATGCCCATCGCAACGAGTACCCCCGGCCAGGTGGATCTGACCGGGCTAAGTCGTGGGTCAATGATAGTGCTAAACCGCAAAACATCGTCCTGTGATGTCCTGCGAAGTCCTGTTACTCCGTAAAACCTAGCAAAATTAATCTTCCATTTGACCGTCCATCCTGGCTCGTCCTACCTCGTGTGTAGTTGGGTAGCAAATTGGAGGGATGGTCATGGAAGCTGCAAAGGGAAATGTGCCCCACGACGATTATCAGTCCGGGTATGTTGTGGATTCCAGGTCGTCAAAGGCTCAAAGCCGCTTATCCCGCCGGCACTACTCCCGAGGTCCTAAGTCATCTCCAATGCTTTCAGGTGCAGTTCTTTTCGCCATTCTCGCGCAACCGCATCTTTTGCGGGCTGAACCGCGTTCGCCTCCGGGCGGCTCCTATGAAATCACCGCTCGGCTTGAATTGCCACATCTCGAGCGCTGGGGCGTGGACAAAACCACGATCATCTGTCTATCGAACTCCAAAGAGGGTTACGAGATTCCAGTCCCCGTGCTGAGTGCAAACAATCCATTCGCCAAATGCACAGCGACAAATCTCATGGCTGATGGCCTGAAGCTCGAATACGACATTGTTTGCCCTGAACGTGGAGCTGCGAGAGGCCACGCCGTGTACGAGCTTTCACCCAACGCGTTCAACGGTCGTGTCGCGATGGTGATGGGCGCAAAAAACATGACGATGACAGAAGTGCAGCATGGCCGCCGGATCGGAGAGTGCAGCCCGGCGAAGTTAGGATCGGCAGCACAGTTTTAAGTCCGCAAAAAGCCCCTGCCAGAGGGGACCGGGGCTAAGTTATATTTGGGCCGATTGAGTTACAGACCGGCCATTGAGGCCGATGCTCGGCTGGTGCCAAATAGTCGGCAGACCACGTCGATCCGTGTCGGCGATTAATGCGTTCCATTTCCAGGACTTGTCTGAGTTCCCGGCGAGACTGGGTTTTGAGGAGATTGGGGAACGGTGTTGGGGGTCGATGGATTTGCGTTCGGCGTGGGCGCGGTGACCCGGCCGCCAGTTGAGCCGCCCATGGTGTTTCCGCCTACGCCTCCGCCAGCAGCTCCGCCTCCTGTTCCGCCTGCTCCACTACTCTGTGCCCATGCGCCAGCAACAATGCCGAACGCCATCGCTGCGCCAAGCGCAAAAGTGCCGATTTTCTTTTTCATGATTTCCTCTTGAATGCGAGAAGCTTCACTGAGGAAACGGCGTAGTGAGGAACACGTTCCTCGAACCATGAGCGTCAGCGGACGTGATTCGCACTGTTCGAACAATTTACTTTCGCGCGGTCGTCCCGTACGGTGGCCACCAATAACCCGCCTACGGAACATGGCGATTCCGCCTACCTGGCCGCTCCACTCCCGCAAAGAAAAAACCGCCCCAACTGGGCGGCTTAATCGTGCGCCTATGTGCTGGGATCAATCACCCTTGGACGCGTCGCGCAAAGAATCCTTTACGTCGCCTACTGCGTTGTGAGCGGAGCCTTTTGCTTTATCGGAGCTTGCCCTCGGCTTGCAGTTCCTTGTCGCCCGTTACTTTGCCAGCAGCGTCCTTGATGGCGCCTTTGGCTTTATCAGCGGCACCCTTAACGTGTTCGCGGTCCATGAAACCTCCTGTTTCTTAGGTGATACCGAACCAACGCGCCGGCATCGCTCCATGTTCCTGCGCGCACAAAATGCCGCACGGTTACGCAAATTTACCAAAAGCCACGCCTGCGGCCCCAGTAGCCGCCTCCGCCGCCAAACAGAAGAACAAGGACTATGATGATCAGAATCAGTTCCATAACTGCTCCGCGTAGTAAAAATTACTCTTCGCCCGGATCGGGCCTTTCTTTTCCGGTGCGTCTTTGTCCGGAGGAATCTCGGGTACTTCTCGCTCGGGCTCTACTTTGGGCACAGGCGGCATAATTTCAGGTTCTTGTTTTTTGGGTTCGCCACTCATAGCGTCGCCTTTTTCATTTCATGAACTAAGCTTGTGGCGAGACGAAACGTTCCCAAGGGTCGCGAAGGGAAATGTCGTTTATTTCCAAACGCCCCGCGGTCTTGCGGCAAGATCGCCGAACCTCTAAATCGCGCTAGGCGCGCGCCAGAATTGGTTGCCGGTGCGACTACCGCGGTGAGGCCGAAGCAAGAGCGGGCGAGAAGCAAATAATTCCAAGGCGCGTAGAATAAATACACAACGGTGGTCGCATAGATCAGCAAAAGAACACGCCGGCAAGCGCGAAACCTGCCGGCGCTCGTCTCTGCATTCGGGGTCTGCTGAGCGCCAAATTGAGTGACAGTAAGCCGCCGCTGTGATGAGGGAACAAACAATTGGTGACCCGACAAGAGCGGATCAACGACTTTACTCACGAGGGAAGCCCCGCCATCCAACAAACCCCTCCAGCTTCTCTGCGAAGACCATAATGGCACGTACGTCTTACCGTTCGTGTGCCTATGGCGCGCTGGAATATGGCAGAACGCAAAGACTAACAGACCTGTTGAAGCGGCAGTCGTCGGATGGCGGCCGGTCGGCAACCCTCAGCGCTGAACACTGAGATTTTCTGCTGTGGTCTTTCCTTTATTCTACACCTCTTCACATTCAATAGCCTGCCCCTCATTGAGAGAGGACAGCCAGCCACGCTCGACCGCCGCGCACGAATCATGAGTCGCTTCGCGGCTTTTGTCAAAAGGCGCTGTGGCTCGAATCTAAAAGCGACTCAATTACAACAACTTGCAGCGTCTCTCGTGGCAGAGTGTCTATCGTGCCACGAACAGAAAGAACGAAGCGTCTGCCGGCTTTGAGTTGCCCTGACTACCGGGGCCGCCGCTGGTCTGACAGTTTACCCAAACCGCATTGTTGTCACCGAGGCGGTCGGCCGTATTGCACCAGACGTTTTCGGTGCCGATCGTCAGAGTGTCGGGTTGAAGCCACCGGCTCCAACCGTTGATTGCCTGCACGTTTTGCCCAAAATCGATCTGATATTCGCCTGTTCCCAGTTTCTTTGTGTTTGCAGCGTTGCAGCCGAAGCAGCTTGCTACCGATCCATCTGAGTTTACGGCTGCTGTAAAGAACACGACTCCTCTGGTTGGCTGAGCAGAGCCGGGAGCTAGGAAGGATTTGACATGTCCCGCCGGAACATTGTGCTCCTCGGCAGCGGTTTGCGCCTGCGAGGAACTAATAACGGCGCTACCCAGCGACAGCGCCGCGCACATTGTGATAACCTCAATAATTCTATTCATGACGCTCTCCCTGGCTTTATTCACGCCCTGTCTCTAAAGGCGATCGTTTTCACCGGGGTTATCATGCTGCGCCGGATTGTGCGGTTGCTTTAGGTAAAAGAAATTGAAAATGGATTTTTGAGATGCGGCATTTCTCGATCGGGTACCGAGCGCCACCTTAGGCACAAAAAGCCCCGGCGTACTCCGTTTTGGCGACAGAGGCACCCGGGGCAGTCTTTTGCATGATTGCCAGCGAACGTTATTTGATCGCCGACGCGAAACTAAGATGATTCGGCATTCACCTGGCGGTGTGATGGTACGACGCTTCGCGGGTAACGGATTTGGAATGAATGCTCGCCACATTTATTTGATCAGAATCATTCGTCGGGGGGAGGGGCAATGAAATCCTTCGTCATGTTTCTCGCAATAGCCACTGCTGGTGCGAGCTTCCTGTTTTTCACCGCAGCCAAAAAGGTCCAAAACGCAAACTGGGCTTTACAAGGCCTGCAGGGAAGCAAATTGGTTTTGTCACAATCCTCAGGTGCTCGCCTTTATTGCTGTCGGCCTGATCGTATTGTGGGCTCTCGCAACCCTTTTGTCTGCTATCCGCGACTAATCTGTCCGCCGGATTGCCAGCAACAAAAAGCCCCGGCGGCTCGCTCGGGAGGGGCTCCGCCGGGGCTAGTTGGGGGAGGATGAGTTCAGCGCTCGCCCAGAACCAACTAATCTGATTCGAGTCTCCAGCGGCCCCTGTGATCGTAAAGCTTTCAAAACACGACAAATCAGTGTGAATTAATGTCCGCCACCGGGTGTGGTGTTATGGAAATTGTCCTGAGCCGCGGCGAGGTCCCTGGCCATATTCCAGTGGTTCTCAGCACGGCCCTCTGATGAATGACGCAACACGTCAACACACAACGTGGCCTACGGCTTTGACCGGAATCGCTGCGCTGCGGCTCGGAAGGCAGCAAAAGTGATCAAGTTGAAAACTCAAAAGGGATCAGAACGTTCGAAAGGGCGGCAGCATCCAACCTTCGAGGAGACAGAAAGACAGGCCGAAAGCGTGAAGCGACAGATTGGACCGGAACGATCGCCCCACGGCTCGCTTATTGGACAGACACCGTACCCTATGGAGCCGACTAATGCCTAAGAAAAGCAAGAAAGCCAAAAAGGCCAAAAAGGAAAAGAAGGCCGTTATAAAAGCCGCTGTGAAGGCAGCGAAGAAAGCCGCGAAGAAGGCCTTCAAACAAGGTAGGAACGTAAAAAGTGAGAAACGGCGACGTTCTGAAAAGCTCGATCGCGAAACAGACTCTTAAACCGCGTGAAAGCAGCAATTTTGAAACGAGTCGCAACGTGATGGCAAAGCAAGGGGAAGGTGTCGTTGTTCCCACCCAGACCGAGGTGCTTAACAACGTCGACGACGATCTGGATCGCATCGAATTATGGACAGCGGCACTGGGCAGCTTCCAGCATCCTCCTCCCGCGTACCAAGCCAGCACCGTGAGGGGCCACGAGCGCATGATGTTAGCGCGCAGTACCGCCCTTCCCTTGAGAGAGGTGATGCGTAGTGCCTTCCGAAACCAGCCCCATATTGCTGTCACTATCGCGTTGGGCATCGGATGGCTGCTCGGACGCATGCACCGCGCGTTGTAAAAGGTATTCGCCCACCCGCGACTAGCCGATGCGATTCGGGGGAGCGGGAAGACGGGCAGACGCTCGCGAGGTGATTAGCTTTCCTTTACGTCGCCCCACCGCCCCAGATCCGCGCCGCAAGCGGGGCAGATAACGAGGGTATCAACGCTCGTCGATGCTGCAGGCAGGGGGACAGCATGGCCACAGTTCAAGCAACTTAGGCTTTGCGCGGGCTCCTGCACGTTGTCGCTCATCGCGTTCACCTCCTTAATGGTCGCCGCACACAAGGTCGCGCCGCGCATGCCATGACCGGCTGACTCAATGATTTTCTCAGCGACCAATCTTCTATTCGCCTCATCATCATCACGCATCCCTAACCCATTGCAGACGCTTTCGAATGCCAGGGACATTTCGCGAATTGCTCGTTGATCGAATGCCTTCCCGGTGAGAAATGGGTCTATTGTCATCAATGGCACGGAACGGAGAAGGAAGACTTCATTGCAACAAGCCACATACCTCAAATAACGTTCCGAGGGCGGCTGTCGTCACGCCTTTTAAAGACCAAATAAATCTCAGTGTTTGGCCATCATTGCGACTCACAATCCCATCGTCGGATGGACTTGGGAGGGGATGCCATGGACCGTGCCGCAATCGCTCTAACGAATTTGAAGGAAATGCGGCTTCGGCAGCGAAGATACGCGGCGGCACAGAAGCCAGCCAATGAAGCGATGACACCGAAGATAAAGATGGTCGTGAGCAACTGGTATACCGACGAACTCGGCAATCGAGCACGAGTCATTCAAGCTCGCGAGAAATAAGGAATAAGGGCGGCTCGAGGCCACTAACCCCCAAGACGTCGCGCGCCGCGGACCTTGGGGACGACGCCGCTCTTGAGTATGCTCTCGATCTAGTCCGAGCGTCCCGAGCCGGCACCCTTAGCGGCTCGCTCGTGAAGGTTAGAGACGAGACACGCCCGATTGTTTATTCGATTCCATTCCCTGCGGCGTGTGCCTAAGCGCCTTTAGGGTCTACTCGGGAAAAGGTCGTTACCGTCCACGAATAACCCGAGCGATCTCTGCTTGCACCATCCGTTCGATCATATCGGGCAAGTTCTCATTGACCCACGACGTTAGCACGGGGCGAAGTGCTTCGCGGACAACATCCTCCAATGAGGGTGTGAGTTTCCTCATATTTTCCGTCAGCCTGCTGACCGACGAATTGACTGCGGCCACCGCCTCGCGCGACAGCAGCCCATCAATATCGGTATCCTTGTCGAGTAACGTTGGTTCGGCAGGCTCTGACTTCCTTTGGCTGGACTCCTGTTCGGCGAAGATGCCGCGTATCGCGGCTAAAGCCTCTTCCATTGAGCTTCTCTCATCGTCCGCTGGCTGCTGCATTCGTTGACCGTCATCGACAAGAAGTTGAGGAACGGATGCGACGTTAAGGCTCGTCGGAGCGATATGTTGCACGATTTAGTTGTGTAGGTAAAACTTGAAATTGATAGGCCCCGACCCGGGCGGCGCCCCATCCCCCGACAGTAGCCGCCCGGATCAATAAGAGCCTACGAAGCTGCGCAGCAACTCGCAGAAGCCCTGGAGCGTGGATTGCCCAGGGCTCTTTTTTGTGGCGGTCAACGCCCGATCACAAATATTGGCGCGGTGTTGCCGCCGAGTGACACGAATATTCAAACATTCTTTGGTCAGGTATCGGACACGGCTCCGCCCTTTTTCACCGTTTAGAGCTAGCCGGAGTGACAATAAGTAACGGTGAGTGGCATGTCGATTACGACCTTTCTCGCGGGACGAACCTTCCAGCAAGATCAGATCACCACCATGTCCGCAGCCTTTGCTGACACGTGCAAGGCCCTTAGACTGACGGATGCGGATCATCGGCTAATGCCGATTGTGGCTCAACACATTATAGGTTTGGTCCAGCGAGGCTTTAAAAACCGCGCTGTGATTTACTTGCTGACGCTGGAAGAGTTTAAATCATTTCGGCAATCGGCCTGAGATTTGCGGCAGATATCGCTTCAAGCAGAGATAGCCAAACAATCCCGCTGCTTGTCTTTTCGCCGAAGGCTAGCGCCCCGGACCATCATCACTCATGCCGCGAACGTTCCTCCCGCGACCCAAATGGGGGACGATGTCACGGGCTAACTTGTCGATCTCTCGCTTTATCTTATGACGGTCCCCGACGTTGCGTACCCATAAGCCGCTGACATCGACCAAGTGCGCCAGCTCGTCGCGCACCGGCTCATCGATGTGACGCAGCGTGGCGGTAAGTGCCATCCGGAGACGTTGCGCGAGTCTGAAATCGTTCAGACGAACGGCATAACGCAAGCCTTTTATTCGGCCCACAACAGATCGACGAGTGAACATAAGCTCCCACCCCCGACCACGATTGTGAATGGCGGTAGTTAGCGGGCGCTTAACTTTTGGCTTTGGCCCACCTCAGCAAAGAGCCATCATCATGGGGGTGGAGCGAGGAGGTGAAGCGCCGGTACCGGGCGTTACCGGCGCTGCACCTGACATTCGATCCGCGGGTTGAGGGTCGGATGCTGTAAACTTTGATGAAAGGGATAGGCCAACTCGATCCGAGCGTTGGCGGTTTTAGTCGCCAAGTTGCCGAAGCGGCCCGCGAAAAATAGAAACCCCGACGGAAGCGTTGGGAGCCATTCCCGCCGGGACTGTGGCCTGGGTGAGTGAGGGCGGAGTCGATGCCAGTAGACTGGCCCTTAGCATCGCCGGCAATCCCCTAAGGTTGGGGGGTCTCGCGCCATCGCTTCGGATGAACTGACTACGCCGCCAGCTGGGCATCAATTCGCCGAAATTGCCCTGGAGCTTTATGTCGGGTTCCCACCCCTGTCCCAGGAGTGCTCCATGCCGGCCATTAAACGATTTGTACAGATCGGCTCTGTATTTGATCCGGAGGCGACACGGATACTTGGCAAAGCGTTCGACGCCGCGTGTTCTTTAGTGGGTCGCACGGCGCAGCCGACGGCGACGTGGGAAGCGATCGCGAAGAATATTTTGGAAGCTGCGAGGCGAGGGGAGCGCGATCCGCACCGTCTCAGAGATGCTGGACTTGCCGCCTTGCGCAGCAACGCAGCTTAGAAATAAGTCATCTGTCGAACCGAACAGATAAATCTTACAAGCTTTGTTAAAGGCGGAGAGATGCGCATTTGTCTCTCGCCCGCCCCCAGCGTCATGGGCATCTGGGCGGAGTGTGTACGGAAGCCTAGGCTGCTACACCCCAGCCGGGGCTTTCTGTTCTGCGCCGAAGTGACCGGATCGCATGTTGGCTAATATCTATGTTCTCGAACTGTGTTCTCGCCATAGTTCTTAAATGCGCGATCGTTGCGACGGGCGGCGAGTCCATCGTAAGCCAGTAGAGCGCGACGGGTTCTGCCCAAGCCGTTTTGACGGTGAAACACCCACATGGTTAGATTGAGGCCGCAGTCAGCTCGAAGGTCAGCCCCGACTAACCCAGCCCGGTAGCATCGCGGGCAGCGATAAGGAAATAAGTTTCCATCACGCCTTTGCCCTTGATGTCAACCGAACCGCGCGATTCGAACAAAAAGGCCTCGCCTAAGACGCGTCGTATCTCCGCTGAAACGTGGATCCGATCGGCAGCGCCGAATGTTTCCATACGGCTTGCCGTATTCACCGTGTCGCCCCAGACGTCATACATCAATTTGCGCGCGCCAATCACGCCGGCAATTACGGGCCCGGTATGAATCCCGATCCGTGCCCTAAGGTCAATTTGCTGCGAATCTCGCAGCTCGCGCACGATCGCCAGCATCTCGATGGCCAATTCGGCCGCGCGATGCGTATGGTCAGATACAGGCTCAGGGAGACCGCCGGCAACCATATAGGCGTCGCCGATGGTCTTGATTTTCTCTAACCCGTGGGCGGCAACAGCGCCGTCAAAACGAGCAAAAATCATTGACAGGATTTCCAAAACCTTGTCTGCGGGATATTGGGTCGATAGCGACGTAAACCCGACAAGATCGACGAAAAGAATGGTCGCTTCGGCATGTCTGTCCGCGATCACGGTTTCGCCATTGCGCATCCGGTTAACGACGCTTTGCGGCAGTATGTTTAGAAGCAACGTCTCCGAGCGCTGCTTTTCGACACGCATTTCCTCGAAATGGCTCCGCTCGCGGTCGCGCAACCATTTCTTTTCCAGCGAAGCATCAATGCGCGCCCGCAACAGAATGGGATTGAAGGGCTTCGGCAAATAGTCTTCAGCACCCGCCTCAATGCAGCGTATGGCACTATCCACTTCGTCGAGCGCCGAAATCATGATCACCGGAATGTGGCGGGTATGCAGGTTTGATTTTAGCCGGCAAAGCAGCTCAAATCCGTCCATTCCCGGCATAATGAGATCGAGCAGAATCAGGTCGAAATTTCCACCGACAAGTCGGTCGAGCGCGACCGCTGCGTTTTCAGCAGTCTCAATTTCATGGCCTTCGCGCAATAGGCGCGGCGCCAGTAGGTCACGATTGGCAGCAGTGTCGTCGACAATGAGTATCCGGCTTGGTTTCCCACGCCAGATCGTGTCGCGTCCCAAATCTAACGGTACAACGACACTGAGCATATCGCCCACCATACTCGTCGGCCGGGCCGTGTTCGGGCGCGGTTCAATACCGTGCTGGCCGGCGCGATCGACGAGAGCATCGATCTGAACGCGAAGCTCAGCGGCGGCCGTCAAAATCTTTCCCAGGTCGGTAATAAGGTGCTCATGAGGGTAGGCCTTCAAGTCTTCGATGAGCATCGCTGCGAAGCCCTTGATCGTATTGAGGGGCGTGCGCAAGTCATGACGAAGCCGCTTACGGAAGACTTCAATTGCCTCCGGCTCGCTTGGAATTGTCTCTGGTGTATCAATGACCCTGTTGACGAGAGCTCCGAGATCGATACTGGCCGCTCGCATGCGGGTTAGGTCTACGACCGCCTCGTCGAGTCGAGACCGCCGAGCTTCGGTGATGAGCACGTCGAGCAATCCCGTCATGGCCACGATTGGAGAGGTCAGTTCCTGATGCAAGAAAGCGGCCAGCGCACGCTCAAGCCTCTCGGGCGGTGCAACGATCGTTGATGCTGGCTCAACCATGATGCTTCACGGTCAATGGGGCCGACACTTAGCCTCCAGCACGCGGGCCGCCAGCACCGGTCCCGCCAACGGTTTGGCAGAACTCCGCCAGCTTTAATAAAACCGTGATGAAAGGTATTCGTTCCTGAGATTTCTCGCATCGGGGGAACAGAGCGTTTCGCCAAGATTTATTACGAAGAGGAGGACGACATGCGCAAAGCCTCCGTTTGGCTCGCCGTTGCCGTTGTCGCTGCGGCACTAGTGACGCCCCTAGCGCTACTGAACAACGCCTGCAAAACCAGCGTGCATGCTTGGTGCATTCCGGATAACGAATTTAGGCATCAAACCATCCGGCATGCCGAAGCGAACCGGTTAGGTCCGATTTGAAGTGATTATCGGCCGGTGCGCTCGAGCAGTTCGGCGGATCAACGGAAATGGGCTCAGGACTTTCCGGAAGTGTTGCGCTTACAGTCCGAGTTCATACAGACCCAAATGAAGACTTTTGCGGAGCAAGCAACGAGCCTTGCAGAAGCTTTTTCAAAAACGGCAGCAAGTGAAGTCAAAATGCCCTTCAAGTCTTCGCTCGACTAGACTTGCTTCTCAGCCTGGCGATTCTTTCTTAAAGACTGTTGCGCCTTG
>Ga0209006_10004579_pt1 | contig 12521 bp, 4 predicted proteins | sample JacPin_JW_Ref_O2_FD_188567 | JGI IMG/M metagenome (GOLD analysis project Ga0209006, IMG submission 188567) | Forest soil microbial communities from Algoma, Ontario, Canada - Jack Pine, Ontario site 1_JW_Ref_O2 (SPAdes) (version 2) | ecosystem: Environmental > Terrestrial > Soil > Boreal...
ATGTTCGCCATGTTTCCGCGCCTCGCCGAGCGCGCCGGGCAGAACGCCGGCACGCTCTCGGGCGGCGAGCAGCAGATGCTGGCGCTCAGCCGCGCCATGATGTCGGAGCCAGCGCTCTTGTGCCTCGACGAGCCCTCGCTCGGCCTCGCGCCGCGCATCGTGCAAGATATTTTCCGCACCATCCGTAGCATCAACCAGGCCGGCGTGAGCGTGCTGCTGGTCGAGCAGAACGCGCGCTACGCGCTCGACACAGCAAGCCGCGGCTACGTGCTGCAGACTGGCCGCATCATCGCGAGCGGGACATGCGCGAGCCTGCGCGAGGATGCTCGGGTGCGCGAGGCGTATCTGGGCCGGGCCGCTGCGTTACCCTCCCCTGCAGGGGGAGGGTCGGCGTAGCGAACGAAGTGAGCGAAGACGGGGTGGGGTGACCGCGCGTTCCACACCCCACCCCGCTCGCCTTCGCGGCGCTTGCGCGCGCGAAGTCGAGCGACCCTCCCCCTGCAGGGGAGGGTAAATATCACATCGGCTTGAAGGCACGGTCGAGCGCGACGTCGATCAGCAGCGGCGTGTTGTCCTTGAGGCCTTTGGCGACGAGGTCGGTTGCCTCGTGCACGGTCTTGGCGCGTTCCGCATTGACGCCGAGCGAGCGCGCAAGCCCGACGAAATCGACCGGCGGGTCGATCAGCTCCATGCCGACGTAGGTGTCGACCTGCTCGGCATGGCCGCGCAGCGCGTGCAGGCGCTGCTTGAGGATGCGGTAGGAGGTGTTGTTGAGGATGACGAAGATCACCGGGATGCGGTCGTGCGCGGCGGTCCACAGCGCCTGGATCGTGTACATGGCGCTGCCGTCGCCGATCAGCGCGACCACCGGGCGGTCGGGCAGCGCGAGCTTCGCGCCGATCGCGGCCGGCAGGCCCCAGCCGATGCCGCCGCCGCGCAGGCCGAAATAGCTCTGCGGATCGTCGCTGCGGATGAGCGAGCGGATGCCGGGCGCCGACGACAGCGCCTCCTCGATCACCACGGCGTCGCGCGGCAGCATCTCGCCGATCGCCTCGAGCAGCGCGAGCGGCTGCACCGGCACTTGCGTCGCCAGCGCGCGCGCTCGCGCTTTGAGCGCCTCGCGGTCGGCGAGGTTCTTGTCGCTTGCGGTCTTGAGCCGGTCGCGCGCGGCGCCGCGCGCCGCGCTGGTCATGCGCTCGCGGATCGCGGCGGTGAGCTCCGGCAGCGTCGCCTTGGGATCGCCGAGGATCGCGGCCTCGGCGGGAAAATTCTTGCCGATCTCCCACGGGTCGGTGTCGAGATGGATGAGCCGCAGGCCGGGCGGCATCGGCTCGACCTTCGAGGGCAGCGACCAGGTGAAGAGGTCGCCACCGACCGAGAACAGCGCGTCATGCGCGTCGAGCGCCTGGCGCACCCCCACCTGCGTGCGCAGCATCTGGCCGCGAAAGAGCGGATGCGACGACGGAAACGAGGCCGTGTTCGGCACGAACTCGGCATAGACGGGCGCGCCAAGCAGCTCGGCGAGCTCGACCAGCTCGGCATGGGCGCGGCTCTGCGCGACCGCGTCGCCCGCGATGATCACCGGATGCTTCGCCTGCGCGAGGATTTCCGCCGCCGCCGCGATCGCGGCCACGTCGCCACGCACCCGCGGCGCGACGCGGGTCGGCGCCATCAGATCGACGTCGCCCTCGTCCTTGAGGACGTCGCCCGGCAGCGACAGGAACACCGGCCCGGTCGGCGGCGCGAGCGCGGTCTTCACGGCGCGATGGACGAGGCGCGGCAGGTCGGCGACGCGATGCACCTCCGCGGCCCATTTGACGAAGGGGCGCGCGAGCGTCGGCAGGTCGGCGGATAAGATCGGCTCGGTGACGATGTATTCCTGGTCCTGCTGGCCGGCGGTCAGGAGGATGGGCGAGCCCGCCTTCTGCGCGTCGTAGAGCATGCCCATGGCGTTGCCGAGCCCGGGCGCCACGTGAAAATTGAGCACCGCGAGCTTGCCCGAGGCCTGGGCGTAGCCGTCTGCCATGGCCATCAGGGCGGCCTCCTGCAGGCCGAGCACGTAGCGGATGTCGTTCTCGACCGCGAAGGCATCCATCAAGGGCAGCTCGGTCGTGCCGGGATTGCCGAACACCATCTCGACGCCCTCCTGCTTGAGCAGGTCGAGGAAGGCGCGTTTTCCGGACATGACGGGCACGGTTGGCTCCAGGGCGTTGGGAAGCAGGAACGGCGAGAGACCGCTGAGTGGTTTCCGGCATCTTACATCAAGCGTCCCGCAGGCTGCGACCGCAGTAAGCCGGGCTCGCGGGCGTCATTGTATTTGTTGTTGTTTACAACGAAAAATATAAGCCTGCGCGAGCTGACTGACGAGTACAACTTTTTCGCCGCCATCCGGCCACCGAAATCATTCGAGTTCCAGATCACCCGCGCTGTCCCCAGTGAACGATGGCGTGACGGCGAGCCGCGGACGGCAATCGCTTGCCAACGGTAAACTGTTGGTGCAGCTTGGCCGTTGAAAAGGATGCCAGCAGAGATTGTGCCGGAATGCGGCGTCCGAGCGAGCGACCGATCGAATTGTTGCGCGGAGAGCTTCTTGGCGAGGCCTTTCGACAGATCCCCTATTCCGAGCGCGACGCGGCCGCTTGACCCACGGGCCGCATCGGCAGGCTTTTTCATCGGCAGACGTGCGCACGGCCGCTGCAGTCGGCTGTGCGAGTCATGCGGTGCGCAAGACGCGTCGCGCCTTGTCTTCACGCCTTGGGAGTCATGACGATGTTGACAGCCGAGCAGAGGAAACGCCACGAAGAGCTGCGCCTGCTGAAAAAGCGGATACGCGACCAATATCTCGGCCGAAACGGGGTGATCGGCATGAGCGTCGGCTTCAAATCGGTCGGCGGAACAGAGACCGACGATCTCGTCATCAGGTTTCATGTGCGTCGCAAGGCACCTGTCTCGAAAGAGAATGCCGTGCCGACCGAGATCGAAGGGGTGAAGACCGATGTCGTCGAAACGAACATCTGCCTGCATTCTTCGATAGACCAGTACCCGCCCGCCGATCCTATTGAGGCCGACTACGGGCCGCCCGAGCGCGACTTCTATAACCAGCTCGTTGGCGGGATCAGCATTGGCGCGGGGCGCAAGGGGATCAATCCCATCGGAGGAACGTTGGGGCTGATCGTGACCGACATCGCGACGGGCGCGCCGATGATTCTGAGCAACTTCCATGTCCTCTGTGTCAACGACGGGAAAGACGCGAAAGGGGACAAGATATGCCAACCTGCCAGAGCGGATAACCGGGGCCTGTGCTCCAAGTGTGCGACATTGGAGCGGTGGGCTGCCGGCAGCTTTCTTGTCGATGGCGAGTTCTATGGAATGGATGCCGCCGTCGCTCGTATTCCAAAGACGCTTTTTGGCTATGTCCGTAAGTTCAGCTCCCGATCCGTCCGTGAGGTCGGCGAGGTGACGTTTACGGATACGCTAACGCTCGAGTTGAAGATGGAGGTAAAAAAGTGCGGCCGAACGACGGGCTTGACCAGCGGCAAAATCAACACAGTAAACCTGGACATAGACCACGATTTTGGCGGCGTCATCGGGAAGCAGCGCCTCTACGATCAAATTGAGGTTGCGCCGAAGATCGATGCTCAAACGACGCAGGAAAATCCCGTATTCGGGGCTTCCGGCGATTCGGGAGCAGTGATTTTGGTCGAGAGTCAGCTCGGGAGCGAGAAGCTCGTGGAGGTCGTCGGATTGAATTGGGGTGGAGAAGTTGTCGGCGGGCAAACGACAGGGTTCTCATACGGTTCGCCGATCGGGCCAATTCTGAAGCAGCTTGCAGTTCGGATCTAGAGCAGCTGACTTTCGCTTCTCCGCCGAATCGGCGAGGGAATAATACCGACTGTCCTGCTGATTTGGCGATCTCGATTCCGCGCGACCACGGCTTGGTGGGCGGAAGATAAGAGCCCTGTCGAAGCGCGCGGCGGGTGCGGCCGCCGGCCGCTCAAAATTTGACGGTTGCTTTCAGTTGATAGGCCGTCCAGCTGCCGAGATCATTGACGCTTCTCACCGCCTCGCCGTCGACGAAGAATGACGGCGTCACGTCGAGGCGGAAGCCAGCGCTCGCCGTGCGCCAGGTCTGCGCCGGAAACGGCACCGGGCTCTCGAGGTCCGGCAAGTTGAAGACATAATGTCCGCCCGCCATGCCGGTGATGTCGGTGAGAGAACCGAGGGGCGCGTGCGGGTTGGTGGTGCGGCTCTCCTCGCCGGCGATCCATGGGACCAGCGTGCCGTACTGGTCGAGATGGATCGGCACGCCGATCTTCAGCGCGGCGCGGTAGGTGTCGGTGCTGCGCCCCTGGTCGGGCAGGAAGGCCGCGACCAGGCCGTTGCTGGTATAACCGTCGTCGATCAGCGAGTTGTAGCGCGCGCCGAGCGATGGCTCGACCACGAAGATCGCGACCGGCAGCTTGGCGCGCAACGCCGTATCGACCGCCCACTCGCGCCCCTTCCACTGCGCGGTTCCAAAAAACGGTCCGAGGTCGGTGAAATTGTCGTCAATCGCATAGCTGACGGTCGTATCCCAGGCGAAGGGCGCGAACTCGACCAGGGCACGCAGGCCGACGCTCTGCGAATGCACGCTGATGGTCTGCGGCAACTGATTGAGATCGACGTTGGTCCAGGCCTCCTGCCCGCGCAGGGCGATCATCAGGTGCTCGCCGAGCCGGGTGCCGACCGAGACGCCGACTCCCCGCGCGCCGAACGAGTTGGTGGTGTTCGGATTGCCGGTGTCGAAATGGCCGGTCTGCCCGAAACCCTCGAGCGTAGTGACCAATTGCAGGAAGGACGGAGGCTGGGGATTGGCGGGTGCCTGCGCATGCGCAGCACCCGCGGCCAAAAGCCACGGAACCGCGACCACGCACGCACGCATCCGTCCGATCAAGCCCACGCGCGCACCCATGGTTGAAGACTCAAGTGTATAGTTATCATTCCTTCGTTGCACGGTGAAGGTGGTTTCACTAGAATACCCCCAGTTTTCTCGCATAAATGGCATTGCGCCGTCGGGTTCATGAGGGGGGGGCGTGTCGCGATGGCGTTTGACAAAGGTCTGACGATCCTCCCGGGACCGCCGTCATTCAATCTGGTGTGGTCCTCGCGGGCCACGGCCTCCGGCCATTACGTCGCAGCCTTCGTCTACGGCAACCTGCGAGGCCCTCCCGTCGGCCTCACGGCGCAGCAGCTGCTCGGCCTGCTGGCGAACGTCAACATAACGTTCAACCTCGGCTTCCTGGTGCTCGGCCAGCAGCCGACGACCGCGACGGTGCAGGCGCAGGCGTTCGCGAATTCCGTCACGGCCTACGCGCGCAGCAGCTTTCCCACCTTGGGCACCAGCGTCGGGGTGGGCGGCATGATCCTGTGGCTCGATCAGCTCAGGGCAATCAACCGCGCGATGGACTTCGGCCTCTTCGTGCCTGCCGCGAACGTGGCCGGCTTCCCGTATCGGCTCGACCCGAAGCTGCATCGCCTGTTCGACGCCGGCGGGACCAACCGCCTGCTGGCGATCGATGCGGGCGCGCCGGCGGCGCAGCTTGGCGCCACGGGCATGACACTTTCGCTGTCCGGGGGCACCCTGCCGCTGTCGTTCGGCAGCGCGTCCTACTATGCGGGGCCCGCCGTCTCGCCGCAGGCGCTCACGATCCAGCTCGATTCGGCCCAAACGAACGCGGGCTGCCTGATCTTCAACGGCCCAGTCGGGCCGGGCCTGCGCAATTTCGAGCTCGGCTTCGAGCACGGCTTCACGCCGCAAGGCGGGCTCGGCGCCTCGGGCGACCAGACGCCGTTCGGGATCTTTCATCCGCTGCTCGACAGCGCGGAAACGCTCAGCGGCGCGACCGTGACGGCACAGCTCAACCCGCTGAAACCGACGACCGCTGCCTACAATACGCTATCGATCGCGCCGGCCGCGCCCATCGTGACGGGCTATCGCACGCGGCTCGGCGACAAGGTGACGCTTGCGCCCACCGCCGGCGCCCAGTTCCAGGCCACGCCCTGCCTCGGGACGCGAAGCTATTTCGCGCCGGCCGGGGCGTTCACCCTGGCGGCGCAGGGCCCGGCATCGACGCCCTCCCGCCTGATGGGCGGCATCTCGTCGGTCGAGTACGTGGAATTCGCGAACGCCGACACGCTCACATTCGTGCCGGCGCAGAGCGCCGACATCGCCTATACGACGGTGACGGCGCCGGACGGCTCGACCTACACGACCTTCTCGCCCGCGGCGGCAGCGCCCGCCGCATCCGCGAGCCAGGTGTCGTGGGCGCAGCTCACGCCGGCCGGCGCGCGCAACTATGTCAGCGAAAGCGATGCCGCGCCGCTGTTCGGCGGGCCCCTTCCGACCACCGATCCGCTCGGCTTCGCGCCGCTCGCGCTCCGGCAAGTGGCCGCGAATGCGGCCTCGCCACCTATTCCGCTGCTGCCCCAGGCGAGTCTCGATTTCGGTCCCGATGGAAAATCCGGCAACGCGGGCGCCGCTGCCGCGATGACAGTCGCGTTCGAGCGTGGGTTCGTCGCCCCGACCCGGCTGCACCAATTGGAAGGCGGGCCAGCGTACAGCAACACCGACGGCGTGGTCTGGGCGGTGACGCCGCAAGGCTACATCGTGAAGTTGAACAACGGCGCGATGACCTCGATCACGCTCGGCAGCATCGACCCCGCGTCGGGCTCGTCCGGCACGCTGTCCTTCGTCGGCACGCCGAAAAACCCGCTGACGCAAAACCTCTGCAATGCATTCCTCGCCAACCAGCAATTCATCGTGGCGACCTGCCTGACCGCCGACCTGCAGAACTCCTACCAGGCCTCGGCGACGCTGAGCGGCTGGGCCTTCGACGTGAGCCTGCCGACCGCGCAGAACGTCGTGCCGGGCGCCTATCAGACCGTCCTCATCATCAAATCGGCGGCCGGCACCATCAAGAGCCTGGCGGCAGAGCCCTATGCGTGGACCGCCTACGCTACCTTCAACAGCACCGCCAACGACGCGCAAGGCGCGATGCTGTCGAACTGGCTGGTCGCCTACCTGGCGCAGGCCGAGACGCTCTACGCCAACGGCAGCGGGCTCACCGGGCTGCAGACCTTCGTCGAGCTGATCAACGATCCCGACTGGAACGGCTATATCTACCTGCACGTGCCGATCAATATCGGGCAGCTCGACCCGTCGCTCGAGTTCCTGACCGCCGGCGTCGACCCGTCGCAGTTCTTCGCCCATCACGTCGGCTGCGCCCTCAACCACACATCGGTGAGCGGCGGCGCCTACCAGGCGAACAGCGCGTATCTCGGCCTCGTGCATTATCTGCGGCCGGGCGCCGATCCGGACGACATCACCGGCACCCCGCCCTACGTCCCGCAGTCGGTCGACCTCGACTTCCAGCTGCTCACGCTGGAGGCGCGCTTCGAGAACTCGGCCTTGGTCAGCTTCCGCAGCTCGGCACAGCTGCTGATGACCAAGCTGTTCGGCGACAGCGTGCTGTCGACCTCGCCCGATCCCGACGTGCCGGCGACCGACGCGGTGCTGATCTACGGCTCGGTGCAGACGCTCGGCGCGACGCCGCAGAATCCCGCCGGCACCCCGCACTACGTCTTCGCCACCGCCAAGGGCGCGGCAAGCACGTTCTTCCTCGCCAGCGCCGCGTTCGAGCGCATCGAGATCGACCGCGCCACCGTCGCGGTGGGCAACACGGCGGACAGCCAGGGGTTCCGCACCGCGACGTTCACCATGTCGGGTTGGTTCGGGCTGCTGCCGTCGGCGTTCGACGTGCTGTCGTTCGCGGCGATCCAGTTCGACAAGCTGATGCTGGACATGCGTTTCCAGCCTGGCCAGCCGTCGACCTACGCGATGCACACCGACAGCGTGACCTTGAGCCAGATGCCGGCGCGCGCCGCGACCGACGGCGAGCAGATCACGGCCGCCAAGGCCGCCGCCAACGTCATCTACCGGCCGCAGTCGCTCGCCGCCGGCTTCCCGCTGTCGGTCACGCGGCTGATGACCGTCACCGACGGCTCGCAAACCCTGGCCTCGCTCGGCTACCGCGACCTCGCCACGCAGGTCCCGCTCGGCGCCTCGTCGCTCACGGCGCCATGGTACGGCCTCGAGTTCGACCTGCCGCTCGGCGGCGGCGGCGCGCTGTCGAGCGGCGCGCTGTTCACCGCGAAGATGCTGTTCGCCTGGATGCCGGGCGGCAACGGCCAGGTCGCGATCAATCCGGGCTTCATGCTGGAAGGACCGGGCGGGGCGAACCTGACGTTGGACATCGAAGGCGTGCTCAAGCTCGGCGCCGCCGGCATCTTCCTGTCGCAGCCCACGGCCGGCCAGTTCGTGCTGCAGCTCGCAAGCCTCGGCATCACGGTGCTGAGCAAGAGCTTCCCGCCGGCAGGCACCACGAACCTGTTGCTTGCCGGCATTGCGCAAGGGGATCAGCGGTTCCTCGGCTGGTTCGGTGCATATGTCGAAAAGACGTCTTGAGCAGCCCGGTGCGGAGCGGACAACCACCGTGGCTTTGACCGAAAGCGCGTTCGAGAGCGATCGCCGGCCGATTGCGATCGGCCACGTGTGACGATGGGAGACGGCCGTTGAACGACACCACATCGCTCGCGCAAAAAATCCAGCAAGCGGTCGATTCCGGGTCACCGCCGACCATCACGATCGACGAGCTGTTGCAGCAGCCGTCCGATCCGGGACCGATCCACACGGTCACGGTCGACGTCGCAAGCCTTCTGGCCAAGCTGCCGGACGTCTATCGGATCGCGGCGCTGGTGCCCGGCCTGCCGATCGGCCAGTGGCTGCCAAAGCAGAATTTCCTCGGCCCGATTTTCAATTCCGGCGTCGTCAACCTGCAGACCGTGACGTTCTCGGTCGTCGTCGCCGAGCGCAAGCTGCTGCGCATCTCGCTCGCCATGACGCTGGGGGATGCGGGCGCCGGACTGGGCTTGCAGAGCGACATCCTTTCGGCCAAAGCGACGACGCTGGGGGTGATCTTCTATCCCGACTATCCCAGCGCGACCGTCGTCATGGTCGGGGGAAGCCTTTCGATCAATCAGAAATTGGCTCTCGACGCCGCGCTGGCTTGCCCGAGCCTGAGTTTTTCGTGCGGCATCCCGAAGGGCCAGACGGTTCCGTTCGCGAATCTGACCGGCGCATTCGGGCTCGACTGTCCGTCGGCGCTGCAGCCCCTGACGATCCAGGACCTGGACCTGGAATTCGGCGTGCGCGACGGCTCCGCCGCGTTGACGACCGACCTCCTCACGAGCGACGGCCAATCGCTGCCGATCATTCCGAACGTGATCGGCCTCGACAGCCTTTCGTTGCAGCTCAGTCGCGCGCCGTCGGCTGCCGATGGCACCATCGCGGCCGTCATGACGGTGCGCGGCAAGATCGTCTTCGACGCGCAGGTGAGCGGGGGGACGGGCCAACCGTGGAGCATCTCCGGCTCCATGGACGTGGCCAAGACGGCGGCCAATTTCGGCTCGCAGCAGGTCACTTTCGCCAACATCCTGTCGGCGGCGATCGGCGTCACGCTGCCGTCGCCCGCGTTCGATTTCCTCGGCGGCACCACGATCGAGGCGCTCGAGGCATCCGTCACGCTGGGTGACCCGAAGACCTGGTCGCTCGACGCCGAGCTCGCCGTCGCCTGGAACCTCGCCGGGACCCCGATCACGGCCGACACGACAATCCACGTCGGCAACGACGGCAGCAAGAACATCGGCTCGGTGAAGGCCGACCTGCGCATCGGCGCCGATGCCGGACCAGGGCTGTCGCTCAAGCTCGATTACGAATGCGCGGCGAGCGGCAACGTGACGATCCAGGTGACGCTGCCGCAACTCCAGGCCACGGCGACGTACAGCATCGGCGTCGGCGTGCTCAAGGCGACGTTCGATGGACGCTCGGTTGGCGAGTTGATCGGGGACGTCGCGGAAATCTTCACCGGCAATCCTTATGTCGTGCTGCCGCCGCCGTGGGGCGACATCCTCAACGCGATTCCGGTGCCGACGACCCAGCTGACCGTCTATCTCAAGGATACCGACGACGGCAAAGGCGGGACGATCAAGGCCAGGACCGTCACCCTCGAATACGACCATGACATCGACTTCTTCGGCAATTCGATCACCGGACTCGTGCTGGGCTACGATCCATCTCCACCAACCCCCTCCGGCAATCATCTGTCGTTCAAGGTCAAAGGCAGCTTCCCGGTGCTCGGCGGCGTCACCGATCCGACCTGGGACCCGACCAAGCCCGGCGCGGCGCCGGCGGTGCCGGGCGCGGGCTCGAAGCTCATCGACATCCGGCTGGTCGCGGCCGGCCAGCACGTGCAGATCGCGGTGGACGACTCGTCGACGGTCGAATCGACCATCGACACGATCGGGAATATCGCCGGCACGGGCAAGCTGCCGACCTTCGATGCCACCGCCGGCTGGCTGGTCGGCACCCACATGGTGTTCAAGAGCGCGGTCGACTTCAAGTTCGTGTTCGCCGATCCGGTGCTCTACGGCGCGGTGATCCACATCACCACGGACGACGACTCGCCGCCGGCGCTGCAGGCGCTCAACGGCCTCTATGCCGAGATCCTCTACCGCAAGGTGTCGAGCAGCATCGGCGTCTACGAAGGCATGCTGACGCTGCCCGACAAGATCCGCGTCATCAATTACGGCGCGTTCGAGCTGCAGCTGCCATCGATCGCGGTCGACATCTACACCAACGGCGATTTCCTCATCGACGTCGGCTTCCCGCACAACGGCGACTTCTCGCATTCGGCGATGATCAATGCGGGCGAGTATGTCGGCGCGGGTGGCGTGTACTACGGCCACCTTTCAGGGGCGACCGCGAGCGCACTGCCGCCCGTGCCGCTCGTCGGTGGCCGGCCGATCGGCGTGTTCAACACCGTCACCGAGATCGGCATCGGGCTGCGCGTCGGCATCGGCAAGAGCTTCTCGGAAGGTCCGCTGTCGGCGAGCTTCTCGGTCGTCATCCAGGCGATCTTCGAAGGGATCTTCTCGACCTACACCCAGCTCCCGCCGATCACATATTCGCAATACCCAGGCAGCCAGGAATACTACAAGATCGTCGCCTCGCTCGGCATCGTCGGCCAGCTGCAGGGCTCGCTCGATTTCGTCATCGTCACGGCGTCGCTGCTGGTCGAGATCGACGTGATCGCGACCGTGCAGGCGGAATCCTTCAAGGCGGTGCAGGTCGCGGCCGAGGTCCACGTCGACGTGGAGCTCACGGTCAGCATCAATTGCGGCCTGTTCTCGATCCACGTCCATTGCAGCTTCTCGGCGCAGGTGTCGTTCCAGACCACGTTCGGCAGCGACACCGCGGTGCTGCCGTGGAGCGACCCGAACGCGGCGAGCGCAAGGATCGCGCCGCGCGCGCGCATCTTGATGGCGGCCGCTCCGGCGGACGCGGCGCCCGCGCTGCCGCCGAGCTTCGCCAAGCCGCCCTGCCCGAACGTCGCGATGACGCTCTACGTCGTGCCGCAGCTCACCCAGGGCCTGGTAAGCCTCGCTAATCCGCCCGGCGCCAATCCGACCGGCGCCACGGAATGGGTCTATACGCTGCAGTTCGCGCTGCCGGTCGCCAACCCGCCCGGCTCGCCGCCGGGGTTCGCCGAATTCGCAAAATTCCTCGCCGCCGCGGCGGTCGACGCGGCCGAAAATCACAGCGGCACGCCGGCGGATCCGGACGCGTACTACGCCAGCCTCACGATCGACGTGAGCAAGATCGACGACCTGGTCGATGCCCTCAAGGCGAGGCTCAAGGCGACGCAGGCGGACCCGCACGAGGCCGGAAAGCTCGACGGCGAGCTCAACGCTTTCTTCGGCCAGAACAAGCTCACGCTCGGGACCGTGGCGAGCGCCGACCAGCTGGTCGGATTCTTCCCGCTGCTGCCGAAGGCGCTGACATTGGCGGGGAGCGGCGGATCGCTCCTCCCCGGCGTCGACGGAGTCGCGAGCGGGCTGCTGCGCGCCTATGCGGTGATGGTCGCGACCAGCGTGCTCAATGCGGTGAAGAAGGCGAACGCCGGGGCGAGCCCCAGCATCATGACGCTGAAGGCGGCTTATGCGGCGCCGGGATTCAGCGTCACCGACGCGGTCGGCATGGCGACGCGCTTCATGCTGCACGGCAGCCGCCAGCAGCTCGCCGACGGAACGCTGGGCGCGCTCTATCGCGCGACCGGGCAGGACATGTCGCTCGACCTGAAGGCGTCGGCGCTGACCGTGACAGTGACCGATCAGGGCGCCGCCGCCTGGGGCGTGACGGTGCCGTCCGGCGGCCTCACGCTGACGGGCGACGGTAAGACCAAGCAGCTGCATTCGCCGGCCGATATCGCCTCCTACGCCACCAATGGCCAGATCACGACCGTCAACACGACCGGCGTGGTCGCCGCGCCGATGCCCTCGACCGTCACGGCGCTGGTGCGATTTGCCGTCAAGCAGGGCATCAACGCGGCGCTGTCCTTGCGTTCACTGCCGCGCCCGCTCGCGGC
>Ga0209006_10004580_pt1 | contig 12521 bp, 12 predicted proteins | sample JacPin_JW_Ref_O2_FD_188567 | JGI IMG/M metagenome (GOLD analysis project Ga0209006, IMG submission 188567) | Forest soil microbial communities from Algoma, Ontario, Canada - Jack Pine, Ontario site 1_JW_Ref_O2 (SPAdes) (version 2) | ecosystem: Environmental > Terrestrial > Soil > Boreal...
CGGGACGCGCCCGCCACCGCATCCGCGACTGCCCGCTGGAGCATGGTTACCCGGCTGGTTACGGCGCCGTCCGGCAGCAGCGGGTCGATGGTCGCGACCGTGCCCGCCGGGACCGGGAAGTCCGGGATGCGCTCGTCCAGGTGCCCGGCGGTACCACCGCCACCGCCTGGGTGACCGCCGCGCTGGTGCTGGCCTGGGCGGTATGCTGCGCCGCGGCCGCCGTCGCGCCCGAGCGGACGCCGCTGTGGCTGCAGGCCGCGGGGACCTTGCTCGGCGCGATAGCGTTCGCCACCGACCGGCTCAGCGCCCGGTTCGCCGCTGAGGCATCCGGGCAGGTGCGGGCCGGCCAGGGCGGCCTGAGCCCGGTTACCGCGCACCATCTCGCGCTCGCCGTGGGCATGCTGGCGGCGGCCCTGCTTGTCGCGGTCTCGGTGCACCTGATGCTCTCCCTGCCCGACGGCAGGCTTCGCACCCGGGCCCGGCGGGCCTGCGCGGTGGCCGGCTACGGCATCGCGCTCGCGGTCGGCGGCGCACTCGCGGCCGCCGGGCAGGAGGTCCCCGCGTGGTTCGCCGTGCTGATCTGGTCGGCGGCGGTCGCCGTCGTCTTCCCCGCCGCGCGGCTGCGCTATGACGGCGCGTCGGCCAGGGACAGGGAGCGGATGCGCTGGGCGGCGATCGGCGGCGCCGCGGGCTGCAGCCTGGCGCTCGCGGTCACCGTGCTATCGCAGCTCATCGGCTGGCCCGCGCCCACCGGGCCGGTCGCCGAGGCCTTCATGGTGTGCTTCCCGCTCGGCATGGCCGCAGGGAACGTGCGACGGCTCGGCGCGCACGGCGGGCGGCTGCTCGTACAGGTCCTCGCCGTGGCCGGCTTCGCCGCCACGGTGTCTGTCATCTACCTGGTGGTCATCCTCGGGCTCGGCAAGCCGCCGTCCAACCCCGCCGACCAGCGGCTGCTCGGGCTGTCCATGGTGGCCGCTGCCGTCGCCGCGGTCAGCTTCGCCCCCGCGCGGGAACGGCTCATCGACTGGGCCAACCGGCAGGTGTTCGGGGCCCGCCAGGCCCCCGACGAGGTGCTGCGGACCTTCGGCTCGCGGATGACGCGGGCGATCGCCATGGATGAGCTGCTGCTGCAGCTCGCCGAGTCGCTGCGCAAGACGATGGCGCTGACCTCCGCCGACGTCTACACCGGGCTTGGCGACGTGCTCGAGCGGACGGCCGCCGTCCCCGACACCGGCGCCAGGTCACTGCTCATCGGGGAACGGGAGCGCCCGGTGATCGCGCGGGCCGGGGTATCCGGCCACGCCTGGGCCTCGGTCTGGCTGCCGGCCCTGCTCGAGAGCCCGAACGGGAGCGTGGCCGACCAGTCCGCCCTGCTGCGCGTCGCCCCGGTGAGCCACGCGGGCGAACTGCTCGGCCTCATCGTGGTGCGGCGCCCGGCGGACGCCGACCCGTTCTCCGCCGAGGACGACCGGGTGCTCACCGAGCTGGCCCGCCAGGTCGGCCTCGCGCTGCACAACGCCCGGCTCGACACCGCGCTGCAGACAACACTCGACGAGCTGCGCAGGCAGGCCGAGGAGCTGCGCCGGTCCCGGGCACGGATCGTGGCGAGCGCCGACGCCGAGCGGCGCCGGGTGGAGCGCGACCTGCACGACGGCGCGCAGCAGCACCTGGTCGCGCTCGCGGTGAACCTGCGGCTCACCAGGGACCTGATCACCGAGGACACCGAGACGGCGGTGGCGATGCTCGACCAGCTCGCCGACGAGGTGAAGGCCACCATCCAGGAGCTGCGCGACCTCGCGCACGGCATCTACCCGCCGCTGCTCGCCGACAGCGGCCTCGCCGAGGCGCTGCGCGCCGCCGCGCGGCGGTCGCCGCTGCCGGTCACCGTCACCGCGCCCGGCATCGGCCGGTACGGCCTCGACGTGGAGACCGCGGTGTACTTCTGCTGCCTCGAGGCGCTGCAGAACGCGGCCAAGCACGCCGCGGGCGCCGCGGTCGAGGTGCGGCTGTGGGAGGAGTCTGGCGGGCTGCTGTTCTCCGTCGCCGACGACGGCCCAGGGTTCGACGCGGCCCTCGCCCGCAGCGGCCACGGCTACACGAACATGGCCGACCGGCTCGGCGCGATCGGCGGCACCATCCGCTGGGACTCCGCCCCCGGCGCGGGCACGACGATCAGCGGCTCGGTCCCACTGCTGTAACGCGGTCTGCCGGCCTGCCCCGGCGTCGCGCAGCGCGGCATTCTCGTGCGGGACCAACAGCGTTTTCGGCGCCCGCAGGATGTCAGTCGTGGAGCATGCTGTCGTAAACGGCGATAAGTGCCGCCTGCTGCGCATCGCTCAGCCGGTGGTCGGCCCGGACCGCGGCCTTCACCCGCTCGGTCATGTCAGCGTCGTTCATGACCCGGTCGTCTCCCGCGAGGAGGCCAGCCTGCATGAGTAGCGTTTCCGCAGACACATTGAGCGCCTCGGAGAGCTCCTTGAGAACCCGTACCGAGGGCTGGTGCATGCCGCGCTCGATCTGGCTCAGGTACGGATGTGAGAGCTTGGTCAGCTCGGCGAGCTGGCGCAGGGAGAGCTGGGCTAGCTCGCGCTGGCTCCGGATGAACGCGCCCAGTGCCTCCGTCTGTGGGCTCCACGGATCGCTCATAACACCACCTCCGCCCGCCGAATATAGCTGACGCACAGCCACATGCGCGGCGCCCGGTTCCGGCCCGAGTGCCGCGCATGGTGTTCCGCCTGTTGGCGGGCCTTGCGACTCGTTACTTCGCTCCGGCCGTCTTCTTGGCCGCCGACGCCGACGCCTCGCCGCCCACCACGGGGGCAGTGATCTGGATTACGTCCTCGGCGAATTTCCGCTGCGCGGCCAGCAGCTGCCCGGCGAAGTCGTAGGCGTCCGCGACCAGGTCACTTGGCTTGGGCAGCTTGTCGGAGAACGGCACGGCGGGGACCGGCAGCGACGGCGTCACCGAGTGGACGGCCTCGGCCCAGGTCCTGAGCGCGTCGACCACGGCCTCCTGGCCCTTGCGGATCGAGTCCAGAACCTGCGTTTGCAGTTCCAGGGTGGCGGTACGGGAATCGGTCATTGGATTCTCCTCTATCTAGGTAATATGGAAACTATACCATACACTTTGGTTGGTTTGCCAACCAAAGTGGCCGTGCGTCATCCCCGGACGTAGTCGCCCGGAGCCTCGCAAAGCGCCGGGTAGCGCCGCGAGCCCATCGGGGGCGGGACGACGATGTCGCCGGCCCTGGCGTCGGCCCAGGCCGCCCAGTCCTCCCACCAGGAGCCGTCATGGTGCTGTGCGCCCTTCCGCCACTCGGCCGGGTCTGACGGATTGTGCTCCGCGGTCTCATACCAGGACTTCGGGCTGGGCGGGTTCACGATGCCCGCGATGTGCCCGCCGCTGGACAGGACGTACCGGACGCTGCCGCCGAGCAGGCTCGTGGCTTTGTACGACGACTGCCAGGGCACGATGTGGTCGTTGATCGCTCCGACGATGTAGGCGTCCTTCTTCGCGTCGGCCAGCGACAGGATCTGCCCGGCGATCTCCATCTTGCCCTGGGCGAGTTCGTTGCGGCCGTACAGGGAGCGAAGGTAGAAGATGTGCATGGCGGCCGGCAGCCGCGTGCTGTCGGAATTCCAGGCCAGGATGTCGAACGACGGTGGGCTCTGGCCCATCAGCCAGTTGGACGCCACGTAGTTGAACACCAGGTCGTTGGCTCTGAGCATGTCGAACGTGACCGACATCTGGGAGTCGGGCATCACACCGGTCTGCTCCAGCTGCCGCTCAAGCCGGGCGACCGTGCGCTCGTCGGAGAAGGCGCCGAGCACGCCCGGCTCACTGTAGTCGAGCAGGGTGTTGAGCAGCGTCAGCGTGCCGAGCCTGTCGTCCCCGGTCTTGCTGAGGTAGGCGGCGAGCATTCCCGTCAGCGCGCCCCCCAGGCAGAGCCCCACGATGTCGACGGTCGGCGCGCCAGTGATGTCACCGATCACGTCGAGCGCGGCCCGCGGGCCGTGGACAAGGTAGTCGTCCATCGTGATGCCGCGCATCGAGGTATCGGGGTTGCGGTATGAAATCGCGAACACCGTCCGCTGATGCTTGACCGCCCACTCGATGAAGCTCCGCCCCGGCGCCAGGTCCATCACGTAGTACTTGTTGATCCACGGCGGGCTGGCCAGCAGCGGAACGGCGCGCACGCGCTTGGTCTGCGGGGCGTACTGGATGAGCTCCATCAGGTCGTTGCGAAACACGACCCGCCCTGGTGTCGCCGCGAGGTTACGGCCGAGTTCGAACGACGAGGTGTCCACCTGGCGCGGCCGGCCGCCATTGTGCTCGAGGTCGTCGAGGAAGTTCCGCGCCCCGGCCAGCACGCTCGCGCCACTGGTGTCGAAGGCCTTCTTGAGCGCGGCCGGGTTGGTCGGCAGGAAATTGGTCGGGGCTAGCGCGTCGAACGCGAAGCCCATGGCGAGCTGGGCCTTCTGGTCCGTCAGCGGATCGCCTTGCCCTGCGGCAAGCAGTTCCTCGCCGAGCCGCCTGGTCGCCAGGTAGGCCTGCCGCAGCGCGAAGTAACCGGGGTTGTCGTCCCAGGCCTGGTCGGCGAACCGCTTGTCCTTCGCGTCGGGCGGCACCGGCGGCGGCGTATCGGCCCCCGCCCAGCGGGCGACCGCCACCGGCCATGCCGTGGCCATCGCGGAACCGAACCGGAGCCAAGCCTGGCCGGCTTCGGCCGGGCGCCCCGCGGCCCGCGCGAGCGCGGTCAGCAGGGACGTGCCGAAGTCGGCCGGATCCATCTGGGCGAGCAAGCCCATCTCAGGGGCAAGGGCCTCGCTGGCCTGCGCTCCCGTTTGCCACGCAGGTTCCTGTGCGTTCACCGTTACCTCCCGATATCGTCTGGTCAGTTCCTTGCCGTCGCTCCGCCGTTGTCGCCAGCCCGGTTCCCGCCGCCGGGCCTGTCCGCTAGCAGCGCTCGTATATCGCGGCGATGCCCTGCCCGCCGCCTATGCACATCGTGACGAGTGCGTACCTGCCACCGGTCCGGCGCAGCTCATACAGCGCCTTCACGGTGAGGATGGCGCCGGTGGCGCCGAGCGGATGCCCGAGCGATACGCCGCTGCCGTTCGGATTGGTCCGGTCCTCCGGCAGGCCGAGCTCCCGGACGACGGCAAGGGCCTGGGCGGCGAAGGCCTCGTTGACCTCGAAGAGGTCGATGTCGTCAAGCTTGAGCCCTGCTCTCTCCAGGACCCTGCGGGTCGCGGGCACCGGTCCCATGCCCATGATCCGCGGCTCGACCCCGGCGTGGCTGTAGGCGACCAGCCGCCCGAGGGGACTGATCCCGTGCTGCTGCGTGAACCGGCCGTCGGCCAGCACGACGGCGGCCGCGGCGTCGTTGATCCCGGAGGCGTTGCCCGCGGTGACGGTGCCGTCGTCGGCGAAGGCCGGCCGTAGCCGCGCCAGGTCGCCGAGCGATATGCCAGGCCGGATGTGCTCGTCGGTGTCGACGGTTACCGTGCCCTTGCGGGCCGGTACCTCCACCGGCGTTATCTGCTCCTTGAAGTACCCGGCGTCCGCGGCTGCTGCCGCGCGGCGGTGGCTTTCCACGGCGAGCGCGTCCTGATCGGCCCGGGAGACATCGTAGTCGGCGGCGACGTTCTCAGCGGTGACGCCCATGTGGCAGGCGTCGAAGGGGTCGGTGAGCGCGCCGACCATGGCGTCCACCACGGTGCCGTCTGCCATCCGCTGTCCCCAGCGCATGGCGGGCAGCCAGTACTGCCCCCGGCTCATCGACTCCACACCGCCGGCGACCGCGACCTCGCAGTCGCCGAGCCTGATGGCCTGCGCGGCCGACACGATCGCCTGCAGTCCGCTGCCGCACAGCCGGTTCAGCGTCATCGCGGGCGTCTGCACTCCGAGCCCGCCGTTGACCGCGGCCACCCGGGCCAGGTACATGTCCCGTACCTCGGTGTGGATCACATGGCCGAAGACCGCGTGTCCGACCGCGTCCGGGTCCACGCCCGCCCGGCTGACCGCCTCCCGCACCACGGTGGCGGCCAGGTCGCACGGCGGGACCGCGGCAAGCGCGCCGCCGTATTTTCCTATCGCTGTCCGGGTGGCGGACAAGACGAAGACATCGGTGTCGTTTTCCATGGTATTTCTCCAGTCAGTGGATCGGTGTTCACATGTCCAGGCCGCCGTTGACGGCCCAGATCTGCCCGGTGATGTAGGCGGACTCGTCCGCCGCGAGGAAGCCGACGACCCTGGCGATCTCCTCCGGCCTGCCGAGGCGCGCTACGGGTATCTGCGCGCGAATCCGGTCGAGCACCTTGTCGGGAACGGTGGCGAGCATGTCGGTGGCGATAAAGCCGGGTGTGACGGCGTTGACCGTCAGCCCGATTCCGTCACCGACCGGGCGCTGCGAACGACTGAGCTGGAAGATGGCCTCCTTCGCCAGTGACTTGGTCAGCCCGAACAGGCCCGACTTGGACGCCGCGTAGTTGGCCTGGCCGATGTTCCCGGTCTCCCCGATGACCGATGACACGCTGATGATCCGGCCGGTGCCGCGCTCGATCATGTGCTGTACGGCGGCCTGGGCCATGAAGAACGCGCCCGACAGGTTGACCGCGATCACCTTGTTCCAGTCCTCGTCGGTCATCTTGGCGACGGTCCGGTCGATCGTGATTCCCGCGTTGTTCACTAGGATGTCCAGGCGGCCGTGCTGCTCGATGACCTCGTGCAGCACCCTGCGGCAGTCCGCTGCCTCGCCGATGTTCCCCTCGTGCAGCGTTATCCGCCGGCCGGGGAAGTCGGCGGCCATGGTCGAGGCGAATTTCTCCGCGCTCTCACGGTCGCGCCAGTAGCCGGCCGCGATCTCGGCACCGTCGGCGGCGAGTTGGTGGCAGATGGCCGCGCCGATGCCGCGAGTACCGCCGGTGACCAGTGCCACCCTCCCCTGGACTGTGCTATGCCATTCCTGGGCTCGCTGAGCTGTCATCGGATCGTTCCGTCCTCGAGAAGTGCCGCTCGCTGGTGCTGCTGTGCCGGGGCTCACGGCAGGACGCCGGGCACGGACGTGTCGTAGGATGTTGTCGCGTCACCGGGCTCTCTTACGCACGTACGTCGGCTTGGGGTTGGCCGTATGCCGGCTGAGGCTTCGGTGAGCCTTGTTACCCCGACGTTACGTCTGTACTAGTCGGCCGTTGTCAGGCCGAACGTCCTGACAAGCAGGGACCAACGGCACGTGTCCCTGCCCGGTTAGGCAGGGCACACCCGGGGTCCTCACGTCCGGCGAACGTCCTAGTCGACGTCCAACAGGAACGATGTGACCGCACCGGCGAAACCGGCCGGGTCTTCCCAGAAGAACAGGTGGCCAAGCTTGGGGAAGGTGACGAGCCGGGCGTGCGGGATACGGGCGGCAAGTAGCCGGGCGTTGCGCGGGTCGACCACACGGTCCGCTTCACCGTGCAGGATCAGCGTGCGGGCGCGGATACCCCGCTGCCGCAGGCCGCCGACATAGCTGGCCCCGGCCGCTACCTGCTCCCGCCAGTTGGCCTGGCCGGCCGTCGCGGACCGCTGCCGGGCAAGGATCTGCTCGATGAGCTCCGGGCGCTCCTTTAGCGTGACCGCCGACAATGCGTTTTCGACATGATGCCTGACCGCGACGTCCGCTGGAAGCCGCCAGGACGCCACGATCAAGCGCACGGTCACCTGCGGCATGGGGTAGGCGAACGGCCAGCCTGGCGTGGTGCAGGCGAGCACGAGCTTGTCGACGCGCTCGGGGTGCCGGACCGCGAGATCCTGCGCGATCATTCCGCCCAGGCTCGCGCCGAGAACGTGCACCGCGCCGATCCCGAGGTCATCGAGGACGGCGAGCACATCGCCGACCATGGCCGACACGCTGACGGAGCCTGCCGCGCTGCGGCCAATGTTCCGGTTGTCGATGAGCACCAGGCGGAACCGCCGCCGTAGATACCCCATGGCCGCCCCCCAGCCCGACGCGTCGAGGCCGAGACCCTGGATGAGGAGAAGAGTTGGCCGCGTAGCGAACGCTGAGCCACGCAACTCGTAGGCGATGCGAAGGTCGCCGCTTGTCACATAGCGCGTTCTTCCCACGATGCCCGTACATTACCTGGCAGGCCTTACATGAGGGAATCCTGGGGTCTTGCCGCGGACGGATGATCGCTCCTATCGAGGTCAATATCGGACGAACTTTGTCTGAAACAAGGTATGGTCACCGCACCCCCTTCAGCGTGGAGGCGTCTGGTCCATCTGGTAAAGATCGCGACGGACCCGAGCTGATCGCCTACTGCCGCGACCACCTCGCGCACTCCAAATGCCCGCGGTCAGTCGACTTCCGCGCCGACCTGCCCGGGCACCCCACAGGAAAGCTACTCAAGCCGGTGCTCCGCGACGAGTACGCCCGAGCCCAGGCAGCTCCGGAGGCCCCCAGATGACCATCACCGTGACCGAGGCAGGGCTCTGCCTCGCCGACCCGGCCGCGTACACCGACGAAGACCGGCTGCACGAGGCGCTCACCCTGCTACGCCGCCAGGCGCCGGTTCACCGGGTGGAAGCCGACAGGTACGACCCGTTCTGGGCCGTCACCCGGCACGCGGACGTCATGGAGATCGAGCGGAGCAATGCCCTGTTCATCAACGCACCCCGGCCGCTGCTGACGACCGCCGCGATCGATGCCGTGAACCGGCAGCGTGAGGCCGAGGGCACCGCCCTGCGCACGCTGATCCACATGGACGATCCGCAGCACCGGGTGGTGCGGGCCATCGGCGCCGACTGGTTCCGGCCGCGAGCCATGCGCGCGCTTGAAGTACGGATCACCGAACTGGCCAGGCAGTACGTGGACCGGATGGCCGAGTTCGGCGGAGAGTGCGACTTCGCCACCCAGGTCGCCGTGCACTATCCGCTTTACGTGATCCTGTCGCTGCTCGGGCTGCCCGAGTCCGACTTCCAGCGGATGCTGACGCTGACCCAGGAGCTGTTCGGCGGCGGAGACAGGGAACGGCGGCGGGGCGCGACGCCGGAGGAGATGCTAGGGCCCTTGCTCGACTTCTTCGCCTACTTCCAGGGGATAACCGCCGCCCGCCGGGCCGTGCCGACCGACGACTTGGCGTCGGCCATCGCCAACGCCCGCGTAGACGGCGAGTACCTGTCGGACATCGACACCGCGTCCTACTACGTCATCATCGCCACGGCCGGCCACGACACGACCAGCTCCACCATCGCCGGCGGCCTGCACGCGCTCATCGAGCACCCCGCGGAACTGGAGCGGTTGCGTTCGCATCCGGGCCTCCTGCCGACCGCCGTGGACGAAATGATCCGATGGGTTACCCCGGTCAAGGAATTCATGCGTACCGCCACCGCTGACACCTCGGTCGGCGGGGTTCCTGTCGCCGCGGGTGAGTCGCTGCTGCTGTCCTACCCGTCGGCCAACCGTGACGAGGAGGCCTTCGACGACCCGTTCCGGTTCGACGTCGGCCGCGACCCGAACAAGCATCTGGCGTTCGGCTTCGGCGTGCATTACTGCCTCGGCGCGGCGCTGGCCCGGATAGAGACTCGCGCCCTGTTCGCGGAGCTGTTGCCGCGGCTGGAATCCGTCGAGCTCACAGGCCGGCCGGAGTGGGTGGCCACGACCTTCGTCGGCGGCCTCAAGCGCCTGCCCATCCGTTACACCCTGAAGGCATGACAGCCGGTGAACCTGTCCTTATCCCGGATTACGCGACGTGACACACTCGGGGAGCGTGGCGACGAACAGACCAGCTACACGGGGCGTCCCGCCGACCTAGACATCGAACAGCGCGTCCTGGCTGTCGCGCTGACCGTCTACGGCGAGGTCGGCTGGGCCGGCTTCACGCTGGACCGGGTCGCCCGCCGGCTCCGCGGAGTGCCGGCGGGGTAGGACGAGGAAGGCGAAGATGGCTCCGAGGGCTACGACGCCGACGCAGACCAGCGAGCCCCGGCTGAGGCCGGCGACGAAGGCCTGGTTCGCGGCGTCGATGATCGCTACGTGGGCGCTCGCCGACGGCCGACGGGCCGGAAAGCCTGACCGTCACCGGCATGGAAAGCCGCGACGTCGGCATCATCGCCGCGCAGGCCGGCCTCACCCTCTACGAGCTGGCCACCCAGCGCGCATCACTCGAGGACGCCTTCATGGAGCTCACCCGCGAGCACGGCGAGTTCCGTGCCGCCACGCCCGCCCCCCACGAAATCCCGGCATGAGCCAGGCCCTCGCCCCGGTCCGAGCGACGGCCCGCCCGCCGGCCAGCCTGCGCCGGGTCTTCGCCGCTGCGGCCCGCTCGGAATGGATTAAGCTCCGCACCGTCCGCTCCACGATCTGGGCGCTCGTGCTCACCGTCGTCTTCACCATCGGCCTCGGAGCCCTTTTCACCGCCATCGAGGTCAGCCGCTGGGACACCAGGACACTGACCGAGGTCAAGGGCTTCGACCCGCTGCTCTACAGCTTCGCCGGGCTCAACCTGGCGCAACTGTCCGTCGGCGTGCTCGGCGTGCGCGCTCAAGGACGTCCACCTCGCCCTCCAGGCGGCCGGCGACGACAGGTTCGCCGCCCTGGCCTGCCTGGCCGACGAATGGCAGCAGGCCGTTGACCAAGGACTCGGCGAGCAGGACCTGACCATCGTGACCCGCGTGCTCGAACAGCAGGGAGGAGCGCCCTGACCCTGACCAGGTGCTGCGACCGTCAGCGCGAACAGGCGTCTGTTACGGCGCTTCGGATCTCGGTAGCCTGGCTTCGTGGACTATCGCACGCTGGGAGGCAGTGGCTGCGCGGTGTCGAGCGTGTGCCTTGGGACGATGACGTTCGGCGCCGAGACCGACGAGCTAGGCGCTCACCAGCAGCTTGACCGCTTCATCGAGGCGGGCGGCACGATGGTGGACACGGCGGACGTGTACAGCGGCGGGAGGTCGGAGGAGATCATCGGCCACTGGTTCGCCAGCCGCCCGTCCGACGTCACCGAACCCGTGGTACTGGCCACCAAGGGCCGCATGCCGGTGGATGACTCGCCGAACGGCGCCGGGCTGTCCGCGCGCCACCTGACACGCGCGCTTGACGCCTCGCTGCGCCGCCTGGGGCTAGAGGCGGTCGACCTGTATCAGGTGCATGCCTACGACCCGCTGACGCCGCTTGAGGAAACCCTGCGGGCGATCGAGGGCTTCGTCCGGGCCGGCAAGATCCGCTACTGGGGGCTGTCCAACTTCACCGGATGGCAGCTAACCAAGGCGGTGCACCTGGCCCGTGCCCTGAACATGGCCGGGCCGGTGACCCTCCAGCCGCAGTACAGCCTGCTGGCGCGGGAGATCGAGTGGGAGATCGTCCCGGCCGCGATCGACGCCGGCCTGGGCCTGCTGCCGTGGAGCCCGCTCGGCGGCGGCTGGCTGTCCGGCAAGTACCGGCGCGATCAGCGTCCGTCTGGCGCGACCCGCCTCGGTGACGATCCGAACCGCGGCATGGAGGCCTACGACCGGCGCGGTACCGACCGCACCTGGCACGTCATCGACGCGGTACAGCAGGTCGCCGAGGAACGCGGCGTTTCCATGGCCGAGATCGCGCTCGCGTGGGTGACCGCCAGGCCCGCGGTCACCTCGACCATCCTCGGCGCCCGCACGCTGGACCAGCTCGAGACCAACCTGCGCGCGGCCGGGCTGCACCTGACCGCCGCCGAGACCGCCGCGCTCGACGCCGCCAGCGATCCGCACCCCACCGACTACCCGTACGGCGAGCTGGGCGTCGAGCAGCGTTCCCGTATCCTGCCGGCCGGCGCTAGCGGGAGGTGAACACCCCGGACCGCCTGCCCTCCCACAGCTCGAGGATGGCGGCGGCGGACAGGTGCTCCTTGGAGACGTACGCGATGGCCCCGCTCGCGGCGGCGTCGGCGGGCAGGTCCTTAGGGTCGTGGGTGGAGCACAGGATCACCGCGACGTCGGGATGATCCGCGACGATGCGGCGGGTCGCCTCGATGCCGCTCATCTGCGGCATCTGGATGTCCATCAGGATCAGGGCGGGGTGCAGCGCGGTGACCAGGCTGATCGCCTCCGGGCCGCTGCTCGCCTCGCCGGCGAACTCGAAGCCGTCAAGCCGGCGCAGCACGGCGCGCGCGGCTAGACGGAACGGGGCCTGGTCGTCAACGACGAGCACGGACCGGGGATGGCTCGCGGTGCTCACGGTTCCAGCCTGCCATTGCGGGCCACGGGGGGCCAGGGTGGTGCCATCACCACCGGGTGTGGCCACCCTCCCCCCGCTCAGTCACATCTACCCCACTGGTCACGCGCCTTCGGCGCGGCTCAGGTAGACGAGCACCGCCTTGACCCGCCGGTTGACGTCGCGTTCCTCCGACAGGCCGAGCTTCGCGAAAATCGAGTTGGTGTGCTTCTCCACCGCCCGCTCGGTCACGAACAGCGCGCCGGCGATCGCCGAGTTGGACTTGCCCTGGGCCATCTCGGCGAGGATCTCCGTCTCCCGCGCGGTGAGCAGCGACAGGCCGGACGAGCGCTGCGC
>Ga0209006_10004581_pt1 | contig 12520 bp, 8 predicted proteins | sample JacPin_JW_Ref_O2_FD_188567 | JGI IMG/M metagenome (GOLD analysis project Ga0209006, IMG submission 188567) | Forest soil microbial communities from Algoma, Ontario, Canada - Jack Pine, Ontario site 1_JW_Ref_O2 (SPAdes) (version 2) | ecosystem: Environmental > Terrestrial > Soil > Boreal...
GCCGACTGCCTCGTCGTGCTTTCCTTGGCGCTCGAGGATCTCGCCCTCGTTGATGAGAAACTGGGCGTACCATTGGTCGCCCTGATAATGGGAAATGCCGTATGCCGCCGGGTACTGGCGCGAGATGTGCGCTGTTCCAAAAATTACATCCCAAAGAAAAAACATGTTTCCGAAATTGCCCTTGTAGTAGCCGACCCCGTCGTCACTCGTATTCGCGTGATGCGCGTGATGCGTGGCCGGAGTGGAAATCACTCTCTCCAGTACCCACGCAATCGGATGAAGAACACGATGCTGGTAGAACGGCTTGTCCCACGGAATGCTGGAGTGCGCCAGCGTCGTGATCATGCTCTTAGTCGCAAACACGATAAGCGCGGCTGGGCCAAGGCCGAGATACACCAGCGAAGATGTGACATAGGTTTGCGAGAAAAAGATCGTGTAGAAAGCGTTCTGCCGGCTGGCCATCGACATTCCCATGTAGGGCGCCGAGTGATGCGTGCGATGAAAACGCCAGAGCCAGGGAATTTGATGATGAAGGCGGTGATACCAGTACTGCGTGAGGTCATCGGCGATGCAGATGATGAAGAATGCCCACCAGAATGGTACCCAGGAAAAAACGTTCTTCGATGCCGGCAACAAAAGCGGCAGCGCCTTCAAACTGAAGTACGTGAAGAACGGGCGCACGATGATTCGCGGAAAGGCAAAACAGACCAGATCGGTGAGTTTCTCGTTGCCGTCCCAGCGATCGTGGTCGTAAAGGCCCAGGACGAACTCCGCCAGTCCGAGAACCACCATGAATCCGGTGATGCCCCACTCGTTCCATCGCCCCAGCCACCACGCCTGATTCGAAGACAGAGGATTCTGCCACGGATGCCTGCCAGTCAGCGAAAACGTCAGATACAGCAGTGCGACCGGCAGAGCATAGATCAGCACACTCAGTGAAACGTCTTTGATGATGCTCGTGCGAACCTCGGGATCAATTTGCATGATTTACCTCCGCGGAAGACGCCTGCTGCGAGCGCGTCTGGCTGGATACATGTTTTTGGGTCAACCACAATCCGCCGGCAAGAATGGCGAGTGGCACAATCGTTATCACTACTCCAACCACAATCTTTTTCCAAAGAAGCCAAACATCGCTGATTTGCATTTCGTTGCTCCAGATCGGTTGTCTTCGGGACCTCAGAAAGTGAATTTCGCTGCCAGCTGAATCTCGCGCGAGATGCGTTGAAAAGTTGTCGGAGAACCGGCGGAAGAAATCGTTCCGTATGCGGACCCAGGAGTAATGTTCGGCACCAGCGTCGTGGCCGTTGCGGCAGGCTGCGGCGCAGTTGCGCTCGGATTATTAAACTGCGGCGTGTTGAAGAGGTTGAAGAACTCCGCCCGGAATTGCAGAGTCTTTGCTTCGGCCACCTGGAAATTCTTGAAGAGCGAGAAGTCGATATTCTTCGTTCCCGGACCTTGAAGAACGTTTCGGCCGGAGTTCCCCCACTGCCCATTCGCCAGCGGCCCGGTGAGCGGGATGCTGACAAAAGCTGAAGTGTTGAACCATTGCTGCAGGTTGCGCTTGCCTGGCGAAAGAGATCCATCAACGCCGGGGACGACTTCCGCCCGCGGTGTCAGCCCATCGCCAACTCCGTTCGCCGCCGTCACAGAAAACGGCAAGCCATCGAAATACTGCGCGATCGCGTTGATCTGCCATCCGCCCACCACGTTGTTCAGCTTTCCATCAACTCTGAAGGGAAGCTGATAGGTCGCGCTGGCCACAAAACGATTCGGAATATTCAGATCGGAATTTCCGTAATCGGCCCGAATGTCGTAAGGATTAGTGACCGCACCAGGGCTATTGGTGTTTTCATCGAGCGCATGGCTATAGGTGTACGAGGCCAGGAAGCTCAGATTGCGCGCGCGACGCTCCGCGGTGACTTGCAGCGCGTTGTAGCTGGAAATCTGTTGGGTCTGAAGTTCGAAAATCTGGGCGAAAAACGGATACGGACGATCCACCGTAACGTTGGTTGTTCCCGGCGAACCTGCGTTGATGTCGGTGAGGTGGTCAAGATGCACTCCACGGGTCCCGACATATGCGACGCTGAGGGTCGTCGAGGGCAGCAACTCCTGCTGCAGAGTTGCGTGCCATTGTTCGCTGTACGGCGTTTTCGCGCGAGGATCCTGGGCGAAAACCGGCAGCCCTGCCGGCAATGCGCTGGCGTCGGTCGCCGGAGTGTGAACGAATCCATTGGAAGCGAAGTTGAAGGGAGTACCGTTGGCGGCAGGATCGCCGTATACCGAAGAGTTGTTAAACGTCCAATAATTGATCGCTGGCGCATTATTCGACAGGCCGCTCGAATTGGTGACGTTGGGCGCCGAGTAATACATGCCATAGCCGGCATGAAACACGGTTTTTGGAGTGACCTTGACCGCAAAGCCTACGCGCGGCATGAAGTTCGTGTTGTTGCCGCTGAGCCCGCTACGCGGAACGCCATTGGTTCCAACCTTGAAGAGTTGAGTCGCCGAAAGCGAGGGGACGAAGTTGTACATGCGGTTTTCAACTTCCGTCCAGGGCCACCCCAGGAAGTTCTCGTAGCGAACGCCGAGATTCAACGTCAGCCGGCTGGTGATCTTGTAATTGTCCTGCCCATAGAACGAAAGATCGGTTTGGCGAAATCCGAATCCGCCGTTGTTCAGAGAAGCATAAACGCCGGTCTTCGGCGCACCGAAGAGAAGATCGGTCCACGCGAGGCCACTGTAAGCTGGGCCGAACGAGAACGCGCCGTGCTCGTCAGCGGTCTGGAACATGTTGTATTGCAGGCGAGCGACTTCCACGCCAACGTCGATGGAGTGCTTGCCGCGCACGAGATTGACGTTGTCGTCGAACTGGTAATTATTTGTGCCGATGTGCGTGGGGCTGTTGCCGGCGTCGCCGATCGACGTCTGCCCGGCGAACGACATCACGGGCAATCCGTCAGAGTTTGCATCGCCGGCGATTTCCACGCCCGGAATACCGAGCTGGGTGGGAAGGTGCAAGCCTGCATCCCAGTTCCCGGCGTAAACAAAGAATCGCGACCAGCCGAATCGTGCCGAGTTGATCGTCGTAGGCGTGAAGATGTGGGTCTCGCTGATGACCGCTTGATGAGCCGGATCTTGCGCCGGGCCAGAGATGACCGTTCCCACCAGAGGCACCGGAAGAATGCCGGGTTGCAATATGCTGTCACGCGCCTGGCTGTAGCGCACGAAGGCGCTGTCGAGGTCGGAAAAACGATGGTCCACTTTCACGTCGAAAGCATCTTCCGTCACACCACGCGTTGGGTTGAAAAGGTAATTGTTCGCGGTCGTAGCTCCAGGAACGTTCGGCGCGGCATACTGCTGATAAAAATTCAGAATGTTCGCGCCCGTCTGGTTCACATCGCCGAGCGGGATGAAGTTGTTGGCGTAGGGAAGTCCGGTCGTGGGATTCTTGATCGCCTGCGGATAAGCGGAGAAGTCATAGCCGGTGCTGGTCAACTTGTAGTCCGGCACTGTATCCACAAAGGTCAGGCCTTGGCGTGTGCGCTGTCCGGAATAGTCGGCGAAGAAGAACGTCTTCGGATCTTTCCGGCGAAACAGAGGCCCGCCAAAAGTAGCACCGAATTCGTTCATCCGGAACCCAGGCTTGGCGGCTTTGTCGAAATAGTTTTTAGCGTCGAGAGCGGAATTGCGGAAAAACTCGAAGAGTTCTCCGTGGTAGCGATTCGTGCCCGATTTGTAGACCAGGTTGATCGTTCCCGCGTTGCCGCGGCCATAGCGCGCGTCCGCGTCCGTGGTCTCTTCAGAAAATTCCTGCACCGCGTCAATCGGCGGGAAGATGATCACTCCCAGACCGTTATGGTTTTCGTTGTCGCCAATTCCATCCAGCAGAAGACGGTTTTCCTGAAAGCGCAGGCCGTTGAAAGCGTAAGAAGACGGGCCGCGCTGTTGAGCATATGGAATGCTCTGAATTTGAGTCTGTGCGGGAACCACGCCAGCGCCCAGTCCAAGCAGTTCGGCGAAGTTGCGGCCGTTGAGGGGAAGGTCTTTGACGGCCTCTTCCGAGCGCAGGTTGGAAACGGTAGACGTCTCGGTCTCCAGCAGCGCATTGGTGGCTTCCACAGTCACTGTCTGCGTTGTCTGGCCTACGACCAGGACAGCATCTGCCGCTGCGCGCTGACCGACTTCCAGCCGCACGTGCTCCCGGACCGTACCAAAGCCAGTTGCGACAAATTCGAGAGTGTAGTCTCCGGGGTTCAGCGGGGGAGAGACAAAGATTCCCTGGGAGTCGGTGACGGTCGAATTGCTCAGCCCGGTCGCCGCATTCAAGATGTTCACTTGTGTGCTGGCAATAACGGCGCCCGAGTTGTCCCGCACTACGCCGGTGATGGTGCCGGTTTCGACGATCTGCGCCGGCAGTTGCGGTGCGATGAAGGTTGCCATCAGCAACGCCGCGAATGCGGCAGCGGACGCCAGAACCGCTGCCCGCCAGGAAAGAAAACGCCCCAGTTTCTTCATAAACTCTCCATTCTCCCGTTAGTGCAGTATGCCCATAGAAGTAGTAGTAATAATGCAAACAACTTGTCCTGCTTGGATCTTCGACGGGGAAGATTGAACTGAGAGACTTCAGCGCTGCGCTACTGATTGTTGCCGAAGCTGAGCCGATCCTTACAGTCGCTCGAAGCGTCGACAGGCGCCCGCGAAAAATCTGCGGCGTGGATGCAATCCTTCGTCTCTGGGGAGGGAACAAACATTGTGTTTAGTCTCAATTCATTCGCCGTTCTGTGGAAGCCCAACAGCATTGTTGAGAGACACTATAACGCGCTATTGCAAGTATGTCTACTGAAATAGTGGTGAATAAACATTTTCCTAGTATGCTTCGAGGTCACTTGCATTTTCGGTGATGCAAGTTTCTGCGTATGGCGGTGAGCACCACAAGGCCAGTTGAAAACTATCTCGTCTCAGGATGTACCTCGCCCGCGTCCGCCGCAGCTATGATCCGTCTGATCTGCGGGCCGCGCGGATCATTCGGCGCCTGTTGTAAGAAGATGCCGAACTGCAGGGCTGCTTCCTGGCTGCGGCCGAGACGCGTCAGCACGTCGGCGCGCACCAGATGCACGTCCGGGAAATCAGTGTTTACCAGATCCAAGGTGCTCAACGCCAGAACATCCTGATCTTCGCCGTACAAACTCTTGGCCATTTCCAGCCGGGCCTGCCACGAATCCGGACGAATGCTGAGAGCCTCCCTCGCCGCCTCGAAGGCCTTCTGGGATTCTTTTACGGAGTTGTAAGCGGTCGCCAGAGCAATGAGCGATTCAGGGTCATGCGGATCGAGCGCCGCGGCCCGAGTCGCGTCTTTCACGGCGCCATTCGAATCGCCCTGCGCCAGTTTGAGATATGAGCGCATCGTGAAGGCGCGCGCGCAGTTCGGATCGACTTGCAAGGACCGGTCAATCTCGGTCAGCGCCCCGCTCAGATCCATCTTTTTAAAGTGCTGATGGGCAGATTCCAGATGTTTGGCAGCCTTCGCCGGAATCCCCAGCCTGCCTGCGGAGACGGTGTAGCGCGATGTTTCCGACGCCCCAGTCTCCGCGACAGCAGTCTGTGCAATCGCACAGACGGACCCCAAACAGATCGAACCCATGAAGATACAGAAGACGAGGCAAATTATTCTGGGCGCTCCGCTCGCAGGCGGAACTCTACCAAGTCGATTTGCTTTCTCGCTATAGAAGGAATTCTTAGATTGTGAAGGAGAGAATTGGGACTGGCTAGAGCAGCCAGCGCCCATCGTGCCGCCTAACGATAGGATTTATTGAGGCTTGCAAAACTCTAACCCTTCCGGAGCCAACATGATCGAAATTGCTATCGCGCATCAGTTGCGAGAGATCGAATCCACGACGACATAGTACTTCGGATCAAGACGTCCGCGACAGCTTTATTTTGCTTTGGCCGGCTCGTCTAGCCGCGGCATGCGCGCGCTTCGCATTTTTTGCAGAAATTATTTGACACACTACTACACGTATAGTAGTGTGACATACGTCGATAGGAGGTAACAATTGGCCGAACCCAAATTGACCAAACTCGAACTTCAAATTATGGAAACACTGTGGACGAGCGGCAAAGCTTCAATCCGCGAAATTCAGGATGCGTTCCCCGAAAAAGACCGGCCGGCTTACACGACGATCCAGACAACGGTTTATCGGCTGGAAGGGAAAAAGGCCGTTCGCCGCATCAAGAAGGTTGGCAACTTCCATATTTTTGAGGCTGGGATCTCCCGCACCGCTGCGCAGCGGCGCTTGATCGACGAACTTTTGTCACTGTTTGGCGGGCGTTCGCAACCGGTGATGGCCCACTTGATTGAATCCGGCAAACTCACGCTCGCCGACGTCAAAGAGGCAGAGAAAACTCTGCGTCGGCTGCAGAGAAAGGATGAATCCAAATGAATTCGCAATCTTGGCCCACGCTTTGGGCAGCCTTCGCGCCGGCAGCGGCAAATCACCTGTGGCAATCGACTTTGGTGGCTGTCGTCGCCGGAATACTGGCGTTCGCCCTGCGAAGAGATCATGCTCGAACACGCTTCTGGTTGTGGCTGGCAGCTTCGACGAAATTTCTCATTCCTTTTGCGCCGCTGGTTGCTCTCGGGAATCGGCTGGCATGGTCTCGCGGTTCAGCGGACAAGGCCGGGCTTTATGTCGCGATGCAAGAAATCAGCCAGCCCTTTACGCAGTCATCGGCTTCCGCGATGTCTCCAGCCGCGCCCGCCGCAGTTTCTTCCGGTCTCGCACACTTGCTTCCGTTGCTCATCTGTGCGGTGTGGCTCTGCGGATTCCTCGCCCTGTTATTTCTGTGGTGTTTGCGCTGGCGGCGAATCTCCTCAACCATTCGTGGCGCGTTGCCATTGCGTGAAGGCAGGGAAGTGGAATCTCTGCGCCGGCTCGAACAACTTTCAGGAATCGAGAAACCGGTCGGGATATTTCTGTCCAGCGCGACGCTGGAACCTGGCATTGTCGGTGTGACACGCCCGGTTTTGTTGTGGCCGGAAGGAGTCTCCGATCGCCTCGACGACGCGCAACTGCAGGCGATTCTCACCCACGAACTCTGGCACGTGCGACGCAGAGACAATCTGGCTGCCCTGGTTCACATGTTGGTCGAAGCAGTCTTCTGGTTCTATCCCTTGGTTTGGTGGTTGGGATCGCGTCTGGTCGAAGAGCGCGAACGCGCCTGCGACGAAGAAGTCCTGGCATTTGGCAGCGAGCGCGAGGTTTACGCGGAAAGCATTTTGAAGGTTTGTGAATTCTGTGTGGAGTCTCCGCTGGCTTGCGTGTCTGGAGTCACCGGAGCCGATCTCAAGAAAAGGATGGTTCATATCATGTCGGAACATGTTGTGCGCAAACTGAATCTCGGCAAGAAACTACTGCTCAGCGCCGCGGCATTGGGCGCGATCGCCGCTCCGATTGTGTTCGGCCTGGTTCATGCAACTCCGAGCCGAGCCCAGTCGCAGATCGAAAACGCAAGCGCAAGTGCCGCCGCGTTCGACTCGGTCTCCATCAAGCCCAGCGAGATTTCTGCAATGGGCAACGGTTCGTCACACATGATAAGGATGATGTTTGGGCCGGATGGCCTGCACGGGGCGAATGTTAGTCTGCGCGCGCTGATTCAGGAAGCCTACGGAGTACAGGGGAACCAGGTCGTGGGGCCTTCGGAACTGCTCGACGCGGCTTATGACATCGAGGCGAAAGTTGGCCCGCCTGCTTCGAACCATGGCGATTTGTCTGTCGTCGTTCGCGACCAACCCGGTTTCGATCCCCATCGGCCAGCAAGCAAGCAAATGCTGCAGGCTCTTTTAGCCGACCGCTTCAAACTGGCCATGCATAGCGAAACGAAAGAACTTCCAAGTTATGCGTTGGTCGTTTCCGAGGGCGGCGCGAAAATTTCGCCGACGCAATTCAGCCATGACCTCGACGCAGTCATAGTCCCCGATGGACAGCCCGTGCCAAAGCGCCGCATGTCGCTGCAGATCGGTGGAGGAGACGGCATGACGATTTCGGCTGAAGCAGCTTCTACAGCCGACTTTGCGGAACAATTGTCGCATCACATCGGAGTCGCAGTGGTCGACAAAACCGGTCTCGAAGGCAGATATGACTTTAATCTGCATTGGACCTCTGATTCGTATGGAAGCAATGCCGCCATCGATCACCCAACTCTCACAGCTATCTCTGGATCAGCATTCTTTAGAGCGATCGAAGATCAACTTGGCCTCAAACTCGAGCCCCAGCAAGGATCAATGCAGGTATTGGTCGTCGATCACGTTGAGCAGCCTTCGGAGAACTAGCGGCGTGATGTGCGCGATGGCAGGGAGACAGACGTAGGCGGTTGTATCCCTGTCGTCGCGCGCTGAGTTTCGAGAGAGATTCTCAAGAGTCAATTGCAACAGGCGACTCGGCCGGAATCAGATCGGTGAATACGAAATGATCCTGAACGATGTTCTTTCCCGCAGCTACCGGGATTTCAGAGCTGAACATCGGACCGGCTGACACAAAAGAATGAAATTCGCCATTCTCTCCGCACGGATCAACCCCGCGAGGCAGCGCCGACAGAAAGTTTTCATCGAAGGCGTGACCGGCGAATGACGCATCCAGTTTGTGCGTGTCGATGCAGGTAAGAGTCGCCTTCAGACCAGCCGCAATCATCGTGTGAGCAAGATTTTCAGTGGGCAATCCCCAGACTGGAAACATCGGTTCCAGGCCGGTGCCAGCCAGTTGCTTTGTGCGATAGGCTCGCACGTCTTCAAGAAAAAGATCGCCGAACGCGATGGCCTGAATTCCCTGAGCAACGGCTTCGGCACAAGTCTTCGCCATCAGCGTTTCGTAAAGCTCGTTGGAGCACGGCCAAGGCAAGGAAACGGGCCAAAGCGGAAGCCCCGCAGCCGCGGCTTGATGTTCAACGAGTTCGCGCCGCACACTGTGCATGGCGACTCGATCGGCAGCTTCGTTGAATGTAGTCAGCAAACCGGCGATCTCGTAGTCGCCGCTTTGTCGCAGCACATGAAGAGTCCACGCGCTGTCTTTGCCGCTGCTCCACGATAGAAGGATTCGCTTCACGGCTGCGCGTAGGCGGGACTATTAGGTTCAGGGCGGTCGTAGTCGCGGCCGTACTTGTTCTTGTGGGCATTCGCCAGATCAGATTCGACCAGATTGAAATTTCCCAGTGTAGTGTCTCCGGCTGCGACAGTGATCTCACGGCTTATGCCGTGCAATTGCTCAGGCGCAACCGACGAGTGGAACACTTGCACGTTATAGCGCCCCGGCGGAACGTTGGGGACGCTGAGATCTCCCCGCGAATCGGAAATGGCGAAGTAAGGAGTGGTGAGAGCGATGATCACCGCGCTCATCTGCGCGTGAATGTTGCAGAAGATGAAAGAAATGCCGGGCTTGTCGAACTGAACAAATCGCGTCGTCCCGCTTTCGTAGAGGCCCAGGTCAAAACGCTTTCCTTCGAAAAGAGAGAAGACATTGTGAAAAAACGGGTCCTGGTTAGGAAACTCGACTTTTCCCCCGACTGGAATCACCAACAGCGACGGCTGAAAGCTCTTGTCTTTCTGCACAAGCTTTGGAATCTGTGATGGATTCTGGCGTGGCGGTTCGACAGTTGCGCCGACCGGGACCAACCAGATCACGGCTTTCGAGGCGTCCTTCAAACTATGACCACCTCTGCTCAGGTCAACGTGCGCTTTCAGTGCTGTCTCCTGGGCAAACGCCATGGTGACCGTGAGCGTGAAACTGAGCAGAAGGCTCCGATATGTTGCGCTTCGCTTCAAAACAAGATCCCCATGGAAAGATTCACCTGATTCGTAATGCTGCTGTTGCGATAGATTGGAAAACTTTGCAACCGTCTGAGTTCGGCCGAAAACACCAGGTCAGAGCGCGGACGAAACACCATGTTCGCCATCGCAACGCGATTACGTCCAAGGATCGGAACGAAATTGTTCGCATCCGAAGCGAAGCCTCGTACGTCAGCAGCAAACGAATTGTCCTCTCCGGCCACGCCGTTTATTTCCAACTTCGGCGTTAGCTGAAACTTGAGTTGGCTCCATCCGCCGATCGTATCGAGGCCACGAATCGGCGACGACGCGTATGCCGGACTTCCACCGTAAACAATCGACCGCCCCGTCGCGGCGCCCAGTCCGCCAATGCCGCGGCCGCGATAAAACTCACCAGAAAAAAACAGTCGACGCATCAGGGGAATTTTCCAATCCGCCATTCCAGCCCAGGCGTCGACGTAACGATCCGATCCCCAGTCCTGCCGGCCAAAGTAGCCCGCAACGCCAATCGTCATCGGATGATCCCATACGGGGCGCGACCACGCAGTGCGAAGCGCATACGCGGGTTGGCCCGATGCTTCACCAGCCTGCACCGAACGGTTGAAACTGCTCGTAGGAAATTCCCAGTCGAGGTTGTCGAGTATTCCCGCCTGAACGCTGATCTCCTGCTCATCGGAAAGATTGAAGCGATGTTCCACGCGCAGCTGGGGAGTCCAGCCCCAGATGTTTCCGGCATACGACAAGGCTGGTTCAGCCAGCGAGGCGAACGAAGTGGGCGCCAAAGGCGAAGCAAAGAACGAATCCTGCCCCGCGACCACCGACGTGTTTTGCCAATCCAGTCGCAGGCTGGCTGTCTGCAGACGAACGATCCCATAGTTCACGCCGTTGCCGGTTGAAGGTAACCCACCGGCGAAATCGAGTTGGACGTCAGCCGACGTCTTAGCTCCCGCGACACTCGGGCCGAAAACTTCCAGTCCGAGTTCCGATTGCCGCAAAGTCGCGCCAATCGTGGCTTGGGGAGCGCCTGTAGCGACGGGCACCGAATAGTCGGGCACATCAAAATTGTCTGCTCCGCCGACGTTGCGGAATGCATTCATCAAAATAATGCCGTGCAGCCTCGCCCGGTATTTGGATGCCGTTTCAACTTTCGTCTGATATTGTTCATCGATCTTGGATCCGATCAGCGAGGTAGATTCCTCAAGCTTTTGCACTCGTTGTTCAAGAGCGGCGCCCTCAGCCGGTGGAGTGGCAGCGGGTTCCGCTGCGGGTTCCTGGATGGGGGCCGTCGCGTTAAGGATTGGAGCGGGTTCGCCTGACGCGGGATGCTCGAAAAGAGCGCGCGTACTCTGAAGATCCTGCCGCAATTGCTTCATCTCGGCGCGCGACTCCGCATTTTCAGTCCGCATTTCCTCTACCAGTGAACGAAGCTGACGGACTTCATCCTGCAGATCGTGCACTGCAGCCGCTGGGTCTCCCGGTGGAGAAGAGTTGGCATTCGCAGGCGATTGTGCCTGACCGAATGCGCATACGGAAAATAGAGAAACGACTGCGGCCGCGGTTGCGCGAACCGCAAAACCTTTTAAGCTATTCACACCATCCTCCTGCACAGCACCCCAGGGTTGGCACCACGACAGAGATGGCTCGTGCCTAGGTCTCGGGACGCGAAATGGAATTGCGGCTTGCATCCTGCTGCGAAGCCGGGACAAGCGCCGGAACATCCATGCGGAATGCGCGCGAACCCTCGAGCGGGTGAGGGGGCAGCACGATCTTGAAAACGGTTCTGCTTTGAGCGGTGCGTTCCACCGAGACTTCGCCGCCATGATCCTGAACGATTTTTTGGACCACCGCCAGTCCCATGCCCGTGCCGTTCTCTTTGCCATGGCTGACAAAAGGATGAAACAGCCGATCGCGAATGGATTCGGAGATACCGGGCCCGTTGTCGGAAACGCAGATCGTAATCTGCTGACCAACCTCAGCGGCAGAGACTTCCACCAATCCGTTGGAATCAGGGGCTGCTTCGCAAGCATTCAGGAGAAGATTGTACAGAGCACGCTCCAGCCGGCGCGAGTCAAACCAGCCGTAAACTTCGCTGCCACAGAGCATGTCGATCGACCGGGCGTGGTGACGCGGATGCAGGCGGACTGCCTGAGCCGCTCGTTGCAAGACCTCGCAGACGTTGCCATCGGCAGGGTTCAGAGACTCGCGAGTGCGGGCGAATTCGAGAAGGGAATCGAGGAGGTCCGTCATCAGATTTACCCCGCTTCTGACTTCCTGGTACAGCTCTTCGCGCTGAATCGGTGTCAGCCGTCCGTCGCACAGAAATTCCGAATTTGCCACGATGGCGGCAAGCGAATGCCGCAGGTCATGGGAAATCGAACTGGCCATGCGTCCGATCGTCGCCAGTTGCTCCGATTCGAGCAGATCCTGCTGGCTCTTCAGCAGGCTCGCGCGCATGCGGTCGAACGCCCGCGTAAGTTCGGCCACTTCGTCCCGGCCATGCGGGTCCAGCGGATGGTGAAAGTCGCCGCCTTCCAGAGCGCGCACCCCCACTACCAGGCTCCCCAGCGGCTTCGTAAACGTGTGCGAAAGGAAGAACACAAACCCGCTCCCCACAAGAATCGCCGCCAGGCCCAGGAGCAGAAGGTAACGGTTCAACTCATAAATGAATTTCGTCGCCTGATCGTAGGAACCGAGAACGCTCAG
>Ga0209006_10004582_pt1 | contig 12517 bp, 13 predicted proteins | sample JacPin_JW_Ref_O2_FD_188567 | JGI IMG/M metagenome (GOLD analysis project Ga0209006, IMG submission 188567) | Forest soil microbial communities from Algoma, Ontario, Canada - Jack Pine, Ontario site 1_JW_Ref_O2 (SPAdes) (version 2) | ecosystem: Environmental > Terrestrial > Soil > Boreal...
CCACGTGGAGTGCGAGGTCATCGAGTCCCGCCGCTCCAAGAGCCGGCCGAACCGTGGTTTGGTGAGAACGCGCAATCGCATCTACAAGCAGGACGGTACCCTCGTACAGGAATACACCCCGCTGCGCATGGTCAAGGCGCGCAGCACCGGGTAGTGACGCCACTCCTTCGCTACGAATCAATGAACATACCGGCTCAAGTTTCTTCCAAAGGTCCGCTGACGGGCGTAAGGGTGATCGATCTTACCGTCAACGTGCTGGGACCCGTGGCGACTCAAGTGCTCGGCGACATGGGAGCCGACGTCATCAAGATCGAGCCGCTGCAGGGCGATCCGAATCGAGAGACCGGACCCGGCCGCCACTCGGGCATGTCCGCGATGCACATGAACGTGAATCGCAACAAACGCAGCGTTACCCTGAATCTGAAATCCGCCGACGGCATGGCGGCTTTGATGCGGTTGGTTGACACCGCGGACGTCTTCGTACACAGCATGCGCCCCGCCGCAGCGATCCGGCTCGGTGTGGGATATGAAGCGATAGCCGGCCGAAATGCCCGCATCATCTATGCTTTCGGGCCGGGATATAGGCAGGACGGGCCGAACCGCGATTATCCCGCGTACGATGACGTCGTCCAGGGAGAGAGCGGGATTGCCGGACTGGTGGGACAGGTCAACGGCGAGCCGCGCTTTTACCCTACGGTGATCGTCGACAAGTTTTGCGGCTACATCCTGGCGTCGAGCATCGGCATGGCTCTGTACGCGCGCGAAAAAACAGGTCTCGGTCAACAGGTTCAGGTACCGATGTTCGAGACCATCCTTTCGTTCAATTATCTCGAGCATCTTTGGGGTGCGGCCTTCGATCCGCCGCTGGAACCCGGTGTGGGCTACGTACGTCTACTGACCGGCCACCGCCGGCCGTACCCGACGAAAGACGGATATATCTGCGTACTGGCCGTGAACGATGAGCAATGGAAGCGGATTCTCCCGGCACTGGGCCGCGCGGACTTGATCCTGGAGGGTCGCTTCGCAACGACCGCACAGCGGGTCGAGCACTACGACGAGCTATATTCCATCGTGGCGACGCAGCTCAAATCGCGCACGACGGCGGAGTGGCATGAACTGTTGGATCGGGAGGACATCCCCAACGGTCCCATGCACACCTTGCAGGAATTGATTCATGACCCGTATCTCCGGGAGACGGGATTCTTTCTGCATTACGATCATCCGAGCGAGGGACCGTCGGTGACGACCGCCGTCCCCGTGACATTTTCAGAAACCCCCGGTGGGCTCCATCGGCCGCCGCCGCGGCTCGGCGAACACAATGCAGAGGTATTTGCCGAACTAGGACTAACTGGGCCGCAGGCCGAGTTGAACGCCCGGGGCGCCTAGCCGCGCGCGGCGGCCCCGAAAGGGTGAGGCGCGCGGCCGTGCCCGAGTGCCGGAAAATCTACGACGCTTTGATCCCCTTCGCATCGAAACGCACGTAGATGTGCTTCGGTACGCGCATCATGATGCCGCGAATTTCCGGCTTCGGCCGATCCGGATCCAGGCGCAGATTCGGCAGGCGATCCAATATCGAATTCAAAGCACGCGTCATTTCGATGCGCGCCAAATGCTGGCCGATACAGATGTGGGGGCCGAATGCAAAGGCGAAATGCCGGTGTTGCGACTTGCGGAATATATTGAATCGATCCGGTTCGTCGAACCGGGCCGGATCACGGTTCGCCGCGCCGGCCGCCACTTCGTCATAGCCCACCACCGTGAAATGTTCGACGTCGCTGCTGGTGAGGTCAGGGTGCTCTCCCATGTACACGCGGTAGTTCAGTGCGTGTACCGGCCCCTTGTCGCGCAGCGCCGCCAGCTTCGGATACGGATCGAGGCAGGCGCCGAACATCGCCTCGTCGGCAACGAAAGGATCGAAATTCGCGTCGTCGAAGTCTTCCAGCCGCTTTACCGCGTTCATCGTAGTTTCCCCGGGGAATTCCGCCACTGACTGCTATTTGCTTCCGGCACCCTCGAAGATGGCCGCGAGCCCCTGGCCGCCGCCGATGCACATCGTCTCCAAGCCGTATCGGCCGCCGCGCCGCTGCAATTCGTAAAGCAGCGTCGCCAGAATGCGTACGCCGGTGGCGGCGATCGGATGGCCCAACGAGATTCCCGACCCATTGACGTTGAGGCGCCCATGATCGTGCCAGTCCCAGCCTTTCAAGACGGCGAGCACCTGGCAGGCGAAGGCCTCGTTGAGTTCGACCAATGACATCTGGTCGAACGACAGGCCCGTTCGTCGGAATAGTCTCGCAACCGCCGGTACAGGCCCGATTCCCATCGTGGCCGGCTCGCACCCGGCGGCGGCCCAGCCAACCAGGAAGCCCAACGGCTCGAGATTCAATTCCTCGAGCTTGTCTTCGCCCACGACCAGACACGCCGCCGCCGCATCATTCTGCTGGCTCGAGTTCCCCGCGGTCACCGTGCCGTCCTTCAGCAACGGCCGCAAGGCCGCCAAGGTCTGCATCGTGGTGGCGGCCCTCACGCCCTCGTCGCGATTGACGAGTATCGCCTCGCCTCTCTTTTGTGCGATCAACATCGGGACCATTTCCTCGGCGAATCGACCTGCCGCGCAAGCCTGCGCCGCACGGCGTTGGCTCTCGACCGCGTATTCATCCGATTGCGCACGCGAGATACCGAATTGTTTGGCCAGGTTTTCGGCAGTCTCGATCATGCCGGAGATGCGCCCGAAACGCGCCTCGGGCTGCGACCGTTCGCGGCCGCGCTCGAGCCTATCGTGCAGCTTCACGCTTCCGGCGCGTATTCCCCAGCGCATGTCGGTCGTGTAGTACTCGACGTTGCTCATGCTCTCGACGCCGCCCGCCAGCACGACATCCGCCGCGCCGCTCTGGACCATCATCGCCGCATTGACGACGGCCTGCAGACCGCCGCCGCAGCGCCGATCGAGCTGCATGCCCGGCACCTCCACCGGCAGGCCGGCCTCCAAGGCAATCCAACGGCCCACACAGGGAGTCTCGCCGTTGGCATAGGACTGCGCGAAAATCACGTCCTCGACGAGTGCCGGGTCCAATCGGGTCTTTTCCAGGATGGCGCGCACCACGGCGGCGCCCAGCGCTTCCACGGGCACCGAGCGCAGGCTTCCGCCGAAGATTCCCACAGGCGTACGCAATGGAGCCACGATAGCCGCGCGTCGCAGGGCGCCCACCTCAAACCCCCTTGAAGCGCGGTTCGCTCTTCTCGGCGAAGGCCTGCATGGCATCGCGCGAATCCTGCGTCATGCGGCAGCGGATCATGTTGCGCAATTCCACCTCGCAGGCGCGCTCCAGCGGCTCATCGAGTGCAGCATGCACATTGTCCTTGATATAGCGCAATGCGATGGGCGGACCTTTGGCCAGCCGCCGGGCAAATTCGTAACATTGAGCTTCGAGTTCGGCGTCCGGCAGCAATCGTGTGATCAACCCCAAGCGCAGCGCCTCGTCGGCGCTCACACGGTCGCTCAGCATGTACAGCTCTTTGGTCTTCGCCGGTCCGATCAGTTTGGTCATGAAATAGCTGCCGCCATAGTCGCCGGACAGGCCGATCCTGGCGAACGAGGTGACGAAAAATGCGTTGTCGGCCGCAAATCGAAAATCGCAGGCCAACGCGAGCGACAGACCCGCCCCGGCCGCCGGTCCACGAATCATGGCGATCGTCGGCTTGCCCATGCGGTAAAGCCACAGCGACGCCTCGGTCATTTTTCGCAGCCGGTCTGTGCGCGCCTCGACCTCGCCCCCGACGGCATCCGCAGAGTACTGCTGGGCAATGGCATCGCCGGGGTCGGCACTCCCCAACGATTTCACATCGCCTCCGGTCGAGAAGGCCTGGCCAGCGCCGGTCAGCACGACGACGCGCGCGGCGGGCGTTCTCGCGGCATCGTGGAAGACTTCCGTCATGCGGCGCTGGGTGGCGGTGTCGAAGGCATTTTTGGCGGCCGGCCGGTTCAAGGTGACGGTAAGCACGCCATCCGCATCGAGGCGGGTCAAGAGGGAATCGTCGCTCATGGGGATCTCCGTACCAACGCGGCTCACGTAGAATACTCAGACAGGCTCCTAGCGCAGCACTTTCAATGATTCTTCGCTGAACGGCTGCAGTTCCTCGCCGACGCGAACCTTGTACGTCCATTGTGGGTCGTTCAGCAGCGAACGGCCGACTTCCACCAAGTCGAATTCACCGCGCGCAAAGCGCTCGAGTAACGGGTCGAAATTATGCGCCGGCCGCGACAGCCCGTACGGCTGGGAATCGTAAATGCCCTTATCGAGGCCGATGCCGCCCACCGCCATGCTGAGTTTGCCGGTGACCTTCTTCGCCCATCCGGCGAGATTCAGCGGCGAGCCGTCGAATTCTGGTCGATTGAAGTAGCGCACGCTGGCATCGAATACATCGACGCCGGCTTCCGCCAGGGGGCCCAGGATTTCCTCCAGTTCCTGCGGGGTGCCGGCCAGCCGCGCGCGAAAATCCTGCTGTTTCCACTGCGAAAAGCGAAATACGATGGGCCGCGAAGGACCAATCGCGGCGCGGACGGTTTTGACGATTTCCGCCGCGAATCGGGAGCGCCGGACGCGATCACCGCCCCAGCGATCGTTGCGCCGATTGGTCTCCTCCCAGAGGAAATTATCCGGCATATAGCCGTGCGCACCATGCACGGCGATGCCGTCGAAACCTAAGTCCATGGCGTGCGTCGCGCTGCGCCCGTAGGCGGCGATTACGTCGACGATGTCGTTGTCGGTCATGGGAGCCGTCGGTACCGCGAACGCCGCGACATCCTCGGCCGCCAGGGACGTCGTGCGTCCGGTCGGACCCCACAGCCCGGAGGGCCTGCAGCTGAGCACATCGGGATTCGGGCCCGTGCCGGCCTTGCGCATCACTCCCTGGTGCCAAAGCTGCGGGAATATGATCCCGCCGGCCTCATGGACCCCGGTGACTACGCGGCGCCATCCGGCGAGAGCCTCCGCCCCGTACATATGCGGTAGGTTGCATTCATTGAGGCCGGCATCGCCGAGCGCGGCAGGGTGATCGATTCCCACGCCTTCCGTGATGAGGAGACCCGTCTCACCCTCCACGCGCCTGCGATAGTAGGCCGCCACATCGCTGCCGGGAATTCCACCCGGCGAAAAGCCGCGCGTCATCGGCGCCATCACCACCCGATTCCTGAGCGCGACGCCGCGAATCTGCAGCGGTTGAAACAACGGTGCGACCAGCGGGTTCATCCGGTCCTCACGATCCGCCCTTCGCCGCAGCCATGTCCGCGTGGTACGGCGCGTGGGCCAATAGGCCGCCGTCGACGCACAGCGTCTGCCCGGTGATGAATGCCGACTCGTCGGACGCCAGGAACACGACGGCCGCGGCGATGTCGGACGGCTTGCCCAAGCGCGGTGTCAGATGATGCCTCAACATCATCTCGCCGAACGGGCCCGAGGCGTAGCTCTGCGCGGTTGCGGGCGTGACGATCAGTCCCGGCGCAAGTGCATTACAGCGGATACCTTCCTTGCCATGCTGCGTGGCCACGTATTGAGTCAAGGTGATGATGCCGGCCTTGCTCACGCCATACGCCGTGGGCGCGAGCGCACCCGTCAGCCCCGAACCAGAGCTCATATTGATGATCGCACCGCCGCCGCGCTCGCGCATCCTGGGAATGGCGAACTTGCAGGCGAGCATGGTGCCGCGCAAGTTTGTGCGCATGATCGAATCCCACACTTCGATCTCGGTATGTTCCACGCCGACGTCCCGCGTCGCCGATAGCCGCGTATCGGCGGCGTTGTTGTCCAGAATGTCCAATCCGCCGAAGTGTTCCACCGTGAACTGGATCATTGCCGCGACGGAAGCGGGATCCCCGAGATCGAGCGCCACCGCGGCAGTGCGCGCGCCATCCGCCGCAATGCGCGCGGCGTGCTCGCGGGCGCCGTCGAGATTGAGATCGGCAAGCACCACGCAGGCGCCCTCCGCCGCGAGCGCCACGGCAGTCGCGGCTCCAATGCCGGACGCAGCGCCGGTGACGATCGCCACTTTATCCTTGAGTCTTGACGCCATGGGGGTCACATCGCCGTATACAGGCCGCCGTCGACCTGGATGCTCTGTGCCGTCACGAAGCTACAGTCATCGCTGCACAGAGCGACCACCGCGCCGCCGATGTCCTCGCGCGGCCGTCCCATGCGGCCCATCGGAAAGTTCTTCATAAAGGCGTCCCGTACTGCAGGATACTGGTTGAAGAATGTCTCGGTGGGCAGCGTGGCGGCGGCGGGTTGAATCGAATTGACCGTGATGCCGTACCGACCCCACTCGCGTGCCAGCGCTTTCGATAGGCCGCGAAATCCGCCCTTGAGACCCGCGTAGACAGGATTGAAACCCGCACCGTGCAACCCAAAAGCCGAACCCAGCAAAATGAAACGGCCGGCGGCGGATTTCTTCAAATGAGGCAATGACGTACGCGCCAGCCAGAAAGCGCCGTCCCAGGCGACACGCGACTGCGAGCGAAAAATCTCCTCGGTCACGTCCTCGAGCGCCAACGGGTGCGCCGAGTCGGCGGCATTCGCATTGTGCACGACGATGTCCAGGCCGCCGAATTCCCGGGCGCCCTGCTCGACGGCGCGCACGACATCGCCCTCCTGCGTGACGTCGCATTCCACGACCAGCGATTTTCCGCCCTCCGCCCCGATGAGCGCTGTGGTCTCCTCGCCGGTGCTCCGCCGCCTGACGGCGACGACTACGCGGCATCCGGCCGCGGCCAACGAGAGTGCCAGCCCTCTGCCGATGCCCGACCCGGCGCCCGTGACGATGGCGGTGCGCCCCTTTAGAACCGGTAGCGGCTTGTTCAAGGCACCATCCAATTGCCGCCGTCGGCGACCAAGGTCGTCCCGGTCAGTGCGCTCGCGCCGCTGCTGCCGAGAAATGCAATGAGCGGCGCGATGTCCCTGTTGCCGGGGACGCGTCCGAGCGCCGGCGGCGGCGGACCTAATTCAGGGCCGGCCGGAATGCTGGTCGTGTTCAATTCTTCATAGTTGCCCGCGCAGCCCAGCGCGATCCAATGCACGCGAATGCCGAATCGACCCCATTGCCGCGCGGCGGATTTGGCGAGCGCGCGCTGCGCCTCGAGCAGGGTGGACAGCGCGCAGAGGCCGGGCGCCCCCACCAGCGACAGAGCGGGCCCCACCAGCACGATGGTGCCGCCCGTGCGTTGCAACAGGCGGTGACTGGCCTGCAGCGCATGGAGCATGCCGAGCGCCGCTGCCTGCAAGGTCAGGGTCCAGAGCTCGCTGGGCACCTCATCGATGCAGCCGGCCCTCATCAGCGAGTCCGGAAGGATCGACAGCACCAGCAGCTGAGGCGCACCGCAGCGCGCGACCGCCTGGTCGAAGGCGAGATCCACGCCGGCGCGCGTGTCGAAATTGCAGCGCACCGGCGTGACGTTCTTATCACCCTGCGGCTTCGAGGGCTGATCGCTGACCAGGGCTACCGTGTAGCCGTTCGCCGCCAACGGCCCGGCCAACGTCGTCGTTACGGCGCTGCCGGCGCCGACCACGAGGCAAACCGGTGCAGCAGTCATATTCGAGGCGGCACACATGGTCTGCACACGGTATTCATGTTTGGGACTCCGGCAGGCGCACGATGAGTCCATCCAGTTCTGGGGTTACATGCACTTGGCAGCTCAAACGGCTGGCCGGCGTTACATGCAGCGCACACTCGATCATCTCCTTTTCCTCTTTGGACGGCGGATTGGAGCGCGTGCTCCAATCCTCCTCGATGTAGACGTGGCAGGTGGCGCACGCGCAGTTGCCGCCGCAATCGGCAAGGATGCCCGGCACCAAGTGGCTGGTCGCCGCCTGCATGACGCTATCGCCGATCAGCGCATCAATATGATGTTCCGTGCCGTCGAACTCGATGAACACAATCTTGGGCATATTGATCTAACTCGTGGCAATACTCATGGACGATACCGCGCGCGCAACCCCGGTTTGTCCAGTTTACCGGTCGGCAGGCGCGGCAGATCGGAGACGAAATCCACGCTCTTCGGACACTTATAGCTGGCGATGCGGTCCTTGCAATACGAGATCAGGGTGTCGGAATCGAGCGTGCTGCCGGTCCTGAGCATGACGACCGCCTTTACCGCTTCGACCCATTTTGGATCCGGAACTCCGATGACGGCCGCATCGAGCACGTCGGAATGACTCGCGATCGCCTCCTCCACCTCACGGCAATAGATATTCTCGCCGCCGGATATGATCATGTCTTTCTTGCGATCGATGAGAAACAGAAACCCCTGTGCGTCCATGACGCCGATGTCTCCGGTGGCGTACCAACCGTCCTTGATCGACTCGATGGTGGCCGGAGTATTGTTCCAGTAGCTATCCAGCGCCGCAGCCGAGCGCACGACGATTTCGCCCGGCTGCCCCACGGCGCAAAGGCCACCCTGATCGTTCACGATCCGCAGATCGACCTCCTGATTGGCATGGCCTACCGATCCCAACCGCCGAATATCGTCAGCGGAACCATTCGGATCTACTTCGATGCGCGGCAGGGTAGCGATGCCGCCAACCTCGGTACAGCCGTACTGGATCGAAAAAACCGGACCCAGCAATCCGATGGCGCGGCGTAGCAGCGGCACTGGTATCGGAGCGGCCGCCGTCACGATCATGGCGATGCTGGACAGATCGTAGCTCTCGAGATTGGGGACGTCCAAGACCGACTGCAGCATCGCGGCCACCATGAACGTCATCGTGATTCGCTCGCGTTGGATGGTTTCGAGCATTGCGACCGGATCGAACGTGCGATGCAGAATCACCGTCCCGCCGACCCAGCCGGTGCCGAGCGCATAGCCCTTGCCGCCGATATGGTATAGGGGTGTGACTTGAAGGAGCCTCGAAGCGCCGTTCAGTTCCGAGGCGATCACGTTTGCGCGCGCGGTTTCGCACAGCTTTTCCTGCCGCCACGCGACGCCCTTTGGCCGTCCCGTCGTGCCGCTGGTATACCAAAGAGTCGCGTAATCGTCCGGCCGCGGCTCTATCGGGGAACCGTCGGCCGTTCCGAGCGCGACGACCGCCTCGAAATCGATGGCCCACTCTGGCCCTGCGCCGATACAAATGTACTGCTTGACGTCGCGCAATTCCGAACGCAGGCGCTCGACCATCGGCCCGTATTGCGCCTCGAAGATCAGTACCTTGGCGCTCGAGTCGCGCATGATGAAGCCGACTTCCGCCGCCGCCAGCCGATAATTGATCGGCGCGCAGATGAAGCTCGCCACCTCCGCGGCTGCATAGGTTTCATAGAATTCCAGGCAATTCATCGCGAGGATCGCAACACGCTCCTGGCGCCGGAGGCCGAGCCTGTAAAGCCCCCCCGCCAATCGCTTGGCGCGATCGAACCACTGTGCATGGCTCAAACGGCGGCCGCCGCAGATATATGCCTCGCGATCCGGATAGTTGCGGGCATTGCGTTCGAGGATTTCGCCGGCCGTGCGCATGATTGTCATCTAACCGATATGTGAACAGTATTCGAAAAGATAAACGACGGCACCCGGACAGTCAACCGCCCCGCGTGCCTTCCGCGGTGCCCGATCCGGGCTTGGTCGGAAGAATCTTTCTGCCGCTTTGGGCGAATGCAAACAGGGCATCCATACGGTCAAATCGCGCGATTTCGCCGAGGATGGTACGCGTCGCCTGCATGAGCAGGAATTCGCCGCTCAAATGCCCGGCGAGGGCTTCGGCGGCACCGCGCCAAACGAGGTCGGACATCTCGTCGCCCGCCAGCGAGGCTGTTTGCTGCGCCGGAGCGCGCGCAATAAAAAAACGCGTGTCGAAGCGGCGCTTCAGGTCCGGCGGCGTTATCCAGTGGTCGAAATAGGTCAATCCGTCCACGGCGAGCCGCCATCCGTTGAGTTTGCAGATTGCCGCCAGTCCCGGCTGTCCGGCGGACACTTGCGCGCGCAACCGTCGCAAACTCCCCTCATCCCATCCGGTCAGATCCACGATACGATCGGCCGTGTCGTAGGCCAGCAGCAGGCCGCACTCCTCGAATGCCTCGCGGATCGCTGCGACGAAGAAGCGCAAGCCATTCACGGGCAGCGCCAGGCGCTCGCTGGCCTGTGCGTCGCACAATCCCGCGCATACGGCGTACAGCTCGTCGGCCGCATCGGCGGAATCCACCGCACCACCGGGAAATACATAGGCGTTCGGCATGAAGCGCGCCTGCGCGCTGCGCTTCAACAATAAAATCTCCGGCACGCATCCGCGCGCGCGAACCAGGATCAGCGTCGCCGCGGGACTCGGCGCCACGGGCAGCGCCGCTGGGCCGGGCGACGGCTCGGGAGGCGCTTCAGCCCCACAGCCACTCACCGGCCCAACCCCACAGCCTCGCGCACCGCATTTGCAATGACCAGGATGGCGTCCTCCTCGATGCTGTTTGCGTTGAACAATCGGTTGTGGCAAATGGCTACCGCGAGATTGGTATCGAAGTCGGCCCAACCGATCGAGCCTCCCTGTCCCGGATGGCATATCGCGCGCGAGCTCTTGACTGAACACACGGGCGGATGCTCGCCGCCCAGCCAAAAGCCGCCGAGGCTGATGGGCAGCGGAATATTGAACATCACCTGGTCCAATTCCTCGCTGTTGCTGCGCGGTATGCCGAGTGCCCTGACGATCTCGGGCGATAAGATGCGCACTCCGTCCAATTCACCGCCATTCGCCAGCATGGCCCAGAAGCGCGCCGCGCTGCGGGCCGTGAAAATGCCGCCCACGCCCGCCACTTCGGCGCGCCGCACGTCGACGCGCTCGAATACGGCCGGGTTCAAGGCGACATTCGCCGGCATGGAGGCGGTGAACAGGGGCGGCAGGTACTCGGGAGGAATCGGGCGCATCGCGTCGATTTGCCTGGCGATGCGCGGTAGGGCGGCATGGGGTATGCCGACCCACAAATCCGCGATGCCCAGCGGCAATGCGATTTCCTCGCGAATGAATCGACCGAGCGAACGATGCTTCGGATCCGTGCGGCGCACCAGCTCGCCCACGATCCATCCAAAGGTCATGGACAGATACAGCGTCCTGGTGCCGGGTTCCGCCAACGGTTTCAAATCAGCGATTGCCCGCGTCATCCATTCCCAATCGCACATGAGTTCCGGCGTCACGTGGTCCGGCATCTGCGGTACGCAGGCTCGATGCGTGAGTACATCGCGCACCGTGGTTTTCGCTTTGCCGTGGGCGCCATACCGCGGCCAGTACCGGGCCACCGGCGCATCGTAGTCGATCAGCTTTCGATCGACCTGCACGTGTAGGGCGGTGGCCGCAACGGCTTTGGTCATGGAATACACGTTGAATAAAGTATCACCGTCGACCGGCCGCCCGGTGCCTTCATCGGCGAGACCGGCCCAGGTGTCGACTACCAGTTTGCCCTGATGATAGGCCGCCACCTGGACGCCCACCTCCCGGCCGTCGCGTATGACGCTCGTGATGGCCGACTTGACGATGTCGTTGGCGGTCATCGCGCATCTCCATCACCGGCCGCGGTGACGACCGCGACGCGGCCTTCGAAGGAAATCTGGGCCACGCAAACTCCCGCCTAAAACGCGCCGTTGACAGTTCCCAGGCAGCGTTTATATTATTGAACGTCATTCAATTATACATTTCAAGCGCCGGTCCGGCAATTCGGCCGCCCGGACACTTCTCGGGAGTCGTCCAATGTCTTCAGCTCAAAGTGCGATCAAGGCGGCGGTGCCCGCCCACGTACCGCCCGAACTGGTATTCGACTTCGACATCTACAATCCGCCGGGTGCCGAGATCGACTTTCATGGCGCACTCAAGCGCCTGCACGACGAAAACTATCCGGACATATTCTGGTCCACTGCCAACGGCGGACATTGGGTGGCCACGCGCGGCGAGGACATCCACAAAATTTTCGCCGATTATCAGAACTTTTCCAGTCGCAGCTTGACCGTTCCGGCGAGTTCGGCGCCGCCCTTCCCGCTGTTCCCGATCTTTGCGGACCCCCCCGAGCATGGTCTGTATCGGGCGCTTCTGAATCCATCGTTCTCGCCAAAGGCCGTCGCGTCCCTCGAAGCGCGGGCGCGTGCCCTGGCCGTCAAATTGGTGGAGGACTTGCGGCCGCGCGGCCGCTGCGACTTCGTGATCGATTTCGCACAACACCTGCCCATCGAGGTGTTCATGTCCATCGTCGACGTGCCGGCGGGCGATTCCGGCGGCACGGCGGACGCGAGCGCGAACGGCGATGGCGTAGAATCCAAGCCTCGGCGTCGTGGCCGCAGAGGCGGACGACGCCGTTCTGGCGCCAAGACCTCTTCGGAGGCAACGGCCGCATCATCTTCGGACTGAACATGTACGCAATCGTGAAAACAGGCGGCAAGCAGTACCACGTCGAGCAGGGCCAATGGCTGCTCGTCGAGCGGCTGCCCGATGACGAGGGGTCCTCGGTGGCCCTGGAGCCGCTGCTGTACGTCGACGGCGAGGACGTCGTCGACGGCGACGATCTGTCG
>Ga0209006_10004584_pt1 | contig 12517 bp, 3 predicted proteins | sample JacPin_JW_Ref_O2_FD_188567 | JGI IMG/M metagenome (GOLD analysis project Ga0209006, IMG submission 188567) | Forest soil microbial communities from Algoma, Ontario, Canada - Jack Pine, Ontario site 1_JW_Ref_O2 (SPAdes) (version 2) | ecosystem: Environmental > Terrestrial > Soil > Boreal...
CTGCCCATGCATAAGCAGATGTACCCGGACCACGGCGATCACTCGGAACTCGGCGTCCACGAACGTCAGAATTTGATCATCACCGAAGTGCTACACAAAATTTCCGACGAACATCCTCGTCCGGAGGATTTGCAGAAAGCTATCGAGGCCGACCTCGAAAGCATTAAGCAATTCATCCGCGAGAAGAAGATCGTTTCGCTGGGTACACGCGACAACTTAAAAGTGATCCCCACACCGATGTTCGAACGCGGCATTTATTCCGTCGCGGGATTTCACAGCGCGCCACCTCTCGAGCCTCAAGCCGAAGCCGAATATTGGGTGACTCCCATCGATCCCAAAATGCCAGCGGATAAAGCGGAATCCAAATTGCGCGAGTACAACAATTACACACTGGAGTGGCTGAGCATCCACGAAGCTCTTCCCGGGCATTACGTTCAATTCGAGCATTTGAATAATATTCAGCCAGAACGACGCCGGTTGCTCCGCTCGCTTTTCGCCAACGGAGCTTACGTGGAAGGCTGGGCCGAGTACATTGCGCAGGTGATGATGGATGAAGGTTTCTTGAATAACGATCCGCGTTTCAGGCTCGTCATGCGGAAAATCCGGCTGCGATTGCTGGCCAATACGATTCTGGACGTCAGGATGCAGACCATGGGGATGACCGACGAGCAAGCCATGGATCTAATGACCAAAGATGCGTTCCAGACGCAAGCGGAAGCCGAAGGAAAACTAGTGCGCGCAAAACTAAGCTCGACGCAGTTGCCAACATACTATGTGGGACTTCGCGAATGGCTCGCGCTCCGCAAAAAATATCAGGCCGCAGCGGGAAAAAATTTCGACATGCTGAAATTCCACGACCTCGTGCTCGATCAAGGACCGCTGCCTGTTCCAGTGGTCGAAAAACTTGTAATGCCGACGGCTCATCAGTAAGTTCAGACCAGCCAACGGCAGGTTCAAATCAGCAGTTTCAAATCAAAAGTTGGTCTTTTCGTGACTCTGCTGCTGGTTGCAACTAGCAGGAAACTTGCGTAACATTCTGCTTACAAGCAGTGGTGAGCGTAGCTCAGCTGGTAGAGCATCGGTCTGTGGCACCGAGGGTCGCGGGTTCAAACCCCGTCGCTCACCCCAATTTTCTCAATCGATTACACCCATTAAGCGAAAAGTGGATTCCGCAGCCACACTGCGCAGTGATCCGCAGGCCTTTGAGGGCTAAGGAAAGCGGATCCCTTTCGTCCGCTTTCCTGGCGACTGAACCGTCGGACCCCGCCGGTGCTACTGCAGATTTTGCATCAGCATGGTCCCGGACGTCTGCGCCTGTTGATCGCCTTGGATAAACAGCACGGTGTTGGGATCAGCCATGTAGAAAATTTCCTTCTGCGTCTGGTTGGTGCTTGAGTTCAGAGCAATCACGAAGGTTCCCGTGAAACGTCCTTGTCCCGGGTTCCCCGCTCCCACAAACGTGCTGCCGGTCTGCAGCGTATCGCCTAAGGTCAGGTTCCCGGCGGTATTGAACAAGTCCACCGTCCCGGTGAAGGTTCCCATGCCATCCGCCATAACCAGGCCTACGGAATCTTCTTCTGGGTACACTACGCCCGCCGTCGCGTCGGTGAAGTTCATCGCGTAATTGCCGCTAAAGTTCGTTGTAGTGATGCTCGCAGGTTGCGGCAAAGCTGCGCCAATGGCGGCAAACCCAGTATCGAGCTCCATCAGCAACAAACCATTCTTCGCCGTCGGATAGTAAGCAAATTGGCTGATCCCGACGAGTGTCGATGTCAGAGTTAAGGTCCCACGGCCGTTCGTTGGGGCGGTGATTGAGCCCGTGAACGCAGTTCCCAAGATCGGCGCCGTGCCGTTATCATTGACGTCTATGATCCCGTTGCTAAGAGCGCTTGCGCTCGCCGTGAACGCTCCGCCATTGACTACTAGTCCGTTACCCATTTGAGCGTTCGCAGATCCGTCCACTCCGGCTGTGGTGAAGACGAAGTTTCCGGGGGTGAAGGTACCCTGCGAATACGCCGAACCTATTTCCACGAAGTTGTTTCCGTCGTTCTCAAGAAACTTTATTTGCCCGGCGTTGACCACGTAAAACACATAGGAAATGCCCGACGCGGAAGTAGCCGTACCCCGGCCGAAATTATCCGGCGCGGTAAAGGTCAACGTCAGCGGAGGCTTCGCAACCGTTCCGGTTGCTTGATCGTTTACGTCCTGTGCAAAAGTCATGGTGCTTCCGCTGACCGCTATCGTGCCCCCAATGTCCGTAGTGCTGATGCCGTTCGCATTAGGAAGATTGGCGAGGTCGGCCCCGTCGAAAACGAACGCGTAGGGTCCGACAATCGAACCTGCCCCCTTGGCGATGTCGGTCGTGTCTTGCAGGTCAAGGCTCCCGCTTCCCGTAGCATTGTCAAACTCGCTTACCAGAGCGCGCGGCGCCGGGCTGCTGGGACTGCCTGCGATGATAAAGCTCAACGTCTGCGTGCCATTTGTCCCAAAGCAACCGTTTCCACCAGTGTTTATCGTCATAGTCCCGCGCCCGTCGGAACCCACCGTGTAGGTTCCTGTAACCGACACAGTGATCGGGCCGCACGGTGGCGCCGCATCTTCTTCGCCGGTGATGCCCCCTTGGCCGTCGGCGATAATACTTCCCAGAACAGCTAAAAATTGATTGGACTGTCCGGAAATGTTAAGCGCGTATTGGCCCTTCAGCAGTCCCGAACTTACATTGGCCGTAACCGGAATGGCCGGCGTGCTTGCTGAAATGTTGCTCTGCGCAGCAGAGGTAGCTGTAATGGTCACAGTTCCGCCGGTAGGTACCGCGGTTGGCGCGGTGTAAGTAGTGGCGATTGTGCTGAGCGTGTTAACCGGGTTGAACGAGCCGCAAGGATTGGTTCCAGTCCCGCCGGTACAGGTTACGCTCCAGTTCACCCCCTTGGCTGGCGTCGAATCGTTCGTAACCGTGGCCGTAAATTGCGTATTTGTACCGGCCTCTATCGTGGTGGGTATCGGAGGATTAATGGTTACGGTAAGTGTCGGTGGCTGGATCGTCACCTGTTGAGATACGGTCGGATTTGGCGCCGCCTGCGCGGTGGCCACAATGGTTACGGGAGTCAGCGGCAGGACCGTGGGCGCCGTATACGTCGTGTTCAGCATGTTCTGCGTCGGGTTGACGCTAAATGTGCCGCAATCTCCGCCAGTACCCGGCGTACAGTTCGCCGCCCAACTCACGCCGTTGGGCGCAGTGACGGGATCGTTCGTCACCGTAGCGCTGATATTCACCGGCGCGCCCAACACCAAGGAGGACGGCGGAGTTAGTGCCGACGACGTCCAGTTGATCGAAACGGAGTTTGCTGGCGTGATCGTCACCATCGCTGTTGCCGTCGCCACGGGTGTGGCAACGGTTGTAGCTGTGATCGTCACGACTCCGCCCCCGGTGGGGACAGCGGTAGGTGCCTGATACGTGGTGGCCATGCCGCTGGTCGTTGCGGTCAGACTGAACGAGCCGCAAGTGCTTCCGGTCGCCGCTGTGCAGCTTGCCGTCCAAGTCACGCCTTTGTTCGAGGAGTCATTCTGCAGCGTCGCGACTAACGGGGCAGTCGTGCTCACGGGCATCGAAGAAGGTGGTCCCGTAGTGATGGCGACTGAGAGCGCCGGGTTGGTAATGTTTGAACTGGCATTAGCGACCGCGCTTGGCACGTCCGCGGACGCGGCAGTAATCACCACTGGTAGCCCCCCTGCCGGCACTGTGCTGGGCGCGGTGTAAGCAATAAGAACTCCGCTTGCCGTGTGAGGAGGATTAGCAAATGTCCCGCATTGTCCGGCAGCCGCCGAATTGGTGCAGGTGACGCTCCAGTTCACTCCTCCGGCTTGTGGATCATTCGAGACTGTAGCCGCAACCATTACCGTCGTACCCGCCGGAATGCTGCCTGGCGGCCCTGGGCTGAACGCCACCTGTACAGACGACGACGGATTAACCGTTATGCTGGTGGTAATAATCTGGGTAGTATCGGCCAAGGGAGTGGCTTGGATGACCACAGTGAAACCTGTGGTCACGCTCGCTGGCGCCGTGTAGGTCACTGCCGAGCCGCTGGCAGTCTGCGGTGCGCTCAGAGAGCCGCAGTTCGCCACTGTGCAGGTGAATGACCAGCCCACACCCAAGGGCGGATTATTTGGATCGCCGGACACCACTGCGGTTATCGACGTCGTGTTTCCCGCTCCCAAGGGTGAGGCCGGAAACCCGGTAAGTTTGATCGTCACATTGGTGAAGATAGTCACATTAACTACCGCGGTTTGCGCGGGCAATGCCGTCGCTCTGGCAGCAAGGTTCACGCCACCCTGCGGCGCACTGGTTGGCGCGGTATAGGTGGTCGGCTGACCACTCACGGTGTGAGTTGGATTGAAGCTACCGCAGCTTGTGGTGGTGCAACTCGGATTCCAGTCTATCCCCATCATTTTTGGATCATTTGTAACAACTGCGATGAGCTGGGCCTGCCCGCCCGACTGGATCGTAGCTGGCGGTAGCAACTGAAAAGACACCATCGGCACCGTGGAGGGAGCCACCGTCTTCGTGACGCAAGCCGAGAGCGCTATCAGGCTAAGCGCTGCGCAAATTGAGACCAAGATCGCACGCGCCGATACGAACGTGCCGGCATTGCAAGAAACTTTGGAATTCTTTGAATCGTTCATCACTCCTCCACGTCTTTCGCACTTGAAATTGTCTTACTAGCCCTGCCGGTAGTCCCCTCGAATTCAATCCTTCACTTTGCGGCTCTCTCTTTGGCAGCCGGTTGGAGTTGTTCTTTAATCCATTCGAACATGTTGCGATTGCGCCCGTTCAGCGCTTCAAACTGAGCTTCCGAGCTGTCCCATCGGACGATTTTCGCCGACGCATGCGGCGCCGCGGCTTCGATCTTTTCCTTACAAATTTCCGGCGTGGCCAGGTCGTCCATGACGCTCTGAATTCGAATAGGCCGCGAACCTAACTTGGGCAGCCACACGATTGGGTCGAGTCGCGCGATCTGTTTCTGGAAATCCGCCGTCACGTACTTCGGGCGCTCCGCTTCCGGAATTCGCGCGGACTTGGCCATCCAGTCCGGCCAGTTACCCCAGGGATTGAGCGTATCCACCGCTTTAATCCGTGGATCCACCGCGGCTGCCAGGATCGCAATTGTGCCGCCTGATCCTTGTCCAAACATTCCCACTCTGTTCATGTCCATGTCGCCGCGGGTGGAGAGATAATTAATGATCATTTGCACGTCATGCGTCGATTTAACCAGCGACTCTTCCAGTTCGCTCACAAACCACTCTTTCATCGGCCGGCTATGGTAGCGATGTCCTGTCAGCGCGGAGACAAATCCGACGGCAGCGAATCCTCCCTGGGTGATGCGCGCGCAAAAACGATCGTCGCGAAAGCGGTCCGTCTCGGACGGATAACCGTAGAGGTATAAAACAACCGGCGGGTTCTCGACACCGTGAGGCCGAATCACCCACAGGTCGATTGCGTCCCCGACACGCCATTTCACTTGGACCAGTTCGCGCGTGAAATCAGGCGTTTCTTCCTTCGCGCCGACCAAGACTGGATCAGCATGCAGGTCGCTATCTGCAATCGAGAGAGAGTCCCAATTCTCGCGGTCCACATTAGCGGCCACAGAATCCTGGCTCTTCTCGATTTCGTTCGAGGAAGCGGGCGCGTCCTGGGCGTGAAGGGCCTGGGCCTGTACAAATAGACTTAAGATCGATAGGGCAATCAAAACACAACGCAACGCCGAAGTTCGCGTCACTCCAAACTTCATTTCGTCTCCCAAAGGTATGATTCCGACCGGCCACAGATCCCGTTGCGGACAACTCTGGCTTATCGAGTGGTACGGGAAAAAGGCAGGCCGCCGGATTCGGCAGCCTGCCCGTTGTCCCGCGTTAAGGTTTTACTGTTTGTCTGTAAGAAGTTCTGCAGCCGCGTCCGTGTTGTAGTCCAGTTCCTGTTGAATCAGGTACCGGCCCCCTCCCACGTCACTGCCGCATTCATACTGAACCGAAGCTCCCGTAACCGGTGCGAATCCGCACGGTGTATTGGTCACTCCAGTTGTGTAGTGTTTGTAGCCGTTGTGCGGCGGGAAGGTCACTCCGCCGGCGAACGACGAATGCGAACGGAATGCATCCATTTTGGATATCGGAACGAGATCGGGAATGACCGAGAACGACGATTGCATCGCTTGCACCATCTGGCATACCGTCGCTCCCGACACGCAACCTGTTACGACACCGTTCGATGCAATGAACCCGCCCAGAGGCCCTGTAGTGACTACGCGCAGAAAGTTCCAGATCGGATATGAACCGTTTGCAATGTTTGTCAACGTCACACCATTCGGGCAACCAGTACCGGTGCACAACGGCAATGCTCCTGAGCCTGCACCACTCGGGTTTTGGTTAGGACCGCTGCCGCCGTCGAACAATGGATCCACGCCATCAACCAGCAAATACTTGGCAGCGCCCACTGCGCCCTTCACGTTGCCAAAGCTGAAGAAGGCATAGCCAATCTGGTTTGTTAGAGCATTGGTGCCATTGGCGTCAAACAAGCCGTTCGTGTCGATGGTTGAAACCATTTCACCGGTCCCGATTACTCTTACTTTCAATCCACCAGTGGAGGTCTTCTTCCAATCCAAGGGGTTGCCGCTGGTGCCGCCGTTCTCGTTCGCCCATCCCGTCGGTGCCGCAATGCCTATGCCGCTGGCGATCAGGCCGCCGGAATTGTTCGTCAGATCTTCCTGCGTGTGGTTCCATTCGAGAGTCCGGGTAACCTGGAACTCGAAGGTGTTGAAGGTTCCGGAGAGAGGTTCACGAACCAACGCCGTTAGCGGTTTCGCGGCCAAACCTGTGCCGCCAATCACGTCGCGAGTCCGCGTGGCCCCGCCCGTAAATACACGAGCGAGATCGGTGCGGTTGATGTTGTTGAATGTGGTGGAACCGAACCCATTGGTTGCGGTGTCCGATGTATTCACCAGTACGAGGACTGCTTGTCCGCCGCCGTTGATGCTTACCCACGGAGCTCCGTCCATGCCAAGCTTGGAATGCGCAATTTGCGTACTGCTGAGCGGGTCTGTTCCGCTAATTGCGTAGTTGACGGCTTGAACCTTGCCCGTGCTGCCATGCACTCCGCTCAAAATCTCAGTCGGTGTTGGTAGAGTGCAGGTGTACCCCAAGAAAGTGCCAGTCGCGTTGTATGATCCGCAAGCGCGTAGTGTTCCGAAGGAAGCATCTTCTGCTCGAATGTCAGTCGGTGCTGCGTTGAACGGCTTGCCGTTGAGGAAGGTGCAAATGGCTGCCGGCAACGGAGTGTCTGCTGGGAAAAGAGGAACCTGATTGTCTCCGGCTATTGGGAAGCCCGAGCTGCAGCCGCCAGCAAAGTCAATAGTTCCGGCCGGGCCGCCGCCGCTGTTCGTTGCAAAGAAAAGCCGTTGGCCAACGATTGAGTCCACCGCGAGATAAACGCAAACACCAGTCAGAGTCGTGCCATCCGCCGACCCGCTCCACTCGATCCATCCTTTTGCGTTTTGCAGGTCGAGACCAGAGGCGCGGTTATCCTGACCCGAAAAATATGTGTGGCCGCTCTTTCCGGTCTGTGACCAGATATAAACGTTTGTTGCGTCTGCCAACGTGCTGTTGTTCGGCGTGTTCGTGCAAATCGCTGGCGTGGCCCCAATTGCTCCGCCGATAGCCATGGCATTGAAGGCTGCCGACGAACCTGCTGCTAGGAACGGCGTCGCTTGGGCGAAGCACGTCGTGCTCAACAACAAGGCTGCCCCCAAGCAGAGTGCTGCACTACAGTAACGCGTAAATTTCTTCATCATTTTCTCCTGTCGTTTCGATCGTGGGATAGAGGTGAGACTGCTTTTCCGAAAAAACAAAACGGAGCGGCTGAATCTTGTCAACGACCACAATTCGAGTGCTGTACTTTCCAGGCAAATGACCCTTCAGAGCCGAGGTAGGTCAAACCCGCGAGGTGGACTATCAGCGACGAATGTTACGCTAGGATGAAATTGAAATTGAGAGCGCGTGAATATTGAGTAACAAAAGTGAGTTCAAGTTTCGGACCTCGAGTGCCCCGCGCATGCTCCGGCCCCGCAAATATTTATGGACCATCCCCGTTGACTCTCGCGTGACGCAACTGTTAACGATTGACTCTGAATCTGTTATGTCTTGAACAATTCGCAAACCTAGATTTTCCGATGCGGGAATGCGGGCGAAATCCCGTGTTGAATTTCCACAGTTGGTACCCTCGGCGCTACTTGCTGGATTGATTGGATGAAAAATGTCTCTCTCACCTCCTTGTTACTTGCTTTTCATATTTTTGACATCAAGCAGTAACAGGCGTCCTGTTACTGATACCCCCGCTCTTCGTCCACCTTCAACTTCAGTGCACCAGGAAGTCTCTGGAGGGTGGTGTCTGCTTTGGCGCTTGCTCCTGGCTTCGCCGTGGCAGTTTGCACGCAGGGAAGAATTCGTGCCAAAGAGAGAGCGCCATCGAGCGATCTTGAATGACAACGAGGTGATTGCCATCAGGCCGCCCGCTGTGGGCTCTGACTCTCCACAACCAGCCAGCCGGTATTTCTGCGAGCGAAGCTTTTCGCCTATCGGTTGCTCTAGATTCCCTTTCAGGAGGTAGTTGCCGTGAAGGCTTTGAAGGCTGTGGTATGCGTCCTAGCCGTACTCGCTTTTTGCTTCTTGGGGATTTCCGTTGCCAACGGCCAGGAGAACACCCAGCCAACTTCAAAAACGGGAACTATCTTGGGAACCGTAAGTGACTCTTCAGGCGCGGCCATTCCGGGAGCCACCGTCACCGTAACCGACGAAAAAGGTGTGGCGCAAACCGCTGGGACGGATGAAAAAGGTGAGTTCCGCGTGGTTGGTTTAACCGCCGGTATCTACAAAGTGAGCATTGTGGCGCAAGGATTCAAACTGTTCGAAGTCGCCTCTGTGGTTTTAGCACCGGGCCAGACCGCGCGTGCTGACGCCAACCTTGAAATCGCTGCAACCACCGCTTCCGTAAACGTAGAGGCCGGAAGGGTTACCCAGATCGAAACAGAGAGTCCCACCCTGAGCGGCACCATCACAGAGCAAGAGGTTACCTCGCTCGGGTTGAATGGTCGAAACTTCACGCAGCTAATCACCTTGGCGCCCGGCGTGAGCAATCAGACCAGCCAGGATGAAGCGCTGGTCGGAATGAAGGGCAGCGTCAAATACAGTGTGAACGGAGGCCGCGTCGAGTACAACAATTTCGACGTTGATGGCAGCGACGTCTTGAATGCCGGCGTCAACGGCAGTTCCAGCACATTGATCGTTTATCCCAGCCTGGACGCTATCAGCGAGTTGCAGGTACTCACTTCGAATTACGGCGCAGAATTTGGCCGTAGCGCCTCGGGAACCGTGCTGGTGACCACCAAGTCCGGCGAGCCTCACTTTCACGGCGACGCTTACGAATTCGTTCGCAATGAACTTTTTAACGCCCGCAATTATTTTGATATCGGCACCGAAGCCCCTCTTTATCGCAGGAACGATTTCGGCGGCACTATTGGCGGGCCTGTTTTCATTCCAGGTCATTACAATTCGGCGAAGGACAAGACCTTCTTCTTTTTCTCCGAAGAGGTTCGCCGCGAAAAAACGCCCACGGAGTTCAACCAAGGAGTTCCTTCTGTTGCAGAACGAAACGGTTTCTTCGGAGACGTTTGCCCGTTCGCCGGCCCCGGACAATCCGTTACTTTTCTTCGCACGCAGTTCCCCGACTGCCCACAAAGCAGCGGGGCCGGCGTTGGCAATTTCGTGGAAACTTTCCCGGGAAACCAGGTGACGCTTCCGGGCTCGAATACTTTTGACCCCAATGCCGCCATTCTCTTAAACACGGGCATCATTCCCGCTCCCACCTCGAACTCTGGCTGCAATTCCAGCATCGGTTCATGCTACGACGCCGCCGTTTCCACTCCCACCGATTGGCGCGAAGAGCTCTTCCGCTTGGATCACAATTTCACTCCCAACGTGAAAGCGACCTTTCGCTACATACATGACACCTGGAGCACCACCACTACCGTGCCGCAATGGGGATTCATTCAGAATAGTTTTCCCACCATTCAAACTAAATTCGTCGGCCCCGGGCTCGATATGGTCGCGCGCGTGAGCCACATTATTTCCACCACATTCGTTAACAATCTGATCTTCAGTTACACCACCGATCACATCACTCTTACCGACGAAAACGGGCCCGGCGCAAACTGGATGCGGCCTTCCGATCTGGCGATTGGCAGTCTTTTCACCTGTCCTAAAACCTTTCCGCAGACCCCTTCCGCTCCGTGCTTCGGGAACAAAGTCCCGGGCATCGTAATCGGAGGTACCAATGCCGCTTATGGCGGCAACGGATTCGCGGTGGATCCGTCGTTCGAGCCCTACCATCAGACCAATCCCACTTACAGCTTCGGGGACGACGCCTCCAAATCTTTCGGCAAACATACCGTGCAGTTCGGCGCGCAGGTCGTTTTCGCTCAGAAAAATGAAGTGAACCCCGCGATCGGAGCGGCCACCGGAGATGTTCAAGGCATCATTACGTTTTCCAACGTAAATAGTTTTCTTACCACCGGCAACAGCTTTGCTGATTTCTTATTGGGTGACATTAAGACGTTTCAGCAGGACAGTGGGCAGCACAAGTACTACAACCGCTACAACACCATCGAACCTTATGTCCAGGACAATTGGAAAGTCTCACCTCGCTTGACCGTTAACCTCGGGCTGCGCCTAAGCTTGTTCGGGACTTGGCACGAAAAGTACGACCAGGCATACAACTGGGAAGCCAAAGCCTTTAGCCCAACCCTCGCCGCAACCGGTGCCGTGGATCCTTTGACCGGCGTTCTGTTGGATGTTCCTTCTTGCGCCGATCCCACCATGCCAACCCTCAATTCCTGTAATCCGATTCCGTTGAACCCGAATAGTCCGGACCCGCGCCTTCTAAATGGTCTGGTGCAGTGCGGAAAAAATGGAGTACCGGCAAGTTGCATGAAAGGGCATTTATTCAATCCAGCGCCCAGGATTGGATTTGCCTGGGATCCCAAGGGAGACGGCAAAACGTCCATCCGCGCCGGCTACGGAATCTTCTTCGAACACGGCACGGGCGACGAAGCAAACACGGGCTCGCTGGAAGGAAGCGCCCCATCTGCAAACGCCGTCGGCAATACGCCCGGGACGCCACCGGGTGTCCTCGATATCATTCAGCACTTCACCAGCGGCTACGCCTGCATTGGAACAAATTGTCATGGTTCTACTCCGCTGGCATTTCCGCCAAACGTTACGGCGATCCCCGTCAAAGCCATCTGGCCTTATGTTCAACAGTGGAACCTGAGCGTGCAGCGCCAATTCACTCGCGATTTGGTTGGAAGTGTTGCTTATGTCGGTAGCAAAGGAACGCATTTAACCGCCGAACTTCAAGTCAATCAATTAGCTCCCGTGGATGCTGCCGATAACCCTTTCCTACAAGGGCTGACTCCGCCTCTGCCGGGTCAGCTTCAACCCATCGAGCCTATTACTAACGCCACATGCGGCACTTTCAATGGATCGAGCTTCCTGATAAACGGCAACACGATCGCGGCAGGCGCCCCCGGGTTCATTAACTTGGAAGCAGCCTGTTATGGCACCAGGGTCGGCGGCCTTCCGGATCCGAATGCCTTGCGGACATTCGCCCCCACTCTGGGCGAAATATTCTCCCTCCAAAACGTTGCGGATTCCCACTACAACGGTTTGCAAATGACCTTGCGCCGCACCAAAGCTCCCCTGAGCTTGGAACTCGCCTACTCCTATAGCCACTCGATTGACGATTCCTCGGATCGTTTTGACTCAACATTCGTGGACGCTTTTAATCTCCGGACAAATAAAGCGAGCTCCAACTTTGATCAGCGTCACCTTTTGAACGTAAGTTACGTATATCAATTCTCCTTCCTGCGACTGGCTCATCAGACTCGAGATTTGTGGAAGCGCCAAGCCAATCTGTGGTCGGATTCTTCCAAGAATGCGAGGCCCGACAAAACCAGCCCCGGCGCCGGCGCCTCACCCGAGGCTGCGGGCTTTTTCAATTCTTGGTTCGCTCGAAATCTTCTCGAGCAATGGGAATTCACCGGAGTTACGACCTTTCAATCCGGTATCCCATTCACCGTAATTAACGGCGGCAGCCCTGAAACCGGAATTTCGGTTCTGGACAACGCGGGAGTAGCCAATGGAACCGGCGCTGGGTCATTCCCCGATCGCAATCCAACGAGCGGATCGTTCTTTCTGAGAGGATTCACAGCGCCATTTACTTTCGGCCCGTTGCTGAGTAATCCCGCGGCGTTCACTGCGCCGGAAGGGCTCACTTTTGGGGATGTGGGAAGGAATTCCCTGAATAATCCAAACCGTTTGAATTTCGATATGGCTCTGCTCAAGCATTTCAAGACCAGTGAATCAACAAGCCTTGAACTTCGCGCCGAGGCCTTCAACATTTTCAACCATACCCAAT
>Ga0209006_10004585_pt1 | contig 12516 bp, 4 predicted proteins | sample JacPin_JW_Ref_O2_FD_188567 | JGI IMG/M metagenome (GOLD analysis project Ga0209006, IMG submission 188567) | Forest soil microbial communities from Algoma, Ontario, Canada - Jack Pine, Ontario site 1_JW_Ref_O2 (SPAdes) (version 2) | ecosystem: Environmental > Terrestrial > Soil > Boreal...
TACAGCTACGATCAGACAACAGCCACGGCAACTTCCGGCACGCCACAGCATCTTTCGATCACTGGATCACGCGGCAATCTGACCACCGTGACCTCCTACACCAGCACCACGACCTCGCTTGCCAAGACCTTCACATATTATGACACTGGAAACCCTAACGTCGCCACTGATGTTAACGGTGCCCAGACGACCTACGTCTACAGTTCAGCGGCCAACCCCTACAACAGTTCGTGGACTGCCTCTTGCGGGAACTCGTTCGCCACGACAATCAATGAGCCTCTGAGTCTGTCTCGCTCTATGCAGTGGAATTGTGCAGGGGGCATCGCTGAACAGGTGACAGACGAGAACACACAAGTAGTAAAAAGCAGCTATACCGACGCTGACTTCTGGCGCCCATCTGCAGTTTATGACCAGGAAAACAACGAGAGTACGATCAGTTATTTTGGCCAGACAGCCGTGGAAGTCGCCTTACAGAACTTCAATAGCGGCCACTCCGTGTCCGATTCTCGAACCACCGTAGATGCTTTTGGTCGACCGATATTCAACCAGCGGCTTCAGGGGCCAAGCGCGACGGATTATGACACAGTTGAAAGTGATTACAATAATTTAGGTCAACCTGCTCGCACTACGATGCCGTACAGCACAACAGCAAGTCCGTCCAGTTCCAACACGACAGCGCCGGCCGTTAAGACAACATATGATGCGCTCGGGCGGGTGCTGAGCGTCACCGACGCGAACGGCGGGACCGTTTCATATATTTATGCCAAGAACGATGTGTTGCAAAAACTCAGCGGTAGCCAAACCTTTCAAAAGCAGTTCGAGTACGATGGCCTAGGCAGACTTACTTCTGTCTGTGAAATGTCGACGACCCTGCCTGGAGTCGGTACATGCGGTCAAACAATATCTCAAACGGGATACTGGACCCGTTATCAATATGATGCTTTGGGGAATCTATTAGGTGTGTGCCAAAACACAACGGTTGCGTTGAATACGAACTGCGTCGCATCGCCGTCCAGCGGCCAGCAGACGCGCAGTTTCCTCTATGACGAGTTAGGCCGCGTTACTCAAGAAGCAAATCCAGAATCAGGCACAACCAAGTACTGGTACGATACTGATCCAGGGGGAGACTCGTGCGCCAGCGGCGCTCGCACCTCGCCGGGCGATCTGCTTAAGAAGGTCGACGCTAACACCAATTTTACATGTTACATCTATGACGCATTGCATCGGGTTACAGATATCGGTAACGCTCTTCAGGGAAATCCGTCTAGCCCGTGCAAGCGTTTTCGTTACGATAAAGCAACAAATGGCGTGCAGACGCCACCGTCTGGCTCTACACTTACCAACTTGGCAGGAAGGCTGGTGGAGGTCGAAACCGATTCTGCTTCGATGATTACCGACGAATGGTTCAGCTACTCAGCCCGCGGCGAAACGACCGACGTTTACGAATTAACCCCGCACTCAACTGCCTACTACCACACCACGGCGTCTTACTGGCCGACTGGCACACTCGAAACACTGGGAGGCATTCCCGGAGTGCCGACTATCAATTACGGTGCGAGTGGCGCTGGTCTTGACGGAGAAGGCCGTGTCACTCAAGTCAGCGCCTCGTCCGGGACAAACCCGGTTACGAGCGTGACCTACTCCACGAGCAGCACGGCGAATCCCCTGGGAGCGCTGACCGGCGTCACGTTCGGGTCGGCAGACAGCGACAGCTTTACCTACGATCCCAACACTGGACGAATGAAAACCTACACGTTCAGCGTGAACGGCAATACTGACGTGGGCGCATTAAATTGGAATACGAACGGAACCCTAAGTCAGTTGGTGATCACCGACCATATTCCCGGCACCGCCGATAGCCAGACTTGCAACTACCTCTACGACGATCTGCAGCGCATTTCCACGGGGGGCTGTGGAACTTTGTGGACGCAGAATTTCACGTACGACGCTTTCGGAAACATTCAGAAGAACGTGCCTCAAGGTGACGCGGGTCTCACGTTTGTTCCCACGTATCCGACCTCTTCCCCGTTTACCAACCGGTTCACATCCCTTCCGGGCATTACCCCTCAGTACGACACGAACGGCAATCTCCTCACCGACAATCTCAACACGTACACCTGGAACGCGTATGGCAATATGGTGACGGTTAGCACTGGCTCCGCAACCGTAACCTCCACCTACGATGCCTTGGGCCGGATGGTCGAGAACAACGCTGGGGGTAGCTATACTGAGTTCGTCTACGGGCCGACTGGGGCGAAGCTGGCCAAAGTCAATGGTACGACTCTGGTGAAAGCCTTCGTTGCGCTGCCGGGGGGAGCCAAGGCCATCTACAATTCAACCGGCTTGGCCTATTATCGGCATTCGGACTGGATTGGCAGTTCGCGGCTAACTTCAACTGCGGCGCGGGGGCTCTATTCGAGTTCGGCTTACGCCCCGTTTGGTGAGCAATATGCCACTGGAGGCACGGCCGATCCCTCTTTCACGGGGCAGGACCCGGATTCGGTGAGCAGTCTCTATGACTTCCCAGCCCGTCACCAAAGCCCAAGCCAGGGCCGCTGGATCTCGCCTGATCCTGCGGGGCGCGCGGCGGTGACGATGACTAATCCGCAAAGCTGGAACCGCTATGCCTACGTGATGAATAACCCCTTAGCACTGATCGACCCTGCCGGTCTCGCCGTTCGCCATCATCACGGTGCGCATCCGAATCTCCTAGAGGGCCCGGGTGATGACGATGACGATGACGATGATGATGACGGTGGAGGGGCTCCCTGTCAGGCGGACACGTGTATTACCGTGACCGCACCGCCCCCGGATGATGTAGCAACCCAGGATAGCGACCTTAATTTTGCATGTGTCGGAATCTTCGGCGGTGTTAACGACAGCCCGGGCGATCCTAACTTTGGTTCAGCGGCCGATGAAACTCTTGGGCAAACGGTTTTGCCTCTTCCGGGCGCTGGCTACTTCGCTGGCTTTTACAACGCGGCTACGGTTGCGGGTTTGACGCCCCAGAATAGCCCTGCTGCCACCCAGTTAGCGAATTGGGTCAATTCAGCGTACGCTGCGGGAAACACTAATTTAGCCCTATACGCTTTCAGCGGTTCTGGCGGAATCCTAGAACAGGCTTGGCCAATGATCAATTCCGCTGCGCAATCGGCCGTCAGTCAAATCGTTTTCATTTCGCCTGGAGGAATGTTTGGTAATGGCCAGGGCATTCTCAGTCCCGCGCAGGTTTTCGGTGGCACGAATGCCCAGACTTTCTTCGCTAACGGGTTCACTGATAACGTTGTTTTCTTGTCAAATGCCGTGGGCCCCCCAAGCAATTTTCCAGGAGGGATGCCCACAAACCTCCCCTCCCCGATCACGCATAACTTTGGACAGGAATTTAATAGCCCACAGATCCAGGCGACAATTCCCCCAAGTGCTGGCTGCAATGGAATGAGCCTGGACGAGGGTCTGCCACTTCCTGAAGGCTCTAGAGATTCGGACGCTGACAACGTGGTCGCTTGGTTGGAAGACGTCTTATTGATCGACAATCTAATAGGAACTGATTAGAGCTAACCAAACATTGAGCGATTTAGCCCCGGGGAGGTCTAACAGATTCACCTAGAGCCTCAGGAAGGTCAGAAGCATCTAGACTTCGCGGTAGTGTGGTTTGGGATGCACGCCTTCGCGGCGCTGGTCCTTAGCCCGCTTGTGGTGTTCGTGATCGCAGTAACCGTAGAGGGCATTCTTAGAAATAGCGCCCTAAAGTCGACTGTTGAAGGCGGCGAATTTGCCAATCCGCTCCTGTGGGCGCCGGGACTCGCAATAGGATTTCTCGTAAACCGCAAGACTCTCAACCGCGTGGCCTCTTGGGTATGGCTCGCTGGGGTTATTTGGTTAGCTTACGGAATCTGGGACTCAATGCATGGTTATGATCCTCGTTTCTATCAAGGCTGCTCGGCTCTTGAAAACGTTGTAAACGGGTTCTTCGTTCTTGATAGCCGCCGTTGCGGAGGCGGGAGTTCCACGCTGGAAGGCTTGTTTTTCACGATCCCGGCGGTGAGCTCAACAGCCTATGCGGCCGGAGCCTGGATAGCGCTCCGGCGATATCGCATGAGGAACAAGACGATTTCGCAATAGGGCCAGACGGGAGTGCGTAAATGGTTCACTTGCCGCCGGGTCTTTGCGTTGCTGCCCGTTTACTTGGCAGAGGTCTCCAAGCCCTCAGATGACAATGCGGCATCGGACGGTATCTTCTCGAAACGCGGCACCCCGTGTGGTGGCAGGACTAGTCCCTGTTTTCCATGAAGTTGGCTGGGCAATATCCCGAAGGGCCGAGCCTCAGAAGAGGGATCCACCCAGACTATCTTGTTCCCTAGTGGCAGCAAAGCGACGACGTGAGTGAATGGCCAAGGCGATGGCACGTCGAGATCCAGTGCGCGACTCGGGTTGACCAGCACTGACGAAGCGTGGATGCCTTCAGCCGCTAGCAGGGTAATCAATAGGGTGATCTTGTCCTTACAATCGCCGGCGCTCTTGCGGAGCACTGCGTCGGCCGGAGAAGGATCATATCCCCCGATCCCTAGTGGAACAAAACTCAGATACTTAATGTTCTTAGCAACAAATCCGTAGATAGCCTCGGCCTTTTCCAAGTCGCTGCGACGTCCTTTGGTCAATTCTTCTGCTTTGGCACGAATTTCTGAGGTGGGAACGCTTCGACGTTTTTCTATTTCTGCATACCATTTTCCAACTTCTTCCCAAGTGGCGAAGGTCGATAACTGAACGTCAGCAGTATCATCTTGCAACTCAGTGGCGGTTCGTTGCTCTTTTAGAAACGGATTCAATCTTCGCCAACTATAAATTGTCCGTGCGATGTCTTTCGTTTCCCAAGCGTCGATACCAGATTGCGTTTTCAGCTTTACGAGGCGCCCGCTCGGCACATCTATATCCAATCGCTCATCCACCGCCCAATTCCGCTGGAAACTGTGTTGAACCCAGAATTGCTCTTCCACTAAAGGATGCTGAATGACTGTCACTGCTTCATATTCCAGGACATCCCCAGTGGACAAGCCCGGAATGTAAGCCCTTTTCTCGTCATAGTCAAGATCACGAAACTCTTTTCGGTCACCGCGGCGATCTTCTTTTCCGCTCTCGATATCAACCTTAACTACGCTGCCGTCTCTCTTCGCGATCCGAATGTAGGGAATCTCTAGTCTCTCGCCGGAAGGTTTGTAGTAGAACCTTAGCTCAGCCCATTGCCACGCTCCCGATTTGCTTAATATGTGAATCTCGGCGGTAACATCCTTCCTGCCGGTGCCATCGTTTTCGAACCGATAACTAGTCTGCAGAAAGTCAAAGGCGAAAGGAAAATTCGCTGGGTAGGCAGCGATACTATCGCTAGGGGGCTGGGATTCGGCTTTCCCCGCCTGCCCTAGGGACTGCTTCGTCCCGGCAGAAACGAGAAGGAGGGCCGCCGCCGCGAACATGAAGAGACGCCTGTTGTTTCGTACATAGGTTTCCATTGGGGGCGTGGCATTCAGCATTCAAGCCTCTCACAGGATAAATAGAGTCGCACTCCGCCTTTTCAACTCCGAAATAGCCCGCTGAACATCAGCCAAGAGCACAGCGAGTGCTGTACATAGTCAATTCGAATCTGACCCGAATCGATCACCCTTGTAGCGGCTGCCGCCGGCATCCCGCCCGCGTCCGGACCGGAGGCAACCTGCTCTCTCAGAAGAAAAGACATACCTCGTCCGACAGCCACGTTGATTCTATCGCGCAGATCGCCCTTCGAGAGAAACTCCAGGCTTGCCAAGAGTCCTTCTAACCGGGTAGCGGCTGGAGCTGTGCGGCCAGTGGGGTCGAAAGCGCCATCCAGCCCCACCGCGGCAGAGCCCTTAAACTGCTCCCGCAGAATTGAATCACAAACCCGCGCCGCATGCGCCACGAGTTCCTCCCGCGAAACAGGGCATGCGCCGTTTCCACAATGTGGCAGCAGTTTGGCAGTGGCGATCAAAGCCCAGTGGTCAGCGGGAAGATCGGAAAGGCCGGCTCGGCTCTTGGCCAAATAGGACAGAGCCTTGCTCGCGGCGTTTAGCCATTCGCGCGAGTGGTCGGTCTCATAAAGCGCTATAAACCCCAACGCGGCTTCGCCGGGATAATAAAGAACGGTCTCATTCGGCACCGGGCCACTCTCCGCCCGATATTTATGAACGAAACTGCCATCGTCCTTTTGCAGAAACAGCGCGAAGCGTCCGAGGGCTTGCAATTCTTCCAGCGGCACCGACTTCGGTTCTATTTGCCTCGCGGCGGCCAGTGCAACTAGTCCCAGGCCTGCGCCTCCCAACTCCGCGTAGCGCTCGTGTGCTCTCGCGCGGCTCGCGCTGGCACCCTCGACCAAGGGCTGGGACCAAACTGCCATCTGCCCCGGACGAGCTCCCGGCCCGACATAGTTCTGGCGCATGAACTTCGCCGCCCGGAGCAAGGCGGCAGCGGCCTCCGGGGCGGGGTGAGAACGGTTCAGCATGGCGAGAGCGTACATCGCGCCCGCGTGCCGGATGATGTCATAGGAGGAACTCTCCCGTCCCGATCCGATTTCGACTCTGTAAACGAACTTTCCATCCGGGCCACAAGCACGCTCCAGATAAGCACCCGCAAGTGAGATAGCGTGGCTAACCGCGGCAGCCGACGGGACGGGAGAACTCATGGTGGGCTGGCCGCTGGACGATTGGGTGTCCGTTCTGTTCGGGTCCTGTGCGTTGGAAAGAGGGGTGTGCAAGAGGCAGATGCCGACCAGAGCAATCTGCAATTGGTTGAAGCTGCGGTTTAGCGCCTCAGGTATCGGTGTTTTTTGCAGGGTTTTCACAGTAGCGTTCAAGTCGGTGTAAAGCTTTATATCCTGCTGTCACGGTTACTGACAACAAATTTATAGCCCGCTTGAGCCAGCCATGTGCTTATTTTGCGACCTATATCGGTACTATCGGCGAAGCAAGCTTCGATGTATGATAGGTGCCATTTTTTGAGAAGATGCAGGCCGGCTGGGCGGCATCGCGGAACAAATTGAGGGACACTTTGGAGAGACCGTGCGATCCAACTCTATGATTACTCGTGGGATCCTGTGGGTGTGTATTTCGCCCGCTTTGCTATTCAGCTTCGCATCTGCGCAACAGAGCGCTAGTCACGCTCGCATAAATCAGCTTATTGATGAAACGAAGCTAACCGTCCTAAGGGGCAACACCCATCCCCTTGCACGCCGTCAGTTTGACCGTGGTCCGGCTCCCGCGAATCTCCCGCTTGATCGAATGCTTCTGGTGCTTCGGCGCAGTGAGGCTCAGGAAAGCAGCCTGAAGGCATTGCTTGACCAGCAGCAGGACAAGTCTTCGCTGAATTATCACAAGTGGCTCACGCCTGTGCAGTTCGGTCAGCAGTTTGGTCCGCCCGACCAGGACATCCAGACAGTCAAGGCTTGGCTGGAGTCTCATGGTCTTCAGGTAAAGCGCGTTGCCAATGGCCGCACCATCATCGAGTTTTCCGGCACTGCTGCTCAGATGAGGGACGCGTTCCACGTCGAAATTCACAGATATGTGGTGAACGGTAAAGAACGCTGGGCCAATTCGGCGGACCCGCAGATTCCTACCGCGCTCACTTCCGTTGTCGCAGGAGTCGCCACTCTTCACAGTTTCCCGCGAACGCCGCTGCACCACATTGTCGGAGTTGTTTCGCGCGCAAGCAACGCAGGGCAATACCAGCTTCGCCCAAGTTCGCCTCAGGAAAGTTCACTCTTCACAGTCGGCGAAGACTGCGGACTGGCGGGCGGCCCCTGTTATGCGTTGGCACCTTACGACCTGGCCACAATCTATAACATGCTGCCACTGTGGAACGCGACTTCGCCAATCGATGGCACTGGCCAGACCATCGCAATCGTCGGTCAGAGCGATATTTACCCGCAGGACTTCAGTAATTTTCGTAGCGATTTTGGGCTGCCTCCAGCAACTTTGAATATCATCCTTAACGGCCCCGATCCAGGGAAACTCGCTACTGAAGGTGACGAGTTGGAGTCGGACCTCGATGTGGAGTGGGCCGGCGCGGTAGCTAAGGGAGCGACCATCGACTTTATCGTTTCAGCTTCTACCAACTCCAGCGCGGGCATAGATCTTTCCGCAGAGTACATTGTCGATAATGACCTTGCGCCTGTGATGAGCGAAAGCTATGGGGCATGTGAACTCGACATGGGAACGACGGGAAATCAGTTCTATAGCCAACTTTGGCAGCAGGCAGCGGCGGAAGGGATTACGGCTTTTGTCCCGACTGGCGATAGCGGTTCGGCCGGGTGTGATCAAAATCTGCCTCTGGCCACGCAAGGATTGGCAGTAAACGGAATTTCCTCAACTCCCTACAATGTTGCAGTCGGTGGGACAGATTTTAACGACTCGCAGGATGAATCTGCGTATTGGAATTCGACCAACGACCCGGTCACGCAAGCTTCCGCCAAGAGCTACATTCCAGAATCCACCTGGAACAATTCCTGCACGAATAGCGAGTTCTTTGCATTGACTGCCAGCACAACCCCCGAGGGCGATTGCAACGACAGCAGCAGCAGTTTGTGGCCAGATTTTCTGGCTCCGGTAGGTGGTAGCGGAGGAGCGAGCAACTGCACAACTTCGGCGAATCAGTCGCTTGCAAGTTGTTCTGGAGGCTACGCGAAACCCATCTGGCAAACGGGGGCCGGTGTGCCCAACGATCGCGCTCGTGATATCCCAGATGTCTCGCTGTTTGCCGGCAGTGGATTGAACGCGAGCTCTTATGTTGTCTGCGAAACGGACATCTATGGGGGATGCGCTGGCGGTGTAAACAACTCGGAACTCGTCGCCGTCGGCGGTACGTCTGCATCCGCGCCGGCCTTCGCTGGCATCATGGCCATGGTCAATCAGAAAACGCAGTCCTCGCAAGGCAACGCGAACTATGTGCTGTATCCCTTAGCGGCGCAGCCGGAATCAAGTTGCAATTCCTCCGGTACCATCGGAAGTGCTTGTATCTTTTACGACATCACAACGGGAACGATTGCAATGCCTTGTGCGAGCGGTAGCCCGAATTGCGTCACGAACGTCTCCGGCGACCAAAATGGCGTGCTTTTCGGTTACGGCACGACAGCTGGATATGACCTCGCGACGGGATTGGGAAGCGTCAACGTCGCGAACCTCGTCAACAACTGGAGTTCGATCAGCTTTCAGCCAACCATCTCTACGCTTTCACTCAGCCCCACAACGCAGATCACGCACGGGTCTCCGGTGAAAGTGAATGTCACCGTTGCCCCAAAATTGGGAACGGGGACGCCCACGGGAATGGTTTCTTTGAAGGCTGGCACGGGGCCGCAAGCTGGCGAGTTCACGCTTTCGAACGGTTCTGTCTCCGCAACTACGGGCCTTTTGCCCGGAGGCAGCTATAATGTTACGGCACACTATGAAGGCGATGGCACATATGCGGCGAGCGATTCTTCGCCCGCGGTCCCCGTGACCGTGAATCCTGAGCCAAGCACAACGACGGTTGAAGCGTTCACTCTCGACCAGAAAGACAATTCCACTCCATTCGCGAGCGGTCCTTATGGAGATAGCGTTATCTACCTGCGCACCAGCGTTGCGGGACAATCAGGACAAGGCATTGCTACCGGTGCGGTGAACCTCTCTGAAACACTGAACGGGACAACGACAAACTTCACGGGCGATCCTTACTCGCTGAATAGCGACGGTTATACAATGACTCCCCTCCCGGGGGGATACTACGTCTTCTTTACTCCAGGGACGTATTCCATTGCCGCAAGCTACAGCGGAGATTCAAGTTTCAAGCCAAGTGTTTCCTCGGTGGACACGTTCACCATCACGCAGGCGCAAACCAGCACGACAACCAACATTCCTCAGTGCTCGCAAAGCAGCCAATGTTTTTTCATCACCGGCTCGGGGGTTATTACCATCTTCGCCACAATTTCCACAAACAGTAACAAAGACAGTAGTTCGCCCAGCGGAACCATAACGTTTTATTCCAACGGCGCGCCACTAGGCCCCCCTGCTGTTGTGGATACAAGTGTCAGCCCACCAACCGCCAGTTTTTCAACAAATCAATTGCCGCTTGGACAAGACAACATTACAGCGCAATACAGCGGCGATGCGAATTACACCGGATCCCTGTCGTCAGCCATTTCAGTCGAGGTCGTCACCTCTTTCCCGACATTCGCGATCACGGCTAACCCGATGACAGTCACAATTGCGAGTCCGGGCCAGTCGGGATCAACCGTGCTAACTTTCGCAGCACAGAATTTCTTCACTGGCTCCGTTACACTGTCGCCATCGATGTGCATGAACCTACCGTCTGAAAGTAGTTGCAGCTTCAGTCCCGCGAACGTCAACCTCACATCCTCTGCAACAACTGTCCCCGTTACTCTCACCGTCGCAACCACTGCTCCCACATCAGTCGCTTCGTTAACTCGGCCGGTGATGTCTGGCTTGCGAAGAAAAGGCGGCGTTACTGTTGTATGGGTAATCGGAGTCTGTACGCTGCTCGTCGGCGGGATCGTAAGGCGCCGCTGGAGTCCAACTATTGCGCTACTCGGCTTGGCGTTGATCGCGTCGGCGGTTGCATGCGGCAGTAGCCCAAGTGGGAGCGGCGGGAGTGGCGGAGGCGGAGGGAATGGCGGTACCGGCGGGAACCCCGGAACACCCGTCGGAAACTATGCAGGCGTGACCGTGACGGTTCCAATCAATGGGACCCCGCAATCGATTAACTTGACCGTGAACGTCCGGTAATCGGAAACATATCCCGCGAGGGCCATGTACTGTCTGGACGAAACGGAGGCTATGGGCTGTATAGGGCCTCAGGGACAAAGGCTCGTTGGAGCATCATATGACCCACGGTCTTGGGACACTGTAGACGATTCTGTAGCGGTCAAAACGCTTTGGTTCAGCGCCATTCAATGACATTCCCCTTATAGGCCGCAATCAAAAGAAAATAAATCACTTGGAATCTCCAAATTTCAGGAGATTTCAACAAACGCGTGAATCTGGTTCGGGACCAGGGGGTCGGAGGTTCAAATCCTCTCTCCCCGACCAATCTTTATTGACTGAGCGTTGCCCTTTTACTCTCCCGGTGCAAGATGAATCTAAGAGCGGATTACGACCGCGGAGGCGGAATAATACCCGCCATAAGGAATTTCGATTGGACTTGCGCGATTGCACCTTCTAAAGTTTTTACCCGTTGCAGCTTGGCGTTGCGGCAGGGTCCGCCGCCAGAAGTTCGCCAGACACTCCCGTAACAAGAGAATGCGCGCTGAGAAGGCAAATTTCTCGCTTACCCCTTAGAATTAAGGAATCCAACGGGTTTGCCGATAAGGAATTTGTGTGGTGTTCCCTGGGCGGAGGCAGATCACTCATTGAACGGAGACAACAGTGCGGTTGAGGATGCAGAGATGAGCGCGAGCCCGCGCAGTGCTACTACTGTCCTGACTCTGGACGAGATTACGAACCTGGCGGCAATTGGTGGAGAGCCGGAAGAAACGCTGATGAACGTGGTGGCACTAATCGCCCGGCGATTCGCCACCGACGTGTGCTCCGCCTATCTGCTCGAACCGGACCGGGCCAACCTGGTCCTGGCTGCCACGCTGGGTCTGCGCCGGGAGTGCATTGGCAATCTGCGCATGGGAGTTCATGAAGGGCTGGCCGGGTTGGTCGCCGAACAAGTGCGGCCAGTGTCTGTCGAGCAAGTAAGAAACCATCCGCGCTTCAAGTATTTCAAGGAAGCTGGCGAAGACGACTATCAATCGTTTCTCGGCGTGCCACTGATCGACCGTGGGGTTCTGCAAGGCGTTCTGGTGGTGCAGACGATTAAGGCTCGCGTCTTCACGCAGGATGAAATTCAAATGCTGACCGCGGCCGCCACGCAGGTGGCCCCGGTGGTCAGCGAGGCTCGCACCCTCGACCGCTTCATTGCGCCGATCCAGGAGCGGTTTTGGACCGTGGCCCGCAATTTATGGTGGAGTTGGGATCACGATTCTTCCAGCATGTTTCTTGATCTTGACCCGGCACGATGGGCCGAAGTGAATCACAATCCGGTTGCGTTGCTGGGCGAATTTCCACTGGCTAAGCTGGAAACCCGTGCCGCAGAACTGGTCTTGCACAGCCGCATCAACTACGCCTACCGGCGCCTGCGCGAATATCTGGAAGCGGATCGGACCTGGGGCGCGAGGCATGCCGGGGTGTTGCGCCGTCGCCCTGTGGCTTATTTCTCCGCTGAATTCGGCTTGCACGAATCTTTGCCGGTTTATTCAGGCGGCTTGGGCGTGCTGGCGGGAGATCACATCAAGAGCGCCTCCGATCTGGACATTCCGCTGGTCGGCGTCGGCTTGTTCTACGGCCAGGGATATTTCCGGCAACGGCTTGACGCCAATGGCTGGCAACAGGAAGAGTATCTCGACACGGACGTCAATCTGTTGCCCATGGAAGCTGCGATCGGGACAGACGGGCGGCCCGTGGTGGTGCACATTGACAC
>Ga0209006_10004586_pt1 | contig 12515 bp, 13 predicted proteins | sample JacPin_JW_Ref_O2_FD_188567 | JGI IMG/M metagenome (GOLD analysis project Ga0209006, IMG submission 188567) | Forest soil microbial communities from Algoma, Ontario, Canada - Jack Pine, Ontario site 1_JW_Ref_O2 (SPAdes) (version 2) | ecosystem: Environmental > Terrestrial > Soil > Boreal...
CGCGTGGTGGTTGATTCGTGGCTTGCGGCCGCGGGTACGGACGGACGCGTCGGCTCCGCATTCGGGGAGGTCGAGGGACTACCAGGTTGGTTCGGTTTCCACATCTCTCTTGTACTTCCTTTCGTTTACTTCTGGATACAGGCCCCCGAACAACCCTGCGGAATCTGTTCCGCAAATCAGGGCAAATCAGGCGGAGCTGTTAGTTTCCTGGTCAGTTGCTGGTGCGGCCTAAACCGCGCAATCCTTGCTCATCTCTGCATCTTAACCACGCTTAGCGCAAAATTGAAATCCCCCATTCCGAAACTTTAAGAGTTCCGGGTAGGCTGACCCATTAGTATCAACAAAGACATGACCTTTCGTGCGTGTTTGCTCTCTCTGCACGAAATTTAGCCCGGGATGACAGACCGTGAACTCCTCCGCCGTATCGAACGTTCCGCCGGCCAGCGCGCCGGCTATAAGCAACTGGTTCGCGAGTTGGGCCTGGGTGGCGGCCGTGAACGCCGCATGCTGGTCGAGCAACTGAATCGCCTGGCTGCACGTGGCGAACTGATCAGGCCTGATCGCGACCACTGGGCACTTCCCCAGGCGGCGGCGCGGAATAACCTGTTGGCTGGCCGCCTGGATGTGCATCGTGACGGGTTCGGCTTTGTGCGGCCAGAAGTTCGCCAGGCTGGCGGGGACGATGACATCTTCATTCCTCCCAACGAGATGAACGGCGCCATGCAGGGGGACCAGGTGCTGGTAGAACTAGCTCCCCCGCGGCCGGACGGACGGCGCAGTGGGCGTATCGCCAGGGTGCTCAGCCGCCGCAATCCTTCGGTGGTGGGGATCTTTCGTTACGCTCGGCAGGAGCATGCCGCCGGAAATACGGTAACCCCGCTCGATGAACGGGTCACCCAACCTATCCTAATCCCCTTCGGCATGGAGCAAGCGCCAGCGACAGGCGGCGCCACTCCACATCGAGTGGTTAGTGAGAATATCGGCCCGCCGCCCGGTTTCGATAACCCATCCGATCTCGAGGGGATGGTCGTGGATGTAGAAATCACGGATTGGCCCACGCCAACCCGTCCGGCGCGCGGGCGGGTCATCGAGGTCCTGGGGCGGGAAGGCGATTTCGGCGTGGATGTCGAGATTGTCATCCGCAAGCATCATCTTCCCCACGTTTTCCCGCCCAACGTTCTCGTGGAGGCTCTCGCCGCCGCTCACCTGGACGAAGAAGAAGTGGGCCGCCGCCGCGATTTTCGCGAGCTTCCAATCGTGACCATCGATGGCGAAACGGCCAAAGACTTCGACGACGCGGTTTTCGTCCGCCAGCACGGCAGTACGTGGGAGCTGCAAGTCCACATTGCCGATGTTGCCGAATACGTTACGCCCGGTTCGGCCCTCGATCTGGAAGCGCGCTTGCGAGGCACCTCGGTCTACTTTCCCGATCGCGCCGTCCCCATGCTTCCACAAGAGCTTTCCAGCGATATATGCAGCTTGCGTCCGGGCCAGGATCGCCTGGTTCTCTCCTGCATCATGATGATCGATGCGCAAGGGGAAATCCTGAGCTACGAGGTTACCCAGGGCGTCATTCGATCGATCAGCCGGATGACCTATACCCAGGTGCATGACGTAATCAGCGGCGATGAGAACACGCGGGAGCAATTTGCGCCACTCGTGCCGGAATTTGAGCGCATGTACGAGCTGGCTCGCCTGTTGCACAAAAAGCGTCAGCGCCGGGGTTCGATTGACTTCGATTTGCCCGAGCCGGTGATTGAATTCGACGCCCGGGGAGCGATGCAGGGCATTGTGCGGTCGGAGCGCAGTTGGGCCAACCGGCTCATCGAGGAATTTATGCTTTCGGCCAACGAATGCGTGGCCTCCTGGTTGCAGAACCTCGACGTACCGTCACTGTATCGAATTCATGAGAAGCCGGAACCTCGAAAAGTAGCGGAGTTTGAGGATGTGGCTGCCAGGTTTGGCTACTCGCTTGGCCTCGGCTCCTTGCCGGTGAAGCGAGTGACCATGAAGTCGGAACGGCGCGAGCAGAGAAGCCGGGGGGCGGGACGGGTCCACCAGCCCCGCCAATATGAAATCGCGGAAGATATTGCTGTGACCCCGCGCATGTATCAGCAGCTGGCGCTCAAAATAGCGGGCAAGCCGGAGGAGCGCATTCTTGCCCACCTGATGCTGCGTTCTCTGCGCCAGGCGCGTTACAGCGAAAAGAACGAGGGTCACTTCGCGTTGGCGGCGCCCTGTTACACCCATTTCACGTCGCCCATTCGCCGCTATCCCGACCTTATTGTCCACCGCATCGCCAAGGCCGTTCTGGCTTCGGGCGAGAGCGGCATCGGCGTGCTCGCGACTGAGAGCCGGCCCGGCAAAGAGACTGCTCCTGCAGCGGGTCCGCTCAGCCCGGCAGAGCTAACCGACATTGCCTATGAATCGAGCCAGTCGGAGCGGCGCGCCGAAGATGCCGAGCGCGAATTGATGGAGTGGAAGAAGGTCAAATTCATGCAGGAGCGTGTGGGCGACGACTTCGACGCCATGATCATGAGCGTGACCAAGTACGGCTGCTTCGTGGAGCTCGACAATCTCTTCATCGAGGGCCTGGTGCCCATCATGAGCCTGCACGGCGACCACTACACGTTTCGCGAGAACACACGCCAGATCATGGGTGAGCAATCGGGACGCCGCTATTCCATGGGTGACCGGGTACGGGTGGTGCTCGACCGCGTGGACACGATGCAGCGGCGGTTACAATTTTCTGTTTTGGAGGATGTAGCTCCACTGCACCTGAACCGGCCCGCCAAGGGCAAAGCCAAGCCCAAGCCCAAGTCTAAGTCGAGCGGTAAGGCTCACCCCTACATTCCCCCAAAGAACAAAGTGCTGCGGAAGGGCAAACAGAAGACGAAGAATAAACGCCCGGGCAAGAAGCGCAGCTAGGCTCGCTTTACAATAAAAGAGACAGGGAGAGGTTCGATGCCACACATGGTGTTTTGTGCGCGCTACAAGCAGGAGATGGAGGGGCTCGACGAGGCTCCGTTTGACAGCGAATTTGGCCAGAAGATTTACGACCACGTCTCCAAGAAGGCCTGGTCGGAGTGGATCGAACGGCAAAAGATGTTGCTCAACGAATATCGTCTCCAGCCCTGGACCAAGGAAGCGCAGGAGTTCCTGGTAGAACAGATGCAGGAGTACTTTTTCGGCGAAGGATCGGCGCTTCCCAAGGAATATGTACCCCCTGCTCACTGAGCATTCGGTCGTGTACACTCAAGAGGTTAATTTGCCGTCGGGACGTGGCTCAGCCTGGTAGAGCACTCGCTTGGGGTGCGAGGGGTCGGCAGTTCAAATCTGCCCGTCCCGACCATTCAAAACAATAAAGTTATTCTGCACACGCCGCTGTAAGCGCGCGCCGCTCTTTTTCTATCTCAAAACGTTCGAATCAAAGCGAGACTCTGTTTCGTTGCAAAGAGTCAGCGGGTCGCTTCGTGCTCCCGCCGCTCGCGGCGGATGCGGCTGGCCTGCATCAGCATCAGTGCTAAGGGCCATCCAGCGTATTGGCGGCGCTGGCATTGACGGCAGCGCACTGGATATTGCAACAGCAGCAACCGCTCTAAGTCTTTAATGCGAAAACGCGATATGCGGAAATTGGAGGAAGAGCACTCGGGACAAGTCACTGGAATTCACCGGCTTCCATTACAAGAGGCTATAATCTATCCGGCCCGTGCAAGAGCTACTTTAGCACGGTTGCAGGGATTTTTCGGCGGTCGGCAGGGCTTTCACAGCCGAGGGGCAGGCAATTTCTCCAGCTGTTCACATAGGAGAAAGCCGCGGGTCGTTTCTTAACAGATGAGGTGAACATGGTCTGGGATGTATCGTTCACATGCGATATTTGCGGCAGAAAGAAGCTGGAGGCAAACCACTGGTGGATGCTCGTTCTGGGCGACGTCCCCTGCTTCGAGGAAGGTCAACCCCGTCAGCGCTTTACCCTGATGCCGTGGAATAAGGCGGAGAGTGGGAATCCCGATTTCTACCATCTCTGCGGACAGGGCTGCGCCATGCAGGCGATGGAACGATTCATGAACCATGGCAGTATCGTATCCGACAGCCTCTTGCATAGTGCCAACGAGGCGGCCGCAAGCAGCCACTAAAGACCGCACACAGCTAGAGTTCGAAGAGGCCGGTCTTGGCAGCTGGGGTGGGCGTAGGGCGTTCCCGCTCCCTGATCTGTTGCTGCTGCGTGGGAACGGAGAGTATGCCCAGGATCTCGCGCAACTCTTTACGCACTTTGTGTAAGCGCGCTTCGGTCCGTTGCGATGCCTGTTGCTGCTGCGGCAAAGGTAGTTCCGGCTGACCGGCACGTTTACTGCGCGTTTCCGCCTGGATCGCCTGGCGGGCGCCGGCGATCGTGTAACCCTCGTCATAAAGCAGACGCTTGACGCGCAACGCCATCTCTACGTCACGACGGCGATAGAGCCGCTGCCCGGTACCGCTCTTGTTCGGCTTCAGCTGGGTGAACTCAGTTTCCCAAAAGCGCAGAACATAAGGGGCGACTGAACATAAGCGCGCCACTTCCCCAATGCGAAAGTAGAGCTTGTCGGGAATTTCCGGTTTTTGCGGAGCGCGTTGCTGTGGCAGGTGAGTAGCCATACTGATATTCCGTCGGCAACTTACTTAAAGTTGCCTCCGCTGAAGTATAGGTCAGCTTAACTGAAATGCTGGAGCTTTTTCTTGTGCATGCAAGTGGATTTCTCGTGCCGAACACCAAGTGTGACAATGCCTTCGGTAACTTCAGATCGCGGTTGTCTGCGGAATCGCGAAAGCGTCGATCGATGCGCGCTCCGGACTGCCGGAAGGTGCGGCACGCAGATACTGGGCAGGCCAGCTGATGGTGTCTCCCAATTCCTCTGCCGCGTCGAGCGCCCAGTAAGGTTGGCGCAGAAACTCCCGCGCGATCAGGACTGAATCCGCCTGGCCGCTGCGGAGGATGTGCTCTGCCTGAGCCGCTCCTGTGATCATGCCAACCGCGCCGGTAGGGATCTCTGCCTCGCGGCGAATGCGCTCGGCAAAATGCGTCTGGTAGCCCGGGCCAACCGGCATTACTTGCCGCGGTGTGAGGCCGCCGGATGAGACATCGACTAAGTCGACCTTGTGCTGCTTCAGCACTTTGGCCAAGGCTACGGATTGGGTAATGTCCCACCCGCCTTCGGCCCAGTCGGTGGCAGAAATTCGCACCAGCAGAGGATGTTCGCCAGGAAGCGTGGCGCGCACCGCATCCACCACTTCCACTAACAAGCGAATTCGATTCTCAAAACTGCCCCCGTATTGATCGTTCCGCTGGTTACTCAAGGGGGAGAGAAACTCATGCAGCAGGTATCCGTGTGCGGAGTGCAGCTCCACCAGGTCGAATCCTGCTTCCAGGGCGCGCTCCGCTGCCCGAACGAACGCCCGGGTAACGGCTTGTATGCCGGCAAGGTCGAGCGGAATTGGCTGAGCAAAGTTATCCGCAAAACGCAGCCCGCTGGGGGCCATTACATTTTCCCAGCCGCCTTCACCGGGGGTGAGGTATCGTTGCTCTGGGGTCCAGGGGCGGGCCATACTGGCTTTGCGTCCGGCGTGGGCGAGCTGCACTCCGGCACGTGCCCCCTGCTGGTGGAGGAATGCAACGATTCGGCGCAGGCCGGCGATGTGGTCATCCTTCCAAAGGCCAAGATCCTGCGGTGTAATGCGGCCTTCCGGAAGCACGGCGGCAGCCTCGGTAAAGATGAGTCCCGCTCCGCCCACTGCCCGGCTGCCGAGATGGACCAGGTGCCAGTCATTGCTAAACCCGTCTTCGCTCGAGTATTGGCACATGGGCGAGACAAAAATACGGTTGGGGACGGTAACGCCAGACAACTGGATGGGCGAGAACAGGAGTGACTTTGACAAGGAAAACCCTCTCGCCTAGAGATGCAGCATGCTTCCAGAAGTCGCAGCGTTGCCGGCGGCAGGCCCTCCTGGCTTTTCTGGAACCAGGACGAGATGGGGCGCGTACAGCATTGGGAGGAAAAGATATGAAGGGTGGCATCCTCGTATTCACCGTGCTGGCGATGGTCATTGCGTTCGTAGGCGGCTGTAAGGTTCAGGTGGACAAGTCCAAGGATGGCGACGAGCATAACGTAAAAATCGCCACTCCCTTTGGCGGAATTGCCGTCAATCAGGACCAGACCTCGGCGGCCGAGATTGGTTTGCCGCCTTACCCAGGTGCAGTACAGGATATGACAGGCGAGGGGAGCAAGTCGGCCAAAGTAGATATGGGTTTCGGTGCCTGGAAGCTGCGGGTGAAAGTGGCCCACTACGCCACGGCTGATCGCCAGGATCAGGTCATGGCGTTCTACCGCAATGCATTGGGTCAATACGGCAGCGTGATCGAGTGCGCAGGGAATAAGCCGGTCGGCTTGCCTGTTTCTACCTCAGAAGGCCTCACTTGTTCGGATTCGGATAGTCATTCGTCAGAGCACGGCGGCACTGGCGATCTGCAATTGAAAGCCGGATCCCGTCATCATCAACATCTGGTTCTGTTCAAAGACGGAAGCGGCCCCCAAACTCATTTCAGCTTGATTGCCCTGGATCTTCCGCACGGTTTCGACAACGTGCAAAAAGGCACCAACTGAGGGTTTGATTGCACTCCGCTCGCCCCTGAGATAGCTTCAAGAGGGATGAATCTGCTCTGTCATCGGTGTGGCGCTACACTCAGCGCATCGGAACTGTTCTGCCCCAATTGCGGCTCCCCGCAACTGAAGTTTGCGCAACAGGAAGAGGGTGAGACCGGATTTGCGGGTGTGCGCCCGCCCGGGGCGCCGGCGCGAGCCCAGGGTATCTCCTGGAAGGACGCTATCCTGGCGGCACTCTTTGTTGCCGTCCCTGCGGGACTGTTGAGCGCCGTCTCCGTTCTGTCCTGGGGATGTTGTTTGTGGGTGATTGGGGGTGCGGTGCTGGCCATCTCCGTGTATCATCGGCGAGCGCCGGCATTTCTACTGGAAACCCGGTCCGGGCTGCGCATTGGCGCGGTGGCCGGGCTCATCGCTGCCTACAGTTCCGTAGTTGCCACCGCAGTTTGGCGGGTGTTTGCCCGCTACGTCCTGCACCAGGGTTACGCAATTGATCAGTTCTATGACTCAGTGATCAAAGAGTCGACCGCGCTGGTACAGGCCAGCCCGGATGCCCAGGCGCAGTGGCAAACTTACGTCCACTTCCTGTTGTCTCCGGATGGCAGGGCCGCTTACACGCTGATGAATGCTGCCACCACGTCGGCAGGAATCATTCTGTTTTCCGCCATTGGCGGCGCCCTGGGGGTTCGCCTTCTTGCTCCGCGAAAAACCAGGCTGGGCAACGGATAAACGCTCGAGGGCTTTAGAGTCTGCGGGCATCAACGCATAAAAGAATTTAGAGGATGGAGATCCGCGGCACCTTGCCCCACCTCGGTAACCCTCGTATCATCCGGCCAGAGCAATTATGAGCAAAGCAAAAGCGAGTGCGACCCCAGTGCTGCGGGAAAAAACCCGCCTCATGTCAGCCTCGGAAATCGAGCGCACACTGATTCGGCTGGCACACCAAATCATCGAGAAGAACAATGGCGGTCACAACCTGGGCCTGGTGGGCATCAAGCGCCGTGGAGTACCTCTGGCGGAACGCCTGGGAAGTCTGATCGGCGGCATCGAGAAAGCGCCGGTCGACACCGGAGTTCTGGACATTAATTTTTATCGCGACGACCTTTCGACCCGCGATATACGGCCGGTCGTGGTCCCGGGAGCCATCGGCTTCGACATCGAGGGACGGGACATCATTTTGATTGACGATGTCCTCTACACCGGGAGAACCATCCGCGCGGCGCTGGATGCGCTTTTTGACCACGGCCGCCCCAGGCGCGTACAACTGCTGGTGCTGATTGACCGCGGCCATCGCGAGCTGCCGATCGAGGCCAGTTTTGTCGGCCGTCATGTTCAGACCACTGCGCGCGAGATTGTCGAAGTCAAACTGCGGGAGATCGACGACGATGAGAAAGTGATTCTCGTCGAACGCGGCGACTAGGCACTCCGCCGTTGCCTCACCCCATGCCCACCACGAAAGCCATACCGGAGCCACCCAGCGCGACGTCCGCCTGCTCGCGGTCGCTGCTCACCATCGCCTCACTTGGGGTGGATGAAGTCTCGGCCATCCTCCATCTGGCCACCGAGCTTGAACAGGAAGACGCGGTCGCACGCGCCCAGCGGCTGGCTCATCGGCGAGTGGCGCTGCTCTTTTATGAAGCCAGCACCCGTACCCGGACCTCGTTCGAGCTGGCAGCTAAGGGCCTGGGCGCGGACACGGCGCTGATCAGTTCCCAATCTTCTTCGATTGAGAAGGGGGAATCGCTAAAGGATACCGGGATTACGCTGCGCGCCCTGGGCGCGGAATGCATTATCCTGCGCCATCTCTCTTCCGGCGCGCCGTACCTCCTGGCCAGGGTCACCGGGCTGCCGGTGTTGAACGCCGGCGACGGCATGCATGAGCATCCTTCCCAGGCCCTGCTGGATGCGAGAACCATGCTCCGGGCACTGCGACGCTCCGAGGAGGGCCCGGGCGAAACGCTGCTGCAGGGGATCACGGTGGTGATCACCGGCGACATTCTGCACTCCCGCGTGGCACGCTCGAACGCGCTCTTGCTGCCGCGCCTGGGGGCGCGGGTCATTCTCTGTGGTCCGCCCGCGCTGTTACCCGAGGTGGCACTCGAACTCGGGCCTGGGATCACCATCGAGCGAGACTTCGATCGGGCGCTCAAGCAGGCGCAGATTGTCATGATGCTGCGTATCCAGAAGGAGCGACTGACCGGCGTGCACATTGATCTGGAAGAGTACACCGCACGCTATCAGCTGAATGCTGAGCGGCTGCGTGCCCGCGCGCCCGAAGCGATCGTGATGCACCCGGGGCCCATGATCCGCGGGCTCGAGATCTCAAGTGAGGTGGCGGATGGGCCGCAGTCGGTGATCGCCGAGCAGGTACGAAACGGTGTCGCTATCCGCATGGCTCTGATTCATCGCGCGCTGGTCGATCGGAGCGGCCCGGCGAAGCAGCCCGGGACGAAGAAGCGAGGCCGCGCTTGAGCGCGATGTTGATCCGCGGCGGCCGCTTGGTTGATCCTTCGGCCGGGATAGATGCTGACCGCGACGTCCTGCTCAAGGACGGCCGGGTGGCTGCGGTTGAGCCCCCAGGAAAATTGAACTCCGCCGGAAAGCAGGCAGAGGCGGAGATCATCGAGGCAAAAGGTCTGGTGGTTGCTCCGGGCCTGGTCGATATCCATGTCCATTTGCGTGAGCCCGGGCAGGGTTATAAGGAGACAATTGCCACCGGGACTGCGGCCGCTGCAGCGGGCGGATTCACCAGTGTCTGCGCCATGCCGAATACGGTTCCGGTCAACGATTCGGTGGAGACGACACGCTGGATGCAGAGTACCGAGCGCAATCCGAGTGCGCGGGTGTTTCCCATTGCCGCGGCGACGCGGGGTAGCACCGGGGAAGCCCTCACCGAATATGGCTCGCTCAAGGCAGCGGGTGCGGTGGGGGTCAGCGATGATGGCAAGCCGATCCTGGGCGAGGCGATCATGCACCAGGCGCTGGTGGCTGCGGCGCGGGCCGGGCTTCCGGTAATCCAGCATGCCGAGGACACCCGCATGACTGGGGGATGCTCGATGAACGCCGGCGCGCTTGCTTTCCGGCTCGGCTTGCGGGGCATGCCAGTGGCCGCGGAAGCCGGTTTGGTGGAACGCGATATTCGTCTGCTGAGTGAGCTCAAGGGAGGGCGTGCCCATTTGCACGTCGCCCACTTATCCACGGCTGCGGCGCTGGATGCAGTGCGCAAGGCCCGGCGCAATGGCGTGCACGTAACCTGTGAGGTGGCGCCGCATCACTTCGTGCTTACCGAAAGCGAAGTGGGTGAGTACAACACCAATGCCAAGATGAATCCGCCGCTGCGGGCTGAATCCGATCGCAAGGCGATGCTGGAGGGATTGCTCGACGGTTCGATTGATTGCATCGCTACCGATCACGCTCCACATGCAACCCATGAAAAGGAGCAGGAGTTCGAACGAGCACCCAATGGAATTACCGGGTTGGAGTCGGCGCTTGGTCTGACCCTTGATTTGCTGCATCGCAAGCATAAGGTCTCAGTGAGCCGATTGATAACTTTGCTGAGCACCCAGCCGGCCAACCTGTTGAACCTGCGCGGACGGGGCAGCCTGGTCGCCGGAGCCTGGGCGGATGTGGTGATCTTCGATCCCAAAGCGGAGTGGACCTTTCGCGCCGCAGCCACCCGATCCAAGTCGACCAACACTCCCTTCGATGGGTGGACGATGCTGGGGAAAGTGCGCATGACCATCAGCGAAGGCCGGATAGTCTACCGGGCCGACTAAGAGGCTGGAAGTGTTGCGGACGAATGTTTGGAAGTGAGCCCCTTTAAGAAAAGGATCGATCCAGCTGCCATCCCGAGGAGCAGCCCCAGGCAGAAGCGAGTCATCGGCATATTGCCGTGCCAATGCAACACTCCGCTGCCGACGTCGAGTAGATTGAGCAGCATGGCTACGGCCAGAAAGCGGAAGGCCGAGGCTTTTCTCAGCCGCAGAAACATTCCCAGCGTGGCCCCACAATAAATGCCCAGGCAGCGCACGCAGACGGCGACAGGCGAGCCTGCGAGGACAAAACTTCTGGCCGGATCCTGATGGCAAAGGCGGGAGAAGAAGCTGCGTATGAGCAACGCGGTCACAGGATGGGTGGCCGCCAGGAGCGGGGCAAGCAGCGGAGTAAGAGCCAGGACCAGGACGGCGAAGGGCAATCTAAGTTTCATGATCCCCTGCATATACCTTATCTACCACTAAAGTGTCGCATCCGTTCTTTCAGGTTGAAGGTACCCTTTCGTCTGAGGCGCCTCCCCCATGAATGCTTCCCCCATGCACCGGCGAGCGATCGCCGCGATTCTGGCCTCCGCTCTCACGTTGGCCGGTTGCACCAGTAAGTCGAGCACTGCCCCTGCCGGGCAGACTCCGGCAGCCACGACGAACACCAATCCCGCGGGAACGAATACCGCCAGTGCAGCTCCGCCGGCGCAGGCGGCGCAGGTGGCGCAAGCGCCTGCTCCTGCGCCAGCACCACCACCTCAGCCCGCTCCCCTGGTCCTTCCCCGCGGAACACGGCTCGAAGTGCGTTTGAACAGAACCATTGACGTCAAACATACGGAATCCGGCGATCACTTTACGGGTTCCCTGGCCCAGGCGGTCGTCGTGGGCAACACCATCGCAGTTCCCCAGGGGTCCGGTGCCACGGGGGAAGTGTTGCTCGCTCACAAGCGCGGAAGATTTAAAGGGCAGTCGACTTTGGCCTTGACGCTGACCCGTTTGGACGTCAATGGCACCGCCTATCGGATTGATACCGGAACACTGGCCCGAAGCAAGAAGGGCAAAGGCAAGCGGACGGCGGCTTTAATCGGCGGCGGTGCAGGCATGGGTATGCTGATTGGCGGGATCGCGACCGGTGGGGTTGGCCTGCTGGTTGGCGGCCTGGCTGGCGGTGGAGCCGGCGCTCTGGGCGCAGCCTTTACCGGCAATCGCGATCTGTCAATCCCGGCGGAAACGGTCGTGACCTTCCGTCTGCAGGATGCACTCACCCTGGCGCCTGATACCCAGGTGAGCGCGCTCGATCAACACCAGTAGTTTGACATCTGATTCACCCAGCAGCCATGGTGGATATCCATGGGTATCCTCCTGTTCGCTTTTCTGATTGGCTGCGTTTGCGGTCTGCGCTCGATGACTGCTCCAGCGGTAGTCGCCTGGGGAGCTCATTTGGGTTGGCTGCACCTGGATGGCTCGTGGTTGGCCTTCCTAGCGAACAAAATCTCGCTCGTGGTTTTTTCCCTGTTGGCCATCGGCGAGCTCATCGCGGACAAGCTGCCCTTCATTCCGGGGAGAACGCAGCCCGGCCCGCTCGGTGCGCGTATCGTCTTCGGCGCAATCTGCGGAGCGGCCTTGTGTCTCTCCGGCGGCGCATCGCCGATGCTGGGAGCCATCCTGGGTGGCGTGGGCGGGGTAGCCGGCGCCTTCGCGGGTTACAACTACCGCCGCTGGCTGAGCCGCGGAGCGAAGTTTCCCGATCTGTTGATCGCGCTGCTGGAAGATTTGGTGGCGGTAGGCGGTGCACTCCTGCTGGTCTCCCATCTATAAAAATTCAAACTCATCCCACAGTTGCCGGCATCCTAAGTTTGCCTGGAGGTAGGCATGGAAGAGTTTGACGCCATTATCATCGGGTCCGGTCAGGGAGGAAACCCGCTGGCCGAGGCGCTGATCGCAGCGGGTAAGAAAACAGCGATGATCGAGCGGCAGGATGTCGGCGGAACGTGTATCAATCGTGGTTGCAGTCCCACAAAAACCATGGTGGCCAGCGCGCGCGTGGCTTACCTGGCTGGCCGCGGCGCTGACTACGGTGTCCGCACCGGCCCCGTAACCGTCGATATGGGCAGGGTTCGGG
>Ga0209006_10004587_pt1 | contig 12514 bp, 7 predicted proteins | sample JacPin_JW_Ref_O2_FD_188567 | JGI IMG/M metagenome (GOLD analysis project Ga0209006, IMG submission 188567) | Forest soil microbial communities from Algoma, Ontario, Canada - Jack Pine, Ontario site 1_JW_Ref_O2 (SPAdes) (version 2) | ecosystem: Environmental > Terrestrial > Soil > Boreal...
TTTGCAGGATGAATTCGCGAATGGCTGGATGTCGACTGCACCCTTGGGAAACCCGATCCGCTTTTATTGCCTAAGCCCGTACGCATGACCGCAGCGTGTGTCTTTCATATAGGTCTTTACGTACGTAGTGCAGCCCCTTCCCGCCGGCCAGCCGGGACCCGATCAGTTCCGCGAATAGCCGATCAACGGTTTGCGGGGCCTGAACAGCAGCATCAGCAGAATACCCAGCGCCCCCAGCACGGCAAAAACCGGCTGGTGTTTGATTTCGTCTCAACCCTAGATTCCCGGTCCGACGGCCTGCCATCAGAGTCTGAGCCGCATGGGTTGGGACAACAGAGCGGCTGGCGGCTCTGTTTTTGCTGTTGGCTGGGCAATCCGAAGGCAATCGCGACCGGATGCTTTCGCCTCATAAAGAGCAGTATCCGCCTCGTGCAACAATTCCTCGACTGATCTCAGTCCCCAATCCGAGCTCATAAGCGCGCCAAGACTCATGGTGAGACTGAGGGAGCCCTTGGCGGTCTGTATCGGACTTTTGGAGATGGACTTGCGAATCGCTTCCGCACGGGCGGGGGCGAAAGCCGGATCGCAACTGTTTAGTACCACGAGGAATTCTTCCCCTCCGTAACGTCCCACGAAATCGTAGGATCGCACGGCACCGAGAAGGCGATTGGCAATTTCTATGAGGATTTCGTCACCCACTACGTGGCCATAGGTGTCGTTGATGCGCTTGAAGTGATCTACGTCGCCGAGCAGGATGGTGGTGGATTTTTTTTCGCGGTGCGAGCGGTTCAGCTCTCGAGCAAGCAAGTCCATGATCGCGCCACGGTTTAACAGTTCAGTCAGCGTATCGTGCGTGGCCCGAAAACGCATGTTTTCCCGGGCTTCCACCAACCGGTCTTCCAGGAGCAGGATGCGTTCTCCGACGCGGAGTCGTGCGCGCAATTCTTCTGTATTAACAGGTTTAGTCAAATAGTCGTCGGCTCCCGATTCCAGGCCGAACACAGTCTCCTCTTTGGTTCCCTTTGAGGTCAGCAGGACCATATAGATGTAAGTTTGTTCCGAACGCGTACGAACGGCGCGGCACACCCCGGGCCCGTCCAACTCCGGCATAACCCAGTCCAGTAACGCCAGGCGAGGTCCTTCGAGCTTGGAAAGTTGCTCCAGAGCTTGCTTGCCGTTTTCCACCGCCGTAACTTCGTAGCCGGCGCGTTCCAGCGTTTTTTCGAGCAATCGACGCGAGAGCGCGTCGTCGTCCGCGATCAAAATCTTCAATGGCGCACCTCCGCCATGTACGCTTCAAGTTCGGGCAAGAGCCTGGCGGCTTCGCATTTTAAGGCGTCCAAAGCGACTTGTAGGGAAGCTGTTTCTCCGGCGGAGGCTACGACTTCGAGTCTTGCGGCTGCAGCCGCCGCGCGCGCACCGCCCAGATTGGAAAGCATTCCCTTGAGCGTGTGGCACAACGTCGCGGAGTTTTTCAAGTCCCCGGCAGCTACAGCTGACTCAAGAGAACGCATCGTTAGCGGGAAGTCCTCTTTGAATATGTTCAGGAGGTCCCGCAGCAGCTCCTGATCATTGTCGACCCTCTCCAGCAGTTCAGCCTGATTCCAAGCCGGATCCGAATGACTGTCTTCAATTTTGTTCATCGTTTCACTTCCATGTTTGAGTTTCGAGTCTCCAAGCCGTTCCATATTCACTCGCACAAAGTCGACTTGAATTGGTTTCCAGACGCATCCGTTCGGAGCGGTGGTCAGCGGAGCGTTCGAAGATGCATGGGGAGGTCATGCTAACTTTTCGCCGCCTCCGTCCTGGTGATGACGTGCCGCGCCAGCGCCAGCATGTTCGAACTGATTCTGAGGTGTGCGTCGCTGGCCGCTCCCATGTTCACTTCAAATTGCAACTTGTCTTCCGCGATCAGGAACCCGATCGCGCCGCCGCTGGCCAGGAAATCGGAAGTTTCGCCGACGGTCAGCACGTTAGCTCCTTGAATGGATTTGAATATGCTTCCGTAGCGCTTGCCCTCCGAGCGGCTAACGAAAAGAATGTGGCAAGCGCGCAGGTCCTGTTCTTTGCGCGTCCAGCGAACTTCCACGCGCCGGCCGCGGATGGAAATTCCTCGGGTGGCCTGTGCCAAAGAGGTTCCGAAAGAAAAGTCCCCAAAAACACACAGGAGAAGCGGCGATTGCTCGGCGGAGAAAGCGTCGGACGGCCAGTCAACAAATTTGGGAAAGGCTGCGAGGAACGAGGCTTTTGCCTGGTATTCATTGAGCACCTCCTCCTCTCCGCCGGAAGCGGGCAAAGGCAGCACCAGGGTCGTGAGTAGTGCAAAAAAGACAAAACCGCGAATCCGTTTTTCTACCGAGAAACGCCTCTTTGGCAGTCGACGGCGAGAGAGCCGGCCAACACCGAGCCCAGCAAACAGGCGCGGTAAGCACACCAAGACCTCCATCGCCGACATCGTGAGGCCGTAGGCAAAACGGAAATGCACAGAGACCCCCATTTGTTTCGGGCAAGACGGAGGCCAGATACAGGCTAGGCGCCGAAGTCTAAGTTATTGAAATACCGTAGGTTAAACCGCCCTGCGTAAGTGGGGGCGGAGCCAGGAATTCCCAGGTCGGGACAAAGGCGAGGAACCAGTTCAGAGTGGAACAGGTCGCCCGGAGTGCTTGCTGCCGTCTAGCTTGTCGACTGGACTCAACTGCGCGCCGGGTTCATGCCGTTCGGGACCATGGGAAGGCCTCGGAGGCGTGTGCCCGTGGCATGGAAAATGGCGTTGCCGGTGGCTGGGGCCACGGCCATGATTGGCGTTTCGCCTGCGCCGGCCGAGGGCAGGTCCTTTCGATCCAGAAGGACGGCTTCGATTTCCGGGACGTCGCGGAAGCGCGGCACACGATAACGCGAGAAACGTGGATTTGTGATGCGGCCATTCTCGAACTCGATGAATTCGAAGAGAGCCCCACCAAGCCCCTGAATATTTGCGCCAATCACCTGGTTGAGCAATCCATCGGGATTTACGATGGCGCCGCATTCGAATGCAGTTGTCAGTCGCACTACGCGCACCGCGCCTGAAGCATGATCTACCGAAACCTCGGCGCATGTCGCCACGTAGCCACCCTTTTCAGTACCTCCCGCGATGCCGAATCCCTGGCCCTCCTGGGTTTTCTTGCTCGACCAGTCAAAAGACTTCGCCGCCGCCTCAAACACCGCACGCAGCCGGGAATCGGACAGATTCTTCAGGCGGAATTCGAGTGGATCGATTTGCGCCGCGTGGGCGAGCTCGTCCATGTGGCTTTCTCGCGCGAAAAAGTTTGCCGTGGCTGCCAGCCCGCGATAGGAGCCGCTGCGCAGAGGGCACTGCGTGGAGTGAAATTGGATGTGCTGGTTGGGGACCACATAGGGGGTATCGATGGCCGACATTCCTGAGTTGTAATTGTGAAATTCCCAGGCTGTTAGCGAACCATCGGCAGTTATGCCGCTTTTGATTTCCATCACGCCTGCCGGGCGAAAATAGGCCCAGGTGAACTCTTCTTCCCGCGTCCAAACCACCTGGACGGGGCGCCCCGCAGCGCGCGCCAGCCTGGCGGCTTCCAGCGCTGCGTCTCCGGTGTGTTTGCCCCCGTAGGCAGAACCGGTGTCCGGGACGATCACCCGCACGTCACTTTCTGGAACGTGAAAGACGCTGGCCAGCTCATCGCGCACCGCAAACGGGCGTTGCGAGCCCGTCCATACCGTGAGTTTGCCATCGGACCATTCGGCCACCGCCGCGCGCGGTTCGAGCGGGGCATGCGCGATGAAAGCGACCGTGTAGGTCGCATCCAAACGGTGCGCCGCAGCCGCGAGGCCGTCCGCCACGGAGCCTTTTGTTCTTCGAGAGCGATCGTCGCTCTTGGCCGTGGCATTCTTTTTTAGATAGGAAAAGAGCTCCTTGCTTGATGTCTGGGGCACTTCCTTCCATTCGGCGTGAATTGTCTTGAGAGCTTTGCTGGCGTCCCGCTCATTGCTCGCGGCGGCGCCGATGAAGTCGCCGTCGCGGACGACGATCACGCCGCTCATTTCCATAGCAGCCTTTGCATCGTAAGAGGCCAGCGTTGCGCCGAACGATGGCGGGCGAAGCACCTTGCCGTACAACTGGCCCGGACGGCGAAGATCGGGAGTGTATTGGTGCTTGCCGGTGACGAACGCGCGGGCATCCTTTTTCGGAACGGATTTCCCCGCAATCGTCCATTGATCCGGCGGAGTGACGGGATCTTCTTCGGGGAGGTTCTGCGCCAGGGTCTTGCCGCGAGCCAACTCCGCATAGCGCAGCGAGCGGCCGGTAGCAGGATCGGTCACCTTTCCGTCTGCGGTAGTAAGTCCTTCGGCTGCGACGTTCCATTCTTTCGCGGCTGCGCCGACGAGCAGATCTCGCGCGGCGGCGGCGGCGCGGCGAAGCTGCGGCGACATGGTGGGCATGGAGCGGCTGCCCACCGTGCCGAAATCGAACGGCGTCAGTGCCGTGTCAGCCGTCACCATGGTTACGCTTTCAAAAGGAAGGTGCAATTCATCGGCCACCGTTTGCGCCAGCGATGTGCGGATGTTTTGGCCAATCTCGACTTTGCCCGTGAAGGCGGTCACGTTTCCGTCTTCACCGATATGCAGCCATGCGGTGATGTCTTTCGGGAGTTCTTGCTGGTGAAAGCCCTGAGTCGGCGCGGTTTCCTGAGTGGCTGGGGTATCTTTTGCTACTGCAAAAACGGCAATGCCCGCGCCGAGAAACTTGAAGAAATCGCGGCGGGCCAATTCGAAATGGTGCATCGGGGCTGCGGTGAATTCGTAGCGCTCGGGTTCGGGCACAAACCTAACGGAAGGGTCGTTCATCGTCCGCGCTCCAGCATCGACTTGGCTGCTTGATGAACCGCTTCGACGATCCGCGGATGCGTTCCGCAGCGGCAGATATTGCCCTCTAAGGATTGCATTATCTCCGCCGAAGTGGGATTGGGATTCGTTCTGAGAAGGCCGACGCTGCTCAAGATCATCCCCGATGTGCAGTAGGCGCATTGGAATGCTCCGGAGTCAAGAAACGCCTGCTGCACCGGATGCAGATGCCCGTTTTTCTCGAGGCCTTCAATGGTGGTGATGGGCTTTGCTGCGGCTGCGCCAACAGGAATCTGGCACGAGCGGCGCGGCGCTCCGCTGAGCAGGACCGTGCATGCGCCGCATTGGCCCTCGCCACAGCCGTACTTGGTGCCGATCAGGCCTAGTTCATCGCGGAGAACCGTGAGAAGCGGCGTTTCCGGATCGCAGTGGACGGTATGCCGGTTGCCGTTGACTTCAAGTTCTATCGGCTTCGCCATCATTTTCCCTTCGGCTTGTGAAATTTCGCAAGCCGCGCGACCGTCCGCTACATCTTATCACCGCGGCATCTCGGGGAAGAATCGAAGAAATCGGCGAATTGGGTGTGCCATCGGTTGCAACCGTACTGCGATCAAGTGAATCCTCTCGCTCTACGTTTCTTGCGAGGAGTGGGCCTCCGAACGCCCGGGGTATTTCATGAACCTGGGATTCGACACATATTCGTATGAACGCTCGATACCTTTGGAGGTTAGAGAAGAATTGATTCTCAATTTAGCTGGTCTGGCGGAACAAGGGTTTTGTTTTGAGTTGGTTGAAATGGCATTCGGAAGTGAACCCACTGGCAGCAATCGTGCTTCGGCATCGGAGTCGAATAGCTACTGTTTTGGGGGGCTGCGGGCCACCACGAGCTTCGGGAGGAAACCGATGAGGAAAAATATTTGGATTGTTTTCAGCGTATTCTTATTTTTCTTAAGCGCGGATTTCTTGCCCATTTCTGCGCAGGAAATGGCAGGCATTACAGGAATTGTCACCGATAAGACGGGGGCGGCGGTCAGCGATGCGGATGTGAAGCTCGTGGACAGCCGAAATGGGGCCACGCACGGGGCCAAGACCGGTTCCGATGGAGTGTATCGCATCGTTCAGCTTTCGCCAGGACCGGGGTACACGCTGACCGTCAGCAAGGATGGCTTTCAGACGGTTTCGGTATCGAACCTCTACCTGGCCGTCGCAACCACACGATCCCAGGATATCCGGCTGGACATCGGCACGGTGAATCAAACGGTGGAGGTCAGGTCCGAGGGCTCGGTCAGCTTGAATACCTCCGACAGCACCATCGGCAACAACTTTGATATGCGGACGGTTGCGAGCCTTCCGAACGAATTCCGAGATGACCCAGCTAATTTGCTGCGCCTACAACCTGGAGTGGTGAGTGCGCAAGGTGGAACGGCTGCGGATCCAAGCGGAAGCCGGGATGGAGCCGTCGCCGGCGCCCGGGCCGATCAGAACAACATCACCGTGGACGGCATCGATGCTACGGATTTTGCGTTTGGGCGTGCTTTTGCCACGCAAGCGGCTATTCCCGTTGACGCGGTCCAGGAATTCAGCACGCAAGTGGGCGACGCAACGGCTGCCTACGGCGGCCGAAGCGGTGGGCAGACCGTCATCACCACGAGAAGCGGCACGAATGATTGGCACGGCTCGGCAAGCGAATACAATCGCACCGCGGCCACGGAAGCGAACACGTTCTTCAATAATAAGGATGGCGTTCCGCGAACAAACCTGGTTCGCAACCAGTTCGGAGCAAATCTCGGCGGCCCCATTAAAAAGGATAAGGTATTTTTCTTTTTTGACTACGAAGGCCGGCGCGACGCCCAACAGATCAATGAACTTCAAATCGTGCCATTGTCGCACGTCGAGAACGGCCAGCTTGCTTACATCAATGCCGCGAGCAGCACCACCGGCCAGCCCTGCAGCCCGTTCAGCCGGCTTGGCTCCAATGATGTGAGCACGGATTGCGTGACCGTACTTTCTGCCGCACAAGTTCAGGCGCTTGATCCTTGCTCGCAGGCCGGCGGATGCCCTGGTGCTCCAGGATTCACGGCGCCGGGAGTCGCACCTTCCCTGATGAACCTCTTCAAAACTCGCTACCCTGCGCCAAATGATTTTTCTTCCGGCGACGGGATCAATACGGCTGGTTTCCGCTTCAACGCTCCCAACCCTCTGACAGAGAACGACTACACAGCGCGGGGCGACTACAACATAAACGACAAAAACAAGATGTTTGTACGATTTAACTTCCGAAACTTGAATTCCATCAACACGCTCATTCAATTTCAGGGCGATCCACTGACGGGGCCGAACATTTTGCGGGACCGTGCGTGGGTCATCGGGGAGACTTGGACGGTTAGCTCCCGCACCATCAATCAGTTCGTGTACGGAGAAACACGTTCCAATCTGGACCAGCCTATTTTGTTCAATCCAGCGGGCGGTCTCGTACCGCTGTCCTTTTTCGGTGGCGCCATTGCAACTCCCTTCGCTCGTCAGAGCCAGATAGGGCACATTGCTCCGGTTCCTACATTCCGCGACGATGTCACGCTGCTGCGCGGCAGACACACCCTTACCATCGGTGGAGAATGGCATCCCATCAAGCTTCGCAACACGCTCACCAACAACTTCGACTTCATTCAAGAGGGGCTGGGCGGAAGCATCGCCAGCCTTCCAAGTAATCTGAGACCGGCCAACATCTTGCAGGATGCCGGGGGAATCGCCGACGGCAATTGGGACAATTTCTTTGTTGGCGCACTGGGAATCATCAACAATTTGCAGAGTGCCATCAGCTACTCGAAAGATGGCACGGTAATTCCGCAAGGAGAAGAGAGCCATCGGCGCGACTGGCGCATTTATCAATCCGCAGGTTATGTGCAAGATGCGTGGAAACTGCGCAACGACATGACTCTCACGATGGGAGTCCGCTACCAGTATTCGACAGCTCCTTACGAAGTCAACGGCCTGCAAGCTAGTTTTCAGAACACCAGTCTCAATGACATCCTCGCGACTCGCGTCTCGAATGGATTGAAGGGAATCTCCGGCGCCGCGGTCACGCCAGAACTCACCTATCAACTCTCTGGGAACGGAAACCCTGGGGGTAAGCCGCTCTACAATCCTGACAAGAGTGATTTTTCTCCCCGCCTAGCTCTCGCCTGGAACCCGAGTTTCCGGGCCGGGTTGTTTGGACGGGTGTTGGGCGACCGCAAGACGGTGATACGAGCACAAGGCTCCCTGATTTACGACCAGACCGTAATCAATGCCATTACCAACCTTGAGGACCAGTCCAACTATGTTTACGGAAACACGGTTGCCGCTCTCTTTGGCGGAGGCGGGGCCAGCGCTTCACTCGAATCCGACCCGCGGTTCACGGCTGCGAACGCACTGCCGTTTCCAGTTACAGCGCCGGCGTTCCAGACCCCGGTGACGCCGAACGCCATCTTCAATTATGGTCTCGACAATAAACTGCGCACGCCATACTCAGAAACCTTCTCTCTAGGCATGCAACGCGAACTGCCCGGCGGTTTTCAATTAGAAGTGGACTACTATGGCCGCTTGGGCCGCAGGCTCTTCGTCTTGGCCGATGGCGCGCAGGTCATCAATTTCGTCGACCCGGCGTCCGGCCATAGCTTGGTGGGTGATTTCACAACCCTGGAGCAGGAAGCCCGTAAGGGAATCAGCCCTGCCAACGTCGCTCCGCTGCCCTTTTTCGAAAACCAAATAACGGCCGGGACCGGCGCGACTTGTGCGCAAGTCAACCAGGCAGTATTTGCTACACCATTTTCCACCTGTACCCAGGCGGTCTATGCCGTCAACCAGACGGCACTCCAGCAGGGAAACCTCGGCGGAGCTATGCTGAGCATCTTTGGACTTGTGCCACCGAATGTCGGCATACCTTCTCAGTTTTTCGTAAATGCCCTGGGTACAAACAAAGGCTACTCTTCCTACAATGCCATGTTTACGACGCTGCGGAAGCGGCTGTCGCACAACCTGCAGTTTGATTTTAACTACACATACTCCCATTCGATCGACAATAGCTCGGTAATCGCCAATAACAACGGAAACTTCGTGGGCGGGTCGACGCAAATTCTCTGCGATGCCCTTAACCCGGGTGTTTGCAAGGGAAACTCGGAGTTTGACGCGACGCATCAGGTCAGCGCCGACTTCGTTTATGATCTGCCTTTCGGCCGGCGTCAGTTCTTAGGGCGGAATTCCGCGCGTTGGCTGGATGAAATCATCGGTGGCTGGCAGACCTCCGGGATCGTAACATGGCGATCGGGGTTGGCGCTCACCGCCAATGCTGGCGGCAGCACCACCAGCCTTGCTGCGGATCAGGGGGCATCTTTCACGGGGAGTCAGTCCGCGGTCGCCACCAGCCTCCATACCGACACGGCCAACAACAACCAGATCCAATTTTTCGCGAACCCACAGAATGCAATCGGAGCATTTTCGTTCGTAAACGGATTGCAAGTCGGTAGCCGCGACACGCTTCGGGGTCCACATTTCTCCAATATGGATCTGGCTGTCTCTAAGTTCTTCCCGCTTTTTGGGGAGAAGTATCGGCTGCAATTCCGCGCTGAGGCTTTCAACTTGTTCAACCACCCGAACTTCGGGTTGCCCAACACCTTGATCACCTCGTCGACGTTTGGGGTGATCAACTCCCTGGCCGGCCAAGAGCCGTCGCGCGTTATGCAGTTCGCACTTCGGTTCGAGTTCTAGCCCCGCAAACCCGGCGTAGAATTTCTTGCCTGGCAGGTATGGAATTCGGCGCCGGGCTGTTTTCCGTAGGGCGGGCCAGCGGACGCGTTCAGCCTTTCTCGTGTAGCAGCGACTGTCGGACGTTCTCCAGTTCTTTCTTCTTCTCTTTGTCCACATCGGGGAAGGACAGGTCGAGCTCTTCTAAAGTGGCGATGATAGCGGAGGCCACGATCAGTTGGGTGTACCACTTGTTGTCGGCGGGGATGACGTACCATGGCGCATGCTTCGAGGCCGTATTCCGGATCATCTCTTCGTAGGCCTCCTGATAGTCTTTCCAATAGGCGCGCTCTTTGACGTCGGCCATTGAAAACTTCCAGTTCTTTTTGGAATCTTCCAGACGCTCCAGAAAACGCTTCTCCTGTTCTTTCTTTGAAATATGAAGGAAAAACTTGCGCACCACCACGCCGTTGCGCGTCAAATAGTGTTCGAAGGCGTTGATGTCTTCATAGCGCTGCTCCCAGATCTGCTTGGTAATCACTGGGCCGGGCAGCTTTTGTGCTTGCAAAAGGGCGGGATGGACTCGAACAACCAGAACTTCTTCGTAGTAGGAACGATTGAAGATGCCGATCTTGCCGCGCTCCGGGGCGCAGCGGTGCGCCCGCCACAGATAATCGTGATTGAGTTCTTCGGCGCTGGGAGTCTTGAAGGCATGCACATCGCATCCTTGCGGATTCACACCGGACATGACGTGTTTGATCACGCCGTCTTTGCCGGCGGCGTCCATCCCCTGAATGACGAGGAGCAGCGCCCAGCGGTCCTCTGCGTATAATTTCTCCTGTAAGTTGCTGAGAAGACCAACACGGTGGTCGATAATTTGTTGGCTCTGCTCCTTGTTCTTGACCTCGCCGGTGTCGCTCGTATCGTGGTCTTTCAAGCGAAATTTCTCGCCCTTAGAGACGCAATAGGGCTCAGCAAGCCGAGCGGATATCTTGATTTGTTTTCGGTATTTCATGGTGCAGGGAGTTTAGTACAGAGCAAGCCGCTCAGAACAGCGTTCCGAGCGCCCAGCCGAAAGCGAACAGTCGGTTATGCGCGCGAAACAGCGATCCGTCCGGTAACTGCAGAAAGCGATTTAATCGAAATACGTTCACGGCATAGTACGCGCGCACCGGCACTTGAATCTCCGGCACCGTCCATCTCAGCTCGATTCCGAATGAACCATGCAGAATTCCGTTTGTGGAAGCCAATAGCGTTGGGCGCGCCGGTCCTAGCCAGTTGGGAAGAAGCGAACCCGATCCCAAATCAAGAAAGCCCGTTACTTGCGTTCCATTGCCAAGGGGAACGCGATATTCTGCATTCGCGGCGCCAATCACGTTGGCACCCGCGGGGAGCGCCGAATAGCATTGCTTACCGGAACTGGAGAGCGAGGGAACCACCGCGTAAGGCCCCAGATCGCCCGAGCTCAGGCCACGAACCTGTGCGTCGCCGGAAAAAAGCATCGCGTAAAGCGGCATGTCGCCCCGACAACTGCCCGTTGCACTGAACGTCGTTCGAAAAGCCCAGCCATTCTGATGGTTGAAGAACGGATCGGGGAAGATCCGGGCATACTCTTCGTTGGAACGAATTAAGTTTTCACCGCCGCCCAGCCACCCGCCCGAAACGGAATTGGCGACAAATAGCCGCTCATTCCCGCCGTCGTGCGTCCAGTCCAGCTCCGCAGCGCTACTGGAAGTCTCTCGGCGAAGATCGCTTGCGGACGAATCCGTGAGGGAAGGAGGAAGAACGACGGAATAATCCGTGTTCGTGCGAGAAAGCCCGTAGTTCACTGCCAAAGAGTCGGTTTTGGTTGCGGTATAGCTCCAACCTGTCGTCAACCCCTCGCTTTCGGACTTGTAGAACGGCCCTTTTACGCTGCGCGCAAAACGAGGGCGCAACACATTGTCGAACACCGAAATGGCAAGCGAGCTGCGCGAGCCGAGAAATCCTTCTACGACTAAACCAAGTACGATTTGCAAGCTTTCCGGTCCGCCATCGATTTGTGCCGTGAGCAGTTCTTCTCGCTCGAGGAGATCGAACAGGGTGTAGGCCATTCCGATCGTGCTGCCAAACTGTCCGAGGCCTCCTGAGAATGACGCGCGTTGCTGGCCGGCTTCCGAAACACGGATCCTTACCTCGGCGGTGTGGTTGACGTCGTTGGTGTCGACACGAATATCTTCTTTTCTAATTTGATGAAAATAGCCATTTCTGCTGAGCCGTGCGAGTCCGGCTTCGAGCGCACGCTCATCAAATGGCCGCCCTTCCTCGAGACCGATGCGGCGCCGCAAGTAGCGATCACTGAAGCGGTGCAGGCCGATGAAATCAATTCGCCGCACGATGTATGGCGGTGCGTCGCTAAGCTCAATTCTCTCTCGCACCCGGCGCGTCTCTCGATCAAGTGTTCGCGATGTTTCGATGTTTCGGTCCCTACCAGCTTCATCGTGGTCGCGCTTGGACTGAATCGCCGCCCATGCATGCCGCAGATTTTCGAGCGCCTTTGCCGAGTACGCCGAGCCGGCCTCCGCTTCGGCATACGCCAGGAGTTTCCCTCCGCGCTTGCCGCCAGCTCCCGCGAGTTCAGGACTGATGTGAACAGATTCCACGCGGTAGAAAGGGCCCGCTTCGATCGGCACGGAGACCGCTAGAAGCCGTCCAGTGGTGCGAAGCGACCGCGGAATCCACCTGCTGGCTGTCTTTTCGTAGGTGGAAACGCGAACTGCGCCGATCCGCGCTTCTGGAAAACCGTGATCTTGGTAGTAGACCAGGATTCTCGAGCAATCCTGTTCGAATCCCTCGCGTGTGTAGACATCTTTGCCCCGCCACGAAGCGAAAAGGGCGCCTGGCGCGGTTCGCTGCATCTCCTGCCGCAGCAATCTTGCTGAGACTTCGGGATGTCCTTCGAACT
>Ga0209006_10004588_pt1 | contig 12514 bp, 14 predicted proteins | sample JacPin_JW_Ref_O2_FD_188567 | JGI IMG/M metagenome (GOLD analysis project Ga0209006, IMG submission 188567) | Forest soil microbial communities from Algoma, Ontario, Canada - Jack Pine, Ontario site 1_JW_Ref_O2 (SPAdes) (version 2) | ecosystem: Environmental > Terrestrial > Soil > Boreal...
GTCACCGCAGTAAACCTCCTTTCTGTTGTTGTCGTTTGAGAATCCATTGCGTGACCTGCTCCCGGAAGAAGACGAGCTTCCCCGAGGCGCAGGCCCGAATGTGCGGAAGGCCTTGCCGCAGATATCGCTGGCGCACGGTCCAGGGCGAACAGCCGAGAAGCGCCGCGACCTCGCCGATATCCAGCGGCTCTCCGAGCGATCCGACAGTACCCGCCACATGAATTGGTTCAGTCGGGTGCGGGTAGTGCTGCGGGCAGCTCTGCCCTATGCCGACGGGTGAAATGTCCAATGTTTGCGGGCTGTTGGCGCTCCCACCGAAACCCGACTTGCGCTCCTCTTCCGTCATCATCCTTAGCCCTCCCGCACTGTTTCTATTTCCCATTGCCCCAGTGCCCATTGCTTCGCTCCTTTCGCTTGATGGACCGATGGATCAGCTTCCGAAACCACTCCGGAAGCTGGCTCCACAGCCACCAAAGAATGAGGAGAAGAATTCCCAAGATCACGAGTCCGCCTTGTACTTCAGGCCTCGGAAGAAGTTCACGAAGCACCGCCACGAGAACTGCAAGAGAGACATAGACCAGGAAGATGCCGAGAAAGATCCGCACCAGGAACTCTAGAATTCGCCACCACACGGAGACTCTGGGCTGCGGCGTCGAGAACTCCCGGCTGCCGCACTGGGAGCACACCTCGGCACTCCGAGAGTTCACGTGACTTCTGGGGCAGAGCTTCACGTCGTAGCTCCGCCCACAAAAATTGCAGTACAGCGGTTCTCCCGCCGTGATCCGTCCGCATTGGTAGCAGTACTTCATAGTGTTTCTTGTATGAGCGGCAGTCGCTCCGCTCCGTTGGGACGAAGCCACACGGGAGCAAAGAAGCCGTCGCGGGCGATTGATTCGAGATTGGCGAACCAGAAGACTTTGTCCGTCGAGGCTGAGACAACCTTGCGGATCGAGAGCAGTCTCCGTTCGGAATTCACGAGAACAAGAACCCGGAAGCGCTTCTGTCCGAATTGGCGCTCACACTCTCCCGAGAGGGCGAACTGGAGGTAGTTCCGAACCTTTTCCTTCCAGACCGTGAGGCTCTCATTCCCCAGATCGACTTCGACGAACATCGCGACGATTCCGAATGGGGTCGCGAGTTCGAAGTAACCATCTGGGATGAGACGAAGCGCAGAGGTGAGGGGCTGATGAAAAGCAATCCATCGCCGGAAGCTGAGTCCGTCTGCGGGGGCCGCCCCGTACTTCAGGGCACAATACATTTCATTCACGATGAGCTGATGTTGCACGAAGAAATCGGTGGCGAGCGATTCGTCTTTCCGCCGCCGAGGTCCGCGTAGAGGTACGCCGACAAGCTGCGCTCCTTTGGCCGACAATGCGTACAGGGCCTTCTTTCCGCCGCCTGAGGTTCCGAGAAAAAACCTCCGAAGCAGTCCTTCGCGGGTGAGCAAGAGCAAGCGCAGATTGGCGCGTGTCGTCGAACCGAAGCGAGCGACGAGTTTCGCCTGCTCACGGTCGATGACTCGCATGACGGCCAAGTCCCGGAGCAGATGCCGGTCCCGTTCCTGGATAACCATGCCGTGACGCTCATTCCCAATCATTGAGTACCTCGTCAGTACTGCGGCTGAAGGTTTCCTGGCGCTTCGCGATGTCGCGGTCGATGTGCGCGCGCACTCGCCCCCGGGTGTACCGGGCCCGGTTCAGAAGATCGGTGTAATCCACGTCTGGCTCGCGGACCGTGGGGACGCGAACTTCCACCCATCGCTCCGGTCCGCTTTTCACGACACAGTGCCGCTGGGAGAGATTCTTCAGCCGCTCGGCCAAGGGCTTGCCGCCGTCGAGCGCCTGCGCGACCTGCGTGGCATCGGCGCTGGAAAGCTGGAAAAAGACGTGAGTGCCAACGGAAAGGATGGCCGCGCGCATCTCGGCGGGATACTGGTCGAGAAACTGATTGGCCGAAACCACGGCAACGCCGAACTTACGCGCCTCCGAGAGAATCGTCTCAATCCCGCTGTCATAAGCAACCAAATTCTGGATTTCGTCGCAGTAGAGGGTAAAGAGCGACCTTTTGGCGCGGGTGAAAAGCGCATTTTTGATCGACGTGAGAATCAGGCTGCCCAACGTAAGCGATTGTTCTCCGAGCCTGCCCTTTTCGAGATTGACAATGACCCAGTAACCCTCGTCCATGGCTTCCCGGATTGAGAACGTGGAATGCTGTTGCCCCACGATGTGGCGGAAATGCGGATCGGCTGTGAAAGCCGAAGTCTTATTCAGGATGGGCTCCCGCATGGTGGCCCGCATCGCTTCGCTTGTCTGGTCATAGCGCAACTCGAAGTACTGCCGGATTTCCGCATTCTCCACGCGCTTGAGGCAAGCGGCCCTGAAACCAGCGTGGGTCAGGAATGGCCCGACTTCGACGAGCGTGAGCCCATTCGCGGCGAGCACATAGAGCGTATTCCGCAGGAGTTCGTCGGTGCGCGCTCCGAAATGGTCAAGGTGCCAGCGCTGCTTGAGCACCTGGGCGAACTCCGCAATGCGGACAAAGTCCGGCGATTCCTGTTCCAAGGGGTTCAGCCCCACGGAGACAATCGGGTCGGCGGGCTCGATCAGAATGAGCTTGTCGCTCAAGTGCTTTCGCAGACGCCGTTCTTTCGCATTGATGGTCCGCATAAGCAGCAGGGTCGCGTCGCCGTGAAGATCGAAATACACGAACCCGCGTCCGGCCTCTATGTCCTGTTCGGCGAGGTGCCGCAAGAACGAACTCTTGCCGCTCCCTGTCTTTCCAAGCACCGCCGTGTGCATCGCGCGGCGCGCGGTGCTCATCGTCACGTGATGCCGAGTGATCTGTCCGTCCGACACCCGGAACCCAAGATCAAGATTTCCGCCCTCGCGCCGTGCTTCGCGAGCCCGTCCGCGAAGGCGGTTCCAAATACCTGCAACGAGTTGTTCGAAGAGGTTGGTCATCTGATTGAATTGTGAGGGGCGCTATGACAGGAACGGTAACAAGGGGCGGGAGTAAGAAAGCCAGGGATTCTGGCGTGTTCGCGAGCACCATGCGACGTCGAGAAGACCGACAGGCTCCGGTTTGCCTGCTACCGCTTGAAGTTCATAATGAAAACTTCGCGGTAGCGTCGTCCGGCGTGCTTCTGCGAGGTATAATGGAGCGCCACATCCTCGATATAAAAGCGATGAAAGAGCGAGCGCACTTCGGGAACGTCATTTAGTGACAGGAGGAACTTGCCGCGCACTTTCCGCAACCGCTCCGCAAAGGCCTCGAAATCAGCCTTGTCGAAGTTATAGCGGTAGAGCTTACGACCCCAATACGGCGGATCGAGATAAAAAAGCGTCGTGGGCCGGTCATAGCGGGTGAGAATCTCGTCATACGAGGCGCATTCGATCTGCACCCGTTCCAATCGCTTATGGGCTTTTTCAATGAGCTCAGGGAGGCGCGCCAGATTGAATCCGGGAGGCTGGACTACGTTGCGGTGATAAATGGGATTTCGTACAAGACTCGCAAAGCAGTTCTTCAGAAGATACAAATATCGTGCGGCCCGCTGGATGTCCGTGAGCGTTTTTGGATCGGTCGCTTTCAGAAGATCGAACCAGTTTCGGCTCACGATGACGAATCGGAAATACCGGACAAGCTCCTCATGGTGCGACTGGCACACGCGGTAGAAATTGACGATCTCGCCGTCCAGGTCGTTTAGCACTTCAACTGTCGACGGCTCCTTACGGAAGAACACTTGCGCACCGCCAGCGAACGCCTCAACATAGGTTGTGTGCTTAGGAAATATCTCAATCACCCGATTTGCCAAACGGTTTTTCCCACCTATGTACGATAGCGGTCCAGCCATGCCTCCTTAAGAGTTGCGGGCCTTGCACAATTTGTTTGCACTTCGACTCAGGCCCGTATCGAAGCGTGAATTTCAGTCTATCGGCTGGGCGGGAAATTGAAAGATACAGAAATGTGCGTGGGATGTTGCAAACCGCCGCCACTTGAATTGTGCGTTTAAGCTAACATTTCGTATCTTTCCGAGAATTGCGCGGTGTTTTACGATAATGGAATCAGATCAACCAGTTGCTTCGCCAGGAACAATCTCGTGTTGAAACTGCGTGATGAGCTTCTCTAGGAGCCGGTTCCAAGTTCGATGTAAGCCTCGAGACGGGGCACATAGAGCACTCCAAGCAACATTCTGTATCGTGACAACAAAAAACCCAGATAGCGTCTGGGGTTTTTGTTAGGTATAGAAATGTGCGCCGCATGCTCCATTTGCGCTAACCTCCAAGAGGATCGAACCACGTCCTTTATAAGTCTCATTTTTTCTGCTTTTTCTCTTTTCGACCTTTCTCCATCAATTTGTCGAGAATTTCTGGATTTTCGCGTTCGAGGCGCTCGTAGATTCGCCAGACTACTGAGGCGTATCCGTCGAGGACTTCTTTGAGTTTTTCAAGCTCGTCATCGGATAGCTTTGGGAACAGTTTGTGGACACTCTGAAGGGGATCGTCTGTGGGAGACATGGTGATATCGAATAGGTGGATGTCGACCTTTTTAATCTGCTTCGATATCCCCATATAAAATGAGTCAATTTTGCTAGAGTTAAGTTAATGCATCAAAAAGGATTTTCCGCCATTCTGGTCGCTATCATGGTAGTTGCGGTCATCCTTCTAGGAGGCTTGGTTTGGTACCGATATACTAAGCAAGGGATCACCGAAGACTCTTCCGCGACGGGATCGCTTTCCCCATCAACTTCCTCGCAGAATGCTTACAAGCAACTTTACGGCGACTCATCTTTCTCGGATATTCCGTTCAATTTCACATACCCCAGTGACTGGATGGGTGCCACAATTTCAGACGGGGTTAGATTTGAGAATACCTCAGGAACGGCACTCGTCGTCGATGCCATTAACCTCAAGAAAGCTTTAGGTGTACAGTCCGTAACCGTTGCGGAAACCAATACGTTGTTGCAATCTCTTTTTACCTCAGAAACAAATGGCAATATACCGACGCCAACCAGCATCAATGGAATTAGTGTATATCGGACGAATTGGAATTCTGGCTCGGAGAATCTTGACCAATCAATCATTATTTCTGACGACGTCCTTTATTCATTCGATTTCAATGCCGATACGGTTTCGAGTTCTACCGTGATGGGCGTTTTGCAATCGCTCACATTTTCGACTCCGTCAGCGACGTTCTTGAGCGCCATCGGTCCTTATGGGTCACAATATCAGACAACACAAAGTTTAGAGACTCCGTGCGCGAATCCGTATACTTGCATCGAACCCTCAGCAATTGCCGTGAACTCGTGCGGAGCGTCGACGATAAATGTCATAAAGAAAAATCCCGATCCGACCCAGACTGCTGTGTCCCGCTACACACAGATATATTGCCTTGGGGGTAGCCGGGAAAATAATGATACGAGCAGCGAAATAAAATTTACTCTAGCAGGAACCATTTTCATGCCGCCGCTTGGATCAGGATCAACGACCATTAGCGTGCAAGCCCAATACAGCGGCGACCAGTCATGCCTCGCGCCTGGCGATTATTATTGCTCGGTAGAAGAAGAAACAAGCTTTGATAATGGTGTTGATTGGACTGATACAAGCAACAATTCCTTGAGCTTTACATTACGAGTTCAACAGTAGTTCCCTCTGCTTTGGATCGGAGATCAAGTTGCGGAAATGTGCGCCGGACACACGAAAGACCTCCCGGTCACACCATCATGTGCCAGGCATTTTTCCGTACCTTCCCGGCACGAACCAAAATGAGCCTGATAAGCAAATCTGATCACGCAGCCCGTTTTTCTCGAGCGATGTCGATCTCAAACTGACCAGCCAACTTCTTCAAGAGCCTATTCCAAGTTCGATGTAAGCTTCGAGACGGGGCACCGTATGAAGTCTTTGGCCGATTTGCCAGTAGGTAGACGCCCGGTTTCAGCGTCACATCTACGTTCTTGTCGATCAGCGACAGGTTCGAGAAAAGGTTTTTGACCAAATCCCGTTTTTCGTCGGGATTCGCGTTTTCATAAGCTATTGGTGCGGTTTTCACGAGTTCGAGAAATCTTTCGAGCCTTTGCAACGCACCCCCGTTTCCCGCTTCCAGATTGCGGATTGTCTCAAGCGTTCGTTGTTCATCGCTGAGCAGCCCAGTCTTGCGTGCCTCAAAGACAGGCTTTTCTATGATCCCATCTATAAAGGCATCAGTGAGTCGACCGAGGCGGCTCCGAATCCCATCGAGTCGCAGTCGAGTGTTGTGCAGTTCCTGTTGATACACTGTGTGCTCGTGTGACCTCGCGTCTTCCACCCAGCCACGGATATACTCCATTTCTTGGGGGTCAAGCATAAGCTTGGCAACCAGCGGACTCACTCGCGCCTCAACTGCTTCTTCCCGCACCGCAGTCGTGAGGCACGAGCGCCGCTGGCATCGATAGTAGACGTGCATCTTCTGCAGTTCCCCGATGAGCGTGTAGCCGCAGCGGCCGCACCGCACCAATTTGCGGAATGCAAAATTGTGTCGAACGGTCCTGATCACTGTCTTTCCGCGAAGGATCGATTGCACACGGTCAAATAGAGATTTGGGGACGAGCGGCTTATGGTTTCCGGGAAAGACTTGCCCTGTTCGCCGAACTCGGATCATGCCCGCGTAGAAGGGGTTGTTCAGAATCGTGCTGAGACCAGTGAGAGTGAGCGGCCGCGCGTGCCGATTCAGAAGTCCCCATACTCGGCTTTCATCGAGCAGTCGGTGCAACGAATACTGTCCAGTCCCGTAAAGCGAAAATAAGTTCGCGACGAGCGGCCCACGTACCGAGTCCACTTCCTTCGTCTTCGCTTTGCCACGGTCGAGGTATCCAAGTGGCGCGGGCAACGGATAGAACCCTTGCTTTAGCCTCCCGTAAAAGCCCTTCCGCGTTTCCTCTCGCAAATTGCGGATGTAGTCCGAGGCCACAACCGCCTGGATATCAGCGGATAGACGGCCGCCGCGTGTGTTGAGATCAAGACTCTCATTAGCGAAATGCACCTCAACGCCTGCATCGATCAGTTCGCCGAGATCGGCCCAGTCTTTGAGATTTCTCGCACCCCGGTCAATCTTGTGGATGATCAGGCCGCGAGCAATACCGCGTCGAAGCTCTTTCATAACCACCGAGAAGATTGGTCGGCCACGCTTCGCCGCGCTCTCGCGTTCCTCAAACCACTGAGTAAGTGTCAATCCGTAACGCTGGGCATATTGAGAGATCGCATCTTTTTGTTCCTGAAGGGAAACGCCTTTCTCGCCCTGTTTGGCAGTTGAGACGCGGATGTATCCAAAATATTTTTTCTCCATCAAGTTTTCAATGTGTTGTTTATAGAGGAATCGACCTTTGCTTTCATACTACGGGTTCGCATGAGGTCGTCAATCACCTCAGGATGTTCCCGCTCCAGCCGTTCATAGATGCGCCACACGGTAGCGCAGTAACTGTGGAGGATTTCGGCAACATCGTTGATCTGTTGATCGTTGAGATCGGGGAATAGACCGGGCAGTGTGATCTTCTTCTGCATAACGGAAATCATAACGGTTTCTCGATTCTGGAATAGGTACGGACTGTTGCCGAAAAGCGCGTGGAATTCAGATCTGAATTTAAATTTGAAATCGTCCAGATGTTTTCCCCAGATATGGGTAGTGAAAACGTTGGTTCTATCTGGCCAGCCGCTTCTCTGTGGAAAACGCTCGCCGTATCCACCCGAAATTCAATCACGGGAGGCAAGTTCTGCATCCTTTCGGAGAACTACCCTCAATTGCTACGCTTAAGAAAAAGGTCGCAATGCCAAACAACTTGATCCATGAACAACTTAACAAGCCACTAGCCAATTATCTGCGCGCCCACCGGCGTAAAACTGGTCTAACACAACACGACTTGGCGAGAGTCCTCGGTTACGAGAGCTACGGGGCGATTTCTCGACATGAGCGATTTGAAGTCGTGCCATCGCTCGTAATGGCTCTGAGCTATCAGATCCTCTTCCAGGTGCCAGTTTCGGAAATGTTCGCGGGCTTGACCGATACGGTCGAGTTCGATGTTGAATCCCGCCTAGCTGAATTCGAGGCCCATCTTGGTGAGCAAAGCGGCCACAGTCCTCGGGCAGCAGCAATCGCGCGTAAATTGGAATGGCTGAGTGAGCGGCGAAGCTAGGTACAAGTAATACTGACGCTCATGAGAACGACACAACCAATCCGCATCCTGGCGGTCGAGATTAGAGCGGCTCGCCTGGGATATGCGGTTTTTGAAAGTCCCAAACGATTGCTCGATTTCGGAGCGGCAGGGTTCGATTCGCCCGAAGCGGCAAGACGGCGAATCGTTCGCTTGTTTCGGCTCTCGCATCCATCCTTGTTGGTGCTTCGCAGTGCGTCGTACCAGTTGAAGAAAGCTCTCGTACGAAAATCGGTTGCAAGAATCGTGTGTCGCGAAGCAAGAAAACTATCGATACCAGTCGCGAGCGTATCAAACATCGCACTGAAAAGATACTTTCAAGTAAACTCTTCCCGGAGCAAATATGATGTGGCAGCCTCTCTTGCGACTCGTTTCCCGGAGATCGCATGGCGGCTTCCAGAAAGACGCAAATTCTACGATCCCGAACCGCGTGCCATGATCTATTTCGACGCCGTGGTATTGGGAGCAGCCCAGATGGATCTTAATAAGAAGAAAGGCAGCGATGGAATCCTTTCATCGGCCTCCAAGTGACGTAGCCAAATTACGGGCCGTTACCAAGTGGAGGCCGATGAAAGGATTTGAATGAAATTTCTACGGATGCAGCTTGCGCATGATCTTACTCAACTGCCCACCGAATCTCGGCTTGGTCGTAGACCTGGGATTAAAAAGCGAGACGGTATGCTTCGAGACTCAGAGCGTGGGTAGACTGAGGAACAAAGGTAGTTGTTCAGGCTTGTCGGCCTCGCACTGTTTTTGCTTTTCCTGCCAAAGCCGCGCGTCCGTTTCAAGCGCGGGGCGGTCCCACAGCGTCCTGTCTCGTGTGCAGGTTGCGGATCGCGTTTTGGTCAAGGCACCGGCACTATGGCTACTTCAGGGGGTTGCGCTAAGGCCAATTGCGCCACTCGACAGTAGCTTTTGAATGAGATCCTGGATGGCTCCTTCGTCGCTGTAACTAACTAGCGTAATTAGCAGATTTAATTGACTCCACTCCCTCACTACCCTGCGAATCCATTCGAGCGCCACAGGTACGCCAATCCCATCGGCTGCAAGAATCGCAGTGCGTATCCCTTGTCCCTTTAGCACGTCAGTCGCGAGGCTTGCGATTGCTATCAGGCCCATAACGCAAACGACACCAAACAAGACGGAGTATAGCCGGCTATTAAGGCGTTTTTGTTCCCGGAGATCTTCGAGCAGGCCTTCCTTGACCGGCTCCGTGGACAATAACGTCGCTGACCGCGCGTATTTTTTCAGAATCGCGTCTATTTTCATGTCATTTGCTCCATGCCTTTTATTCGGCTTCTTCCAAGCTTAGTCGGGTAGCGACGTACTCGCTGCCATACTGTGCCATTATCCGTAGCGTCGCTTCCACTTTTAGGAGCTGCGGAACCGGGTGAAGCACGGATGGCCAATGCAAGTGTTTTACGCTGTTCCCTCGTCGAAGATCGAGGAATGTTGCGAATGCTTCTGAATTGCATAGGGCCAAATCGAGTTCACCGGAAAATCCACCGTACAAAGCGGATTCCATCGTTCCCATCGCATGCAAGCCGTCGAACAACTCAACACGGTTTCCCGGAGCCACTAGACCTGTCATGAGGTCGTCGATGAGGTCGCGGCACAGCGTTTGTCCAATGGCACGTGTTCTGAGACCGCTATCGGCAATTACCTTCGGCAAAGTACTGAGTATCGTAAGATTCTCAATTGCTCGGTTTAGCGCGTCGATGATCCCGTCAGCATCCTGAGAAGTTGGTCTGATGGCCCTCAAGTCCGGTTCGCGAGACAAGCGGTCGATAATCGCGTTAACATCTCCAATAAGATCATCCTTCCTAAACATCGCGCCGCGCCAGTGGGCAAACAGTATGACCGAACGGAGGCTAGCGGTTACATCTTCGAAATCCTCGATGGTCGCCCTTTGACAAATACGTGCACCGAGCATGTCCGCAGTTCTGATGAGCAACTGAGCAGTTGATGCCACGGACTCGTAATCGGCGTCCCAAACGACGCTAGGCGCTCTGCCACGCAACAGTCCACCTATATAGTCCGGTTTCGATGCACGAACCGCAGCTTCGTCAAATTCCGATCGGTTTACCGGTATGGCAAACAGGACTGCACATCCCTCAATTGGGCTCAAGATGACTCGGTATCGCCTCCAATTTCTCGTCCAGGCCATCCAACTCGGCGACGCGGATCTTGGCCTTGTTCTTCTGATAATAGAACTCAAGGTCAGTAGGTTTTAGCTGCCGCTTAATGGCCGCCCGGAGATCTACCAAACTATCAGCCCATGGAAGGGGCTTGAGAGGTTGCGAACCCAACCATTGACCCATGACAGCTTTAAGCTTGCCGATGATGCCAGGGCGTCTTGTAGCTTCCACTTCGACACGCACACCCAACCATTCCGACGGTCCTCCCGACTTATCACCAAAACGAACAATTAGACCGTCTGATGACGGTGCCAGCTTCGCGGCTTCCCCGAAAGTCTCCATCCAACGAGTGGCAGTTGCCTCTTCGATCGCGGACGAATGCCAGGAGATGGGTTCCTTTAGCAGCGCGATTGAGCCTGGCTCCTCGGTCAGACGTAGGACTTCAGCTTGGCCTGCTCGTTCAATCGTTACACTCGTTGTTCGGCCGCCCGTTTCGGTACCTTTCAAGAAGTTCGCGAGTCCATCGACCGCACTATCGAAGAACCCTGGGCGAGGTTCAGTTGTGATCAGCGCAGTGCTCCTTGCTATATTCTCCACTGTCGATTGGGAGAAATTCTCAAACCGAACAACGTGAACGGGCGGAGGTGCAGTCAATGCATCTATCACGCCGCTCTTCCCCAAAATTGTTTGCTGCCCAGGCGGAGGCGCGTTGCGGACGTAATAGACGAGACCATCTTCCCCCTGTACTACTAGTGCCTCACACTCGCATACCTTTGCCCGTTCTTGAACTGCGGTGAGTGTCACGGTATCGGCTTCCGCTCTTTTGGCCGATGCCCGCATGACGTCCAACAGATTCTCTGGCTGTTTCACCTTTAGTGCTTCGACATCAGGCCGGGCGGGGGGCATTTCGTGGGTAGCTGGAAACGGAGTCTTATTTGGCCCCTTCACCATATTTTCTGGAATTGTTGGGGCCACGACCCTTCTTTGTGGTATCAGATCGATGTTGTGGCCGCCGATCACTTCTACGTCGATGCTGTTTTTCGACAAGACTACTGACGGGGTCCGAATAGAGCCCCGTACTTTGTCTGCAGACGTACTTTCCAAAACCCCCTGCAGTACATTGTCGAGATCCGCATTTCCACTGCTCAAAGAAACTGCTTCAGCGATCTGACTGGCTTGGGCGTAAGTTTGAATGAGCGAGAGAAGATCATTGAACTTAGCGGCTATCGATTTCTCTCTGGCCGCATATTCATTCCCAATATTCTCCACGCGCTTCGTGTACGTGATGTAGGCCGAAAAGACTTCCTCTGCCGTTTCATTATCGCTGCGGTTGTGTTGCCATGAGCATCCTTCTCTTCCCAGCGCATCTTTCTTGATTTGGCCACCGACACTAGTGCAGGTGTTGTAAAACAGTGCGGTGGCATCGGAATCTGCTTGTTTCAGGAAAGTCTCCATCCATTCCGAATCCGCCAACGAGGTGCGGAATCGCTGTGAGGTCATTTGCAGATCACGCTCTACTGACTGAGGGGACGCAATGATGCGAGCTAGTTTTGCAGTTGTGAAACCGGAGGTTTGCATGAATTTCGCTAGGCGTGCCTGAGTTTCACGATCGGCGTCGGTCTTCCCCTGAGCTATATCCGCCAACCAAGCTGCGGCTCTTTTTTCGAGAACGGCGGTAACCTCGTCAGATCGAGACGATCCGGTAGGTTGACCCTGGCTGGTAACTAAAAAGCTCTGAACTGCCTGATATAGCAGGACGTTTTGCAGAACTCGGACTAATATTGGGTTCCCCTTGGCCGCAAAATAGTCACGCGCTTCTTTGGCGCGCGCGTCCGCGTCCTTGTCGATCCAGTGCTTTGCAAAGTTTTCTGTGTCGGGATCTGCGAGCAAGTTTCCGGCTCGATAGAGCACTGGAAGGGCACCCGTGCGATCACTCGTAAGGATTTCTCTGCCGTTTACGCTGGTGAGAGTAGCCAGCCCTTCTGTGTTCCAGTTGAATAGAAGGGATGTCGTCTGGAATTTTTCATGGAAATAGTCGCTCGCAGCGATGTCCCCAAATGGGTACGTATCAGGTTTCGGATACGTAAACCCGTAGTATTCGACTTGGCCGTGCTGCGACCATGACTTGAGAATTTGGTCCGCTTGATTAAGCAGAGTCCCGAATTCGCTGTCGTCCAGCTGCGGCGAGAGCAATATG
>Ga0209006_10004589_pt1 | contig 12512 bp, 9 predicted proteins | sample JacPin_JW_Ref_O2_FD_188567 | JGI IMG/M metagenome (GOLD analysis project Ga0209006, IMG submission 188567) | Forest soil microbial communities from Algoma, Ontario, Canada - Jack Pine, Ontario site 1_JW_Ref_O2 (SPAdes) (version 2) | ecosystem: Environmental > Terrestrial > Soil > Boreal...
TGACAGACCGCGCAATCGCCGAGCGCGGCAAGTTGCCCGCCACGAGCGATCGTCGCGGCCGAATAGACCAATGTATCTGGCCGGGCGACCGGCGCGATCGATCGCCACGGCAACACGGCCGCAGCGATGCCGATCGCTGCGGTGCATAACGCCACGATGTTCGCTGCCACACCGCGACGAATCGCGAACGGGTTATGCCATCTGTCGCTAGAACGCGGGGCTTGAGGCTTAGCCATCGGTATTGCGCCGCGCGCCTCGTCCTGCTCGCCACGCAATCCCCGGAGAATTCGTTCAGGCGTGAAGGGCAATTCGCGAAAACGCACACCGGTTGCATCGAAGATGGCGTTGGCAATAGCCGCGGCACTCGGGACCGATGCGGATTCGCCGACGCCGAGCGGCGGCTGATCCTGCCGCGGCAGCATCAGCACGTCGATGTCGGGCAGCTCCGGAAATTTGATGATGGGGTAGGCGCCCCATTCGCGGCTTGTCACCGCGTTGCGGTCGAACGAGACCTCTTCCATCAGCGCACGGCTGGTGGACTGGATGACGTTGCCATGGATCTGGTGCCGCACGCCGTCCGGATTGATCATCAACCCGGAATCCTGGCCCGCCACCACGCGGGTCACGCTGACATCGCCGGTCGCCTTGTTGACGGCGACGTCGGCTACCCAGGCCGACCATGCGGCGCCGTAGCCCGGAAATTTGCTGTGGACATAGAGCGCATAGGCAAAGCCCCGCCCGTGCACGATGTCGTGCTCTGGCGTCGGTTCCTGCCTTATCGGTCGCGGAGTCCAGCCGGCGCGTTCGGCAACGGCGTTGACGAGGTCGATCGCGCGCCGATCCTTCAAATAGCGCAGCCGGTACTCGATCGGATCGACGCCGGCCTCGGTTGCGAGTTCGTCGATATAGGATTCATGGGCAAACGTATTCGGCAGCGCCGAGACGCCGCGCAGCCATGACGCCCGCACGATTGGCGGCATGTCGTGCGCCACCACGCGCATCGCCTCATAGTCGTAAGGCGGGATCGCGGTGCGGTCGCCCATTTCGAACACATTGGGAGTCGGCGCAATCGTACCCGTCAGCAGCAGCGCCAGCGTAGGCGCGCCGTTGGAGGGATAGCGCGTGGCAAAATCATAGCCGGCGACACCGCCGTCGGCGCGCAGGCCGCCCTTCACGTCCATCAGCTGTGCCGTGCCCTTCGGCTCCCAGGCGTGCTCCTGCTCGCGGCTCAATTGCACCCTGAGCGGACGGCCGACCGCGCGCGACAGCAACACGGCATCGGCGGAAACGTCGTCGGCGCAGTTGCGGCCGTAGCAACCGGCGGCTTCCATCCGGATCACGTCGATTTCGCTGTCCGGTCGCGCCACGAGCAGCGCGAGATCTGCGCGCAAGATGTGCGGATTCTGTGTGCCGGACCACACCCGGATGTGATCGTCCCGAACATCCGCAACGGCGCAGGATGGGCCGATCGACGCGTGCATCTGGTAGGGCCAGACATAGGTTCGCGCCATTGGCTTGGCGGCGGCGGCGATCGCTGCCTCGACGTCGCCCTTGTCGATCAGCGTGCGCGGCGTCGAGGGATTGGCGCGCAGCGCCGTCTCGATATCTTTCAGGTCCGGAAGCACAGGCGTCGGCTTCCAGCTCACCCTGAGTTGCGCGGCCGCCTTGACCGCGTTTTCCTCGCGTTCGGCGACGACGCCGACGAAATCGCCGATCCTGACAACGGCGACCAGCCCGGGAATATCGCGGACCGACGCCTCGTCGATCGCAATCAGGCTGGTGCCGACAAAGGCGCCGATATCGACGCCGGCATAGGGCGGACGCACCACCCGGCCATGCAGCATGCCGGGCAGGCGCATGTCGTGAACATAGAGGAGTTCGCCGGTCGCCTTCGCCGGTAGATCTACGCGCGGCACTGATTGCCCGACGATGCTGTAGGCACTGACGGTCTTGACCGAAACATCGTCAGAGAGTTCGAGGCGTATAGTCTCTTCGCCGATCAATTCGCCATAGCTGACGCTGCGGTTATCCCTGCCGCGAACCAGGCCGTCTTCGATCGTAAGCGATTCCGCCGATTGCTCGAGCCATTCCGCTGCGCGCGCAAGCAGGAATTGCCGTGCCTGCGCCGCCGCATTGCGCAAGGGGACGGCCGTGATCTGGATGGTTTCGCTGGCGATGGTTGGGCCCTGATTGGGGACGTGCGCGGTATCGCCGAGCACGACGACGACTCGCGCAAACGACACGTCGAGTTCCTCGGCGACGATCTGCCCCAGCGCGGTGCGAATGCCGGTGCCGAGATCGACATGACCGTTGAAGGCGGCGACCGAACCGTCGGCCGATATCCTGACGAAGGTCTCGAAGGTGCCCTTCGCGCCTGAACCGGCCGGACGAACCACCGACAAAGCGCCGGTGCGGATGCTGGAATTGTCGGGAGTACTCGGCGAGGCCATCAATCGTGCGCCTCGGCGAGACGGCCAGCGGCCCGCATCGCTGCGCGGATGATTTCGACATGCGCGCCGCATCGGCAGAGATTGTAGCGCAGCGCTTCCAGCACCTCGGTCTCGGAGGGATGAGGTGTGCGCATCAGCAACGCCTTGGTCGTCATGATCATGCCGTTGAGGCAGTAGCCGCATTGCGCCGCCTGCTCGGCGATGAAAGCTTCCTGGACCGGATCCGGACGGTCGCGCGAGCCAAGTCCCTCAAGCGTCACGATGTCGCGCCCAACGCAGCCGCTGAGCGGGATCACGCAAGAGCGCGCCGCGAGGCCGTCGATCAGGACGGTGCAGGTCCCGCATTCGCCGAGCCCGCAACCGTATTTCGGTCCGTTCAGTTCGAGATCGTTGCGCAATACATAAAGCAATGCGGTATCGGGAGCGGCGCTGACGTCGTGGAACTGGCCGTTGACCGCGAGGCGGATCGTAGGTTGCGTCATGCGTCTGGTTCCGGCCCGGTGGTTGCACTGCAAAACATCGCGGTTCAAACCCTGCAGCGAAGATACCGTTTGCATACAAACGTGCAAGCGCGCCGGCCTGCGACCAACCTGGCTGCCCTGTTTATGAACAAGCCGGCGAGGCAATCTGCGGCAAAAATCGGCACCCGCGAGTTTCGCTTGCGCTGCCGCTTGACAGGTTTCCGCCAGGCGCGCAACATCGTTCGTATACGAACAAATACCGGCGGGTCGCGGCACAAGACGTCGTTACCCGTTTTGCCGTCCGACAGTTTGATGCTGGCTTGTGAGCTCGTTCATGCTGACCGAACCGAACGCTGCCGCCGACGACAAGATCCGCTGCGATGCCTGCCCGGTGATGTGCTACATCAAGCCGGGCGCGGCGGGCGCCTGCGACCGCTATGCCAATCACGACGGCCAACTGGTGCGCGTCGATCCGCATATCGTGCTGGAGCGGACGGTGTCGCATGGCGGACGGCTGGTGCCGTTCCAGGCCGGCGGCGACTGGGACGGCAAGATCGTCCACGAGCCCAGCATTTTCGTTACCGCGATCGGCGCCGGCACCACCTATCCAGATTACAAGCCGGCGCCGTTCATTGTCTCCTCGGAGATCGACGGCGTCGATATGGTGACCGTGGTGACCGAAGGCATCTTCAGTTATTGCGGCGTTAAAGTGAAGATCGACACCGACCGTTATCTTGGTCCGGAGACCGCGACGGTTCGTGCGCAGGGCGAAGCGGTGGGTCACGTAACCACCGGCGAATACGGCTCACAGATGCTATCTCTCGGTGGGGTCCATCATCTGACCGGCGGTTCGAAGAAGGAAGGCCGCGTCACCTGCGACGCGCTGATGGATCTCAGCAACTGCAAGCCGGTAGAGCTGACGATCGACGGCGGCGCGACCGTGGTGGTGCAGGCCGGCTATCCACCGATCGTCAACGGCGTGCCCGAGGAGCGCATGCGGGTCGGTTGCGGCTCGGCGACCATCGGCATGTTCGCCAAGCAGTGGCATGGCAAGGTAGATGAAGTCGTGGTCGTAGACGACCACATCACCGGGGTTCTCAGCGAACACCAAGCCGGCAAGCTGCTCGATATTCCCGACACCGGGATCAAGATGAAGGGCCGGCGCTCGACGCCCGGCCGCTACTTCCAGGTCGCCGAGCCCGGCACGGGCTGGGGCGGCACAAAAATCTCTAATCCGCTTTCGGTGCTGGGCCCGTTCGATGTGAAGAAGGCGCGTCCTGGGATGACCATGCTGATGGTTTCCACGACGGGCGAACATGCGGCTTATTACGTCCTCGACGAGGCCTTGCGGCCGGTCGAGAAGGTGATGCCAATCGACCTGAGATCTTCTGTTGAGCGGATTCAGGAGAACTGCGAGCCCGCATTATGCACCGTGCTGTTCATGGCCGGAGCGGGTGGTTCGCTGCGTGCCGGCGTCACCGACAATCCGGTGCGCCTAACCCGATCGGTCAAGGAGGCGCTGACGCGCGTCACCTCCGGCGGCGCGCCGGTTTACGTCTGGCCGGGCGGCGGCATCACCTTCATGGTCGATGTCACGCGATTGCCGGCCGGCGCGTTCGGCTATGTTCCGACGCCGGCGCTAGTGGCGCCGATCGAGTTCACGCTGAAGCTGTCTGACTATGCCGCCTTGGGCGGCCATATGGATCATGTGCGTCCGCTGGCGTCGCTGAAGGACAATACCGAAATCCGCCAAACGCTTTCGCAGCCGCCATTGTCGGGACCGCGCGCATGACACGGGCACCGCACATCAGGTTGCTTCCCGACGGCAGGCGGCTTCATCTGCAGGACGGTCCGATCGACCTGATCGTGGAGGCCCGCGGCAGCGAAACGGAAGTGCGTCACGCCTATGATGCCGCAACGTGGCGCTTTACAGGTCTGCTCGACGAACTCTGCGCCGAACTGCCGCTGTTGCGCCAGCCGGCCGATCCGGTACGCTGCCGGTTGCTAGGCGTGATCGCGCGCCGCATGCATATGGCGGTAGCGCCGTTTGCCGCCGATGGCTTCATCACGCCGATGGCGGCGGTCGCAGGCTCCGTCGCAGAAGAGATTTTGGGCGCGATGATGAAGGAGGCGCGGCTTGGTCGCGCTTATGTCAATAATGGCGGCGACATCGCGCTGCATCTGGCCGGCGGAGAATATTTCACCGTGGGCTTGGCGGAACGGCCGGATGTATCCGGCTTGCTGCGAACCATGATCGTCCATGCCGGCGATCCCACGCGAGGGGTTGCGACCAGTGGGCGTCACGGCCGCAGTTTTTCGCTCGGGATTGCCGACGCCGTCACCGTACTGGCGCGGACGGCGTCGCAAGCCGACGCCGCCGCTACCGTCATTGCCAATGCCGTCGATTTGCCCCGACATCCCGCAATCATCCGCCGCCCGGCGCATGAACTGCAGCCCGACAGCGATCTCGGCGCGCGACTGGTGACGCGTGGCGTCGGAGAAATATCTAGCAGTGAGGTCGAGCAAGCGCTGGAGACCGGCGCGGTTTGCGCGCGAAAATGGCTCGCGGCGGGATTGATCGATGGCGTCGCCTTGCGGCTAAATGGCCGGATGATCGTCGTGGCGGCGAAAAACGTCGAGACGATGGACTCAAGCTCGCCGCTTCGCAAAGTAGAGAGTACGGTGGATGCCTGAGGAAGTTCGGGAACAGGACGGAAAACAATGAGCGCGGTGATTCGCAAGATAGTCACGGTGGTCGAAGAGACCCACCTGGAAATGGGCAGGACGGTCGCGCCGCCGACCCGGCGCGCGGCTGCCATCGCAGTGATCGAAAATCCGTTCGCCGGCAGATATGTCGAAGACCTTGCGCCCCTGATCGCGATCGGGGAGGAGCTTGGCGAACTGCTCTCGAAGAAGGCCGTTGCCGCGCTCGGTATCGACGGAGCAAGGGCGCACAGCTACGGCAAGGCGGCAGCGGTCGGCGAAAACGGCGAACTCGAACATGCCGCCGCGATCCTGCACCCGAAGATGGGCGCACCGGTGCGCAAGGTGCTGGGCAAGGGCGCGGCCCTGATCCCGTCGTCGAAGAAGCGCAGCGGACCGGGAACGACGCTGGATATTCCGCTCGGCCATAAGGATGCGGCGTTCGTGCGCAGCCATTTTGACGGCATGGAAGTCCAAATCAATGATGCGCCGCGCGCCAACGAGATCATGGTGGCGGTCGCGGTCACCGACAGCGGCAGGCCGTTGCCGCGCGTCGGCGGGCTGACGGTTGCGGAAGTCAAGGGCGAGGACGGTTTACGGTAATTTCTTCTAACAGTGGAGGTAAGGGATGCGACGGAGCAGGTATTTCCTAGGCGCGGGGCTTGCGATCATGTTCAGCGGCATGGCGCATTCCGCCATGGCGCAGAACGAAATCAAGATCGGCGAAATCAACAGCTACTCGCTATTGCCGGCCTTCACCGATCCCTACCGCAAGGGCTGGCAGCTCGCGGTCGAGGAGGTCAACGCCGCCGGTGGCATCAACGGCAAAAAGCTCGTCGTTATTTCGAAAGATGACGGCGGCAAGCCGGCTGACGCGCAGACCGCTGCCAACGAGCTGGTGTCGAGCGAGAAGGTCGCGATGCTGGCAGGCACGTTCCTCTCCAACATCGGCCTTGCCGTCAGCGATTTCGCCAAGGAGAAAAAGGTGTTCTTCCTCGCCGCCGAGCCGCTGACCGACGCGATCACCTGGTCCAAGGGCAATCGCTACACCTTCCGCTTGCGCCCCTCCAACTACATGCAGGCGGCGATGCTCGCGGAAGAGGCGGCAAAACTGCCGGCCAAGCGCTGGGCGACGATTGCGCCGAATTACGAATACGGCCAGTCGGCGGTTGCCGTGTTCAAGAAACTGATGTCGGAAAAGCGGCCCGACATCCAGTGGGTCGACGAGCAATGGCCGCCGTTCGGTAAGATCGACGCGGGTCCGGTCGTGCAGGCGCTCGCCGCCGCCAAACCGGAGGCGATCCTCAACGTCACCTTCGGCGCCGATCTCGTGAAATTCGTGCGCGAAGGCAACACCCGCGGGTTGTTCAAGGATCGCGCGGTGGTGAGCTTCCTCACCGGTGAACCCGAATATCTCGATCCGCTGAAGGATGAGACGCCCGAGGGCTGGATCGTGACCGGCTATCCCTGGTACAGCATCAAGACGCCCGAGCATGATGCGTTCCTCAAGGCTTATCAGGCCAAGTACAACGACTATCCGAGGCTCGGCTCGATCGTCGGGTACGAAACCATCAAGGCCGCCGCGGCCATTCTCGCCAAGGCCAATTCCGAAGATCCGGAGAAGCTGATCGCGGCGACGGAAGGCCTGTCGCTGCCGTCGCCGTTTGGCGAGATCACCTTCCGCAAGATCGACCACCAGTCGACGCTCGGTGCGTTCATCGGCAAGACCACGCTGAAGGACGGCAAGGGCATCATGGTCGACAGCGCCTACCGCAAGGGCTCCGACTATCTGCCCAGTGATGCGGAGGTCGAGAAAATGCGCCCGAAGGAATGAGGGGTTTGGTTCCTTCTCCTTCTCCCCGTTCTTCAAGGGTCGAGACAAGCGAAGCTCGCTCTTAGAGGTTGTCGTTAGGAGTCTGTCTGTAGAGCAAGACGTGGATAGAGCCGCTCACCCGGCGCGACGCGTCGAGCTCTCCCCGCGGGCGGCAGCACGAGGAGAGATAACTTCAAACGCTCGGGCGCCGACTGGATTCGACGCCATTGTGAACCGGACCGCCGATGGCATTCTATGTCGTTCAGTTCTTGACCGGTCTTGCCAGCGCGGCGTCGCTGTTTCTGGTGGCGTCGGGGCTGTCGATCATCTTCGGCGTGACGCGGATCGTGAATTTCGCGCACGGCGCGTTCTACATGCTCGGCGCCTATGTGGCGTTCACGCTGACCGAGCGATTTTCTGGCGCCATCGGATTCTGGGGCGGCATCATTGTCGCCGCCTTGATCGTCGCAGCACTCGGCGTGTTGGTGGAAATGCTGCTGCTGCGGCGGATCTATCACGCGCCAGAACTGTTTCAACTGCTCGCGACCTTCGGCCTGACCTTGATGGTCGAGGATCTCGTGGTGCTGATCTGGGGGCCGAGCGACCTCTTGGGCCGTCGTGCGCCCGGGCTCAAGGGGGCGGTCGATTTCTTCGGGCAGAACATTCCAAGCTACGACCTGTTCCTGATCGTGCTCAGTCCAGCCATACTCGGTGTCCTGTGGCTGATGTTCCGGCGAACGCGCTGGGGCGTGCTGGTTCGCGCAGCGACGCAGGACCGCGACATGGTGGCAGCCCTCGGCGTCAATCAGAAATGGCTGTTCACCAGCGTGTTTGCGCTTGGCGTCTTCCTGGCGGCGCTGGGCGGCGCGTTACAGATTCCGCGCGACGCGGTGCATCACGCGCTCGACCTGCGCATTATCGTCGACGTGTTCGTGGTGGTGGTGATCGGCGGGCTTGGCAGCATCATCGGCGCCTTTGTCGCCGCCGTGCTCGTCTCCGAACTCAACGCGTTCGGCATTTTGATCTTTCCGAAGATCTCCATCATCTTGGTATTTCTGGTGATGGCAGCGGTCCTGATCGTGCGGCCATGGGGCCTGTTCGGCAGGCCGGAAGGCGCCGCACGCCACACGCCGGGGCTATCAGTCAATCCGTGGCGGCCGATGACCTACAATCAGCGCTTGGTGGCAATGGCCGCGCTGGCGGTAGTTGCAGCGTTGCCGTTGATCGGCGGCAACTACGCGCTCACTGTCGGCTCCGAGATCGCTATCTTCGTGGTCTTTGCCGCGAGCCTGCATTTTCTGATGTCGGCCGGTGGTCTCGCCTCGTTCGGCCATGCCGCCTATTTCGGACTCGGCGCCTATGGCGTGGCGCTGCTCGCCAAGCTCGCCGGGTTACCGATGATCGTTTGCCTGTTGCTCGGCCCGCTGCTGGGACTCGCAGGCGCCATCCTGTTCGGTTTCTTCGCCGTGCAATTGTCCGGCGTGTATTTTGCGATGCTGACGCTGGCGTTCGCGCAGATCGTCTGGTCGATTGCGTTCCAATGGGTTGAGGTGACCGGTGGCGATAACGGTATCCTGGGCGTTTGGCCCGAGAAGTGGGCGGCAAGCCCTTCGCATTTCTACTGGCTCTCGATCGGCGTGGCGGCGCTTTCGGTCGCGGCGCTTCGCATCATCGTATTTTCGCCTTTCGGCTACGCGTTGCGTGCCACGCGCGATTCGCCGCTGCGCGGTGAGGCCATCGGCATCAATGGCAAGCGCATCCAGTGGACTGCCTTTATGATCGCCGGCACCGTCGCCGGGATTGCCGGCGCGATGTTCGCCTATCTGAAGGGTAGCGTGTTTCCCGACAATCTCGGCATCCCCCTCTCGGTCGATGCGCTGGTCATGGTGCTGCTCGGCGGCGTCGAGACCGTCTCCGGCGCGGTTGTCGGTGCCATCGTCTACAAGGCGTTGTCGATCTGGCTGGTGAGCCAGACCGACCTGTCCAAGCTGGTGCTCGGCGCGTTCATCGTTCTGATCGTTGTCGTTTTTCCCAAGGGCATTGTTGGGATGCTGGAGACGTTCCGTCAACGCCGTCGACCTCGATCGCCCAAGCCAGCCCCTGAGTCAGCCCTTGTCACGTCAGGGATCGAGACCGCCGAATGAGCACCGCGCCCACACTGTTGTCGGTCGAAGGCTTGAGCAAATCCTATGGCGGAGTCCATGCCGTGCGCGGTGTGTCCTTTGCGTTACAGGCCGGCGAAATCCTGGCGCTGATCGGTCCCAATGGTGCGGGCAAGAGCACGTGCTTCGATATGCTCAATGGCCAGACCACGCCAACTTCAGGTCGGATCCACCTGCTCGGTCAGGACACCACCGGCAACAGGCCGCGGGCAATCTGGCGTCTCGGCGTCGGGCGCACATTCCAGATCACCGCGACATTCCCGACCATGACGGTGCGCGAGAATGTCCAGGTCGCATTGCTGTCGTTTCACAGACGGTCGTTCAATCTCTGGACGTCGGCGCCACGCTTCGCGCAAGACGAGGCCAGTCGCTTGCTGGAGCTCGTCGGCATGGGCGGCTATGCCGAGCGGCCATGCGGCGAACTCGCCTATGGCGATCTCAAGCGGCTGGAATTTGCGATTGCGCTCGCCAATCAGCCGACGCTGCTGCTGATGGACGAGCCGACCGCCGGAATGGCGCCGCGCGAACGGATCGAGCTGATGCGCCTCACCGCGGGGATCGCCCGCGAAAAAGCGATTGGCGTGCTCTTTACCGAGCACGACATGGACGTGGTGTTCGAACGCGCCGATCGCATCCTGGTGCTCAATCGCGGCACCTTGATCGCGGAGGGATCGCCCGAGGAGGTGCGGCGCAACCCGCAAGTACGTGCGATCTATCTTGGCGAAGGCCTGGTTTACGATGCCCGTCACCGCGAGGGAGCGCCGATATGAAGCTCTCGGTCGAGGGGCTGAACAGCTATTACGGCCCCGCGCACATCCTGTTCGACATTGCGCTCGAGGTCGGTGAGGGCGAGGTCGTGGCCCTGCTTGGACGCAATGGCGCTGGTAAGTCCACCACCTTCCGCTCAATCGTCGGCCTGGTCGAGCAGCGCAGCGGCCGCGTTGTGTTCGAGGGTAGGGACGTCTCGAACCAGCCGACCTACGCCATCGTCAGCCATGGTCTTGGCTACGTGCCCGAGGAGCGGCGCATCTTCACGGATCTGACGGTCGACGAAAACCTCGAGGTCGGCCGCCAGCCAGTCCGGCCGAACGTACCGCACTGGACGCGCGAAAAGCTGTTCTCGCTGTTTCCCAATCTGGGCGAAATGCGTGGCCGCACCGGCGGGCGCATGAGCGGCGGTGAGCAGCAGATGCTAACCATCGCCCGGACATTGATGGGCAACCCGTCGCTGGTGCTGCTCGACGAGCCGTCGGAAGGATTGTCGCCCAAGATCGTGGAGCAGATGGTCGAGGCGATCCTGACCATGAAGAGGGAGGGCGTCAGCATGATCGTCTCCGAACAGAATTTGCATTTTGCCAGACTGATCTGCGACCGCGCCTATATCATCGAGCGCGGCCGAATCTGTTTCAGCGGCACCATGAGCGAGCTGGACGCGCGACCGGACATCCGCGACGCGCATCTGGCGCTGTAATATCCAGCGCGAAAAACAAGGGGCAGGGAACGCAGATGAACAGAAGTGTTTCAGCCAGGCGAAGCGCCAGGCCTTCGCGGCCGGCCTACGTTCTCGAGGATCAGATCGGGTTCATCCTGCGCCAGGTGTGGCAGCGCCATGCCATGATCTTTGCGCGGGATATCGGAATTAACCTGACGCCGACGCAATGGGCGGCGCTGGCAAAACTCACCGAGACCGGGCCGTGTTCGCAGAACCAGCTCGGGCGGTTGACCGCCATGGATGTCGCCACCATCAAGGGCGTGATCGACCGGCTCACCGCCCGCGGCCTGACCGAGACCGGTCCCGATCCCGAGGATGGCCGCCGCCTGCTGGTCAGGTTGACGCGCGCCGGTCAGCAAGTGGCGGAAAAGGCGGTGCCGAACGCGCTTGCGATCAGCAAGGAGACGTTGGCGCCGCTCGATGCCGGCGAGCGCGAGACGCTAGTCGCGTTGCTCGGCAAGTTGCGCTGATCGGTCAATGCACGACGACGAAAGGCACCCTCGTTGCTGGCGGCGTGTTGCGGCTGCGCTGGGTACGGACGATGCCGTCGATGATGGTCATGCCCACGCCCGGGAGGTCGCCGAGTCGCACGCTGTCGAGGATGGTGTTGCCAGGGGAATGCTGCGCGCGGTCCATGATGACGAAGTCGGCCGACCGCCCGACCTCGACGATGCCACAGTCCAGCGCCCGCATCCGCGCGGTGTTTCCGGTCGCGAAGCAGAACGCAATTTCGGCGGGCACTTCGCCTAGCGACGACAATAGCGATATCATGCGCAGAATCCCAAGCGGTTGCACACCGGACCCGGCCGGTGAATCCGTACCGAGAATGACGCGGCTGAGATCGCCCATTTCGCGCGCGATCCGCAACGTATAAAGCGCCGAGCGCTCGTTGCCGTTGTGAACGAGTTCGAGGCCGCGCTTGCAGCCTTCACAGATGCAGCGGATCTGATCGTCGGGCAGCGCGGTGTGACCGCCATTGATGTGGCCGATCACATCGGTGTCGGCTTCCAGCACCACGTCCTTGTCGATCAGGCCAGAACCCGGAATCGACGGGCCCCCGGTATGGATCGTGCTCTGGATGCCATATTTGCGCGCCCACCCCACCATCTTGCGCGCAGTCGGGCCGTCCTTGACGCCGCCAAGGCCGACCTCGCCGAGCAGTCTTACCCCCGCCGCAGCCAATTCCTTGAAATCTTCCTCGACCATCTCGGCCTCGATGACCGGCGCGCCGGCGTGAACCTTCACGCCGCCGGGCCGAAGCGTCCAGAAGGCGCGCTGCGCAAAAATCGCCATCGCCTTCAGGCCCACGATATCGCGCGGGCGGCCGGGCATATGAACTTCGCCGGCCGAAATCATGGTCGTGACGCCGCCGTGCAGAAAGCTGTCGATCCAGCCGATCTGGTTTTGCCGCGGCGTCCAGTCGCCGGCGAC
>Ga0209006_10004590_pt1 | contig 12512 bp, 11 predicted proteins | sample JacPin_JW_Ref_O2_FD_188567 | JGI IMG/M metagenome (GOLD analysis project Ga0209006, IMG submission 188567) | Forest soil microbial communities from Algoma, Ontario, Canada - Jack Pine, Ontario site 1_JW_Ref_O2 (SPAdes) (version 2) | ecosystem: Environmental > Terrestrial > Soil > Boreal...
GATTGGTCTGCGGACGGCTTCCGATCGCGTAGCAGGGGACCGTTCACTTCGGGAAACTCCTCCGCGCAAACCAGCCCGGCGATTTCCCTCTTGAAGATTCTACGCGTACTGTCAGCTGCATCCATTCGCTCCAATCAGTATTCGATAGTCTTCCTATTAGCCTTCCTTACTTACCCCGGTTTTCACTCCTGCCGGACGCGCGAGGTCGGTCTTCGCAGTCCAGAACAAGAAGATAGAGACAAAAAGACCAGTAAGTTGGGACTTGACATGGTAAGTGGTTCGGCCTATGTTGTTCGACAATTCGGCGAATTGAAGTGAGAAGGTCGTTCAGACTCTCTCATTCGAGGGGGGCTTCTAACTCGCCGACTTCCCCGACAAATCGAGGTGGCTTGTTACGCCCGTGACGCCGCGCCGGAGACGCTACGCCGGAGTCCGCGGCGTTGCGCATGCAAAAGGCTGTTCGAGGCCCAAGACACGCTTGCCTAAGCAAGGGTTTAGCCGGAGAGCCGGTGCGAAAGTTATGACCTACATACAGACGATGGATCAATCAGGACTCATCGTTCGGACCTGTGGCTCAAGTCAATGGCTTAAGCGTCCGGTATTAAAGGATTAGCTATTCATAAGTCGAATGGAATAAGTCAGCCCTTACCAGGAGGATAATGATGACGCTCCAGCATCTCGACACAGTTATCGCTTTTGCCGTGGTCATGTTAGCGGTCAGCCTGTTGATCACAATCTTTACCCAGGCCATGTCGAGCCTGTTCGCCCAGCGGGGCGGCAACCTGCGATGGGGAGTGCAAGTACTGCTCAGGACGATCAATCCGAGCCTGGGCGATAGCGCGGGGAACCTGGCGCAGCAGATTCTGACTCACCCAATCATCTCCGATTCCATCTTCTCCCGGCTGGCGCGAGTGAAATATCTTGGTACGCTGACCCGCCGGTGGAGGCTGGCCTCGGCAATTCGAGTGGAAGAGTTGCTGCGGATACTACCGGAAGTGGCGAACCTTCCCGACGCTCCAGACACCGCGAAGAATGCGATCGCGCAGTTAGTACAGCACGCCGATCCCGCAGCCGCCTATACAATCCAAGCCGCATTTCAGACTCTCAGAAGCCTGGCGCCCCAGCAAACTGAGGAGGCGAGAGAGGCTATGCAACAAATGGCTTCAGCCGCCCAGTCTTCGGCAGTCAATCTGAAGACCAGCGTCGAGAACTGGTTCAACTCCGCCATGGACCGGGTTTCGCAACGGTTCGCATTGCAAATGCGGATGTGGACCGTGCTGTTCTCACTCCTGGTGGCGTTCGCCGTGCATCTGGATGCAATCAATCTTTATACAAGGCTCTCCTCGGACGCCGAGCTGCGCGCGAAGCTGGTGGGCAGCGCCGACGCGTTGGTTAAGCAGGCGGGAAATATCATTCCCGCTCAGGGGAGCGCACCGAAGACCGAGCCCAGTTCCGTACCTCAACTCTACAGCGAGCAGATGAAGGCTTTGCAGGCGCAAGCGCCATCGGTGGCCAAGCTGGGCACACCGCCCGAATTTAAAAGCCGCGACGAGGGCAGCCAGTGGCTGCGCGACGGAATGAAGGGCGACCCTCAAGCAGAGCAACTGGTCAGCAAATACCAGGAATTGGTCGATGCGGGCCTCAAGAGCAACGAAGACAAATTGCTTGACCAGTCTGCCGATATCAGGAATCTGTTGGCCCAGAGCGGCTTCCAGTTGATTCCCGATCCTTATCCGCAACCGTGGTACGAGCCCTGGAACACATTCACGGCGCGCGAGTTCTGGGGCACGATGGCGGCCGCGGGTTTCCTGAGTTTGGGCGCTCCTTTTTGGTTTAACGCCTTGAAAACATTGAGCAGCCTGCGGCCAATCGTAGCCAACAAAGAGCAGGCAGAGCAGCAGCACAACTAGCCGCATGCCCGCAAAATACTTGCGGGATCTAACTCATAGAGGTATCGCCGTGAGCACCATCGATTGGAACAAGACTCTAAGAACACAATTTCGGGTGCCCGGTTTCCCCGGTCTATATGTCCTGGGATGTTATGCCAGACGGGTCACACTCTACTCGCAACAGGTTCGGGCGCTCAACCTGATTTATGGGTTGTTCAAAACGCAGGCATTGAAGAAAGGGGAAGAAGTTGTCGTCGTGGGCGGAGGCGGGGCCGGACTGACGGCTGCGGCGGGTGCGGCGTTTCGCGGTGCTAAGGTAACCCTGCTGGACGAACTCGAGGGTCCGATGGAAATCCAGCAGAATAACCGCCAGCGGTGGATTCATCCATACATTTACGACTGGCCGTATTTGGATGATTCGCTCTTTGAGCAACTGAAGGGAGGGGAGGCCAGCCTTCCGCTACTGAGTTGGCGGGCGGATTATGCGGCGAATGTGGCGCAGGAAATCTGCTCTCAGTGGGACCGGTTGCGCAGCGCGTACAAAATCGATTCGCGTTGGTCGGTCAGAAACGCATGCCTGGAGAGTAATGGCGGAAGAAGGATTTCTCTGCGATGGGAAGAATCGGGAGTTGAGCAAAGGCGTGAGGGTGCGCGCGTAATCCTGGCCGTGGGGTTCGGTCTGGAGCCGCAAAAGCTGGGACAGGACAGTTACTGGGCCGAGGACGATCTGGATGGCGGATTCCGCAAGCCCGCCAAGCGGCCACGCTGGCTGGTTTCCGGATCAGGCGATGGGGCACTCACAGATCTGATGAGGCTATGCGTTCATCGCTTCCGTCAGGACGAGATGCTCAACTTATTCGTCACCGCGCAGGGCATCGAGAAGCTGAAGGAAGACCTGCGCGCCCTGCATTCCGATTCGCAACACCTGGACGAACCATCCGTATCGCGCCGGTTTGCGGACCTCTCCATCGACAATGAACTAAGGAATCTGGTCAAAGAGCAATTGCGGCGGGATGGCCCTAGAGTCGTACTCGTCAGCAGGGAGGCCGATCTCTATGGCTCGAAAACTTCCATCCTGAACCGGCTCATCGTTCGCATCCTTAAAGAGACGCGGCCGAGGGCGTTTCAGCATTTCGTGGGAACCACGGGGGAGCCGTTGCCCTCCCGCGACCGAAAGTTCTTTACCGTCGTGATCAATAGCGCCGGGAAAAAGAGGCGTGAGCAATTTCATCGAGTTCTCGTGCGCCACGGCCCCGACTCTAAAATCGAAGGCGGTTTTCGAAATATCCACGCATTGTGCAAGAACATGGCCTCCCTTTGGAAGCAAATGCCAGTCGAAGGGGACTTGACACGAAAGCCGAACTGGAAACCCCGCTACTTTGGACCTGAGCTCAAGTACCTGCCGCTCAAAGCCGAGCAGCCGGGGAGCGTCCCATCGAGGATGGGCCTCAAGACGCAGGACCCGAATTTTGCGGCATCGGTAAAGCGATTCGGCGTTTACGCGCAGAGGGTGGCCATCATTAAGCAGGTGCGCAGCGATGGGAGTTCGACCGTGACCTACTCCATCGATGGTCTCTCAGTTCTTAGGGGAACGATCTCGGGGATACACTTTCGCTACAACTCCGGCGCAGGAAAAGTGGACCGAATCAAGGTGGAAACAGAAGGCCGGGCGCTGAAATGGGAGGACGATCCGGAGCGCGCAAGCTTGCCCAGTACCGCGCAGCCGACCCAGAGCCAGAACGCTTCTTTGGACGCGATTCAAGAGGTGAGGGACGAGGTGCGGCGTCTATCGGGGACGGTGCGGTTGGCGCAGCCGTTGCGACCGAACGAATTTCTGAGCTTTCGGTTAAGCTTTCGCCTGCTCAACGGAGATGCCCTGTCGGATTGGGAATACATGCAGATGTACGATCGGGACAAACGCGCGCACCTGGATAAAAAGTATCCATCCGGCGCCATCGAGTATCTGGCGCGAACCGTCTGGTTTCCGGTGCGCATGTTTACCATTCGCATCGTCCTGCCGACGTCAGTTAGAGAATGCGCTCCCAACCTGTTTATCTACCCAGACCATGCCAAACTTTCGCGGCGCGATGTGCTGAAAGGATCGGTGCTGAAATTTACTCGTCCCCCGAAATGGAATACGGTGATGAAAGCAGTTGCGAAACCCTTGCGCCCTCCCTTCGACATGGGCTTTTTCAGGAAAGTTTCGGCCCACGGATGGGAACTCTCGGTGCCTGTGCCCCTGGTCGGATCTGCTTATTCCCTGGATTGGCCGCTTCCTGCGACGCCTGAAAATGACTTTACCCGCGAACTGGAGCGGGACGCCCGCCACTTGCGGCAGGCGCTGCTGCGTTACCAGAAAAAGCGCAGGGACGTATCGCCGCAGGAATCGTTAACGCCGCAGAAACTGCAACTAGTCAGGCAACTGTTTAAGGACTTCTACGATTCGGTGGTGGACGAAAAGATTCCGCGGCGAGATCGTTTCGTAGTTTCGCTACTCGCCTACCGGGAAGAGAAACGCCGCCTGGAGGTGGTAGACGGCGTTCTCAATGGCCGGGATTTGGACTCCTGGACCCAGGGCTTCTGGTTGCCTTTTGGACTGGGCATGGCAGGATCGTGTTTCAAGGATGGAGATAGAGTCTTTCTGTTAAATCGCGGGAGAAAAGAGGAGCAAAAAGGCGTCCGGCAGGGACTGGAGAGCGATCCGGGGTTTTATCTCCACATCCCCCATCGCCCGAGGCCAAGTTTCTTGTTGCAGATTCCGATCGACCATCCGAAATTCAGTTCCAAGCAATGCCCGGCGGGCTACGCAACCAGCCGGCAGTTGATTGGCATCGTTAGCATCTCGTCACTGACCGGGAAAACATGGCTGGCATCGATAAGAAATCCGGAGGACTTCAGATCGGTGCAGCGGTGGTGCCAGGGCTTTTGCAATGAGGTCTACAAAATTCTGCTGGGAAAAGAAGAGCCGCCGGCATGAACGAAGCTGGCCAACCCGATCAGAGGAGCAACCCAGATGGCTGATAGAACTGAGGCAGGAGTGTGAAGAGTGCTACTTTGTCCCAGCCTTGCGGGAGGTTTGAACCTGGACCCTTCCGGCAACTCTACCGTTTCGCGCAGCCGCTCCGGATGACGCGGGACGGAGAAGCTTCTCTAGACTCCCATTCCGGAATTGTGGGCGGGTCTTCGATGAGTCTCTGGATGGGATCTCGACCGAGTAGATGTCCCCCGTATAGCCGGTCCAACCCTTGGGCGTAAACATAGCCTAAGTTTACCACTTCTGGGCATTTTCGATCCACCAAAAAAGGCCGGAGGATGACGAACCGGCCGCGGCCGTAACCAAAGTTCCAGCCAGTCTTGTGAATTTGGGGTGATAACCTTGCGGAATGCACGTCGATCCTGATGCGGGCTTGCGCTCGGCTAAACGCCCTCGATCCTCCGCTTCGTTTGCTGCGGCTCTCGTCGTCGGGTTGTTCTTGGGACTATCGTGCGCCGGCGCGATGGGGTGGTTGATCTCGCAAACGTCCGGGCGCGGTGTGTTGAGCCGGATGTGGTCGGCGGTAACGGGTAGAACCCTGAGCATTGACGTGAGCCAGCCCACTGTCGTCGATCGCATTCAGAAGTTGCAGCGGCTGGAAACCGTGGTTTACACCATGGACAAAATCGTGACTGGCGCGAAAGAGAACCACCTCTTCCCGGACTTTCTGGCTGGGGACCGGCTGCTAATGCTGGTGCACGGCGAAGTTGTCGCGGGGATCGATTTTTCGACTCTCAAGCCGGGCGACGTGCGAGTGGATGGCCGAACAGTTCGATTGCATCTGCCCGCGCCGCAGGTTTTCCGTACGCGGCTCGACAGTGAAAAGACACGAGTGTATTCGCGGCAGACCGGATTGCTCGTGCCCAGCGATCCGGATCTGGAAACGCAGGTGCGGCAGGAAGCGGAGCGACAACTGCAAGCGGCCGCACTGGCCGACGGCATTTTACCGACCGCGGGGAAGAATGCGGCTTCCACCATCACCAGTCTGTTACAGGGGCTTGGGTTCGAGAAGATCGAGTTGGAGTAACGGCGAGCCTATGAGGCTCGCCGTCGCGGCAGCGGAATCGCGGTTACCCCGAGCGCAATGACTATCCCCAGCGCCACTTCGATAAATCGGTGCATCGCCACCCTCCACGTCGGGCCGGTGTAGGGGATCAGCATGACGATGGCGACGGTTACGCAGGCCATGCGATAGCTTTGATCCAATCTAGTCCAGTGGCAAATCAGCATAGTGACGACGACCGCAACCGCGAACCAGGGCAGAGTGTGGCCGACAAAGGCCGCGAAAAGCGCGCTGGTAACCGCGCCAATGGCGGTGCCGACAAGGCGGTCGCGCGAGGCGGTGAGCGTGGCCCCAACCTGCGACTGCATGACCACGATGGCGGTGATCGCGGCCCAGTACCCCTGAGGCAAGCGGAGCAGGTCGGCGACGTAAACGGATCCCACGGCCGCGACCCCAGTCTTGATCGCTTGGGCCAGGCAGGTTGAAATTAGGTTCTTGAATGCGATCATGGCTATAGTGTTTTCGACCACAGAGTCATGGGGACACAGAGTGAAGAACCTGGGCTTAAGGAATCCTAACAGCCGCCCGTGAGGGTGATTCCGCTTGTCCCCGACGGTTCCTTGCCAAGGGCAACGCATGATAGCCTATGCGCTACGGGCGGAGGGTCTGGCCTCGGAGCTTGTTTCCGCCCGCGATGTTTCATCGTTTGTATCTGTTGCTGGACCAGAGTTATGCCAAGCGACCCCAAATTCTCGCGAACGCCTCTAAATCCTTTATCCGTAAAGGCTTCCAACGGCGAATACGAGGAAGAAGATATGCAACTTTCCCCTTCCGGCGGGGTTGAAACTGATGTGAGCACTGCCGCGATGGATCGGGGCTTGCTGATGGCGGGGATGGCGCCACAGGCAACGGCTGGCCTTGCCCCAAATTTGGCTGGCGCTGCGGCGCTCTCCGATGCCGACGTAATGCTGCGAGTGAAGGCGGGCGATCAGTCCGCTTTCGATTATTTGGTGCAGAAATACCGGCGGCCTCTGGTGAGTTTTATGTACCGCATGGCGCGCAACACCGCGGCTGCGGAGGATCTGGCGCAGGAAGTTTTTCTGCGTGTCTATCGCTCGCGTGCGACCTATGAAGCGAGCGCCAAGTTTACGACGTGGCTGTATCGCATCGCCACCAACCTGGCGGTGAATCACGCGCGCGACACGCGGCATGAGCGGCCCGAGGCAACGGTCAGTCTGGACGAGCCGGATGAAGAGACTGGAACGACCTTTGAGCTCCCCGATAGCGGCATGACCGCGGAACAGACCATGATCCGCCGGGAGCGCATGCTGGCCATTCGCCGCAAGGTGGAAGCGCTGCCTGAGCGGCAGCGACTGGCGGTCATTATGCACAAGTATCAGCAGATGGATTACAAACAGATTGCCGAAGTGCTTAAGTTAAGCGAGTCGGCTACGAAATCGTTGCTCTTCCGGGCGTATGAAACATTGCGTGACGAGTTAAAAGAATTCGTGTAAACGAATCGGTTCTGGAAGAGCCTTTTGTTGTTTGGTGAAATGCATTGGCGAAGAGGATTGAGGGGTAGCGGTTATGAAGTGCGATGAAATTCGCGAACGGATGCCGGATGTGGCCGCGGGACTGAGCGAAGCCACGACCGAAGAGAACAGGCATTTGTCCAGTTGTGCGGGATGCGCGGGCCAGTTGGAAGAGTTTCGCCGGACCATGGCATTGTTGGATGAGTGGCAGCCGCCGGAGCCTTCTCCGTATTTTGACGTGCGCTTACAGGCGCGGCTGCGCGAGGAGATGGCCAAGCCGCAAACGGGCTGGTCGCTGTGGTTCCGGCGTCCCGTGCTGGCGACGGCGCTGAGCCTGATAATCGTGGTCGGGGCGGGCTTGTTCTTTTCCCGGGGAGATGGAAATTACGGGAACAAAGACGTGGCCGCGGTCGAAATGGCAACGCCGGGCACGGCTGTGAGCGACCTGCAAGCTTTGGACAAGAACCACGACCTGTATTCCGATTTTGATTTGCTGGATGATTTGCAGGTGCAACACGACGTTGTCGCAAATCCGTAACCGGCGCCCGGCACGGGCTCTTAGACGAGGGACCGATCAGGACTACGCAGTCCGCAGGGCGGGTCTGCGAAAAGAACAGGCGGCAAGTGAGGCAGGGAACATACATTGCGCGATGGGCACTGAGGATAAGTGTGCTGACCTGTCTGGCCCTCGCCGTGCCCTGTTTCGCGCTTAGAGCCGGCTTTCGTGCTCCGCAGCAGCAACATCACGTGCCCCCCAGCAGTCCTCCGCATTCCGCTCCTCCGCCGGCCCGCTCGACGCCCCCGCAAAATCGTCCCATGCAGCAAGGCCATGCCGGCGATTGGTTGCGCTATCACCGCAATATGCCGCTGAATGAGCAGCAGCGAGCCCTGCAGAACGATCCGGCGTTTCGCCACCTGACGCCGCAACAGCAGCAGCAATTGCAGCAGCGTTTGCAGCATTTCTCCGGTCTGCCTCCGCAGCAGCAGCAGCGCATGTTGAACCGGATGGAAACCTGGGAACATCTGACGCCGGAACAAAAAGATCAGGCGCGGCAGGTGTTTGGGGAGATGCGGCAACTGCCTCCGGACCGGCGGCGTATGGTCACCTCCGCGATTCGCGACTTACGTGCCATGCCTCCGGCGCAACGCGATCAGATCATCGACTCGGATCGATTCAAGGGAATGTTTTCCGATCAGGAACGGGAGACGATCCGCGGCGGGGCGCGATTGCCGCTGGCGCCGCCCGAAGGCGGCGAAGGCAACGGGCCGCAGCAGTAACGGCAAGATCCCACGTCGGACCTTAGACCTTCCACCTCTTTTGCTCTCACAAGCTTCGGGATTTGGCTATCACTAATTCATCGCGGCCAGCATGCGCCGGATGGAGAGCGACATTTGTTTCACTTCGCCGGCGTCTTCTGCGGCCGGGGCAAGGCGCAGGTATTCTTCCAGGTCTTCGGCGGCGAGGTTGTGCATTTCCAGGCTGTAGCGCAGAAGGGCGCGCTGTTTTACATCCTCGGCCGAGTGCGGACGAATCACCAGCATCAGGTCGGCGATGATGAGCGCCTTGCGGAAGTCACGCGTCGACAAATACACGGTCTTCAAGTTGTTGAGCATCCGCGCCAGGATCTGGCGGTGATTCACCGGATGCAGGAATTCCGGCCGTAAATTCATTTGGCCGGAATAGATTTCATTCAGCCGCTCCTGACAATCCTCGGGGCTGAGCATATGGCCCTGATTGAAGCAGTCGATTAACACTTCTTGATTTACATCAAGCTGATCTGCCGCCTTCACTCCGGGAAGATTTCCATCCGAATCCGTATCCGTCGTGGGCCGATACTGGAGCAGGAAGTGTCCCGGCATGCCGATCCCCGCAACCGGAAATCCGATGCGGCGCGCTACTTCCAGATAAACCACCGAAAGAGAAATGGGAATCCCCAGGCCGCGATCGAGAACATCGTTCAGGAAAGAATTTCGCGGGTCGTAATAATCGTCGCGATTGCCGCGCAGTCCCAATTCGCCGAATAAAACGTAGTTGAGCGCGGAGATGGTTTGCCGGGCGTCGAGCTTCGCCGCGTCCTCCGCAACACCATTCGTAGCTGACTGCGAATCCGACTTCGGAACCAGCCCGGCCACGCGGCGCGCAAGACTGTCGATGCGCGCAGCATAGGCTTCAATGTCGAGATTGGGATAACGCGTGCGGGAGATCAGCAGGGCGGCGCGGGTGAGATCGATTGCGTCGTCCGAAATGCCGGAACCGGCCAGCGAGGCAAAGGCTTCGATCAGCGCGGGTGCGGCGGTGTATCTCACACATTTAGCGTAACAAAGCTCGGACATTTTTAAATTGGCCCGGACGTGCCACGGAGTAGCACGGTCGCTCAGGCGCGCAAAAGATTTCGCGCGATGAACAAAGCGTTGGCCGGGCGCTCGCCCAACCGGCGCATAAAGTATGGATACCACTCCGTGCCGAAGGGAATGTAAACCCGCATGCGCCAGCCCTCGCGCACCAGGCGCTGCTGCAAATCGCGGCGGATGCCGTAGAGCATTTGAAACTCAAACGAATCGCGAGAGACTTTCTCCGCGGTGGCAAAGGCCTGCGCCTGGAGAATGATGTTTTCATCGTGCGTGGCCAGCCCGTGATAGATGCCGCTCTTCATCAGCACTTTCATCAGCTTCACATAGTTGGCGTCGACATCTTCTTTGTTTTCGAAAGCAATGCTGGCCGGCTCTTTGTACGCGCCTTTACACAGCCGGATGCGAATGCCTTCGCTCAAGAGATCTTCCACGTCCCGCTCTGAGCGTTTGAGGTAAGACTGAATCACCGTCCCGACGCTGTTTTGATTTCCCGGCGCGCGATGCAGCTCGCGAACGAAGTCGAGCGTACGCTGCGTGTAGGGCGAGCCTTCCATATCCACACGCACGAAACCTGGGGGACTCAACGCAGCGGCCTGCGCCACCAGCCCGCTGACGATTTCGCGAGCCAGCGCTTCGTCAACATCAAGACCCATGTGGGTCAGTTTCAGACTGATGTTGGCGTTCAGATGTTTGGCGGCGATCGCGTCGAGAATCTCGCGATAGAGGTGCGCACTCTCGCGCGCCTCCTCGGCATTAGTGACATTTTCGCCAAGGTTGTCGATGGAAACACTCATGCCCGAGCGATTGACCGCTTCCGTAGCACGCACGGCATCGACGATTTCGGTGCCCGCGACAAAGCGGCCGGATACGCGGCGGCCAACCGACGAGCGCTCGGCAAAATTGCGCACCGACCGGTTTTCCGACAGGCGGACGAAGAATCCTCTTAGCACGGACTCACCGCCCGCGGCTGTGCGCCCAAGAATCGGAGACGAGGAACGAATACGGAAGACGAAGATAAGAATGCGAGCGTTAGCACCACAGAAATTTGTACCATAAACGCAGCGTGCCGCTGCGCGAATGGCAAGTTCAACTAAATTCGCGGTATCAATCCGGGTGGGCGGGAAGCGCCAGCAACGCGGCTATTCCGGATTGAACTGGACGACAACTAATTCGTGGCTGTCTTTGGCTGCGGGCTCCCATCTCCATTTGTAAACGGCATTGAGAGCCGCCTGGGCCAGCAGAGGATGGCCGCCCTTCACTTCCGCCGTCTTCACGGTGCCATTGGGCTCGACCAGCGCGTCCAGCTTGACGCTGCCTCGGAGGTTCAACATCCGCGCCGTACCGGGATATTCCGGAGCAACTCGAGAAATCACTTTCCGGTGGGATTCTGCCGACTCCTGTGAGTGAAGAAATCTTGCCGAACAAAGGGTTAGACTCAATGCAACTAGAGTGAAGGCCAGGAACTTCGCGCCCGGTGTGGTATTCCGCCGCGTCAGGGTAGTCATGAGAATTGAAGTTTAAGAGGAATCCAATTCCCAGGTAAGGTTACAGAGGTAACGCTGCTCCCGCGCAAGCATCCTGATCCCGCCGCGAATGTGGTGTTTACACCATCGCTTCGTCCACATAGCACCAGCGCCAGCTCTCGCCCGACTCAAACGACTGCATGATCGGGTGCTTGGTGTGATGAAAGTGCTTGGTGGCATGCTTGTTCTTCGACGAATCGCAGCAGCCCACGTGTCCGCACTCCAGGCACAGGCGCAGATGGACCCAGGTATCGCCCATCTCCAGGCACTCCTTGCAGCCTTTGCCGCTGGGGGTAACGTCGCGTATTTGCTTGAGGTGGGTGCAGGTTGGTGGCATGTTTTCTTTCCTCGTAACAGGATTCTTGTGTCGCTCCCTTGGATCACAAGTAATGAGATTACGAGAATGAGATTACGAGAATCCCAAACAGGATTCAGGAATTGCCTGCGTTCTTACCAGGTGTAGTGTGCGGTGTAGGCGATGGTTTTTTCCTCGTCCGGAGCGATGCTCACGGGAAACTCGATCGTGTGGCTGTCGGTTTTCTTGTAATCGCCGGAACTCGACGAGATGTCCCAGGTCAACGCGCGGTAGAGATGCTCGACGATGCGCACTTCCACCGGCTCCTTTTTGTGATTGCGAACCTTGATCTCGAAGGATTCGGTGGCGGTGCTCTTGTCTGTGTCCACCAAATAGTTGGTGCGCGTGCGTTCTCCTGTCAGGTCGAAGGCATTGCCCGTATAAATGCGGATGGTTTCGTCACGCGGGGTGTGGTCGATCACATTTTCACCCGTGAATTCGATTTGTCCGTCATCGTTGCGGCGGTAGAAACGCACGCGGCCCTTGGGCAGCGGCATCCCCAGATGATTCGCCTCGGAATTGCGGAACTCGCGCATGACCCAAACTTTAGGATTCGATTCCGTGCCGTAGGAATGATCGTTGCGGATGTTGTCCCAACCCCAGCCGTTGTACCGGTTGGGATCGATCTTGGCCCCATCGTAAATATAGATTTGCTTGGTGCCCACACCCGCCGCGCGGATAAATTCCACCTGCTTGGTCTCATGGTCGCGAAGCGTCGTCGTGCGTTGCAGCGTGTACAGGTGGTATTCGTCGAAGGTTTTCTCGGTAACCGGCGGCACTACCGCGACGGCGTCGGAGACCGCGCCCATCGCGGAGTACATCAT
>Ga0209006_10004591_pt1 | contig 12512 bp, 9 predicted proteins | sample JacPin_JW_Ref_O2_FD_188567 | JGI IMG/M metagenome (GOLD analysis project Ga0209006, IMG submission 188567) | Forest soil microbial communities from Algoma, Ontario, Canada - Jack Pine, Ontario site 1_JW_Ref_O2 (SPAdes) (version 2) | ecosystem: Environmental > Terrestrial > Soil > Boreal...
CCGGTCGATCCGATCCACCGGTGGTGCTTCCATGGTGTCGTAGATCAGGTCGGGCGAGGCATCGTCGGCGTCGACGATGTAGCGATCGTAGGGAATGTTGATGACCGGCAGCGGCAGGTCGACATAGAAGCCACCGACCGCGCGCGGATCGCGATAGGTGTTGTCGATGATGATGATCTCGCGGCCCTCCCGATCCCGGCGAATCCGGCGCATCAACTCGCCGTCGCGGCCGTTCACGGTGATGATCTGCGAGCCGTCGGGACGAATCACGATGGTCTGGGTTTCACCGCCGACCTGGCGGGTCTGGATATCGCGTGCGCCAAACCGGAACCGGTCCATTTCGTCGTGCCGAACGAACGACTGGCCGCCGGGATCGCGAATGATAACCCGGCCGGGCTCGGTGATGACGGTGCGGCCGCCTTCCTGGACTTCCTTGCGCTCGCTACGGAACCCTTCCATGCGTCGCGGTCCCTGCGGCGCTGCTCCGGGGGCAATCGGCGTCAGGGCCTGGGCGCGCGGTGCCATGGCCGGCAGCGGTGCGGTGACGGTCGGCGGGGCGTGGCGCACCATAGGAGCCGCGCCAGGCGGCGGCGCGGTCTGCCCTCTGGGGCCGCCACCCGGCGGCGGAGCAGCGTTCGGCGCCGCTGGAGCGGCATTCGGCGCTGCTGGCGCAGCATTCGGTGCCGCTGGGGCGGCATTCGGCGCAGCCGGAGCAGCAGCATTCGGGGCCTGATTGCTCTTGCCGGGCGGTCCGGGCCGCCGCGGCGGCGTACCCGCGCCCGCGGGAGGTTGCGGTGTTACTGGAGTGGGCGCGCCTTTCTGCAGCGGTTCTGCGGCCGGTGCGGCGCCGGGCGCGGGTTTCGGCGCAACGGGTTCGGCAGCGGCCGGCGCGGGTGGCTTCGGCGCAACGGGTTCGGCGGCGGCCGGTGCAGGTGGCTTCGGCTGAACAGGCGCGGCAGCGGGCCCAGCCGGCGGTTTTGGCTGCACAGGTGCTGCAGCGGGAGGCGCAGGTGGCTTCGGCGCAGCAGGCGGCGGCGCTGCGGCCGGAGGGGCGGGATGCGGCGGCGGTGCGGCTGCCGGCGGCTGATGCGGTGGGGGCGGTGCTGGGTGTGGAGGCGGCGCCGCAGCCGGAGGCGCGGCGGGCTTTGGTGGCACGGGTGCGGGGTGCGGTGGTGGCGGCGGCGGTGCGGGCTTGGCCGGTGCCGGATGCGCGGGCGCTGCCTTCGGCGGTTCTTTTGGTTTTGGCTTTCCGTCAGGACCGACTTCGGTCTGTGCTTGCGCCACAACCAGCGGTGCGGTTTGGGCCTGCGACGACGGGCTTACGAATTGCATCGCTGTAAGAGCCGTGGTGGCGAGCAGCACGAGACGAAGTTTTGTCATGGTGGTCTGAGTCCCCGGAAAATTATTGACAACAAGATTCGGTGATCAACGAATAAGCGTTAGGCCGGATTGTGGCGGCTTTCGAGGGCGGACTCGTTTTTATTTCTAAATATATAAAGCCCGACCTATCACCGTTCATTGCGTATTCAGGCGATCATTTCAAATGCTGCGTCGCGTTGTCGCGCCGCGGCAGGTCGGGCGATTCGGGACCTGCGGTGGAAAAGCAACCGCGGACCCTGTGGATCAGGTGGAAAGCACCAGGAAACCCGCGCGCGGGAAGTGCACGACCACCTCACCGGCGCGCGGATCATGCCGGCGAATGGCGATGTGGTGCGATGAGAGCGCGACGATCTCGCCACTCACTTTGATCCTGCCGTAGTCGTCGGGCATGACCTCGACCCGGTCGCCGGGCTTGCGGCCGTTCGGATCGTTGGGATCGGGCAGCGCGGCGGTCCGCGGCGTGGCGCCCGCGGCGATGTCGAGCGCGGCCGCGGTCGACATTTCACTGCGGTGGCCATGGCCGATCGCGCGAATTCGGGTTTCCCATGCCCGCGTGCGGTCGAATTCGGCGAGCAGCCGGTCGGCTTCGCCCGGGAGACTCTGGCGCAGGTACCAGATGTTCATATAGGCGTTGATATCGCAGAGGCTCGCGCTGTCGCCGCACATCCAGTTTCGCCCGTCGCCAAGCTGCGCCTCGATCCATTGCACATGCGCGCGGAACTGATCGCGCATTTGCGAGATAGCCGACGCCATCGCCGCCACATCGAATTTGGCGCCGCGCAGCTTCTCGCGGTCGGCGATAAAATCCGGCGGCACCTTGTCGGCCAGCGAGCCGAACACGAGGTTGACGGTGCTCTGGAAAAACGTCCGGTCGGTCCACATCGCGGTGGCCGACGCGACACCTTCATATCCCGCAGGAAACAGCGTCGGCTCCGGAAACCGCCGTTCCAGCTCGCGCAGAATCACTTGGGTATCGCAATAGATGTCGGCGCCGATCTGCAGGACGGGCGTGCGCCGATAGCCGCCGGTCATCGGCATCAAGTCGGGACGCGGCATGATCCGCGAGATCCGCACCGAGGCCCACGCGACATTCTTCAGGCCGAAGACAAGGCGGACTTTTTCGGAGAACGGCGACTCATCGAAATGATGCAGGATGATGGGAAAGGCAGTGGTCATGCGAGGCGCCTGGCTGAATTACGACAGCTCAGGTCTAATCTATCCCGGCTCGCCGGAAAAGCTCAACGCCCTCGCTCGCCACCATGTGGCGTTACGCACGCTGTAGCCAGTTCACAGTCGGAAGCTCCGGAACGATCCCGCGGCGATTAGCTACGGCCCAATCGCCGTCGTAGTAGTGAGCCAGAATGTGGTCGTAACGAAGCGTCTCGGCGACCCGAGGGAGATGGTGGATACGCCTCACCAGCGCGGACAGACGTGGATAGTCGGTGAGCCGCCTGCGGCTCGCCCGGAAGAGTGGATTGTACACGGCATCGAAACGCACAAGCGGGGTATAAACCAGGACATCGGCGAGCGTCGGCTGTTCACCGAGGAGAAATCGACGGCCGTCGCAAAGCTGGAGGTCGAGGTCATCCAGGAAGCCGAACAGTTCGTCCATCGCGGCATCGTATTCCCGCTGATGCCTTGCGTCGGCGACGGCGTAGACGCCGACCGCCAGGCTCCGCGCGATTCGGCTGTTCATATCGTCCATTGCGGACTTCAGACCTGCCGGCGAGAGGTCGATGCGGCGGTCACTGCCGATCCCGTCGAACGCATCGTTCAGCATCTGCGCGATCTCCAGCGACTCGTTGCTGACGATCCGGTGCAAGCGCTGATCCCAGAGCACCGGGACCGTGACCTTCCCCGTATAGTCGGGGCGCGACGCGCGATATGCCTCATGCAAGCGCAGGAAGCCGTTACCGGCACGATCGAGGGTCGACGAGCGAGTGTCCGCGAAGACCCAGCCATCGGGCGTATCCCAGAGCGGATGCAGGATCGAGAGGCCGACAACGCTCTCCAACCGCTTCAGTGCACGCACGATCATGACGCGGTGCGAAAACGGGCAGGCGGGCGAAACATAGAGGTGGTAACGCCCGGCCTCGGCACCGTACTCGGACGTACCGTCCGCCGTGATGCGGTCGCGAAAACTTCCGGCATGGATCATCCGCAGCCGGTCAAGCTCGGGCGATGGATCGGCATCGCCCCGCCAGGTTCCGTTGATCATCAGCTTCATCGCGTCCTCTCCGGTGAAAGGAATGTCAGCCCACCGCCTGCCGTTCGCCGGGCAGCCACAGCGACAGCACGCCGCCCAGCGCAAGCAGCGTTACGTTGCAGCCTAGGGCGAGGGCGAACGCGTGCGCATAGGCGTCCGGGTCCTGCCGCGTCCCAAGGGCGCTGTAGAAAACGCCGCCGATGATCGCGACGCCGAGCGCGGCGCCGATCTGGAAGGTGGAGATCATGATCCCCGATGCCAGTCCGGCATGGCGCTGGTCGATGCTGCCGATGACCGCCTTGATGACCGACGGCATGACGGTCCCGAAGCCCAATCCGCCGCAGACCAGGCCTACCTCCAGACCCTGCGGAAGGACTTTGCCGACCGAGAGCATCACAACGCCGAAGCCGAGCACCTGGAGGGCAAAGCCGAGCGTCAGCGCGCGCACGCCGAGCCACTGCATGACGTAGGACGAAACCAGCGAGCTGATGAAGAAGCCTGTCGCAAAGGGCAGTGTGGCGAGTCCGGCCGCCAATGGCGACTCGTGCAGTCCGCTCTGCAGGTAGACCGCAAACGTCAGATAGAACGAGGAAAGCATATAGAAGGCCAGCGCCATCGCGAGTCCGACCACGAAGGCGCTGTTGCGCAAAAGGTGGAGGGCCACCAGCGGGTCGCCGCCGCGCGCCGAAAGACGGGCCTCGTAACGAGCGAAAGTCATGAGAGCGAATGGCGATGCCACCAGCATGGCAACGGTCCACATCGGCCACCCGGTCTCACGACCTTCGACCAGCGGATAGACCAGCAGGCCGAGCGTCAGCGATAGGAGAACGACGCCGCCAATGTCGAGCCTCTGCGCTTGTTGCGCACGCGAGTCGCGGAGAAACAGCAGGCCACCAATGAAGGCGGCAACGCCGATCGGCACGTTGATGAGGAAGATCGCCTGCCAGGCCAACCCGAAAGGATGAGATGAAACCAGCACGCCGCCCAGCACCTGACCGCAGATATTGGCCAAGCCGAAGGTAGCGCCATAGAACCCGAGAGCGGTCCCTTGCTCGGCCGCGGGAAACAGCACGCGGATCGAGGCGAGGACCTGTGGCGCCATCGCCGTGGCGGTCAGACCCTGGAGGATCCGTGCGGCGACAAGAAAGGCGGGCGACCATGCGATGCCGCACAGCACGGAGGCGATCGTGAAGCCGGCCACACCCAGCAAGAACAACCGTCGCCGGCCAAACAGGTCGCCGAGCCGGCCGCCGGTTATCAGGAACACCGCATAAGTCGCGGCATAGGCCGATATGACGAACTGCACCTCGCTTGAGGTCGCATCGAGGTCTTGCCGAATTGCCGGCAGCGCCAAGTTTACGACATTGAAGTCTAGGATCGGAAGAAACGCGCCGGTGAGCAACACCGGAAGCGCAAGCCACCGTCGAGGGTCTCCCTCCGCATCTTCGGCCCGGTGAATTTGCGCTAGCTCGGCAATTTGGCTGCTCACCCTCGAACTCCTCTGCATGCTCGACGGCCTTTCGGCGCCGCGCGCGCCGTTTGCCGACCGACCTTGAAGAGGCTATTTGGCCTGTCTATTTGAGATTAGAAATTATCGATTGCTGCGAATTGAGTTTGCAAAAATGCACAGCCCGCTGGACTGGAACGATCTTCGCATGGTGCTTGCCGTCTATCGCGAAGGCACCCTGTCCGGAGCTGCACGCAGGCTGGACGTGACGCACTCGACGGTGTTCCGCCGCCTCGGCGCGATCGAGGAAAGAATGGGGGTTCGCTTGTTCGAGCGCTTCCGCGACGGCTATGCGCCGACGCCGGCTGGCGAGACAGCGGCCGAGGCCGCAGTTCGCCTGGAAGACGAGGTGCTGACGCTCCAGCGCAAGCTTTCCGGCCAGGACCTAAGGCCGTTTGGCACGGTCCGGATAACGACGACGGACACGCTCGGCGGTATCCTCATGCGGCACTTACCGGCGATGCGCGCCTTGCACCCGGATATCAAGCTCGAAATCGCCATTTCGAATACGATGGCAAATCTCACGCGCCGAGAGGCGGAGATCGCGATCCGGCCGACGCCCGAGCCTCCCGAGATCCTGGTGGGGCGACGCGTGGCGGATATCGCCCATGCGATCTACGGATCAAGCGCCTATCTGTCCCGGCGCGACGACAAAGACTTGTCGGCTCACGATTGGATCGGCCTTGACGATGCGCTGGCGAGTACCGTTATGGCCCGGTGGATGCACGAAAACGTGGGCGCGGCACACATCGCTTGTAGCGTCGATGCTCTTCCCGCTCTGCGCGACGCAGCCCTGGCCGGATTGGGTCTTGCTCTGCTGCCTTGCTACGTCGGCGACCTTGCCTCCGGTCTGTGCCGTGTCACGCCAAAGCCCCTCCCGGAGCCCCGATCGGCGCTCTGGCTGCTCACGCATGACGATCTCAAACGCACCGCCCGCATCCGCGCTACGCTCGACTTTCTGGCAAAGGCCTTGGCATCGGAGCGCGCGCTTCTGGAGGGGAAGCGTCCGCATCCTGCGCTCATGCGGGGTCGACGATAACTGACAGGCGCGCGGCGCAAAGGATCGGAAGGCAAGGTCAGTCGATCACGCGCGGGATCGCTCTCGGACATCCTGAACGCTGCGCGAACGAGTTCGCTCCGCTTTATGCGCCGCTGCCGAAGCGGATGGACGATGTTCACGAAACGCCGTCGCAAGCGTTCGGAGCGCCTCGCGAGATTTTGCATCCGAAAGTGTGGAAAGCAACACGATCTCTGACGAGGGAAGAGCAGGGAGACCAAACCGCCGGCTGACCTCGACCGTGCCGGGCGGAGCAAGTCGGCAAGAGAATACCGAGACGGCGAGACCGACCGAAACGGCTTCGGCAACGGCGAAGGAACCGCAACCAAGAAAAACCTCGGTCCACCGGATTCCCGCCGCCTCGAGTGCGCGCGTAGCCATGTTGAGGACGCCGCAGGAAGGCGACGATGCCGCCAATCGCAATGGCTCGCCGGGGCGATGCACAAAGTCGGGCGTGGCAAACCAGCCAAAATGATCGGGGGCGAGAACCTCGCCATCGCGTCGGTCGTCCTCCCGGCGGACGATCGCTGCATCAATTTCGCCGCGATCGAACGAATCCAGCAGGTCGCGGGAGTCATCGAGCCGTACTTCGATGGTGAGCGCCGGATCGTGGGTATGCAGACGCGCCAGTAAGGTCGGAAGTTCCGGGCCCCCGACATGGGTGGCGATGCCCAGTGCAAAACGGCGACGAACCGAAGTCAGCCCCGCAATGGCGCGGTCGTGGGCGGCGAGGAAGTCGCGCGCGGATTGAAGGAACACCGAACCCTGCGCCGACAAACGCACCAGCCGGGGCGTCCGCTCGATTAATTTCTGTCCGACCTGGTTTTCCAGTCTCTTCAACTTCACGCTGATCGCACCCTGCGTGGTGCCAAGCGCTTCGGCCGCGCGCGTGAAACTCTGGAGATCGGCGATGGTCACGAATGCCTTCACGGCATCGACGTCGAGCGCGGTCATTTCAATCATCCAAATCTGTCGTCTCTGAAATATCCAATCATCCAATTCTAAAATGATCAAGCGTCGCCTAGTTGTTAGACGGTCGGGTCCGAAAAGCGCCAGACCGCGGGAGAGCAAGGACCTAGCTTGCGCGCGAACGCGCAACGGCGGGCCAGGATTCGCCCATTGCCGTCCAATTGTCGAAAGGTTGAACCATGCCTGCTGCACTGACCCGTCGAGGTGTCGTCGTTCTGTCCGCCGTAGGCCTGACGTGCCTGATGTTCGGATTGGAGATTTCCAGCATCCCCTCAATTTTGCCGACGCTGGAGCAGGTGCTGCACGCGGATTTCAAGCAGCTTCAATGGGTCATGAATGCCTATACCATCGCGGTCACGACCGTGCTGATGGCGGTCGGAACGCTGGCGGACCGCTACGGGGGAAAACGCATTTTCATCATCTCCATCGCCGCCTTCGGTCTTACATCGCTGATGTGCGGTGTAACCGAAAATGTCGCGACGCTGATCGTCGCGCGGTTTCTTCAGGGTCTAAGCGGCGGAGCGATGTTGATCTGTCAGATTGCCGTGCTGTCATATGAATTTCAGGGAGGACGCGAGCGTGCGATCGCTTTCGGCTGGTGGGGCGTCATCTTCGGCATTGGTCTCGGCTTCGGACCGATTATTGGCGGCGGGATTGTCGCGGCCTTGAGCTGGAAATGGGTGTTCCTCATCCACGTGCTGTTTGCGGTCCTGGCACTCCTGCTCACGGTGACTGGTGTCCACGAGTCAAAGGATCCAAAGGCGCGTAGTCTCGACTTTGCGGGCATCCTGACGCTGTCGCTGTCCGTCTTCTGTCTCGCTTTCTACATCACTCAGGGACCGGATCTCGGCTTTGCCAGCCCGACCGGCCTTGCGATCCTCGGCGTCTCCGCCGCGAGTTTTATTGCCTTCCTCCTTGCCGAGAAGGTCAATCGACGACCGATGTTCGACTTCGCGGTATTTCGCATCCGCCCGTTTTCGGGTGCAATAGTGGGCTCGGCGGCGATGAATCTCAGTTACTGGCCTTTCATGATCTATCTGCCGATCTGGTTCCACGCCGGACTCGGCTATGACAGCGTTTCCGCCGGTCTTGCGTTGCTCGCTTACACGCTGCCGACCCTTGTGATGCCGCCATTGGCGGAGCGACTTTCGCTGCGCTACCAGCCGGACATCATCATCCCGGCAGGGCTGTTCACGATCGGCGTCGGGTTCTTCCTGATGAAGTTCGGCAGCGCCGTCGCGCAGCCAGACTGGTTGACGATGCTACCGGGCTGTCTGGTTGCCGGGACTGGCCTTGGAATAACCAATACCCCCGTCACCAATACGACGACGGGTGCTGTTTCGAGCGACCGCGCGGGCATGGCGTCCGGCATCGATATGAGCGCGCGGATGGTCTCACTCGCGGTCAACATAGCGGCCATGGGTTTCATCCTGGCGAGCGGCGTGCTGGCGCACCTCAAAGGAGCGCTACCCAGCCTGGACGCAGCTCAATTGCGTCTCCTCGCCGAGAGGATCGCCGCTGGAAACACCGTGTCTGTGCCAGGGTTGACTGACTCCGTCGTGCATCAGGCGCTTGGGAACGGCTTTGGCTGGGTGATGCTCTATGGCGGGATCGGAGTTTGGATCATGGCCGGCATCAGCTTCCTCATTTTCAACGCTCGATCGGTTCGGCAGGCAAAGGTTCAGTGCCCGGAGTGAACGCCGGGGCGTCATGCGATCTCTTCGGGGGCGTCCTCGCGCGAGAAAATAAGGGGAGTCTGGAAACGGACGCCATCCTTCGAGACGCCGCGCCAGCGCGCGGCTCCTCAGGATGAGGGCCGAACTGCGCGTCAGATCTGGCGCTCGACCATCTTGAGCTTGAGTTCGGCAATCGCCTCGGAGGGATTGAGACCCTTCGGGCAGGCCTTGGCGCAGTTCATGATGGTGTGGCAGCGATAGAGCCGGAACGGGTCCTCGAGATTGTCGAGCCGCTCGCCGGTGGCTTCATCGCGGCTGTCCTTGACCCAGCGTGTCGCCTGCAGCAGCGCCGCCGGCCCCAGGAAGCGGTCGCTGTTCCACCAATAGCTCGGGCATGAGGTCGAACAGCAGGCGCAGAGAATGCACTCATAGAGGCCGTCGAGCTTCTCGCGGTCGTCGTGGCTCTGCTTCCATTCCTTCTGCGGCGTCGGCGTAGTGGTCTTCAGCCATGGCTCGATCGAGGCGTATTGGGCGTAGAAGTTGGTGAGATCGGGCACCAGGTCCTTCACGACCGGCTGATGCGGCAGCGGATTGATCTTCACCGCGCCTTCCTTCACGTCATGCATCGACTTGGTGCAGGCCAGCGTGTTCTGGCCGTCGATGTTCATGGCGCAGGAACCGCAGACGCCTTCGCGGCAGGAGCGGCGGAAGGTCAGGGTCGGGTCGATGTGGTTCTTGATCCAGATCAGTCCGTCGAGGATCATCGGGCCGCATTCGCCTGTATCGATGAAATAGGTGTCGACGCTGGGATTTTTGCCGTCGTCCGGATTCCAGCGATAGATCTTGAACTCGCGCGTCTCGGTGGCGCCGGCCGGCTTCGGCCAGGTCTTGCCGCCGCTGATTCTGGAATTTTTCGGCAGTGCGAATTCAACCATATGTCTTGCCTTTCGTCATTCCCCGATGCGCAATTGCGTATCTGAGGATGCGCCACTTGGCGCAGGCCCGGAATCCATACTCCCCGTCGTGGTTATGGATTCCGGGCTCGCTCGCTTCGCTCGCGCCCCGGAATGACGGGCTGGGGTTGGTGCTGCTCAATACACCCGCGCTTTCGGCGGGATGTACTGAACGTCATTGGTCATGGTGTAGTCGTGCACCGGTCGGTAATCGATCGCGGTCTTGCCGCCACCATCGATCCACGCCAGCGTGTGCTTCATCCAGTTCTTGTCGTCGCGCGCGGAAAAATCTTCGCGGGCATGCGCCCCGCGACTCTCGGTGCGGTTCGCTGCCGAGTCCATCGTCACCACCGCCTGCACGATCAGATTGTCGAATTCCAGGGTTTCGACCAGGTCGGAATTCCAGATCAGCGAGCGGTCGGTCACCGAGATGTCACTGACCCCGCCGTGAACCTTGTGAATCAGGTTGTGGCCTTCCTGCAGCACCTCGCCGGTGCGGAACACCGCGCAATTGTTCTGCATGACATGCTGCATGCTGTCACGCAGCTTCGCGGTCGGTGTGCCGCCGGATGCATGGCGATAATGATCGAGCCGTCCGAGCGCCTTGTCGGCCGAACCCGCCGGCAGTTCCGGCTGCTTGCCGTTCGGCGTCAGCTTCTCCGCACAACGCAGCGCCGCGGCGCGGCCGAACACCACGAGGTCGATCAGCGAATTGGAGCCGAGACGGTTGGCGCCATGCACCGAAACGCAGGCGGCCTCGCCGAGCGCCATCAGGCCCGGCACGATGGCGTTGTCGTCGCCATTGCTCTTGGTCAGCACCTCGGCGTGATAATTGGTGGGAATGCCGCCCATATTGTAGTGCACCGTCGGAAGGATCGGGATCGGCTCGCGGGTGACATCGACATTGGCGAAGATCCTGGCGGATTCGGAAATGCCCGGCAGGCGTTCATGCAGCACCTTGGGATCGAGATGGTCGAGGTGCAGGAAGATGTGGTCCTTTTTCTTGCCGACGCCGCGGCCTTCGCGGATCTCGATCGTCATCGCGCGCGAAACGACATCGCGTGACGCAAGGTCCTTGGCCGACGGCGCATAGCGCTCCATGAAGCGCTCGCCTTCGGCGTTGACCAGATAACCGCCTTCGCCGCGCGCGCCTTCGGTGACGAGGCAGCCCGAACCATAGATGCCGGTGGGGTGGAACTGGACGAACTCCATGTCCTGCAGCGGCAGACCGGCGCGCAACGCCATGGCGCCGCCATCCCCGGTGCAGGTATGCGCCGAAGTACAGGAGGCATAGGCGCGGCCATAGCCGCCGGTGGCGAGAATGGTGGTCTGGGCGCGGAAACGATGCAGCGTGCCATCGTCGAGCTTCAGCGCGATCACGCCGCGGCAAACGCCCTGGTCATCCATGATCAGATCGATGGCGAAGAACTCGATGTAGAATTCAGCCGAGTGACGCAGCGCCTGGCCGTACATGGTGTGCAGCATGGCGTGGCCGGTGCGGTCGGCGGCGGCGCAGGTGCGCTGCGCCTGGCCCTTGCCGAAGTCCAGCGTCATGCCGCCGAACGGCCGCTGATAGATCTTGCCGTCCTCGGTGCGCGAGAAAGGCACGCCCCAATGTTCCAGCTCGTAGACGGCTTCGGGCGCGTTGCGCACCATATATTCGATGGCGTCCTGATCGCCGAGCCAGTCCGACCCCTTGACGGTGTCGTACATATGCCAGCGCCAATCGTCCGGATGCATGTTGCCGAGTGACGCGGAGATGCCGCCCTGGGCTGCTACCGTATGCGAGCGCGTCGGAAATACCTTGGTAATGCAGGCGGTGCGCAGCCCGGCCTCGCTGCAACCGACCACCGCGCGCAAACCTGCGCCGCCGGCGCCGATCACGACGACGTCGTAGGTGTGGTCTTCGATCGGATAGGCCTGTCCGTTGGTGGCGGGGCCACCGCTGCCATTCGCAGCCTTGCCGTTGCCGTCAGTGGCCATGTGCCAAGCTCCACATGCGCTACACTCCAGATGACAGTTTGAAAATCGCGTAGATCGAAGCCAGCGCTACCGCGACGCAGAAGAAGTTGTTGGCCATGATGGCGGCAAGCTTCAGCTTCTCGTGATGCAGGTAATCCTCGATCACCACCTGCATGCCGATTTTCATGTGCCAGGCGCTGGCGATGATGAACAACAGCATGATGATTGCGATCGCGGGCGAGCCGAGAATCTGGGCCGCGCCGGCCTGATTGCGGCCGAGCAGCATCATCACCACGACGATGACCGGCACGATCAGCAGCGTCATCGCCACCGCGGTGAGGCGCTGGCGCCAGAAGTCCGAAGTGCCGGAACGCGAGGTGCCGAGGCCGCGAACGCGGCCGAGCGGGGTGCGCATCGATTTCTCGGCGGGGGAATCCTGCGCGGTCATCGTCCGCCTCCGATCGCATAGGCGGCGATCCACAGCAGCACCGTGAGCGAAATTCCGCCGATCAGAGCGCCCCAGGTCAAGGCTTCGCGCTCGCTTGCCTTGAAGCCATAGCCGAGGTCCCAGACGAAGTGCCGGAGGCCGCTGAGAAGGTGATGCAGCAACGCCCAAGTATAGCCGAAGACGATCAACCGCCCGATGAAGCTGGAGGTAAAGGCCTGTACGTTCGCATAGGCGGCGGGGCCGGTTGCCGCCGCAATCAGCCACCACGCCAGCAGCAGGGTACCAAAATACAGCGCAATGCCGGTGGCGCGGTGGACGATGGACAGCGCCATCGTCAGGGTCCAGCGATAGGTC
>Ga0209006_10004592_pt1 | contig 12510 bp, 12 predicted proteins | sample JacPin_JW_Ref_O2_FD_188567 | JGI IMG/M metagenome (GOLD analysis project Ga0209006, IMG submission 188567) | Forest soil microbial communities from Algoma, Ontario, Canada - Jack Pine, Ontario site 1_JW_Ref_O2 (SPAdes) (version 2) | ecosystem: Environmental > Terrestrial > Soil > Boreal...
TGTCAGTGACGTTGTAGTTGAAGACCATCTCGAGGTGGATGTTGTTGGTGGTGTCAGGAAAGTATTGAGTGCGCGCACTGCCGGATGAGGGCTCGGTCTGAGCAAAACACAAGGCACCGCATACCAGAAAAGCAAGTATTCGAGACACGATTCGAAACATGCAAAGCCTCCATGCGCGGGCGACTTCGGCACTATAGCGCGCACGGCGTTGCCGTGCAATCGACAGAACCTAAGTTGCGCCAGCATTGGCTTCTGTTCCGAATGTGGCATGATGGTAGAAGTATGAAATGGCGCTCGCTGGAAGAATATACGCCGGGTCTTGACGCGCGTCCGCTAAGCGAAATTTTCGCCGAGCGCAAGGAACTCGTCGCGAAGTATGTACCGGCGGAGACGCAGGCGATTCATGCACGCGCCATCACGGGGCTGAGGCAACAACATCTTGCAGCCAAGATCCTTCCCGTCGGCGCAAAGATTCCAGATTTTCAGCTTCAAGATCACGACGGCAAGATGGTCTCTTCGTCTGACCGACTCGCCAAAGGACGGCTTGTGCTGTGCTTCATTCGCGGCCGCTGGTGCCCGTTCTGCGTTGCCCAGATGGAGGCGATGAATCTTGTCGTGCCGCAGATCGGGCAAGCTGGAGCGATCCTCGCGGCCATTTCTCCGCAGACGGTGCAGCAATCGTTTTTTATGCGCGATCAGCACAAGCTGCGTTTCCCTTTGCTCTCCGATGTCGGCAACAACGTAGCGAGGCGGTTTGGACTGACGTACGGTGTCCCAGAGGAGCAAAAGGCGATCTATCAACGCGCATTCGTCAACTTGCCGTTCGTGAATGGAGACGACAGTTGGGAGTTACCCATTGCGGCGACTTACATTATCGACCGCGACGGAACCGTCTTGTTCACCTCTGCAAATGAGGATTACACTGAGCGGCCAGAACCAACAGACATTTTGAACTTTCTCGAACACAACGTTCGTTCTTGAACGCGCAACGCGGGCGAGGGCGCCCGCGCCACACTCGAGCTTTCGGTACACTGATACTTCATGAACTATATCTACGGCATCAACGCCGTCGGCGAGGCTCTCAAAGCCCGAGGACGGGCCTTTCAATGGGTGGGGATGGCGAAGGAGCGGCACGACATTCGATTGCAGCGGATGATTGAGGAGTGCCGGAAACTGGGCGTGCCGGTACGTTTTCTGACGCGCGTGGAACTCGACCGCATGGCGGGCAACGCGGCGCACCAGGGTGTGGTGGCCGTCACCTCGGCGAAACAGTACAGCGATCTGGACGATGTGGTCGGCGCCAAACGAGGGCGCTACACGCTGGTCATCGTGCTGGATGGTGTGGAGGACCCGCATAATCTTGGCGCTGTTTTGCGCACGGCTGATGCCGCAGGCGCGGATGGGGTGGTCATTCCAGAGCGACGGGCCACCGCCGTTACGGGGACGGTCACGAAAGCTTCAGCCGGCGCCAGCGAACACTTGCCGATTGCCCGGGTGACGAATATTGCGCGGACGGTGGAAGAGTTGAAGGAGCGGAACATCTGGACCGTCGGCCTCGACGAACGCGGCAAGCAGACCTACGATGCGCTCGATTACAACATGGATTGTGCGCTGGTTTTGGGCGCTGAGGGCAAGGGACTGCACGATCTGGTGAAAAAGAAGTGCGACTTTCTGGTTTCGATACCGATGCTGGGAAAAGTTCCCTCCCTGAACGTGTCTGTAGCGGGAGCGGTGGTGATGTACGAAATCGTGCGGCAAAGACGCGCGAAAGAGAGAGAGGATTCCGCGAGCGGAAAATGAAATTGCGAAGTCTGCTGTCCTGCCTCTGTCTTTTTTTGTCCGCCGCCGCCGTGAATGCCGCTTCTCTCGATCGCACTGCGTTCACGTTTACGAAATACGATCTTGCCGTTCGCATCGAACCTGGGCAGCAACGTCTGGGAGTTCGCGGCAAAGTCACTCTGCGCAACGATTCATCGGCGCCGCAGAAAGTTGCGGTCTTGCAGATTTCGTCTTCGCTCGGCTGGCGATCGGTTGCGTTGCGCGGAACACCGTTGCAATTCGTTTCTCAGCCCTACACATCGGATATCGATCACACCGGCGCGCTTTCAGAGTCCGTCGTCACTTTGCCGGAAGCAATTGCTCCGAAAAACAGCATCGATCTGGAAATCGCGTATGAAGGCGTGATCCTCCTCGACGCCACGCGGTTGACGCGGATCGGCACACCGGAACCCACCGCCAAGAGCACGGACTGGGATCAGATCAGCCCGAAGTTCAGTGCCGTACGCGGTGTGGGTTATGTCACCTGGTATCCCGTAGCGACCGAAGATGTGAGTCTCTCCGACGGTGATAGTTTGTCTGACACTCTGGGCGAATGGAAATCGCGAGAGGCAGCTTCCAGCATGCATTTGCAGATCACGGTGCAGGGCGATGAGGACAGCGAGGCTCCCGAGGTTCTCCTGAATGCATCCAGTTGTCCGACGGCGCATCAGGTGGGACGAGATTTTGTTGCAGACTGCATGTACCAGGCTTCTGGATCGGCGGTGCCAACTTTTGTAATTGCCAACTATGAATCGGTGGATCGGTCGGACATCGCGGTTCACTTCTTGCGAGGGCATGACGCCGCTGCAATAAACTACGCCGACGCTTCGGAAAAAGTAGTTCCTTTCATTAATGAGTGGTTTGGGAGGCCGAGAGGCAAGGCGCAAACCGCCGATCTCATCGATCCTGGGGCGGGACCCTTTGAGAGTGGGTCTTTCTTGCTGACGCCGCTAGCCAATAGCGATGCCAGGTTAGCCGGACTCGTTGCAGCCCACCAGTTGACCCACGCGGCTTTGTCCTCACCGCGGCCGTGGATTGACGAAGGCCTGGCACATTTTGCGCAGGCGCTCTATCTGGAAAGCCAGAGTGGACGGCAGGTTGCGCTGGACTACATCGGTCGGCACCGCTCCGCTTTGAGCACGGCGGAAAGTGAAAAGCACAATCCAGACACGGCGTCCCGGTCTGGCGATGCGGTAAATCAGTCCCTTGTGAACACCACCCGCGAAGAACTCTACCGCAGCAAAGCCATGTGTGTCTGGTGGATGTTGCGGGACATGGTCGGCGATTCGATACTGAAAAAAGCGATCGCGTCCTACCATCCGGAGCAGGATAAAGATCCTTCCTACATGCCCCGGTTGATTCAAGCGCAGACGCAGCACGACCTGGAATGGTTTTTCGACGATTGGGTATATCGCGACCGCGGACTGCCGGATTTCAAGGTGGCTTCAGCATTCACGCGCAAGACGTTGCCTGAAGGCTACATGCTGACGGTTACGGTCGACAACATGGGAGCCGCTGGTGCCGAGGTTCCGCTCCTGGTGAAGTTCGCCGGCGGAGAAGTCATAAAACGGCTGGTAGTGCGCGGGGAGAGTAACGGGGTAATTCGAGTGGAGGTTCCGAAGCCGCCCGAGGAAATTGTGGTCAATGACGGTAGCGTGCCGGAGAGCGACACGACGAACAATACCTTTAAGATAAACAACACCGGCCCCTCGAACAGTCCGAGTAAGCCCTGAACCGTGTTCACTCCTGACCTGTACGTGACGCAAACTAAATGTATGGATCGCGATAGGCTTTAGGTTCTTCCATTGTCGTGAATCTTATTAACTCTCCCAGCTTGGCGGAGGCTGCGCCGGAATCGATGGAACGCATGGCTAACGGAATCCCGTCCGCCAGGTGATCGGCGCGGCCTGCCGCGACCAGTGCGGCGGCGGAGTTCAGCAGAACCACGTCGCGGCGGGGAGATTTTTCTCCACTCAGGACTTGCCGAACGATGGCTGCATTGTCAGCCGCGTCTCCACCGGCAATGTCTGCCAGCGTAGAGCGGCTCATCCCGAATTCCTGGGGATCTACCTCGTAGGCTCGCACGGAGCCGTCGCGCGTTTCGGCGATACGCGTCGGGCCGGTTATGGTGATCTCGTCGAGTCCATCGAGTCCATGAACGACCAGGGCGCGATGCAGGCCCAACATACTGAGCGCCTCGGCCAAGTTCTCAACCATATCGAGAGCGTAGACTCCGACAACCTGCCCTGAGGCGTGCGCGGGATTGGTGAGCGGACCGAGCAAATTGAACATGGTGCGCAGGCGCAGTTCGCGCCGCACCTTCTGGACCTGCTTCATTGAGGAGTGCAGATCAGGAGCATAGAGGAAACAGATTCCGATCTCGCGCAGGCATTGCGCTCCACGTTGCGCAGACAGTTGGATATTCACACCCAAGGCCTCCATCACATCTGCGGAGCCGCATTTCGAAGTCAGGCTGCGATTTCCGTGTTTGGCCACGCGAACGCCGGCCCCGGCGGTGACGAAGGCGGCTGCTGTGGAGATGTTGAAGGTACCGCTGGCATCGCCGCCGGTGCCGCAGGTGTCAACGAGAGCGTCGCGACCGGTGCCGCTCAGGTCGAGTGCTGCAGATTCGGAAGTTGAAGGATCGGAAAGTGATATGGGAAACGGCGTCGCCGCGGTACGAATCGCTTCAGCAAAGCCGACGATCTCCTCGACGGTCTCACCCTTCATGCGCAAGCCTACGAGCAGCGCGGAGATCTGTGCGTCAGTGCAGTTCCCTGCCAGCACTTCCGCCATTACTTCGCGCGCTTCCGAACGCGCCAGCGATTGCCCGTGATTTGTGATGCGATGAAGAGCGTCGAGGATCATCTGTCACTGGAGATTGTAAGGGAAAAGGGCCGCCCGCGATTGGGGAGTGCTAGACCTGTGATACAGATGGCCCGCTCAATCTTGGGCGGAAATACTCGCGCCACTCGTCGGGCAACGCAGCGGTCGCGATCGCCTTCTGCAAGAGTTTGCGGTTGTATTTGTCTTTGAAAAAAAGTGAGTTCATCTCCGAGATAGTGACTGCACTGTCGTCTTGCGAGAGAAGCTCGAAGGAGTCTCCCGGACCGACCTCGCCCTCCTGCTCCACGGAGAGATAAAACCCGCTGCGACCGCTGAGTAAGAATTGCTGCAAAATTTCGTCGCGTTTGAACTTGGCCGCCAACTTATAACACGGCACGCGCGGCTGACGGACCATGACAATCGACGAGCCGATCCGATACCGGTCGCCGACATGAAGATCGTCCTCGGCGAACCCTTGGGTCGTGAAGTTCTCCCCAAACATGCCCCAAGGCAGATTGTCTTCCGGCAATTGTTTGCTCCAGTATTCGTAATGTTCCGAAGGGTAAGCGTACACCGCCTTGTACGGGCCGCCGTGAACACTGAGGTCCGCTTGCCGATCACCATCAAGATTGAGCGTGCGCAAAGCCACGCGTCCTGCCACCGGCTGCTTGAAGATGCCAGTGTTGATCGTCGCCCCTTTGTAGACAATCAGGCGCGGCCTTGCGACATTAAGAGAAAGCAATTTCATGCTCGATTGGGTTGGTAGACTCCGATATCGACTTCCCAATTCTAGACTTAGATGTCCTGTCGATTGAAAGGACGCGAGCTCCAGGTTTGCTCTATTTCGATCCTCTTCTATAAAATTAAGGGTTTGCTGCCCTCAGTCGAAAGCTGCAAGCAGGTTCCTTCCAATTCTTAGCTGACGAGTCATTATGAAAATTCATGAGTATCAGGCAAAGGGAATTCTTAAGAAGTATGGCGTGACCGTGCCGCGCGGGACGATGGCGACCTCGCGCGAGGAAGCTGACGCGGCCGCTAAAGAATTATTTAACGCAGGCGCAACCGGGGTGGTGGTGAAAGCGCAGATTCATGCCGGCGGTCGAGGCAAGGGCGGAGGCGTAAAGATTGCGAAATCCGCCAATGAGGCGGGGGAGATCGCTGAAAAAATGCTGGGCATGAAGTTGATTACGCACCAGACCGGCCCGGAAGGGCGCATTGTGCGGCGGCTTTTGATCGAAGAAACTTTGCCCATCGAAAAGGAATTGTATCTTGGCATCCTGATCGACCGCGCAGAGGGAAAGCCTGTTTTTATGGCCTCCGCCGCGGGCGGAATGGACATTGAGCAAGTCGCGGCAACGAATCCCGACGCGATCCTGAAGCAGCACATTGAGCCGGGGATGGGCCTGGAAGGCTTTCAAGCGCGCAAAATGGCTTTCAAGCTGGGGCTCAAAGGCCAGCAGATTAATCAAGCGGTACAGTTTCTGTCCAATCTGTACAAAGCATTTCTCGAAACCGATGCCTCTTTGGTGGAGATCAACCCTTTCATCACAACCACGGATGGTCGGCTTTTTGCGCTCGACGCCAAGCTTACGTTTGACGACAACGCGCTCTTCCGCCATACCGATATCCGGGAATTGCGAGACATCACCGAAGAGGATCCGCTTGAGGTTGAGGCTTCGAAATACAGCCTGAACTACATCAAACTGGACGGCAGCGTGGGCTGCATGGTAAACGGCGCGGGGCTGGCGATGGCTACGATGGACATCATTAAGTATGCCGGCGGCATGCCTGCGAATTTTCTCGATGTGGGCGGCGGCGCCAATGCGGAGCAGGTGGCGCATGCGTTCGAAATCCTGCTGAGCGACAAGAATGTTAAAGCGGTGCTGATCAACATTTTTGGCGGCATACTGCGTGTAGACACGCTGGCCACAGGCGTGGTGGAAGCAGCCAGGAAGACCAACATCAAACTTCCAATAGTTCTGCGGCTGGAAGGCACGAACGTGGATGAGGGCAAAAAAATCCTGAAGGACTCGGGATTTAATTTCGTTGTGACCGATACCATGAAAGAAGCCGCCGATCGAGTGGTGGCAGCGGCACGGGGAGTTTAGTAAGGAAGCGAGCCAAACGCGCGATGATCGCGTCGCAAAAAGCGCGACGTTTCGCGCGGCTCGCCCAGGTCCTTCGGCGGGCAAAACGCGCCCGCCTCAGGATGACAATCATGGCAGTAGATGCAGTGAGGACTCATACTTATGGCAATCCTGGTTAATAAAAAAACGCGATTGATTGTGCAGGGACTCACGGGCCGCGAGGGCACGTTCCATGCAAAGGCTTGCGCCGCTTACGGAACGCAGGTTGTCGGCGGGGTTACGCCGGGCAAGGGCGGGACGACGCACGAGGGCTGGCCCATATTTAACACAGTGCTCGAGGCCGTCGAAAAAACGGGCGCCGATGCCACCGTTATCTTCGTGCCGCCACCGTTTGCCGCGGACGCAATTATGGAAGCGGCGGACGCAGAAGTTGAACTTATCGTCTGCATCACCGAAGGCATCCCAACGCTCGACATGGTGAAGGCCTGGGAGTTTCTGCAGAACCGTCGCTCGCGGCTGATTGGTCCAAACTGTCCCGGGATTATTTCGCCGGGCAAGTGCAAGATCGGCATCATGCCCGGATCGATCCACAAAGAGGGCTCGGTGGGCATTGTGTCGCGCTCGGGCACGCTGACCTATGAGGCTGTGCATCAACTGACGCAGCGCGGCGTGGGACAGTCTACAGCGATTGGCATTGGCGGCGATCCGATTATCGGGACCAACTTCCTGGATGCGCTCGATCTCTTCAATCGAGACCCGGAGACTGAGGCGGTCATCATGATCGGCGAAATCGGCGGCGACGCCGAGGAAACAGCAGCTCAATTTGTGAAGAATTACATGAAGAAGCCGGTGGTCGGCTTTATCGCTGGGCAGACTGCGCCGCCAGGACGCCGTATGGGACACGCTGGAGCGATCATCTCCGGCGGTAAGGGGACTGCCGCGGAGAAGATCAAGGCGATGGAAGCAGCTGGCATTCGCGTGGCGAAATCTCCCGCGGAAATCGGCGAAACCCTGGTTGCTGCGCTGGGAGTAAAAGTCTAGTGCTAGTACCGAGTACCTAGTACCGAGCAAAAGCAGAAAACAACGACTAAGGACTAACTGCCAACTATGAAGACGTTGCAACGCACTCTTACTCTCGTGAAACCGGATGCCGTCGCGAAGAACGCGGTCGGCGACATTATTGAACAATTCGAAAAGGGCGGATTTCACATCCTCGCCATGAAGATGCTGGAAATTTCCAAGCACCAGGCGGAGCAGTTTTACGCGGTGCATGCCAGCCGCCCGTTCTATGGTTCGCTCACCGATTTCATGTCGAGCGGGCCAATCGTCGCGCTGGCTTTGGAAAAAGAAAATGCCATCGCCGACTTGCGGAAGCTCATGGGAGCGACCAACCCCGCTAGCGCCGAAGAAGGCACGATCCGAAAGAAGTGGGCGTCGAGCATCGAGCACAACGCGATTCACGGCTCCGATGCCGAGGACACGGCGCGCTTCGAATTAAGCTTTTTCTTCGCGGGTTACGAACTGGCGAAGTAGCCGAAACCAGTTATCAGTCAAAAACCAGGAAACTACGAGCTGAGTCGCACAACCGAGAGCTAGAGACCGAGAACTGCCTTATGCCCATGGTTCAAATCACGATGCTGCAGGGCCGCACCGCTGAGCAGAAGCGGAACATCGCAAAACGTGTAACCGACGCGCTGGTCGAAGAAGCTGGAGCACGGCGGGAAGGCATCATCGTGGCTTTTCATGAAGTGTCGAAGGAAAGCTATGCCTCAGGCGGCGAGTTGATGGCAGACAAGAGTAAGTAACAAATGAAATGGGCGGCGCGTCCGCCAATAGCAGCTACGCCAGCGGTTCGTACAGATGGCCTTCCACGCGCTCCGCTACTTTGGGCAGATCTTTCCGGGCGTACTGCAGGAAGTGAGGCGCGGTGCGGTGGGCTTCGAGTGCGGCATCGTCCTTGTACTGCTCATAAATAAAAAATCGCCGGGCTTCGGTCTTGTGCCGGTGTACCTGATACATTGCACAGCCGGGCTCCTTGCGGGATTCCTCGGTAAGCTTCGCAAACAAAGCAGTGACATCGCCCTCATGCCCGACCTTCGCCATCCACGTTACTGCCAACACCACCATCATGCGCTCCTTGCGTGGTTCGTTCTTCGTATTTCAGAAAACGAAGACAATTCTAGACTTTTTGGGATGAAGTTGTCTTTAACTCATTTGCGAATTCTTCCATAAAGATGGTGTGGTCGCGGTCCGGTCCGGTCGACACCAGACCAATCTTCGCACCCGCCTCTTTTTCGAGAAAGGCAAGATATTCGCGTGCCAGTTGAGGGAGCTGGTGAAAATCCGTGACCCCTTGGGTGGAAGTTCGCCATCCCGGCATCTTGTGATAGATGCACTCCAGCTTATCGTAGCCACTGGCCTGGGCTGGAATCTCCATGGTCTTTTTTCCGTTGACACGATAGCCAACGCAGACCGGGATTTCCGCGAGTTCGTCGAGCACATCCAGCTTTGTAACCACCAGCCAGGAGATGCCGTTGATCATTGCGGCATAACGGAGCAGCGGTAAATCGAGCCAACCGGTGCGGCGTGGACGCCCCGTGACCGCGCCGAACTCATTGCCACGCTTGCGAAGCTGGTCGCCGAGTTCGCCCTTGTCTTCACTGGGGAATGGACCTTCGCCAACGCGTGTGCAATAAGCTTTGGTAAGTCCGATCACCGATTGGATGGCGTTCGGCGCAACACCGGTGCCAGTGGCCGCGCCTCCGGAAGTTGAACTGGAGGAAGTGACGAAAGGATAAGTGCCATGATCGATGTCGAGCATGGTGCCCTGCGCGCCTTCGAACAAAATAGCCTCACCCGCAGCCAGCGCCTGGTTCAGCAGCACGGCAGTATCGCAGACAAACGGTGCAATTTTCTCCGAGGCCTCAGCGTATTCCGTATACATTTTGTCGGCATCCACTGGCTCTGAATTAAACAGCGCGTGAGCGATCATGTTTTTTTCGCGCACCGCATTCTCGATGTGCTTCTTGAGCAGCTGGAGATCGAGCAGGTCCGCAACCCGCAGGCCCCGACGGCCCATTTTGTCTTCATAGGCAGGACCGATGCCGCGTGAGGTAGTGCCAATCTTTACTCGGCCGGGAGCGCTCTCCGCCGCTAACTCCAGCATGCGATGGTACGGCAGAATCACCTGCGCACGATTGGAGACAAAAAGATTTCCATCGACTCTAAGGCCGGCGTCGCGCAGGGCGCTCACCTCTTTCAGTAACGCCATGGGGTCGAGAACCACGCCATTGCCGATGACGCTACGGCACGCCTTTCGCAAGACGCCGCAAGGCACCAGTTGCAGAACGAACTTCTTGCCGTTGATGATGACCGTATGGCCGGCATTGTGGCCGCCAGCGTAACGGGCGACAACGGAGAAGCTCTCCGATAAAACGTCGACGATTTTTCCTTTGCCCTCGTCGCCCCACTGGGCGCCGACAATGACCGCCGTCTTGCCTGGTTTCACCGCTAACTCCGTAAAAGGGGATTCGCAGGCGCACCGCTGCGCCGTGCGTACGTATGAACACCGGGGTCGCACACGCCTTGCCGCGGCAAATACGTTTGAAGCTTACTGGGAAAAAACCGGAGAAGATGTGTACGAAGTATCTTATCGTGCCCGCGCAGCGAATAGCAACGCGCAACACTCAGCGTTTTCGACCCTAACTTCCCAACTTAGGGATCACACAGGTAGATCAAGTCAGGGATTTCTTTACTAATTGCCTAGGGGTTGAAAAGGGCCAATCATACTGGAGACCCCGGCACGCTTGCGCAATTCTGTTAGCAACGCAATGGCCGCATTGGTGTAGGTCTTGCCTGGATCGGAGGGATCCGCCCAGACGGCATCGTAAACAATTTGCGCGGCCTCCTTCACATCCATGTGGAGCGCGGCCTCGCATATATCGACACGCTCCTGCAGACGGTCATGGCATGCTTTGCAAACCGACGCTGCCTCGGCGCCGTCGACGTGGTGCTCACCCAATGTGCAAACGACTGGCGCATTTGTAACCTCCGCATGCGCGGCGAAAAGCTGGGACTTGAACTCCTTTAGAAAAGCTTCTCTCTCCTTCTCGACAATCGCATTATCCGGAACAGTCTCAGCTGCTGCCTGCGGCTTGGCCACGGTTGGCGAAACCCTGGGAGAGACCCTTTCTTTTCCGTTGCAAGCGGGACATGCATCCAAATCCGCAGAATAGTAAAGACGGCATTTAGCGCAAGGCAAACCGTATCCGGATGGCTTGCGCCTCGCCTCAGCCGGAGCTGCTGCGGCTTTTCGATCCTGAGTTGCGGAAGTCGCGGGACGAGAAGTGGTTCGCACGCCGAGTTCGCCTTGCGGAATTGACTGTGCGATTTTCGCGCCCGCTGTGTGTGTGGATCCAGTCAAGTCCATAAAATCTTTGCCCCCACAATTCCAGTGTAAGTAACTCTCTTGCCCAGTTGAAAATATCGGGAGTGCATACGGCGTACTGTCCTACCGGTCAGCGCGAGTGGGTTTCTTTCATCAGTTTCAGCAGTTCCTCGCGGCGGGCGCGATAAAGGGTTCGATCCGGATCCAGTCGCGCCGCGGCATCCAGTTCGGACAAGGCTTCGTCGTAGCGATCCATCGTCATGAGACAGGCTGCCAGCGAGAAGTGATTATCCGGCGAAGCGTTCAGGCGGACCGCCTCGCGAAACTCTTTTTCTGCTTCTGGCAGGTGCTGTTGGCGGAAAAGTGCCGTCCCCAGCCCTTGATGAGCAACATCGGAATCGGGATTGAGAGTTACCGCGAGCTGTAACTCGCGAACGCCTTCCTCCAACTGCTCATTGAGCACCAAGGCGTCGCCGAGCAAGCGATGCCCAGTGGAGCTGGTGGGATTTTGCCGAACTGCGAGCTGCAACTCGGGGATGGCTTTGCTGTATTCCTTCTTCGACATGTAGGAGCGTGCCAGGCAGTCGTGCCCTTGTTGCCACTCCGGATGCTGGCGATAGAGCTGCTGCATTTCCGCCATGGCAGCATCGAAGTCGCCCTTATCGCATAGAGTATTGCCCAGGTTATTGCGAACGGAAGCTTCGTTCGGCGCCAGTCGCTTGGCTTCGCGATATTCGGCGATAGCCTCCTCGAACTTCTGTTGTTCGTGCAGGATCACTGCGAGGTTCGAATGAGCTTCCCAAAAATCGGGTCTTCGCCGGATGGCTTGGCGATAGGCGGTGACGGCGGCGAACTGGTTTCCACCCGCGTGCAGAGTGATGCCCAGATCGTAGTAAGTATCGGCATTCGCGGCGTCCCGGGCCAGAGACTCATCAAAGGCGTGCACGGCGGCGGTGTATTGTCCGTTGGAATACAGGGCGAGGCCGAGAAACTGGTAAGCCTCGGAATTCTGGGGATCCATACTGAGGGCTGTGCGGGCTTCAGCGATCGCGTTCGGACCATCGTCGAGGCGATAAAAGATATAGGCCAGGCTGCTGTGATTCTCGGGGAAGTCGGGCATCATTTGCGTCGCCAGAGTGATCTCGTCAAAGGCGTCGTCCCATCGTTCCTGCCGCATCAGCATCCCGCCGAGCGCGAAGTGAAGCGCAGCGTTCTGAGGATCGGCACCTAAGGCCGGGCGCAGATCGATTTCGGCTTCAGGGAAGCGCTGGGCTTTGGCATCGGCCGCGGCTTTCAACAACGCCGCAGGAATTTCAGCCGCTGAGCCGTTGAAGGACGGCTTCAAACTTGTGAGGGCGCGGACAAGATTGGCGTCAGCGCCAGCGGTCTCGA
>Ga0209006_10004594_pt1 | contig 12509 bp, 20 predicted proteins | sample JacPin_JW_Ref_O2_FD_188567 | JGI IMG/M metagenome (GOLD analysis project Ga0209006, IMG submission 188567) | Forest soil microbial communities from Algoma, Ontario, Canada - Jack Pine, Ontario site 1_JW_Ref_O2 (SPAdes) (version 2) | ecosystem: Environmental > Terrestrial > Soil > Boreal...
CCCACGTATCCCGCTACTGTTAAAGTAAGCGAACTGGAGCAGCAATATAGCTAGTTCGTCTTTTGTTGGTTCAGCCATATACCTTCTCCTCGATAAGTCATCTCATGCTCGGCACAGTACCGTCTAAACGCCGCCTCATGCAACTCTCCCGGCAGCATGTTGATCGAGTGTCCAATCGTTCCGCCCTTCCAACTTCCTTTGCGCTTACCAGTTTCGCCAGAGAATTCAATGTCGAGACTGCGGTGGATGATCGGCTTCTTAAACCATGAGAGCCACTTGAACCAACCAGTGCCAAAATCCCATTGTCGCTCCTCGATACGAGTCTTCGCAGTTAAGAACTCACCATCGAAATCAGAGAAGGCAAAGGATCGCGTTGTGCAGGCGTCTCTGTTGGATAAGTATTCTTCCCACTGCCTACGCCCGTCCTCACTTCCGAGTCCAGAAGTCCTCTGTGGTTCCGTCCAGAAGTGCTTACCTTGAAGATCGTAGAAGCTGTGTCGTACATGCCTAAAGTCCGTCCATGGCAAACTACAGCACCAATCCTGTGTTGTGCTACTGTCGTGTGTCTGGCGACCAAGGAACACTTGCAGGAATGTGCTACTTCCTACGTCTCCGCTGGCAGACAAAGAGAAACCGTACTCTCGCTCATCGTAATTCCAATACCAGTTTCGTCCCATCCGTGCCACCGTTGCCTCGTCCCACGAGGAGGCCATAATCTTCTCGCGGTAAGGCATGATGATCTGGGGTAAAGCGATAATCAGCGTATGACCAAAAGCCTGCATCCTCAATCTACATCCAGCGTGCTCATCGCAGTCTCCAGAACCAAGGACGAAAGCGAATTTGTTGTACTTATCTCGGGAGTACACGAATGGACCCCAGTAAGAATCGTTGTCGCTCCAGCGGATATGCGTTGCTTGTGCCATGTTAGTCTGCGTCCTCCACCATCTTCTTTACTCGGGCAATCGTATAGGATTGACCATGTTCGGTGCTGACGCCACCCAAGGTCACAACGTCCTTAACTACTTCCACCGGCAGCGCTGCTACATTTACAACCAACTTTACTACTTTCCCGAATAGACTCATCTTCCCCTCCAGTATCTCTCTTGCCGTAGGCCGCGTCCTTCATAAAGCGCCAGAAAATTAGGAAACTCGCGATAGCCATATCCTTGCCTATAGCATTCCTTTGCGCATTGCCGTTCGCTGTTGAATACACGCTGGCCTATCTCGACCTGTCTGTCGATAAAACCAAAATCGACGTTAGCCTGCATCCCTGCATTTTTCAGCCACTCTTGCTCGTGAATACTTTCGCGTATCGCAACTTGTGCTTGGCACTCCGCAAATTTATCAAGAATTGCCGCATTGCGTTTTACTAAATTCTCGACTTGAGCCAATGCCAACTTTAGACGATTGTTGAGCCGCCAAATCTCAGATAACGGCCAGATAGTGCGTTGCAACCACTTGAGCATTTCCCCCTCCCTCAGTCTTGATACGGCATGTTCTGCTGTGTTACCTGAGATTTCTTCTTACCCTTGGGCGGCGGAGTGTACTGACCCGTCGGAGAATCAACTTGCTCCAATCGTAAACCATCTCCTGCGCTTTCGATACGATAAAATATTGGCGGCGATGCTGCATCTGCCTTTGAGTGAAATTGAATTTTCCTTAACCAATTTTTCGGATCAGGCTCATCTGGATTCTCTACCGTCAATCCAAATCCCCACTCCTTCCAGCCGTTGATACCGCCGCCTCTAGCCCTGTCGAAGATTGTCCCTTTGTCGCTTTTTGAAAGATGGTGGACGATGGCGACTTGGCAGTTTGCTTCTCTTCCAATCCTCTTTGCCTGCGCAAGGACTTTGGCTGTTTCTTGATTGTCGTTTTCGTTTCCTTCCCAGAGTTCACGGAACACGTCGAAAAATAGGACTTGGATTCCACGTTCCTTGCTCGACTCGATAATGTCCTGAATATCCGTCTCTTTTTGCAGGCTCCAAGTTTCACGCTGGGCGCGGGTGTTGGTGTAGAGCCAGTCTTCAAGGTCAACGCACTCCAAGAACATCTTCACAGACTCAGGAGCGCCCTCTACGAGGCGCTTCAGGCGGCTTTGGGATAGTCCGGGGGCATCTTCCCTAGCCACAAGTCCTACACGCTTTCTCTCAGGTATCTTATGCTGGAACCACGACACCCCTGCAACTAGATGGATTGCCAGATCGAAGATCAGAACTGACTTTGACGTTCCCGAGTCGCCAAGGATCAATCCATTGCCCTCAGCCTGAATCAACCCCTCAACGGTCCAAGCAATCTCCTCTGGCGCTGAGGATACGAAGCTACGGTAACCAAGGAAGAAAGGCTCCGTGGGACGCTTCTGAAATGCCCTAACACGCTCTGTAAGCTCTGTCATTTGGCGCTGGATGGCATCTAGGGTCCATACGCTCGTTTCCGACTGGTCGGCGGTCCACTGGATTGCGTTATTTCCGATGTGCATCAACTGCCTGCCAATGGACTTATCGGCGACAATGCGGATGTACTCTTCAATCACAGGTCGGCGAGGCAAACCCTCGGTGAGTGAGGATAGATAGGCGACTCCTCCGACCGTCTGAATTTCCTTACACCGAGAAAGTTCATTCGCCAGTGTTACGAGATCGATTCCACGGTTCGACGCGGCGAGATCGGTCATGCGTTGGAAAATACGCTGATGAGAATCTAGTGCGAAGTCTTCAACCTCTAGGGTTGCCTGAATCTCTGGTAGTGACTTGTTATCTAATAAAACCGATCCCAGCAGAAGTTTCTCAGCGCTCACGTTGTATGGCAGCGTATACTCCTGCGCGACCGCAAGGACAAGAGGCTTATCGACTACACTGACAGATTTCTCCGCCTTCGCGGGTTTCTCCTCTGGCGGCGGTTCAGGAGATTTATTAGGCATTACAAAATCATCGAAATTCAGATCGTCTTTCACTTCAGGCGCTTCACTTCCTGCTGGGCGAATACCGGCTTGTCGTTGATTTGCTTTGCTCCGCTAGCGAAGTTCGGAAAGAATTCCCTCGCTTCATCCATGGCGGCTAGAATCGTGCCTAGTGAAGGAAAAGCGGTTTCTCCCTCCTGCCGCTCAGAATTCGAAATGTTCCTCATCGCGACTTGGAATGCTCGGAGGTCCAAGTTCACCAGATGTTGCGTGAATATCTCCAGCGTCACTTCGTCCATTTTCGACGCCTGCCGACAAATCGCCATCTTCGTCAAGAGTGCGCTGACGTTGTCTTCTAGCGAGAGTTTTTTCGAGAACCCCCAGAGGCGCATTTCCTGCTCCGTTAGATATTGCGGCATTATTTGCTCCATGACCGTTGGTTAACAAAATCGGCTTACCGAATTTATCAATTGCTCCGTGATTAAAACTCGTGAGAGAGCGAATCCATTTCGAGGGACGATCACCGTGGTTTACTTCAGAATTGGCGCGGTGAGAAAGAAGTCTTCTAACGCCAACTTCCGTGAGTTTAGGATTAGCAGAAAGAAACATCCCGAGAGCTTTTCCTTCTGATCCATCCCAAGGCATTTCAATCTCAAGGTTTTTTGAATTCCAGTATTCCTGAATGGCTTTCTTACACTCTTGATGCCGAGTATCGGCGACTTTTTCCTCATCCCCACGCGAAGGTTTTTTCTTCGCGGAAGGCTTTTGTTTTTGTTCTTTTGTCTCTGTCTTTGTCTCTGTAATAAGAGGGGGTTCAAGGGGGAGAGGACGTGAATTTCCCGGTGACCGATCAGTGAGCGTATCGGTGACCGTATGTTTATCCGACGGTGACCGTATCTCATTTGTACGGTGAGCGGCTTCCTGTCTTTTTTCGTAAATTGATTTCGCTGCTTGCCAGCGCTCGTACTGCGGTAGGTTTCGAAGCCTGTCCGAGCCATCAACCCGCTCGAATTTTCGCAGAATACGAAGTCCATAAATTCCCCACAACTCATCCCCCAAGCCACTTTTGTCGGCTAGGTCGATGGGGTCTGTGGGAATAGTGCAATCATCTGTTTGCCATGCGTCCAAGAGGAGCCACACATAACCACTGCGGGCGGACGGATGCATCGCTTGGACTGAAGGACTAGCCTTGAGCGCATCGATTTCCATCGGCATCCATCTTTGCCATTTTGCAGCCATGTAGAGGCTTCCCTTACTCAAAAAGGCGGATTGTCAAAATCAATATCACCATCATCCACAACCTGAATATTTGATTGAGGGACGGTGTTGGCGGGTTTTTCCAGTAGAACCAGTCTCGCTATTAGTTCCCAAGCGCTACCATATTCCCTACGGACTACGCTCCGAATATCTCCAACCAAATCTTCCCAGAACGGTCTGCGAGTGGCTATGCTCGTCATCATAAAATAATCGGAAATAGATTTTTCGCCTTCATACCCAAAAATCACGCCACACGGCTCACACCAATCAGAATACGGATTCCAATGCCTGCAACTGCACCCAGAACATTTCGCATACTTTGGTTCTTTCAGGTCTGATCGTCCAAAAGTTTCCATTTCGTGGCAGCGGAGGCACAGGACTTCTAAATCCTCATACTGTTCCTTACCCAAATTTGCGTAGCTGAGATGATGAACATTTAAGTCTTGTGGGTACGCTATTCTTGCGAGCCAACGTGGCATTCCACATTTTTCACATCGGCTTCCAGCTTCCTCAATAGCCAGCTTTCTTCGTTCTTTCCAATGCGTAGACTGTAAATACTTTTGGTACTCATCTCTCTTCATTTACCCCTCCATCCATCGATCCCCAGACCCACTCATTGAACCAAGGCAGGAAGGATTTGATGTATTCCTCAGCCGGATTGTGGCCTGTCGCGGCGTCAAGCATGGCTTCGATGGGTGAGCCAGCGCCGTGATATTTAATTCCTGTCGCAGACTCAAAATCTTTTTGGACGGCTTCAGAGCATACGGCCCAGCGCAGGCAACTTGCCCATGCGGGGTACATGAATTCGGGGGTGTCTTCGGGCGGCAGGAACCAACTAGGAGCGTGTTCAGAAAAAGGTGTGTCCGTGGACATGGAGAATCCTTTCCGATGAGGCTGGCGGGACGGGTTCGGAGGCCCATCCCACCACTTTGTCGGCTCGGGGAGCGACCCTGAGCACCTGAGTCATCGCGGGAAGCGGGAGACTCTGATGACAATAATCCGAGGCGGGTTGCTCGTCAAGTGTTTTATGCTCTGCGCCTCTACAAGACGCTTAGAAATATCTCAAAATCACACCTTGACATTGATGTGACAATCGCGGTAGTGTGTGGACATGGAAAAAACAGACGCCTCCGAATGGGAAACGGTACGGCTTAGATCGGCGACGCTGGCGAAGTTGCGCAGGTACTCCGAATTATCCTTGGCACCGATAGGTGGGCTAGTAGGTCGGGCTGTGGAATTGTGGACAGAGCAGGAATTGCCGGAATTAATGAAGCCGTTTGAGTCAAAGGACTGAGCGATGCTATTCATCATTGAACCGCTGATTGTCCGCGTGATTTGCAAATGTGGACTTCCAACCGAAGAAGACGGGAACCTTAACTCGGAGCCAGACGAAGAGCACATCGAGGTCGCTACGGAGGGTGAGCAGGGATTAGGTGCGATGATCGGGTTTGCAAATGCACTTATTTTGTTGACGATTGGGATAAGTGCCATTGGCGGGATTGGACTGCTGGTTTGGTGGATCGTGAGGCATGGGAGATAGAGATGCCTGAGTTGATGGACATTGAGGAAGTAGGCGGGAAAACCTTCAAGGCGTATTATGATCCTAACTACAAGTGTAAGTGCTGTGTGTGTGGATCAAAGCCTTGCGTTCGGATTAGGTACGAGGACGGGAAGGTCTACTACGATAACGATATGTGCGGAGTCTGTACTTGGGGCGAGGCCGAGTGCATTGATCCTGCTAACTGGTGAACGGGAGGGTTAAGATGAGTGCTGGAGATAAGCGGTCAGTTTCTACTGACGCATTGGAAACACTGGGAACGATCCTTGGCGACGGCTGCGGTCGGGATGCAATACATCTTGCGGTGGAGCCAGTTATTGCTGGGCATCGATTGGACCCCGGCGCTGATGTTGGATTGGTGGACGGGAAGGCAGTAGTTTGCGATAAGCCGCTAGGCATCGTCGATCCATTCTTGAAGAAGACAGTCAGGGCTGGCGAGCGGTTCTGGCTTGTGGTGTATCCTCGTCAAATCACTTCGCTTAGGCACGTCTGGACTCACCCTGCGTTCACGGAATCGATTCCAGAAGCCAAGACTGCCAGCGATATGTCAGATAACGTTGAGTTCATCAAGGACGCAGCGGAACGAATCGGCGTGAGTTTTGAGTCCTTAATGGTAGAACTCAAATACTATCTTGACCATACTTCTCCAAGTGATACAAACAAGTGCATTGGATTTGGCGAAGAAATCGAAGCACGCGATCTACCGGATGGCTTTTGGGTACACTATGAATCTCTGACTGGTCGGACCGTTCCGAGTGAAATGCGCGACGTTTATTTCCGATGTGCGTGCTAGGAGTTAAGTCATGGTCGGCGACACCTACACAATCCCACTTACGAATGCTTGGTTATGCGTGTCTTGTAACCGCATAGGATCAAATGCATCCCAGTGTCCTGCGTGCGCTTGTAAGTTGGGACTGTTATCCTTGGTTGGAATCTTAGATCGTCAAAACACATCAATCAATCCCAGCGCGGCTGGAGAAAAGAGCAAGTAATGGCTGAAGGCGAAATCCTTGGACCGAATGACGAAGTATCGATCAGTACGATCAATAACACCGCAATGGATGCGGCAACGCGCTCAGAGATCACGATGCAAGTGGAGTTTGCGATGCAGCACCCGCGCTCCATTACTGCCGTGCGCAAGGAACTTGAGGAATTGGTAACCCTCGACCAGTCAATTGCCGAGGAGTCGTTCTACACGCTCAAGCGAAAGGACAAAGACGGCAACGTGAAGCTGATCCAAGGTCCATCCGTGCGCTTCGCTGAGGTTTTAGTGTATTGCTGGGGGCACACTCGTTCTGGTATCCAGATTGCGGATGTGGGCAGTGAGTTCGTTGTCGGCCAAGGCGTACTATTTGACCTCCAACGGAATAACGTGACAAGTATCAAGACAAACCGAAGGATCACCGACAAGACAGGTCGCCGCTTCAATACAGATATGATCCAGACGACGGGCAACGCTGCTGCGTCTCTGGCCTATCGCAATGCAGTTACTCGTGTCATCCCCAAGGCTCTTTGGAATGACATCCTCGAAAAGGCGAAACTCACTGCGATTGGTAAGAACAAGAGCATTGGTGAAACTCGAAACATCGCCATTGAATACGGCAAGAAAATCGGCGTTACCGAGGAGCAGATTTTCACGACTCTTGGAGTTCAGGGAATCAACGATCTTGGCATTGACGAGCTAATCGCGCTCAAGGGACTTTACAACGCCGTCAAGGAAGGCGAGTCCACCATCGAAGAGGCGTTCGGCGACCCATTCGAGAAGGAAATAACGGCGCTGATGGAGCAGGCTCAATGGCCTAAGCCTAAGCGCGAAATGGTAGTAAAGGATTATCGTGGGAGGTCGCTCGATTTACTCGCACGTCTTCGCAAGGAAGTTGAACCTTTGAACGTTGGGCAGACGCAAACGGCGAAGGGTGAAGGTCAAGCGACTCCTGCGGATCAGACTGGCGGCGACTTCATCCGAAACAACGAGGAGCAGAAGACAGAGACGAAGCCAGAGGCGACTGAGCAAACCAAGAAGGCTGGTCGGCCAAAGAAAGATACGCCTGTAGTAGAAGCGGCGAAGGAACCGGAGCCGGAACAAAAGGTTGAGGAGAAGGCTGAAGTCAAGGAAGACCCAAAGCCTGAGCCGAAGCAGGAACAGACAAAGGCCAAGGCGGTTGAACAGCCTAGCGACGACCTGTTTTCGAAGTTCTAACGTAGTACAACGATCATCTTCCGGGAGGGAATATGAAAGTGTTTGAGAAAGTAAGCGTAATCGTGTCGTTAGCGGTTGCGATAGTCGGTCTGAGTGGGTGCAGTGTCGCCACGCCCGACGCGGGTCATCAGGTTGTGTGGGTAGAGAAGCCGCTTGTCTTTGGGCATGGCGGCGTCGATCAATCTCCTGTAACCGCTGGGCGCGAGTATGGCGCGTTCACTAGCGATGCCATCGATGTAAACATGCAGCCGCAGCGTGTGGACATGGAATTCGATGACATGATGACAAAGAGCGGTGTGCCCGTTAGTTTCCACGTCCTGTTCGTGTTTCAAGTTAAAGACGCAGTGAAGTTGGTTAGCGGATACGGCGTGGACAAGGACACCAGCGAGGCTAAGGGTGCATGGAACCGTGTCATGGATGCACAGATTAACCAACTTGTGCGCGACTCAGTGAAGAACTACGACATGCAAGACATTGCTATCAGCCAGACGGCGGTAGATGCAGTTTCCAGCCGAATCACCAAAGGGACATACGACATCGCTGGCACTACTGGGCTTCCAATAACCTTGTTGTCTGTCAACGTGGGGCGTATCCTCCCTCCAGATGCGATCAAGCATCAACGTATCGAGACGGCGGCTCAAGAGCAACGCGCCATTACAATGCAGCAGACGAAACTCGCGGAAGATCAGCGCAAGGCGGCAGAGCAAAGCAGAGCCTCTGCCGACAATGCGTATCGTGAGGCTATGCAATTGTCGCCTGATCAGTTTCTCCAATTGGAGAGGATAAAAATGCAGCGAGATGTCTGCGCACATGGGACGACATGCACTTTCTTTATTGGAGGCGGTCCTTCTCCTATCGTTGATGTTGGACGGCATTGATGGTCACGAACTGGATACTGTGCATTTTCCTGTGCGCTTCAATACTCGGCGCATGGGGACTAATTTCCTACTATCGAAAGGCATAGGATTCGCGGGGTTCTCTAGTAATCCGGCAGGAACTTAAATGTTGTTAGGAGTGGGGCAAGCGTAGTACAGAGTGAGCGCACGACGGTGTGCAGTTGCAGTCTTAGGACCTCTGAGGCATGGCCCATATACACGCCCGCGAAAGGAGTTGACGATGCCAAGCATAACCAAGCAGCACTATAAGAGCCGTAGGATTGGTAGGCTGAGTCGCAAGCCAACAATGGAGTACGACTACACTGGATGCTCGGAGTGTCATAGGGAAGTTCATCCTACAGCCAAGAGTTGCCCACATTGCGGGGCGACGTTTGAGGGAAAGCCTGCGACATTGGCAAACGGGAAGTCGTTTCAGATTACGTAACGGGAGGGAAAAGAGAAGATCATCGCGTCAGTCAACGAATATGAGTTTATCGCTCAGTTATCGAAGCAGGAGATCGATTTCCTCGCCGGTAAGAGAATCGGTTACGATGAAGGGTACTACGGCCATCGCAAGATCAATGCTGGAACGACCTTCGACATCATCAAAGCGTTCGGGCAGATACACCGTAATGATCAGCGCAGAAACGACGTAGAGACTGTTCGCAAGACGCTCGAAGGCGTACTCAACAGCCTAGATATCATTGATCGATTCATTGAAGAGCCGAAGACAGAAGAAGAGAAAGCATCAGAGTAGGGAGGCGACATGCTTGGTGGAGTGCTGAAACTCGGAGATGAAGTTGTCCTTACTGTCGGCCAAGAAAACCGAGAGTGGGGATACAATCCGTATCCAGATGGTACGAGAGCCATATTCCTGCGGTTCTCAGAGATCGACTACGGGTGGGCTAATCAGTTTGGCAAGGAGCCAGGAATCTACGAGAACGACTCGTGGTGCTACTTCCGATTGGAAGACGGGAAAGAGATTTGCGAGTGGTCTGGCCGCGCTGAAATGGTCGATAAGGAAGAATACTTACGCCGTGACGCTGCGATGCGCGATAAGCGCGGTTTTTTTCGTCATGAGGGAAAGAGACTCCGCGACCTTCCTGAAACTCCGTTTATTGAAGGCGATGTAGTGGCAGGCGTATTTATAACTAGCGTGAGCGGATTCCCAGATGGTGAAGCGATCATTGCGAAAGTCGGCTACGGCGATATTGGCAAGTTTTGCACGGATGGTATTACGCCGATAGGTCTTTATAGCATAAGCCCAGCACCAAGAAGTTGGACGCAGCATGTTCCTCATCGGGAGCAGCTAAAGCTCCGTTTGGTTCGGCGCGGTAACGTTTGGAAGTACCGAAACGGCGAGGAAATTACTTGGAAGAGCGATGACGATAAGGCCGAATTCATGAACTCTCTAGGACTCACATCCGAGGTAAGAAACCCGGCAACAGATATGTATTCGTGGACGAAAGAAGAGGCCGTACAGGCGTTGAAAGATGGAATTGGCGACTGTATCTGTGTAGGTGGTGGATTCTTCGGCTCTGGTCCGCACACCTCGGTAAAGAGGTTTATTGACCGCGAGTTAGGTGAGCACATCAGGCAAAAGACGATTGTGGGATTCGAGGTACACGCGTAAATGGCTATCTCGGTAGACTTCGCCTGCAACGATCCCGACAACGGAAACTTTGTTGGTAAGTTTCACATGATGCAGGTACGCGCTGGAGACGACGACATGGAGTTTGATGGCCCATGGTCGCAGAGTGAGGGAATTACCTTCAGCGCCAAGGATGGTAAGGCTAGGATAGGCAGGATCATCGTTCCCTTTTGGTCTTATCGGCAGTGGGTGGGGAACTGGTGCTGGGATTCGATTTCGGTATCATGGGTTGAGGCGCTTAGGATCATTAACTACGTCGGGAAAAACAAGGCTGGTGGATGGCATATGAGCAACGGACCTACGGAGTTGTTTGACGCTTTCAATGAGCGTCATGAAATTACGCCTCTTGAGTGGAAAGCAAGTAATGAGATGAGGCATGAGAAAGCGAGGTAGCGCAATGGAAAAAAATTTTGTAACCTTTTACAGTCCCGGAACATTCGTAGCCGAGATGTCAGAGCATCCTATTGTGTCATGGGACATCGAGAAAGCTAAGGACATGGCACGTGGCATAAAAGAACGATATGGAGCTACGCCCTATGGATTCTCGTTTTCAACTCGCGGCAGGAGTAACGATGAACTTGATTCCAAATTAATCAAGAAAAGTCCTATGTACTACCTTGGTGGGAAGGTAGAAACCCTAAAGCAAGTCAAGGCCAGAGCCACCGAAAAAGATTCCATTCTCGTTTCCAATATGGAATGTAACGGATATAAACGCATTGTTACAAATGACAACTCTTGGAGATGGACGCAACCGCTTGAGAAAGACGATGTGGTTTTGGAATGGGAAGTATAGATGGAGACTCCTCAGTGGATACGAAACATCGAGGCGCGTCCATGTGAATGCATCTCATGCTCGGAATGCGGCGGAAGTGGCAACGTCTGGTTTGCGTTCGGCGGCAGACACTATCTTGGTCGAACGCGCTGGGATGATCTTGACGAGATGGAAACTTGCGATACCTGTGGAGGGAGCGGCATCACAGAAACATGCGACCGTTGTCACGAATTAGACGATGCCTACGCTGATTTAGAAGAGCAGGAAGAGAGGACTAACCGTGTCAGATTCTCCGAAGCCTGAGGTCAAAGAAAAGCGATGCACATGTACTCGCTGCAAGCATGACCAGCGCGTCCGTGGGGTGATTCGGCGCGGAGATAAGTTCGAGATGCGTGCGATGATTCGAGAACTGCACCAGATAAACACTGATCTCGGCGAGGAGTTGGACGACCTAGAGGAAGTGCTCCACAGGATTACATGCAATTGCGATCACGACAAGGATGAGAAACCACAGGTGGTGAATTGAGTGATTTAGTACAGATCGACGCGAGTAATGTTCCGCCTACCCACCAAAGCACCGAGCTTTTGATGGGATGCAAAAAGAACTACGTTGCTCAGATTATCGAAAGGCGTAAAAGTCCGGGTGGTGTAGAGTCTCTGCGCGGCAGGGAAATCCATCATGTCATGTCGCTCTATATGTCCCATTGTGCGCGTAGGGGAGTAGGTTCAGACCTCGTCGCTTTCGATCAGTTTGCGATAGGCGCTGGCGTGATTGCGTCTAAGATTCTTGTGGGCATCAGGGATAACTTTCAAGTTGATTTTGCTCATCTCTATGCAACTGAAATTAAGATGCGCATGGATGAGGACTTTCGTCCCACCATGCTAGAACCAGAATTAGAAGGCGTATGCCGAGACAGCGGCGAAGCATCAGGGTACGAGGGAACACTGGACGGCTTGTTTGTGTTCAGAGAAGAGGAAAGGATAGAAATCCTTGACTTCAAATCCCACCCAAGACCGTATAGTCCCGATGAGCCAGATAAGAGTATGCAGGGCAAGGAATATAGTCTTTTTTGTTTCCAGCACTTTAGCTGGCTAAAGGAAGTTAAGTTCACGCTGTCCTTCGTTCGCTTCCGTGGTTGCGTTAGAGAGGTTGTTTACAAGCGTGAAGATGTACCCTCGCTGATCGAGGCTGTCAGGTCACTTCGCAATCGCCAGAAGAGGATTCACGATGAGTACATGTCTGGCAAGGATATAGAGGCCACTGGAAACGATGGATGTTTCTATTGCCCATTGCTTGCTGGTT
>Ga0209006_10004596_pt1 | contig 12504 bp, 9 predicted proteins | sample JacPin_JW_Ref_O2_FD_188567 | JGI IMG/M metagenome (GOLD analysis project Ga0209006, IMG submission 188567) | Forest soil microbial communities from Algoma, Ontario, Canada - Jack Pine, Ontario site 1_JW_Ref_O2 (SPAdes) (version 2) | ecosystem: Environmental > Terrestrial > Soil > Boreal...
AAGCCCCCGCTGACGCGAAAAAGAAAGGCGTAACGTTTAGGGCGAAGAGCCCAATTAGCGACGATCTAGGGCCGAACAGCTCACACGCGAATCGATAGTAGATCCAAGCCGTCGCGAAGAAGAGCGCAACAAATGGGTCGCGCGCGGCGACGCTCTCCCCTTCGACGAGGCTGGAGAAATGCACGATCCACAAATGCAATGGGGGATGGTCAAAATACGAAAGACACAAATGCCGCGAAATCGCGATCGTATAGCTTTCATCGATCCCCAATCCGAGAGCGACAGCAAAAAAAAGGCGCGCAACGAAAAATCCTAAGAGAATGGTAAGGGCGAGCTTGTTCTCTTCCAAGTCCGGCATCCCGCGCATTCGAGTTATTCGGAGACCTCGCCACGCTTCATTGCTGGTGAGGGCCCTCAGACGGATTGACATGCAAACAACCGTGCTTCAGAGCATTCGGAAGCCGATCCCGGTGAAAGACTATATTGTGCGGCCGGGCATATTTAGCGCCCTCAAATAATCGAGTCGCTACAAGGACCGCTTTTGTCGCCCACAAGCGCATCTCACCTAGTGAATGTCGGTTGCTTCGACCCACCATCCGGGATGTTCCGCGGCGATGACCCGCCGCGCCCCTGCCGCTCGGCGTCGATCGGCAAACAAGGCAAAACACGTCGCTCCTGAACCTGACATTCCGGTGGCTTTGACCTCAGGGATTTGAGACAGTCTTTTGAGCACAGTGGCGATCGCGGGCGCTACCCGAATCGCCGCAGTCTCCAGGTCATTGCGGCTGTGAGAGAGAAAATCTAAAACGGCCGTTGCGCCAGATCCCGCTATAGGTAACGATCGTGGGCGTGATTCAATGGTCGATACCGACGCAAGGTCAAACACGGCGAAAACTTTCGGCGTCGGCACCTGAACTTGCGGGTTGACCAGAATGGCAAAGATATTTGGCAACCGAATCGCCGGACCGAGTTTGTCGCCAATGCCCCGGATGACGCGGGCTTGGGGAGAAAGACATGCCAAGACATCGGCTCCCGTCGCCTGAGCAGAAGCGCGCACTCGTGGATCTTCAACTCGCAATCCAGCCTCGTCGGCGAGCAACCGCAAAGCGGCCGCCGCATCGGCAGAGCCTCCGCCAAGTCCAGCCGCGATTGGCAGCCGCTTGATTAGTCGGAATCGACCGAGCCTCAACCCTGGCATGTGTGTGGCAAGCGAACGCGCGGCGCGCAACACAAGGTTCTCATGGATAGGCCCAGCCTCATCAGCGCGAGGGCCGAGAACCTCAAGTATCAAGTCATCTCCGGGCTCAAAAGCAAGCCAGTCGAATAGTCCAGCAAAGCCCACGAGACTCTCAACCTCATGATATCCGTCGGTGCGGCGTCCAATCACCCGCAAAGTTAGATTAATCTTCGCTGGAGCGCGGAGCCATCGCATAGGGTTTATGGGCCGCGACTCAACCTCCACCTTCCTTGTGCAACGAAGCCTTCGGTGTCGCAGTTTCGGTTGCGAGGTCCGGAAGTCCAAGCTCAATCTTTTTCAAAATCGCCGGGAGGTCTTCAGGGTCTGGGCCCATATCCCGGGCGTGATTCCATTGAAAGTGCGCCTCTATGCGGCGGTTGACCCGCCAATATGCGTCCCCCAAATGATCATTCAGAATCGGGTCGGCAGGCTTCAGGTTAATTGCCTTCTCCAGCGTCTCAGTCGCTTTATCGTATTGCCCAAGCTTAAAGTGAGCCCACCCGAGACTATCGACTATATAACCGTCATTCGGTCGTAATTCAACCGCTCTTCTCAGCATTTTGAAGGCCTCCTCTAAATTAAGCCCTTGGTCTACCCAAGAATAGCCAAGATAGTTTAAAACGAGTGGTTGATCCGGGTTGAGCTCGAGAGCTTTTTTGAAATCCGCTTCAGCCTTCGGCCACTGCTTGGATCGTTCGTAACAAATCCCACGGAAATAAAACAGAGTCCAATTGTCACGCTGGGGAATTCCAACGGTCGCGATTGCCTCGTCGTAAGTCGCCGCTGCCTCCATGTACTTCTTGGCAGAGCGCTGCAACTCGGCCAACGCGCTCAAAGCTTCGACGTCGTGTGGCCGCGACTCTACGATTTCAGTGAGCCGTCGCGTTGCTTCGCCGGTCTTTCCCATACCGTCAAGTTCAAGTGCGATTTGGATATCCGCGCCGATTTTCAACGGCGATGCCATCGGCACCAATTGGTAGGCAGCGATAACTTGGTCGCCTTGCCTTAGCTGTTCGAAAAGACTGGCTAATGTTACCGCAGTCAAATCGCTGGATGGTCGAAGGTAAAGCGATAACCGCAGATAGACGAGCGCCGGAAGCTCGTCTCCCTGGCGGCTCCCCGCGCTTCCCAGGCCATAGAGCGCCTCCGCAGCACCCTCCTTTGCGTTATGAATGAGCGGATCGAGAGATTGATTCGTCTTCAGGTCTGCAAGCGCCCGCTGGATGAGCGGATGGTGAGGAATAATTGCAGAGAAATCCTCGTATACCTTTGTTGCTCCCACCAAATCACCTCCCGCTGCTAAGACGCGCGCATAGGCATCGGCGAAACGGAGGCTGTTTTTATCATCGTCATAGGCGGACTTCAGCCTCCGCTGGGCCTCCGCAGAGTTTCCCAGCAGGCCGGCAATGAGGCCCGCGTGATAATCGCGAAAGGCAAGGACCGAGCGGTCGTGGATCCGGTCGAGCGCGTCGAGCGCTCGGCGGAGGTCAGACTGCCCTGCATAGCACCAAGCTGTAAGGAGTGCAGTCGTCACATCGCGTACACGCGTTGCGTCGGTGCCCGCCAAGTGGGCTCGCGCAGTCGCAAATTGTCCTTGTTCGATATCGCGAACTGCGATTGCAAGGCGCGCGAGGTTGTTGTTCGAATCGCGCATGAGGAGGCGTTCGCCAAGAGAGTTAGCACTCGGCTCATCGCCATTGGAGAGAGCAGCAGCGAAGGCACGCTCGAGGAGATCGGGATTTCGAGGATCGGCTCGGAGGGCTTCCCGGTAGTAGACTTCAGCCGCAAGTGTGTCCCTATCAGCGCTGGCGATAAGAGCCGAAAGATAATTTCCGGGTTGGGTATTTCCGATCGCCAACTTCTCCGATCCCGCCTCGGTTTGGATAGCTGCTGCCAAAGCAGCGCTGCTGGATACTGCCAAAGCCGAAGCTAAGAAAAAGGCTAGGCGGAGTGTCCAACATTGGGATCGGCTCTGCATGTCTCAGGACTTCCCACAATTGTCAGTTAGCAAACAAGCACGAATGAGACCCAAGAGACCCGCGCTGGCCTCTCCGACCAGAGAAATGAAGCATCCTTGCGCGACCTCTCGCTGGCAGTCGAAAGCGGCAATTTTACGCCCAGCTCACATATCCAAATAGTTTGGTCCGCCTCCGCCTTCCGGCGGAGTCCACTCTATGTTTTTAGCGGGGTCTTTGATATCGCAAGTTTTGCAATGGACACAGTTCTGAGCGTTGATAACAAAGCGTGGATCCGCGCGACTTGCCTCGTTGGCGTAAACAACTTCGTAGACTCCAGCCGGGCAATAAAGTTGTGCGGGCTCTCCGAAACGAGGAAGATTGTAACGGATTGGGATATCGGGATCGTGCAAATGAAGATGGACGGGCTGGTCCTCTTCGTGATTTGTGTTCGAAAGATAGACGGAAGAGGCTTTGTCAAACGTTAACACCGAGTCGGGCTTCGGGTAAACGATTGGAGCTACCTCGGATATTGGTCTTAGAGTGTCGCTGTCGGGCTCGTCGTGTCTGAGAGTGCGAAAAATCGAAACCCCGAACAATTCATTCGTCCACATATCGAAACCGCCAAGGACGACGCCGGGGGCAAGCCCGAATCGCGACCAGAGCGGCTTTACATTACGAACCTTGTAAAGATCACGGCCAATCTCCGAGTCTCGCCAAGAACTCTCGTAGTCGTTCAACTCGTCGTTCGCCCTACCCGCCGCTATTGCGTCGTGCACCTTCTCGGCAGCCAATATTCCAGACAAGAGTGCATTATGGGAGCCCTTTATGCGGGCAAAATTTACAAACCCTGCTGAACAGCCAATGAAAGCCCCCCCAGGAAAGACCAATTTCGGGACCGACTGCCAACCGCCGGACGCAATCGCTCGCGCGCCGTAACCTATGCGCCTGGCCCCGGCAAAGGTCCCGCGGACCATCGGGTGGGACTTGAAACGCTGAAACTCGTCGAATGGGGAGAGTGTCGGGTTTTTGTAATTGAGATGCAACACAAACCCAACCGAAACCAGCCGCTCGCCGTAATGATAGACAAATGATCCGCCGTTCGCGTCCTTTGACAAAGGCCAACCGAAAGTATGCTGAATAAGGCCCGGTGAAAAATGGTCGTCAGAGACTTGCCACAATTCTTTGAGACCAATTCCGTACTTCTGAGGCCCGCTCGCGGAATCAAGACTATAGCGAGCGACCGCCTGTTTTGACAACGAGCCGCGCGCCCCCTCCCCGAGCAGTACATATTTGCCGAGAAGCTCCATCCCTCGCATGAACCCTGCCTTCGGATGACCATCGCGGCTGACGCCCATGTCCCCTGTTGCGACGCCTACGACCTCCCCTTTGTCACCATACAAAAGCTCGGTCGCGGCAAATCCAGGATAGACCTCGACCCCGAGCGCCTCGGCGCGGCCGCCGAGCCATCGCGCGATTGCGCCAAGTGAGCCGATGAAATTGCTCTGGTTGCCCATCAATCGCGGCATAGCCCAATTGGGCAATCGCACCCCTCGCTTCTCCGTCAGATAGTAGAATTGGTCCGCTGCAACCCGAGTTTTGAGCGGGCATTCCGGGTCTGATCGCCAGTCGGGCGTGAGTCGGTCAAGCCCAATCGGATCGATCACTGCTCCCGAGAGGATATGCGCGCCGACCGTCGAGCCTTTTTCGAGGATGACGACAGAGATCTTAGGGTCCAAGGATTTGAGTCGGATCGCCGCAGCCAAGCCCGCGGGACCCGCGCCTACAATCACGACGTCATAGTGCATCAATTCCCGCGCCGGCGGTGTCGATTCTTGGGTCATGTTCCTTTGGCCATCAGGGTCGGGGCGCTCATCAGCTTTGCGTCATGAGCTTTTGCGACCGCTGCAACCTCGTGCCGTTAGAGGCTCAATATGATAGTTTGTCATTGAGCCGTTGCGCAAGCACTCAAGTTAGGCCGGATTGGTGTCTTCGACGAAGGATTCAATCGACCTTCAATTGGCTACGCTCCAGGCCGTGGAGGTCCTCCGTTGGTGGATTCGTGTCGGCGCCAGTAACGCGCTCGACGATGTGCCGCATAATCTTTTCGACGACAGTCTGGCCGAAGATGGAAACCAGCGCGGTGTACTACATGTATCGGAGTCGACACACCAATCCTCGCCGGCGGTATCAGAGATTGGATCGCGTGCGCCTCGAAGCGCGCGCATGCGGAACCCGCCCGACAACGCGGAGGCTTCGGCTCGCGCGCTCTCGCAAGCGGCGACCGATCTGGGAACGCTGCGGTCCATAATGGCGGATTTCGAGAGCTGCGCGCTCAAGCGGACTGCTACGCAACTGGTGTTCGCGGACGGTATCCCTGGCTCACGGGTTATGTTTGTGGGGGAGGCTCCGGGAGAGGATGAAGATCGAATCGGGCGCCCTTTTGTTGGAAAAGCGGGGCAATTGCTGGATCGCATGCTGAATGCAATCGGACTAGACCGACAGAGGGTCTACATCGCGAATGTTGTTCCTTGGCGGCCTCCAGGCAACCGGACACCGACACCTCTGGAGACGCAGATATGTCTGCCTTTCATCGAGCGACAGATCCACCTGGCCGATCCTGAATATCTGGTTTGCCTTGGCGGGTCCGCGAGTCGCACGATATTGGGCATCCAGGGAGGGATTATGCGTGCGCGGGGCTCATGGTTCGGCTATTCGTGCCAAGACGGGCGTAAGATCGGGGCGCTCGCTATGCTGCATCCAGCTTTCCTACTGCGGCAACCAGCACATAAGGGATTTGCCTGGGCGGATATGCGAGCGCTGGCAAGCGCGCTGAAACTGTCGCGCTGAAAGCGCTGCAAAGAGGAGATCGAAATTGTCTCGCAGAATAGGCATGCCCAAGTCCCGCAGCGACATCCCAAGGTGATGCAATGCAGCCCCGGCACGGATGGAGACCTTGTCAATGCAACCCACGCCAAAATCGTCCTCCGAAACTCGCCAATGGATGAGCTCGCGAAGCCTCTCCGCATGCGCACATTGACAGTTTATCCCGAAGGACGCGCCCGCCAGGCCCACGGTGCCGTTCAATTGCACATCAAGTTGAACCGTTGATTTCCGGCAGTTGCAAGGAGCTGTCGAAACCTTGCTATCCACCGGAAAACCCCGCGTCTGCAGACTTTTCACGGCCTCCTTTCGACCTCCGGCTAGGATCGCTTTGCATCTCTGGCCTATGAGAGGTTGGATCCAACGAGGAGGTCCTCCTTTGACCTTCGCGAAAGAGTTCACCTGCCAGCGCTTTGTCAATCAGCTCCCGCATCTCATCCAACCCGTAGATCGCGATGAACGATCCGAGGCGCGGCCCCTGGTTTTCGCCCAGAAGCACGGCGTAAATCATATTGAAGAACTCGTTCGAAACTCCCGGCCGCGCGGCCGTTGCTCCCTTGGCCGAGTGGTCCTGATAGCGAGGAATCGGCCGCGCGATGTCATAGAGCGCGTGCTGGATTTCGTCCGCGCTCGCTTTTGCCGACAATTGCGACAGCCTGCACGAAATCTGCGTGAGAACGCCGCGCTCGATGTCGTCGGCCTCGCGATAGCGCTTCTTGGGGGCGACAAAGTCACGAAAATAAGCAACCGCATAACGAACCAGGCTATCGAGGCGGGGGTGCGTTTCTGGCGACGCCAAGGGATAGTAGCGGCGAAGGAACCCCCAAAGAACTGACGGATTTTCGGTATTGGAAACCGCCGCGAGATTGAGCAGCATGGTGAAAGAAATCGGTGCCGTACTGTGCTCCTCGTGGGTCAGGACTTTGGGTTCCGGTGGCGCTCCGGCGTGAATGTGCCATACCGGATTGCCAAGCCGCTCCGTCCAAGGCTGGTGGGGGTAAGTTTCGAGAAACCCGAGATAGTCGTCGACCGTGCGCGGAATGACGTCGAAATAAAGTCGCTTCGCCGCTGTAGGCTTCTGGAACATGAATAAGGAGAGACTCTCCGGACTAGCGTAAGCCAGCCATTGTCCAATGGTGAGGCCGTTGCCCTTCGTTTTCGAGATTTTCTGCCCATTCTCGTCAAGGAAGAGCTCGTAGTTAAATCCGGCGGGCGGCTCCGCCCCCAAAACCCGCGCAATCCGCGACGACAGCTTGACCGAGTCGATGAGATCCTTTCCGGCCATTTCGTAGTCGACGCCGAGCGCACACCAGCGCATCGCCCAGTCCGGCTTCCACTGCAACTTGCAATGTCCGCCGGTCACGGGCGTGTCGAATTCCTCTCCGGTCGCCGGATCGCGCCATTGGATCGTGCCTGCGCTGGGGTCGTGCCCGAGCACCGGTGCCTGCATGACAATGCCTGTTCGGGGATGAATTGGAAGGAAGGGCGAATAGGTCGCCGCTCGCTCCTCGCGTAGCGACGGCAGCATGATAGCTTGCACCTCGTCAAGGCAAACAAGCATCCGCAACAAGGCCGTATCGAACCGCCCCGATTTGTAGGTCTCGGTCGACGACATGAATTCATATTCGAATCCGAACTGGTCAAGGAAAGCGCACAGCCGGGCGTTATTATATTCGGCGAAGCTGCCGTATTCGCCGAAGGGGTCAGGGACTTGTGTTAGCGGCTTGCCGAGATGAAGTAATATTGAATCGCGGTTGGGGATACTGTCAGGAACCTTGCGCAAACCGTCCATATCGTCGGAAAATGCGATCAGCCTTGTCTTGATGCGGTCTCCAGTGAGGATACGAAAGGCATATCGGACCATGCTTGTGCGCGCGACTTCGCCGAAAGTCCCCAGATGTGGAAGGCCCGAAGGACCGTAACCGGTCTCGAAGATCACCTCTTTACGTTCGAAGCGCTTGAGGCGCTCGATCAACTTTCGCGCTTCTTCAAAAGGCCACGCTTTTGATATTTCCGCAGCCTGGCGCAAGGATAGCGATGACATACTTTTCCTATTCGTTCTCAGCCTAGCGAATAAGTATTCAGTACAGCTCAAACCACAACCGCCCGCGACAAGAGCGAAGTTTACATCGGATTTTGTGTTCCCATGACGAATGGGCTTGATCCCTGCCGACTTCTTCCGTGTGCGGTTTTCGCCCAATAATGCGGCCATAAAATGAGGTCAAGCATCGCCGTCCAAGTGGCCATACTCACTAGAATATAGTATACAGGGAGCAGCACAATCAGGCCTGCGGTCAGTTTCAAACGCCGTAGTTTGGCGGCGACTATTGCTGGCAGAAGGATCATCCAGACGCCGGATAACGCGAGTATATAAGTGAAGACGTCGCTCATCTCCCGCCAGGGCGGGAGTGCGCCTTGACCGACCGCCAATGCGCGCCAAATCGTTCCAACCGCGAAAGCGGGCCAAAATAGACACCCAAAAATGGCCCCCACGATAAATGTCGTCGCGGCAACCGCTCGTTGAGGTCCAAGGTCGCGCCAAAAAAAGATTGGGCGCCTCGAGTGAACGATCAAGGTCTGCATCCAGCCTTTTTGCCAGCGTACGCGCTGTCGGAACCAAATTCGCAGTTCATATGGAGCTTCTTCCAAAGTGTCAGAATCGAGCGCTCTCACCTTGTAGCCGAAACGTGCTAGGCGTATCCCGAGGTCCGCATCCTCGGTGACGTTCCACTCGTCCCAGGCCCCTACCCCGACTAGGGACGGAACACGAAAGTGATTCGAGCTTCCTCCGAGGGGGATTGGTAAGTTGAGCGCGCACAGGCCGGGATTAATAACGTCAAATAATGTTGCATACTCAATCGCAAAGAGCTGGGACAACCAGGATTCGCTGTGATTCCGAATGGCGAGTCGGGCCTGGAGACAATCCAGATCTTTGTCGGCGGCGAATCGCGATGCGGCAAGGCGCAGTTGGTCAGGGGCCGGAATGTCCTCGGCGTCGTAAACGACGACGAGGTCCCCTCGCGCGCTGGACAACGCGATATTGAGCGCTCGCGGCTTTGTCTGCGGCCCGCCCGACGGTGCCACTATGACCTCGTAACGACCTGGCAACCGCAATTCGACGATCCGACTTAAGGTTTCGACGTCTCGCTGCTCGACGACCAACTTAATATCAAGTTTACCCTTCGGATAATCGAACGCGTCGATCGCTTTGATCAAGTCCTCTACGACATTCGTCTCGCGATAAAGGGCGACCACCACTGTATAGTTGGGAATTTCGTCATCCGCGAGTTCTGAAGGATGAATTTCCGGCCTACTCGCAACCGCGGCCATCGATCGAAGCATAATCGAGGCCGAAAAGATGAGCCAGAGCGTCGCGGAGCACATAGCCTTCAGAGCGTCGAAATTTACAACGGCAAGGACTAAGGCCAGTATCGCAATCGCCCCAACCGCTGCAATCTGTAAACCGGTCATCCCTTCCCTTGCGGTGAGGCTCGTAGGCAAACGACCAAGAGCAACGTCAAGGAGTTCCGTGCCACGATACGCGCGCACTAAACTCGCAAACCGCTGCGGCGAAGTCAGCGCAAAAGAACCTGAACGAATTGCGCCGGATAGAGTCGCTTCGATCAGCCGCGGGACGAACTGCGCACGAGGCGCAATGACCATCCGAGGGCCCGCGCCGTGCCATTCGATCGGTGCCGCGCCGCACCGCAATCCTTTTACTGCATCAAAAGCCCGTGCAAAAGGAGGGTCACCAGAATAATACTGGCAGCCCAGATGACTAGCCAGTGCGCGATAATAGACTTCTTCAGTTATTTTACCTTCGCTCAATAGCTGGTCGACTGGCCGAACAGCCTTAGGCGCCGCGGCAACAGCATTGAGCAACGGTTCAGGTGAAAATCCTTCTGCAGCAAGAAAAACCAATTCCGGCGGAAGTCCGCGCGCAACAAAGTCGGCGTGCTCACGGCTGGGCAAAGAAACTCGTACGTGCGGCCGATGAGCGCCTGCGCGTAGCGAAGGCCCCGGATTGCCACCTGGTTCATAAGTGTTTTCTGTCATAACACCATACGCCAGTATTTCGAAAGATCGAGGCGCGACACACAAGCCGGCAGTTTAGCTGCGCGCGAGTGAGCCCGCCGCAAACATAAGATACCAATTTTTCATTGTTGTCCCGAAAAATCATGCAAGGGCAACCGCTTGGCACAACCGCAGGTGTCCTTCGATCTCAACGGTCGAGTGACGCAAATCGATACGCGGAATGCTTCACGGTGAGACCTGCGGTATGGTGGACAAAAGCGAGCGTCTGACCCTTCATTTGGCCGAATCAAGCAAAGCGATCCGTGTGCCGACCCGGTTGGAGACGGTGCGCGTCTTTCGCGCCCTGCATCTCGCGTTCCTCAATCCTTCGCCCGCTCGACATAGCCGCCATCCTCTGTCTGAATGACGATCCGAGCACCGACCGCAATGTGTGGCGGAACCGTTACGCGTGCACCGTTGGCAAGTCTTGCCGGCTTGTATGACGAAGAGGCGGTTTGGCCCTTCATCGCCGGTTCGGTCTCAACTACTTCCAATGTAACACGGGGTGGTAATTGTATAGCGACAGGGTTTCCATCGAATATAGACAGAATGACCTTCATCCCTTCTTGGAGCCATTGCGCCTGATCGCCGATTACATCCGCAGGAACTTGAAGCTGGTCGTAGGTGTCAGCATTCATGAAATGATACCCGTCCGCGTCCGCGTAGAGAAAATCAAAATTCTTGTCCTCGACGAATGCGCGCTCCACCTGCTCTGTAGTCTTATACCGGTCTGTCACCTTGACACCGTCCGAAAGGCGTCGCATGTCAATCTGAGTTGTCGGCGTGCCTTTGCCCGGGTGAAAACTTTCTGCCGAAAGAACGACGCACAACTGCCCATCCTCTCGTTCGATAATATTGCCCTTGCGGATCGAGCTTGCAATAACTCTCACGTCTGGTCCTCGGAATTGAAGGCGTCGTTTCGCCCTCGAGATCGGGCGCGTTTCGTTGAGCTGCGGATTGAAGGTTGCGGCACGGACCATACTGATTTTGGCGCCAAAGGCCAGTCGAGATCGACTTCGATCCTGTCTGGCTTCTGCCGCGGTGTCCCGTGAGCCCGCCACTGCCGCGACCCATCTGGAACCTAGGCCGATACGGCGAACGACGTGGCTGGCTGGTCGCCCGTGCGGGGATTTCCATCTTCGTGCGGCGCTGGTTCGACGCCAAAGGTTTCATCGAAGTCCAACCTGCCGCCCTTCAGGCTTCGCCAGGAAACGAGACGCACTTGCACGGGTTCAAGACCGCGCTCCTTCTGCCTGACGGTTCGCTGCATGACGGGTATCTACATACCTCACCGGAATTCGCAATGAAAAAGCTTCTGGCCGCTGGAGAAAGCCAGATCTTTGCGCTGACTAGTGTTTTCCGCAACCGCGAGCGAACGGCCCTCCATGCACCTGAATTTGTGATGCTGGAGTGGTACAGGGCATGCACCCCATTGGAGCGCCTTATTGAGGACTGCGTTGCGGTAGTCGCGCTCGCCGCCCATGTCGCCGGAACGAAGGCGTTCGTGTATCGTGGTCGGGAGGCCAATCCGTTCGACCCGCCGGAGCTATTGACGGTACGGGATGCGTTCTGCCGCTACGCCAGCATCGACATTTACGACAGTTTGCCGGTTAATGGCTGTGCCGACACGGAGACGCTCGCTCTACAGGCAAAGGATTCCGGTATTCGCGTCGCCCCGGATGACGACTGGTCGGACATATTCAGTCGTATCCTCAGTGAGCGGGTCGAGCCAAATCTAGGTCTAGGGCGACCCACCGTCCTTCATGCGTATCCAGCAAGCGAGGCGGCGCTCGCTCAGGTGAACCCCAATGATCCGCGAATTGCCGAACGCTTCGAATTGTACTGTTGCGGCGTCGAACTGGCCAACGCTTTCCACGAGCTGCGTGATCCGGGTGAGCAACGGCGACGATTCGCCTCAAGTATGAAAGAACAGCAGCGCATTTTCGGCGTCTCCTATCCCATCGACGAGGACTTCCTCGCAGCCCTCGCCGATATGCCGGACGCAAGTGGCGCCGCGCTTGGCTTCGACCGGCTCATAATGCTGGCAACCGGCGCGGAACGGGTCGAGTCCGTCCAGTGGACTCCGGTCTTTGACCCGATCCGGAGAAGCCAATGAAGCCAGGTTCACGGCTTATTGCGAAGTCACGAATCGATCAAAGTATATTCTGTATTCCCTTCCCGAGCTTCACAATGGATGATCGTAGCCCCAGTGGACGTGTCCATGAATGCACGGCGATCGTTGCGCAGTGCGACGAGTAAGGTCGCGGTCGGGACCTTGGCGACGAGCCTACGTCTGCGCGGAGCCCAGCCGTAGAAGCGGGTCATGTTGGTCTTGGTCCAGTTTGTCATGGGTCC